>Ga0315289_10012956_pt1 | contig 11707 bp, 13 predicted proteins | sample YL17G11_40_MG_FD_203452 | JGI IMG/M metagenome (GOLD analysis project Ga0315289, IMG submission 203452) | Sediment microbial communities from Yellowstone Lake, YNP, Wyoming, USA - YL17G11_40 | ecosystem: Environmental > Aquatic > Freshwater > Lake > Sediment | place: USA: Wyoming | collected... | reverse complement strand
GCCCAAACGGCGATCCCACGCTGGCGGGGCTTCAATCTTCTGGACATGTTCACTATGCGAAGTAAGGGCGAATTCCCAGAAGACGACTTCCGCTGGATACGCGATCTCGGCTTTAACTTCGTGCGCCTGCCCGCTTGCTATCGTGTGTGGATAAAAGACGGCGATGACTATAAACTCAATGAGTCGATGTTGGAGAAGCTCGACCGGGCGGTGGAGCTTGGCGGTAAATACGGACTGCACGTCGACATCAACTTTCATCGCGGCCCCGGCTATTCGGTCAACAGAGAATTCACCGAGCCATTCAATCTCTGGAAAGACAAAGAGGCCCTCGATGCGTTCTGCTTCCACTGGCAAATGCTGGCCAAGCGCTATCGCGGCATCGCAAAGGAAAAACTCAGCTTCAACCTGATAAATGAGCCGCCCTCGGTCGGCGAGCGGATGAGCCGGGCCGACCACGAGCAGGTAGTGCGTGCGGCGGTTTCTGCCATCCGTCAGGCAAGCCCCGATCGTATCATCATCGCTGACGGCCTGAGCTGGGCCCGCGAACCTATGCCGGAATTAGCAGACCTGCGCATCGCCCAGAGCTGCCGGGCGTACGAGCCGATGCTTATCAGTCACTACAAGGCCTCCTGGGTCGACAGCAAGAATTATCCGGAGCCTGCCTGGCCGGGCAACGGCTGGGACCGCAAACGCCTGGAAGAGCACTACCAAAAATGGGCTGACCTTGCAAAAAAGGGCGTGGGCGTGCACTGCGGCGAGGGCGGCACATTCAACAAAACGCCGCATAGTGTTGTCCTTGCCTGGCTGCGCGACGTGCTGGAGATACTTACCGGGCACGGCATCGGCCTTGCGATGTGGAACTTTCGCGGCTCATTCGGCGTCATCGATTCCGACCGAGCCGATGTGCAGTACGAGGATTTTAACGGCCACAAGCTCGACCGCAAACTGCTGGAACTTTTAAAAGAATTCGAATAACCCCACGTAAAACGTGGGGCTAAATATTTAGCCAGCCTCATAGTGGAAGACCTGTTCTATAGTGACATTGAAAACCCGTGCTATCCTAAATGCCAACGGCAGCGAGGGGGCATACTTGCCGCCCTCAATGGCAATGATGGTCTGGCGGGTTACGCCCACGCGGTCCGCCAACTGCTGCTGGGTCATCTCGCCATTATCAAAACGCAGCCGACGAATCTGGTTCCTTAACTCATTTCCCGCCATCTTTGCCTCCCCAGCCGTACTGAATCAAAATCGCTAATGATTGCGCAAAAACTTGAGAGAATCCAGCTCCTATAAGCAGCCCCGGGCACCATGTCACTGGTATCGATGCTTCCTCGCCCAGGATGCCAATCGGCAGGAAAGACATGAGAATGACGTACAAATACACGGCGCCGAAGCCGGCTAAGTGAGCATTTTTCCAAATCTGTTCATCTCGCTCGTCGTGTGTAATGGCGTCTTTATCCTTTCTAAAAAAAACGAGCGATATAATCCCCCCACTGCCTGCAATAGCAACTGCAAAAGCAAGGGCGATTTTCCAAACCCCCACACCAGAACGCCGCATTACGATTGCTGTAATTCCAAGAAACAGACCGAGCGAAAATGTGATGACCAAAGTTAAGGATATTTTCTGTGATCTATTCATGGTTTCTCTCCTTGTCCACTCCATCCGTACTGCTTCAATGTTACTATCGCCTGTATAAGCATCACAACGAACATTCCGCCAAATACCATCCACGGAAGATAATTGACTGCAATCACCCCATGCGGTCCTTTGATAAACCACGGAACCATCGCTGCAAGCACAAACAGCGGCCAGAAGATTGAATACGCCCCCAGCATCGCCCTTCGCTTGATCAGCAGGTCCCGCTCGTCCAGTTGCACCTGGTCCTTGTCTTTCTTGAATAGCAGCGGTGCCAGACCCGAGAATCCCATAATGCCTATGAATCCAAACCCACCTGCCGCTCGCCCGGCGGACACCCCAAGAATGAAGTACGCCACACCAAATGCTGCCACGCTCAACCCCAAGGCGAGCGCAATTACGATCAGGTTGAACCACGCTATTTTTTGTGCCCTATTCACGATTTTTCTCCTTCCAAAATATCGTTATGACCTGTAAATGTAACCTAAACTATACATAATGTAGTGGGTACGTTACTTTATGTCAAGAACACTTTACAGATTTTTCAACATTTTTTTGAGAATTTGGGTCATGCGAATGACTGATGAAACTGTCAGGCTGTTTCCGATATATAAGGATATGACAGTTACCGACTTACGTACTAAGCAGTGCCCATTTTGTGCCGAGACGATTCAGGCTCCTGCGATCAAGTGCCGATTCTGCGGAGAATTTCTTAACAGCGAAAGGGCAAAGACCCTCCAAGCCGGTGCCGAGTCGGATTCAGAACCCCTCGCGGATGGCAAATCGGACGATAGCGATGCCTTGTTTGCTTGTAGGCCCTCACTATTGGGCTTGGCACCGCAGCTTCTAAAGGGTCTCTTGCTCGTTTTCGTGGCGGCTGTCTTGGTCAGACTGCCGTTGGAAAAACTGCTCGACAGCCTGCCCGGCGTGGGCCTTACCAAACCTCAGGTCACGCTATTCGCCCAATACCGCATTATGATAGGTCTTGGCCTTAGCTTGGCGGTCGTATGCTGGTTTGTCATAAAGGCGGCCAGGCTCAGAATGACCCGTTATCAAGTTACAGCCCAAAGGATTGAATGGGCGCGAGGCATATTTGATCGAAAGGTCGACAATCTTGATATGTTTCGGGTCGTTGACTTGAAGCTTCGGCGGAGCTTCCTCGATTGGCTTTTGGGCATAGGCACTGTGGTTTTGAGCACAACCGACAAGTCGGACCCGGAGTTTGTCTTTGAGAGAGTGCGGAACTGCCGCAAGCTCTACGACGTTATCAAGAAAGTCAGCCTTGAATCAGACCGACAGACTCGCGTTGTACATCTGGAGTAATTAAGAAAAACCTGCGCCGGGCACTTTCAGCATCACGGGGACGATTCGACAGCATGGCGCGGGCAAAGGCCAGACGTGTCACCGAATACTTTTGGGCGGGTAACGAAGTGAGAATACCTGTCGCGGGTAGTTAACCTCAAGAATGAAGTTACTCAAGAACTGCCTGCACCCAAGAAGAAAGGACTCTCTCCTGAATTCGTGGCCTGTCGCTCGTGCCTCGTCGCTCGAGTCACGGGTCACGGACGACGAGCGACGGTCAGAGTTATGCCCAAGTGAAATGGCAGTTCTGGCAGGAAATACACACTCGTCAGCCCCAGTGTCAACAATCGCCAGTGCAATAAAAGCCAAGTTTTTGGTTGGATTAACCACCCTTATCCATACCATAGGCCGTGCAAAGTCGCGTCTAACTGGTGTGAAAGGATAATTTCTTATGGGCATTTTATTAATAGATATACGTTACACCATCTTTTGGTACGAAGACAATGGCAGGAACCTTTACCCCTTTTGATCGAGCCTTCCTGACCACAATAGAGGGATCTGAGCCAGATGCGATAATCTTGTTTCCATCAGGACCAAATGCGACGTATTTACCTTGATACTTTGCCTCTTTGACTAACACTTGTGGGGTTCGTCTGCGCATCTTTTTGTACCTCTTTTATTACCAATTATAAAGTATCGGCCAAATTCTGGCAAATAGAAACTTCAAATCAGAGTGATCATTAGCCCCTGTTCGGACGCTCAAGTTCGAGCAGGCGTTTTTTCATAGTTGCTCCGCCGGGGCCGGAAAAGCCGCCGATTCTGCCGTCGCTGCGGATAACCCGGTGGCAGGGGATAATCAAGGGCAGCGGGTTTTTGGCCAGAGCGTTTCCAACAGCTCTGGCAGCAGCCGGGCGACCTGTTTTTCTTGCCAATCCAGAGTAAGTCACCACCTCGCCCAACCTTATCTGTCTGCATGCTGCCAGAACCCGGCGGGCAAAGCGGCTAAATCCTTCAAGCAGGATGGGCATATCCGGGCTAAAATCTACGCGAGCACTTTCAAAATAGGCAATCACTTGCCGTTGAAGCGGCCTGAGATAATCCCTGTCATATTGAGCAGCCGGCAGGTCTTTCAGCAGATTACGTTCTGCCTTTTGACGGTCCCGCATAGGCAGACAGGTTCGATAAAGCGTGCAGTCGCTGCCAGCCAGGCCGAAATAGCCCCAGCTTGTCTTGAAGATTGTGTATTTCAGCAATTCATCAGGCATTTTTACCGCGCCCTGCGTTCGAAATATTCTATCTAATACGGCAAATTTGTTGACACAAGGGCAAAAATCTGCTAAAAACTTGGATTTTATTGTGGTGGTATCGTTAATCGCAGCGGCTCGACCTCGTGTGAAACACGGGCTAAACCTGTCTGGCGCCTGGTCGAGAGATACTTATCTGCCACACGTACGGTGGATTTGGCCTGTGGTTTCACGGCCCGACTGATTCCTGCCTTGGCAGGAATGACGTCACCCCCCAAGGCGGGGGTCGCCGAAGCCGGCCGGGTCACGTTGTGGTTTTGACGCTGCCGCCCGCCGTTGGCGCAAGGACAAAATTCTGCTAAACATTTTATCTTTTATGACAAGCAAAAAAGACCCCACGTAAAACGTGGGGCTAAATGTATTTAGGTATTTAGCCCCGCAATTTATTGCGGGGTCCGTTGCCGTGCCCTCGTGCTTCGCAGCGAAGCGCCGCTTCGCAGAGTAGCAGGCGACGGCTGAACTTAGGGTGCAGACCTTCGTTTATGTCCCTGGAAGAACTAAGAAAACGCATAGACGAGATCGACTATCAGGTAGTGCAGCTGCTCAATGAGCGCGCTCGAGTAGTGATAGAGATAGGCAAGCTCAAGAATAAGACCGATAGGCCTGTCTACTCGCCGGATCGGGAGAAGCAAGTCTTTGCCAAGATTGTTCAGGCCAACAAGGGGCCGCTGCCCGATAAGTGCCTGGTAGCGATTTGGCGAGAGCTGATGAGCGGCTCTTTTGTGCTGGAAAAGCCGCTGCGGGTCGGGTATCTGGGGCCGCGCGGCAGCTTCAGCCACACCACTGCTATGCTAAAATTTGGTCAGAGCGTCGAATACGAGCCGCTGGCTGATATAAGGAGCATATTCGATGAAATCAGTAAAGGTCACTGTGACTTGGGCATTGTGCCGATAGAAAACTCCATTGCCGGCGGAGTAATCGAAACACTCGATGCGCTGATAGAGTCTGATGTGAAGGTCTGCTCGGAAGTCTTAATGGCGATTCATCACAATCTGCTGGCCAATTGCTCGCTGCAAGAGATTCAAAAGATTTACTCCAAGCCCGAGGTGTTCGCCCAGTGCCGTAACTGGCTAAGCGCCACCTTTAAGGACGCGCAAACCATTCCGGTAGCCTCGACCGCCAAGGCGGCCCAAATGGCGGCAGAGGAGCCGGACGCCGCCGCGATCAGCTCCAAGGTCGCTGCGGAACTGTACGGCCTGAAGATTGTCTGCGAAAATATCGAGGATGTGCCCAACAATATAACCAGATTTCTGGTGGTTGGCCGTGAAGATGCAAAGCCGACCAGCGAAGATAAGACCGCCATATTTTTTAGCACCGCGCATAAAGCGGGGGCCCTGGTAGACGTGCTGGATGTCTTCAAGCAGTACAATATCAATCTGACCAATATCGGGTCCAGGCCCAGCAAGAAAAGGCAGTGGGAATACTACTTCTTCGTCGATTTCATAGGGCACAGAGCCGACAAGCAGGTTCAGCAGGCCCTGGAAGAAGCTCGCAAGCATTGTCTGCAGCTTTCGATACTGGGCAGTTTCCCCAGAGCAACAGAGCTGCTCTGACCGTCGCTGGTCGTCCGTGACCCGTGACTCGAGCGACGAGGCACGAGCGACAGGCCACGAATTCAGGAGACTTTCATGAGAAAACCATTCGTAGCCGGCAACTGGAAGATGAACACCGATAGCCGCAGCAGTGTAAATCTGGCTAAACGCATTGCTTGCGGTTCTTCAGAGGTAGCCGGGCACAGCGTTAATGTCGCGGTTTTTCCGCCTTTTGTTTATCTGGACTCGGTCGCCAAGGCGCTGAGTGCATCCAGCATTGCGGTGGGCGCCCAGGATGTTTATTGCGAGTCAAAAGGTGCTTTTACCGGAGAGATAAGTCCGTCAATGCTCAAAGACATCGGCTGTGCCTATGTCCTGTGCGGGCATTCCGAACGCCGGCACGTAATAGGCGAGACCGACGAGCTTATAAATAAGAAGGTTGCCGCCGCTATTATGGGCGGACTTTTGCCGATACTATGCGTGGGCGAGCTATTAAGTGAGCGTGACTCTTCGCAGACAGAGAAGGTGGTGACCCGCCAGCTAAAAAACGGTCTGGCCGGATTAAACGCCGAAAAAGCCTCGGCGGTGACCATCGCTTACGAGCCTGTCTGGGCCATTGGGACCGGCCGGACAGCGACGCCGCAGCAGGCCCAGGAAGTACACCGGCTTGTGCGCAATTTGCTTGCCCAGATGTATGACGACCGACTGGCACAGGAAACTCGCATCCTTTACGGCGGCTCGGTCAAGCCTGACAACTCGGATGACCTGATGAGCCAGCAGGATATAGACGGCCTATTGGTCGGCGGGGCCAGTCTGAACGCAGACGATTTTCTGGCAATAATTCGGGTGGCAGCGTAAATTTAGAGTATAGGGTATAGGGTACAGATAGCTGTATTTAGCTTCAATTGGGGCTATCGGGGCATCAGGTTATCAGGTAGTGGACATCAGGTTATCAGGACATCGGGTAACCGCGCTGAAGGGGCGTTAGTTTTTCCTGATGTCCTGATTACCGGTATCCTGCGACCTGATTGCCTGATATTCTGATCCCCTAAAACATCGCAGTTTTGGAGAATTGCTATGACTACTTTGCCGTTATTGGCGGCAGGCTTTATTATGACCATTGCCGCCGTCCTGTTCGTTATTTGCTCGGTGGTGCTGATCCTTGTCATCTTGATTCAGAAGGGCAAGGGCGGCGGTTTGAGTGCGGCTCTTGGTGGAGGCATGGCCAGCGGTATCTTGGGTTCCAAGACTGGCGACTTTCTCACCTGGCTGACGATAGTGCTGGTGAGCGTGTTCCTGGGGCTTGGGATAGTGCTGGCCAAATTCTATAGACCCACCATCAGCGATTACAATACAGGCCCGGGGGCTCCGCAAACTCAGCCGGCTGAAGGACAACCGACAGCAGACCGTGAGCAGCCGTCCGCGGCTAACGATGTTGCGACTCCGGTCACCGATGTCAATAAAAGTGCCGCAACAGGGTTGCCAAAAACCCAGTGATGAAAATGACGAGAACCGCCAAATAAATTTGGCGGCTAAATATTTAGCCCCGCGTTTTACGCGGGGTTTCTCAAGGCACACAGACATGATAAAAAGTATGACAGGCTACGGCGCTGCGGATGGCGAGATTAACGGAGTAAGCTGCGCTATCGAAGTCAAGGCGCTGAATAACCGTTACCTCAAGACCAGCATAAAGCTGCCGGAAGTGATGGCCTTCCTGGAAGAGGACATTGAAAAACTCCTGCGCAAAAACGTCTCTCGCGGGACGATAAGTTATGTGCTTCGGCTCAAGAAGGTATCGGCCGGCGTGCTTTTTGATATAGACGAGACCGCCCTTCGCGGCCTTATAGAACGGCTGGGCCGAATCAGGTCCTCAGCCGGTACGGATGGGACAATCGACATCGGCAGCCTGTTAAATCTGCCCGGCATCGTTCGACCTTCCTTGCCGGATAAAACAATGGCTGAACAAATTAGAAACATGGTGTTGAACACTTCGCAAAAAGCAATAGAAAAGCTCAAGCAGATGCGCGCCGCCGAGGGAAGCTCTCTGGAAGCTGAATTGAGGAGCTACTGTGAGCTTATCAGGAAGGACCTTGAGCAGATCCGCACTCGCAGTGCCGCCGTTATCCAGGAATATGCAAAGAGGCTGAAAAGGCGAGTCGACGGGCTGCTGGCGGAGGCAAAACTGAAATTGGACGAAGAGACTCTGGCCAGAGAGGCGGCGATCCTGGCCGACAGATCCGATATATCTGAGGAGATCGCCCGGCTGGATTCGCACCTGCAGCAGTTCGCCCAGAGCTTTCAGGCGGACGACCAGGCCGGCCGCAGGTTAGATTTCATCAGCCAGGAGATGCTCAGGGAGGCCAACACGATTGCCAGCAAGGCCGCTGACAGCGAGATTGTTCGCTTCGTGGTTAATATCAAGTGCCAGATAGACCGGATTAAGGAGCAGATTCAGAACGTGGAGTAGCCCATATTTAGCCCCCAGTTTTACTGGGGGTTCAGCAACCAAAAATATGGACAAGTCAAACACCACAAAAGGCAAAATCGTGATAGTCAGCGGCCCGTCCGGCGTCGGCAAGAGCACTATCTGCAGAGAAGTGGCCAGGCGCACAGAAAACGTTTACCCGAGCGTTTCTGTTACTACACGGCCGCCGGGTAAGGGCGAAAAGCAGGGCAAAAATTATTGGTTTGTATCTAAAGAAGATTTCCAGCAACGCGCCGGCAAGGGCGAGTTTCTGGAGCACGCGCAGGTGTTCGGCCATCTATATGGGACGCCGAAAGATAAGGTCGAACAGGCGCTAAATCAAGGCAGGACCGTGATCCTGGAAATTGACGTTCAGGGCGCCAAGCAGGTAAAGATGGTTCATCCGGACGCGGTGATGATTTTCATTTTGCCGCCCAGCGCAAGGGTCCTGGCGGAGCGGCTGGGCCGCAGAGGCAGGGACAGCAGATGCGCCGCCGAAAAGCGGCTCGGCGGGGCGAGCGATGAGATCGCCGCTGCCTGGCAGTATTACCAGCACCTGGTCATAAACGAGAATTTGGAGCAGGCTATAAAAGAAGTGATGCAAATCATCCATAAAGGCTCGATCGAGGAGAAATAATGTTAGAGGATCTCAAAAGCGACAAAATAATCGATAAAGTTGGCGGCAGATTTAAATTGACCGCCCTCATTCAGAGGCGGATGAGCGAGCTTATGCAGGGCTCTCGGCCGCTGATTGAGGACGCCGGCGACAAAACAATGCTCGAGATCGTTGTTCAGGAAATCCTGCAAGACAAGATCGCTGTTGATGGGACGGCGTCCGCAGACCGGGACACGAGCTCCAGCTCTGGTGAATCGCGGCGCGGGCGATACCGCGTGAGCGACGAATCGCAAGATGATTGAGAATCTAACTATCCTGCTCGGAGTCACCGGCGGGGTTGCTGCATACAAGGCGGTCGAACTGGCCAGCAGGCTGACCGCCGGCGGCGCAAAAGTGACCACCGTCATGACCGATAACGCCTGTCGGCTTGTTGGCCCCAAGAGCTTCGAAGCCGTGACCGGCTCGGCAGTCTATACCAGTTTGTGGAACCCAAGCGATACGCAATTTACAATTTGCGATTTGCGATCGGACAAACCCCCGGTGAAACCGGGGGCTAAATATTTAGCCCCGCGTTTTACGCGGGGTTCTGTGCATATTAGTCTGGTCGACTGGGCCGAGCTTGTCGTGGTGGCGCCGGCAACCGCCAACATCATAGGCAAAATCGCAAACGGCATCTGCGACGATTTACTCAGTACCACGCTCTGTGCCTGCTGGGCCAAGCCCAAACTTTTAGCTCCTGCGATGAATAACAATATGTGGGAGAATCCCGCTGTGCAGCGAAATGTCGAGATCCTCAAAAAAATGGGCTACGAGCTGATAGGCCCGGTTAAAGGGCGGCTTGCCTGCGGGACCGAAGCCATCGGCAGAATGGCTGAGCCGCAGGACATTTTAGAAGCCATCGAGAAAATCGCCTCAGAGTTCAACCGCGGAGAATGCAAAGAACGCAGAGAATAAACAAATATGATTCAGAATCTCTGCGCCCTCAGCGAACTCGGCGGTAGAAAAAAATATGCGAATTCTAATCACAGCGGGCGGCACACGGGAATACATCGACCCGGTACGATTCATTTCCAACGCGAGCACCGGCAAAATGGGCTACGCCCTTGCCCGCGCGGCACTTATTGCCGGGCACAAAGTGACACTCGTAACGACTCTTGAAAAATCAAAAATCAAAAATCAAAAATCAAAAATGCGGATTATCTCCGTTGAAACTGCCTCTGAGATGTTCGACGCGGTGAAGAAATACTTTCCACGCTGCGACTGCCTGATTATGGCTGCGGCGGTGGCCGATTATACGCCCTCGCGGCCGGCTAAAACCAAAACCAAAAGAGAAAACAAGCCCCTGACCATCAAGTTAAAACCCACGCCCGACATCGCCAAATGGGCTGGAAACCACAAGAAGAAAGGGCAAATTGTTATCGGCTTTGCCCTGGAAGACAAAGCTCTACGCAACCGGGCGGAAAAAAAACTCAAGGAAAAACGCCTGGATATGATAATCGCCAATACCACCACTGCGATTGGCGCAGACAAGATTACCATCCAGATAAAAACGCCGGAGCGAAAATGGCTAAAAATTCCGATAGCCAGCAAAACCGTACTCGCCAGGAAAATCGTCTCGCTGATGGAAGGAGATAAGAAAAATGAAAACAACAATTAAAAGATTCGGTTTATCGGCATTAGCCTTATTGATATTTGCGGCAGGTGCCCCAGCGGAGCAGCCGGTTTATCCTGTTAAGGTAAGTGAGAATGCCAGGTATTTTGTGGACCAAAACGGCAGTCCCGTCTTCTGGTTAGGCATTACTCAATGGCAAATCTTTCGCGAATACACCCTGGAGGATGCCGGGACAATCCTGGAAAACGCAAAAAGCAAGGGGTTTGCCTTTGTTCAGGCGATGCTCATGGGCGTCGGCGACGGCACAAAGCCCAATGTGTACGGGGAAAAACCCTGGATTAATAACGATCCCCTCACGCCAAACGAGGCCTATTTCAAGAATGTGGACTCTGTTATCCAGATAGCCCGTGACAACAATGTCGTCCTTTCGGTGACTCTTTATCATCAACGCTATCGCAAGTACATAACCGTAGACAACGCCCGCGCGTGGGCTAAATGGTTGGCTCAGCGCTACAAAAACATGCCCAACATTGTCTGGTCAATGACGCCCGAGGCCAAGCAAGAGTTTGTCCCGGTTCTTCGAGAGCTGGCGGCAGGTCTTCACGAAGGAGATGCAGGTCTTCATCTTATTACCTTCAAGCCCGACCCCGCACCCTACTCATCCAGCTTTATTCACGATGAAAAATGGCTGGATTTCAACGGAATGCAAACGTGGAAGGCCGTTGAGCTAATTTATCCTATGGTGACCAAGGATTACAATCTCAAGCCCGTTAAGCCCGTTTTGATGGCTGAAGGCGCATACGAGGCGGGCACCGAGTATGGATTTGATGTAACGCCTCTATGGATTCGCAGACAGGCGTATTATTCATATCTGGCCGGCGCCCATCACACCTACGGGCACAACGACAGTTGGCGTGTGCTGCCTACCTGGAAAAAGGCCCTGGATGCGCCCGGCGCCTTTCAAATGGGCATCCTCAACAAGATGTTTTTGGGCCGAAACGAGTGGTGGTATTTGGTTCCGGACCAGTCGATTTTTGCAAGCGGCGGCCAAACCGCCGGGCAGGTGCTGAACCTCGCAGCCCGTCATAAAGACGGCAAGTGGATTATGGTGTATTTAGCCGGCAAGGCATCCTTTTCGATCAATATGAATAGACTTACCGCGGCAGGCAAAGTGAATGCGTTTTGGATTGATCCGAGAACCGGCGAGTCTGTCGCCGCCGGCAGCCTTTCAAATACCGGCA
>Ga0315289_10012955_pt1 | contig 11708 bp, 4 predicted proteins | sample YL17G11_40_MG_FD_203452 | JGI IMG/M metagenome (GOLD analysis project Ga0315289, IMG submission 203452) | Sediment microbial communities from Yellowstone Lake, YNP, Wyoming, USA - YL17G11_40 | ecosystem: Environmental > Aquatic > Freshwater > Lake > Sediment | place: USA: Wyoming | collected... | reverse complement strand
AACCGCATGTTCTCTGGAGGAGCCGGTGCCAAAGTTTTTCCCTGCTACGATAAGTTCTCCCGGCTTTACCTGTTGGCTGAATTTCTCAAACCCGGGCACAAACTCCATCGCATGTTTTTTCATCTCCTGAGGATCGGTTAAAGGAAGGTACTGACCGTGATAGATCTGGTCAGTATCTATATCATCTCCCGCTTCCCAGGCTTTCCCTCTAAATTTAGTCATCATCTTCTTTCTCCCCTTTAATTTTATCTTTCTTTCTTTCGCATTCCTGCTCGCAGGTTTTACATTCACCCTCACAGGGCTCAATATGGATGGTGATTTCAGACTCACCCAGTCTATCTTTAATATCACTTTCCAGATGGTCACACAACTTATGGGCATCTTCGATCTTTATACCCGTGGGCACAACTAAATGCAGATTAACCAACCTCGAATCCCCTGTTCTTCTAAAAGTAAGATCGTGGAATTCAACGAACTGGTCAAAGTGCTGATTCAAGATCTCCAGGACTATTCTTTTCTCCTCCTGTCCCTCTTTGAAAAGCTCAGACTTCTCTTCCAAAAACCCCCCTCCTTCTTCTGGTTCAGTATGGACAATCACGTCTGAATTTGGTAGAAGCAAAGCAACTTTTTCCTCTATCTGAATAGTGATTTGATGAGCTTTTTCTAAAGAACTATCTTTTTCAAGCATAACATTCATATCCAGAAAATAATGACTGCCGGCTCTTCTCAGCCGTAATCTGGAGACGGAGCTGACCTGGGGAATTGATTGAATCATTTCTTTGATTTTCTGGTCTAACCCTTCTGGTGCTCGATCTAAGAGCACATCTACCGTCCTCTTACCCAATTTCCAGGAAGCACGCAGGACCAATAAAGCCACGCCCAGAGCTGCAAGCGGATCAGCTACCGGTAAGCCAAATTTAACAAAAACAAGCCCTAAGATCACAACCAAGGAACTAAAGATATCGCTTTGAAAGTGTAAAGCATCTGCTTCCAGAGCCTGGCTCTGATATTTTTTAGCCATCTTTGAGAGGGCTGTAGACCTGGAGAAATCAACTACAATCGCGATTATCAGTACCACAAAACTTATGGGGATAACCTTAATCTTAACTGGGTGAAACATCCTTTTTATACTTTCAAAGATTATCCAGGCGCAGGTTATTAGTAGTAAAATCGCTTCTAAGAGAGCTGAGAGATTTTCAAATTTACCGTGTCCATAATGATGTTCGGCATCCGCAGGTTTGTCAGACCGCTTTACCGTAAAATAAGTCATCCCGGCTGCTATTAAGTCTAAGGCAGAATGAGCCGCCTCAGAAATTATCCCTAAGCTCTGAGTGATAATACCTACCGCCAGCTTGGTAGCAGTGAGGAAAATTGCAGCTATAAGAGAACTGAAAGCTACCCTTACTTTCTCCTGTGTTCCTTTTTTCTCAATCTGAGTCAAACTTTCCCTCTCATCTTAACTCTACAAAGCTAAATATAGTAGAAATGAAATTTATTTGTCAAATAGATTTAGATAAACAAAGGCAGGAGCACGGCATGCCATGCCCCCACACCCTATCTAATGTCTACTGTATGCTTTAAGTTCTGGTAGCCGAAGACTTTAGTCTGCACTTTTAAACTCATCCCCTGTCCCCTTCTCTTAATAAGAGAAGGGGTGAGTAAGTCCCTCTCTTTTTAAGAGAGGGATTTAAGGTGAGTTATTTAATCGCAAGCTAAAGCTTGCGGCTATCCCTGTCTACTGTCTACTATCTACTGTCTACTTTGAGTTTTTTCAATCTCTCCTTCGCATCCTCAACTTCTTTTATCCCCGGGTCTGCATTTTTCCAGATATCCAGAAACTCCTCATATTGCTCAATCGCTTTTTTGTTCCAGCCCGACTTCTCATAAGCCAATCCCAGAAGATAATAAGCCTTCACTGCCCAGATGGCAAAAACTGCCCTGTTTTCATCGTATCTGGAAAGTGCCTTTTCCAGTTCAGCTACTGCCTCACCTAATCTGCCTGACTCTAAGTAAGCTTTAGCAAGAAAATAACTAATCTGTAAAAGAGGTTTTTTAGATTCCTTGGCACTTTTTTCCAGATGAGTTACTGCAGTTTTAGAATTACCCTTCACCAACTCGGTAACACCTAAGGCCAGCCAGTAACTATCCATTTTAGATTTATCTTTTCCCTCAACATCTTTTTTCAATGCATTTAGAACTACTTCGGCTTCCTTAGTCTTTCCACTCTCAGCAAGTAATACTGCCTGGAAATCCCGCAGATTCACCGGATCATTAGGATAAACCTTTTTGGAGATTTCCTGGCTGATTTCAAGTTCTTTTAAAGCTAAATCCAGATTTTTCTTCTCTTTATAAATTCCTGATTTCAAGTAATGCTTAGCTGCATTCCACTCTCCTTCAGTTCCTTCCATTCTATCTGCGGCAATGCCATCGTCTAAAACCTCCAAGGCTTTGTTGAACTTACCTTGATATAAAGGGATTAAAGCCAGAAGAATTCTCCCTCCTGACCGCCAATCTTTTTCACTACTTGAAGAAAGTACTTTGTAACAGCTTTCAGCTTTGGGATACTCCATTTTAAAAAGATACATATACCCCAGTTTGGGCAGAGACATATAAAAGTCCGGTTTTATCTCTAAAGCTTTTTTGTATGACTCTATCGCCTGGTCAAGTTTGCCATTATAGGCATACAAATCAGCTCTTGAATCGTAGGGATTGGCTTCATCCGGTGCTAAGTCTATATACTTATTTATAGCCCAGATGGATTTATCAAAATCCCCTCTTTGATCGTAAGCATAGGCAAGCTGGTTATATGCAACCTTATAGAGAGGGTCAATCTCAATGGCTTTGTTAATGTAATAAATTCCTTCTTTGAACTGGTGGAGCTTATCACCATAAATGACCCCTAAGGTATAAAACACATCTTTCTCTTCCGGATAGCGTTCAGCTGCCTTCTGGAGTATCTTAATCGTCTCACTGTAATTCCCTGATACATACGCCTCCCAACTTTTTATATAGTATCTTTCCTTCTGGCTGACTCTATTTGAGTATTTGACTGCTTTGGCTGTTAATTTCTTCTGCTCCTCTCCTGTTTTGAGGTTAGCTAACATGTAGTACGCCATCGCAAAGGTGGAATCAAATTCGAGAGCTTTCTTAAAGCTTCTCTCTGCCTCTGTGAAATAATACTTGTATCCATAATCAAGACCCTCTAAGTAATAACGATACGCTTCTTGTGAGTGGGTAGTAACATCTGCTACCTTAGGAGTCTCTTCTTTTTGCACTTTAGCGGGAACGGAGAGGTCCTTTTTTACCTTTTGTGTCAGCTTGTCCACAATTGAGAATATCTTCTCCTCTGGCTCACCGCTGACCCGCTGTGAGGACAGCACTCTTCCGCTTTTAACCTCCACTAACTGAGAGGTTAGAATTATCTGAGGTTCGACCTGAAGGATGCTTCCTAAAAGCATCCATTTAGCTCCCACTTTTGTAGCGACCTCTGAAGCTACGTTTTTGTCTATGATTTTGGCTCCTTCTTTGCCCATTAATTTCAGGATATCATATAATCTCTGGCTCGAAACCACATTAAGATATTGAGACTCAGAAAGACCGGTTATCAAAAGATTAGTTACGATTTCGCCTAACCTCTCCTTATCCTCTCTGTTTACTAAATTCTCAAAATACATTATGGCTAAAGTGTTTTCTTTAGCCACCGCCTTCTCCTCTGGAACTATCTCAAATTTGAAAGGTTTAAGAATTAAGAAAAGTAAAATCAGGATAAAAACGATGGAGGCGGGAACTATAAATGGAAGTAATTTTTTCTTAGGTTTGGGTGATATAACCCCTGTAGGAACTATACCACTCTTAGTATAATCTAAAGCTTTTTTCTCCCTTCTCAAATCTGCTAACAAATCATCAATATGTTGATACCTTTCTTCTCTGTCCTTTGCCAGTACCTTAGAAACTATCTCCTCTAACTTAGTTGAAACTTTGTTGTTATAACGAGCTATCGGCTGTGGCTCTTCGTTTAGTATGGAATAGATAATTGCAGCGTGATGCTCTCCTCCAAAAGGCAATTTCCCGGTCAAAAGCTCATATAAAACCACTCCAAAAGAGAAAATATCACTCCTCTGGTCAACCTCTTCTCCTTGAGCCTGCTCCGGCGACATATAAGCAACAGTCCCTAAGGTTGAGCCAGTCTTGGTCAGCTTGGTAGCCCCCTTTAATTTTGCCAGTCCAAAGTCCATTATCTTAACCTGACCCTCTCTGGTGACCATAATGTTATCTGATTTTATATCCCGATGGATTATCTCCTTCTTATGGGCAGATGCCAGTCCTTCACAAACCTGTATGGCAATCTCCAGAACTTTTTTAATAGATGGAGGTTCTTTCTCTACAATTTCCTTTACTGTTTTTCCTTCTATATATTCCATTGCAATAAATAACCCCTCAGGACTACCTTCTATACTATAAATCGTGGTAACATTAGGATGATTCAGAGCCGAAGCAGATTGTGCCTCGTGGATAAAGCGAGCTTTTTCTTCGGGATGGTCAGCAATATGCGGCGGTAAAAACTTCAAAGCAACTAATCGTTGAAGCTGGATATCCTGGGCTTTATATACCACACCCATCCCTCCTTCACCCAGCTTTTCTAAAATCTTATAATGTGAGATAGTTTTACCAATCATTTTTAAATATTCTCTTTATAGAACTCATCCCCTAACCCCTTCTCTTAAAAATAGAAGGGGGTATAAGTCCCTCTCTTCTCAAGAGAGGGATTTAGGGTGAGTTCGCAATGTGATATCGTTTTCCCGATCATTTTTCCAATCCTATCTTCTTAAGCAGCACCTCATAACGGGGATCAGAGCGCAGACTATCCATAAAGGGAGCGGTTTTGAGAGTAGCCATCCAAGACTCTCGCTCATCATAAGCCTTATCCAGGTATTCAAATGCTTGATCCTTCTTACCCAGTCCACCATAGATCAGCGCTTTGTATAAAGACGAAACATACCTTTTTTTTGATAGTTCGTTCAATTCATCAAGCATTTTTAGCGCTTCATCTGTTTGTCCCGACAGAGCATAGGCTAATCCAAGATGCCCTATTCCGATTGGGCTGTTCATGGATAGCGCCACGAACCTTTTCAAAGATGCAATCGCTTCTTTCCACATTTCCTTGCCAACAAAGTTAAATCCCTGAAAAAGATAGGCTAAGGAGAAGTTCGGGTCCATCTCGAGCGTTCTTCGATATTGATCTAATGCTTCATCATACTGGCGCGCCCAATACAATCCAAGTCCTACAACTGTGCTTATCATCAGGGAAAGGGGATCCAACTCAAGAGCCCGTTTCAATAATATCGATGCTTCATCTAATCGTTCCATTGGTGCTAAAGACACCGCGTACCATTCGTACCCTGTCGCATAGTTTGGATTGAGATTAAGGGCACGCTTGAATTCCTCTTCAGCACCAACCCAGTCCCAGTCATAGAACGTTCGAATCCAACCCATTGAGGTATGAGCCTCGGCGAACTTGTCATCAATCTCCAAAGCTTTCTCCGCGGCAGTTCTTGCTCGCGGATAGGCCTCTTTTGGAGGAAGCCAGCCAAAATGCCCTAACAAGATATAACAGTCAGCCATTCCTACATAGGCCAGTGCGTAGAGTGGGTCCTTTTCAATAGCTTGCTGAAAGAACTCAATCCCCTTTTGTAGTCCTCCTTCATAGCGTCTGTTCCAGAAATAACGGCCCTTCAAATACAGGTTATAAGCTTCCTGGTTTTCGGTAAACCGCTTCACCAGTTTCGCTTTCTCTTCTTTTAAAAGCTTCACCTTTAATCTGTCCACAATTGCCAGAGATATTTCATCCTGTATTGCAAAGATGTCTTCTATGTTTCTATCGTATTTATCTGACCAGAGATGATAGCCGTCAGCTACGTTAATAAGCTGGGCGGTAATGCGCACCCTGTTTCCCGCTTTCCGTACACTCCCTTCAAGCAAGTTCTCCACATTCAGCTTCCTGCCAATCTCGCGGATATCTATTTCCTTACCTCTGAACGAAAAAGACGAAGTTCGAGCAACTACGCGCAAACCTTCCAATTGCGTGAGCGCATTGATGATCTCCTCTGCCATTCCATCACAGAAGTACTCTTGCTCTTTATCTGCGCTTAAATTGGTAAATGGCAACACCGCGATGGAAGGCTGAATCTTTTTTGTATAAGATTGTTCTTTTGAAAGAGTTAATTCTAACTCCTTTAAAAGTTTCCTCAAATCAGCTCGAAAGTCATCCATATTCTGGTAACGCACGTCCCGGTTTTTCTCCAGTGCCTTATCTATTATTATCTGCAGCCCTTCTGGAACATTCCTTTTATACCTTGCCAATGGCTCTGGTGTTTCATTTAAAATAGAATAAATTATCGCCGCAGGATGCTCTCCCTTAAAGGGAAGTTGACCGGTTATCATCTCATATAAAACCACTCCAAAAGAAAAAATGTCTGAACGCTGATCCAGTTCAATTCCTTGTGCTTGTTCCGGGGACATATAAGCTATTGTGCCAACCGTAGAACCTGTCTGGGTTAACCCAGAAGCTCCTCTGAGCTTGGCTAACCCAAAATCCATTATCTTGACCAGACCCTCGTTAGCCACCATTATGTTATCTGATTTAATGTCTCGATGAACAATACCCTTCTTATGAGCAGTATTCAAACCCTCACCTATTTGGATAGCAATCTTCAAAATATCTTCGATGGAAAGTGTTTTTTCTTTGATAAGTTCTTTTAAAGATTTACCTTCAATATATTCCATTGAAATAAAACATTCACCCTCGACCTCATTTATCTCATAAATTGTAGTGATATTGGGATGGTTTAAAGCAGAGGCAGCTTTAGCCTCATGTTCAAATCGAATTTTGGCTTCGTTATCACATAGAAGATGCTTGGGCAGGAATTTTAAAGCTACGATTCTATCCAGCTTGGTATCCTGGGCTTTATAAACCACACCCATACCACCCTCGCCCAGCTTTTCCAAAATCTTGTAATGAGATATTGTTTTTCCAATCATAGACCACACCTCCCGCTTACGCTTCAGCGGGATCCGCAAAACTGTAACCACTCGCTAAAAAAACGCTCGTGGACAGTTTTGGGACATACCACCTTCACTCAGCTTTTCTAAGATTTTGTAATGAGAAATGGTTTTGCCAATCATAAGTCTCTTCTTCCTGTCGATCTCGAACTCATCCCCTAACCCCTTCTCTTACCAAGAGAAGGGGAGTGAAAGTCCCTCTCTTCTTAAGAGAGGGATTCAGGGTGAGTTCATCCTGTGAAATAACTTTACCAACCATTGTTTATACCTGGTAGCCACAAACTTTAGTCTGCGTCAAGATATGGCATTGTCACGGACGATGCACTCCATATCTCGCAAGCTGAAGTCCGAGAGATGGAGACTGCGTCTGGCGTAGCCACCGTAGGACTTACGCCTTCCTCTAATTATACCCTTAATAAATTGAGAAGTTATTTGATTGTCAACTAATAAAGTAACAAAACATCCGGGATAAACTCCGAGAAACGGATCCACATACCGGACATCAAGAACTTTTTTTCGTCAGGTTAGGAGACTTAATGAAAATGTAATAAAATTTGCCTAAGCCTTTTCCCCTATTGAAAATTCTTTCCACTTTTCTGCAAATTCCCTTAGCTTTTTATCCACCAAATAATTTACACTCTCTTCTTCAAAGGTCCCATCCTCTTTCCTTTTACCGGCTCTTACCCCGGTAAGAATTTCAATCCCCTGATCTATAGTCTTGATGGAATAGATGCGGAATTTACCTTCTCTAACCGCTTCGACCACATCCTGACGTAACATCAAATCTTCTACATTCTGATGAGGGATAATCACCCCCTGAGTCCCGGTCATGCCTTTAGATTTACATACATCAAAAAAACCCTCAATTTTCTGATTGACTCCACCAATAGGTTGAATCTCCCCTTTCTGATTCACTGAGCCGGTAACAGCTACATCCTGTCTTATAGGTAGCTCAGAGAGACTTGATAGAATCCCATAAATCTCTGTAGAAGAAGCTGAATCACCATCTACTCCAGAATAAGATTGCTCAAAGCAGATGCTGGCATTCACTACCAGGGGTTTATCCTGAGCATATCTCCCTTGTAAAAATCCGCTTAAAATCAATACCCCTTTGTTATGAGTGCGTCCAGAAAGCTCCGCTTCTCTTTCTATATTTATCACCCCACTCCTGCCTATGGAGGTGCGGGCTGTTATCCGGGTGGGCTTACCGAACATATATTGTCCCAAGTCATAGATCGAAAGACCATTCACCTGTCCCAGCACTGAACCTTCAGTATCGACCATTATGGTTCCTTCATCTATCATCTCCTGGATTTTATCCTCAGGCAGGTTCACCCTTTTTTTCCATTCCTCATTCGCCTTTTCTATATGCTTGCCTGAAACCCGTTTGGTTTTCTCAGTGCAAGCCCAGTAATTTGCCTCCCGGATTAAGTCTGCTATCACATTGAATCTGGTGGAAAGTTTAGTCTGCCTGCCAGCTAATCTGACTCCAAACTCTACTACTGCAGCTATGGCGCTTTTGTCAAAGGGTTTGAGTTTCTCATCCTTGCAGACTTTGCGAATAAATGTAGCATATTCCCAGATGGTATCATCTTTTTTAGGCATTACCAGATCAAAATCTGCCTTCACCTTGAAGACCTTCCTGAAATCATCATCCAGCTGATAAAGGGTCTGGTAAATATAAGGGTCTCCAATCATCACCACTTTTACTTCAGATTCAATCGCCTCGGGCTTTAAAGCTGAAGCGGAGAAAAAATAGAACGGGTCATAGGTTTGTATCTCCACTATCCCGTTACGCATTGTTCTTTTCAGAGCTTGCCAGACCCCTGGCTCAACTAAAGCATCTATAGCATTTAAAACCAAATACCCTCCATTAGCTCTCAAAAAAGAGCCAACTTTTATTTTGGTGAAATCGGTCCTGCCAGCACCCGTACGGTCGAAACTCCTTTCGATCGTTCCGAAAAGATTGCGGTAGGTTGGGCTGGTTTCAATAATAATCGGCGCTCCTTTGACCTCGCTGTTATCCACTATTACATTCACCTCGTATTCCCTGAATGGCTCCTCTGGCTTTAAGGAGGGTAAGCCCGGAATAGCACCTTCAGATGGCTCCTCTTTTTTATCTCTGAATTTTCGATATTCGGCTAAAATATCCTCTTGAGCCTCATTTAGGTATTCATCTATCTTTTTATTCCCTTCATACTTGGTCTTGATCTCTTGAATATGTTCTTTCACCATTGGGGAGATCACCTCTTTATCTAACTCATTTAGAGCCTGTTCTAATTCCTTAGCCTTGACTCTGGTTTCCCGAAATACCTTCTCCATCTCCTCACTTAACTGAGAGTATCTTTCTCTTAAAGAATTTAAATTCTCTTCTGGAAACTTCCCTTCATCAGTTAGCACTTCCAATTTCCCTATAGCCATGGGTTTGTTCTCTATCAACGGCTCTAAATCTGGCTTGATAAAAGGACCTAACTGAACCTGAACTAAAGCGAATCCCTCTTTAGCTACTTTCTTCTCGAAATCGCTAATCATCTTTTTCTGGCTTAACTGATAAGCGTTAAGCTGCTCTTTCTTGCGACGTTGATAGACCTCACTCTCGAAAACCTCCGGTATCCCTCTGGCTAAAGCCGCGACCAGACCTTCCATATCTTTTTTGAAAGCAACACCTTTACCGGCTGGAAGACTAATCACCTTGGGCATATCTGGATTCTTAAAATTATTTACATAGCATTTATCATCCGGAGTTTTTTCCGCTTTTTCGAGTTTTTCTAAAAGATGCTTGATAGTTGTAGTCCTGCCAGTTCCTACCAGACCAGTAACGAAAATATTATATCCCACGCTTTTTATCTCTAACCCCAATCCTATAGCCCGAATAGCCCTATCCTGTCCGATAATCCCCTCGCAGGCTTCCACATCATCCGTGGAGTTCAACTTCAAGCTTACCGGGTCACATCTCCATCTCAGTTTCTCCACTGGAACTTCCTCAAATTTTAATTCCTCAGACATAACTCCTCCTGAAATATCTATTATCCTATATAAAATTTATTTTCTCCTTTAACTTAAGATAGTAACCTAAAATAAGCTGAGTCAAGAATAAAATTATAATATAATAATAAATAACGGATGACTAATGCCTATAAAAGGAAAAAAGGGAAAGGAAGAAGGAAAATATGAATTGTAGTAGTAGGGGCAGACCCTTGTGCCAGTCCCTATATGGAATGCATTTTTCATGAGGAAATACTGTAGAGACACATCGTATGCGTCTCTACGTCCTGGTAGCCACAGACTTTAGTATGCTTTTCAATACCTCGCCAGCTAAAGTCCGAGAGACGGATCCGTAGGACTTGCAGATACCGTTGTTAGGCCCCACCTCTTAGAGGGAGTTGATATGGAGGGTATTGCCAGTTTCGACGTCAATTACCCCTCCCTGTATGGGAGGGATAAGGGGAGGATGACCCCTCTCCCTAACCCTCTCTCACAATGGGAGAGGGAAATTTGCGACCTTGATCCCGCCAATGGTGGGACAAGCTGGGTCGCATTACGATTCTTTCAGATTTGACTTTCAATGTTCTCGTCGGACCCCCTGACCTGACGGAAATAACTCCTTTAAAACTTGACTTTAGAGTTTATTTTTTTAACTTTTAATCCGATGCAAAAACGATTTGAAAAAATAATTTACTTGTTTGCACCTCCGAAAACATTTTTGTTCTTCGCTTTACTTTTCTTTTCAGGAGTTATATTCTTAGGACTATTCCGACTGGGTTTTCTTTTAAGATATCACAATCTTGCCTCCGGAATCCCTTCATCCATATTATTTCAATCTTTTATCATCGGTGCTCGTTTTGATATGGTGGTCTTAAGTTATCTTCTTATTCCTTTTTTTATTATAAGCTCCTTTCCCTTCATAAACACCTTTCGATTGAAGCTAACTCGAAATCTAACCCTCTTTTTAATTTTCTTAGGTTTGAGTTTCCTTTTTTTACTCTCTTTAGTAGATCTGGAATATTTTAGCGAATTTGGAACTCGTCTGAACCACTGGGCTTTAGAATATTTAGACCGTCCTGATTTTGTCTTTTATTCTATCTGGTCAAGTTATCCAGTCATACCCTATCTTATCCTCTGGGCGTTTATCTGCTTCATCTTCATATTTTTTATGCTAAAACTCAGTCGAAGCTTTTTTAAAAAAAGCAGTAATCGTTTTTTTCTGAACGAAATCTTTTACTTCATCTTAGCTCTTTTTCTATTATTTTTCTCTGCCAGGGGTCGATTGAAACTTGCTCCCATTGACTGGGGGCTGGCTTATTTCTCAAAATACGATTTTGCCAATCAGTTAGCCCTAAACGGCATTCATGCCCTGGGAAAAACAATGTTAGACGAACATAAAGAGTCAAGTCCAGATTATTTAGCTGAATTTCACTTCTCAGATGACAGGGAAGCTCTATCCAATGTGCAAAGGCTACTTTTACAAAAGAATGAGAGACTCGAAGATTCTTTAAACTCCATCCGCCGTTATATCTTTATCGATTCAACTGAAAATGAACATAAATATCCCAACGTAGTAATTATATTTCTGGAAAGCTGGCTGGCTGAATATGTTGGCTCCTTAGGTGGTAAATTAGACCTGACCCCTCATTTTGACAGTTTAGCCC
>Ga0315289_10012954_pt1 | contig 11709 bp, 6 predicted proteins | sample YL17G11_40_MG_FD_203452 | JGI IMG/M metagenome (GOLD analysis project Ga0315289, IMG submission 203452) | Sediment microbial communities from Yellowstone Lake, YNP, Wyoming, USA - YL17G11_40 | ecosystem: Environmental > Aquatic > Freshwater > Lake > Sediment | place: USA: Wyoming | collected... | reverse complement strand
TAACGTACCAGGGAAAAATCCGGGTAGGGTAAAGCAGAAAAATCGTCCATCGGGGTACGGGCTTCAGTGATCACGACTTTGCCGCCGCTAAGGTAAGCGATGCCCTTGACGGTCGCAAGATCGCGGCCGCCGGCTTTGGCTTCCAACAGTTCCGCGATCGTCTCTTCACCTTCGCCCAGGACCAGATAATCAATGTTGTTGCGCAAGGCGTGCTCGATGTTTTCGCCGGCAAAATGCTGGCCGCCGGCTATGACCGGCACGCCCTTTCCTTTATAGAAAGCGGCTAACTGATAAAGCCGGGGTATGGTCGAGGTCAGGCCGCCGTAAAGACCGACCACGTCAGCCGGCCGCAGGTTCTGGAGAAAAGCATGGTCCGCCCCGCCTTCAGGACTGCGTGGACCGTAACGGCGCAGGTTGTTCTCGTCGATGACTTCCGCGTCCCAGCCCGACAGCTTATTGACTACGCTGGCTACGTAAAGCGGGCCAAGAGCCGTAGTGCGGTTGGCGATGTGCGAATAAATATTGAACGCCGGGTAGCCCGGTATGACCACCCTGAACTTAAATCTGGGGCCCGTCTTTTTTAACATGGCTGGCATTATACCACAAGTGAAAAAAATTAGCGGATTTTTAAATCTATGAATCAGGGCTGCTTTAGCTCATCGATTATCTTAGGCAATTCACCGACCAGCTCATCCAATTGTTTTGCCTGGACCTCGATTTTTTTTATCAGTCCATTTCTTTTATCGGGATTATTAAGGATATCCTGATTTGACAATTCAGCCGCGGACCGGGAAATGATCTGTAACGATCCTTTAACGTCATAAGCCGAGGTGTCCAGGATCATATTGCGCAGACGGGTTTTTTCCAGTTCGTTCTCGGCCTTGACATTGGCGGCTTCCAACCGCGCACCCTCAACCGCCAGGGCTGTCTGCTTGATAAACATCTCCAAAACATGATAATTGTCCGGGCTAAGAAAATCTTTTGACTCTCCCGGAAAAATACCCAGCACGCCCACAACATCCTGCGAAGCGATCAACGGGATATAAAACCCCGCGAATCCCGACAGCGTTTCCGTCCCAATTCCCGCGGTTTTGCGGTGCTGATAAGACCAATGCGCGACTTCCTGCTCTTGTACCGCTAACTCGCGGCCATTGGCGACAGCCGTTAAGATCTCGAGTTTTTTATCTTGAGTCTCGGCAAATATAACCGCCGGGCATTTAAAAAAATCCTGGACGTGGGCAAGCAGTATCTGAAAAAGCTCCTGCGGCCTTGAGGACTTGGCCAAGTCCTGGCTTAAAGAATAAAGCACCTGGGTTCTTTGTTCACGAGTCCTCATGGCGATAGTCTGGCGCCGCAGCCTGCCGGTCAAACCGCCGATCACAACACCCACAACAAGCATCACGCCAAAAGTGATGACATGCTCATGTTTCAACACCGAAAATGAATAAAAAGGCGGGACAAAAAAGAAATCAAAAGAAGCTATGCTCAATAATGTTCCGATTATTGCTATCCTGCGGCCATAACCAAAAGCCAGCCAGGTGATCCCTAAAAGAAAACCCATGGACAGATTCGCTAAGGCCAAATATGGGAAAACTAATTTATTTATTACCGTACAAGCCGCTACTACTCCAATAGCCCAAAATACCCCTTTCCATGAAAATTCCTCCATGGGCGCATATTGCGCCTTCGGCAGCTCCTCTTCGATCTCGCCGCTGATCAAATACAGGTCTATTTCCCCGCATTTTCTGGCCAGCCGGTCAATAAATGAACCAAAAAATAAATCGCGCAGCCTCGGCTTACCGGGTTTACCCATAACGATCTTGGATATGTTTTTGGCCCGGCAATAAGCGATAATCGCTTCTTCGATACTCTCGCCGCTTAAGGTAGTGGTTTGCGCGCCCATCTTTTCGGCAAAACGCAGCATCTCATTTATATTTTCTCTATCCGCGGCCCTTTCAATCGAAGAAAACGCTTCCACATAAGCCACGGTCCATTGAGCTCCCAGGTCAACCGCTATCTGTTTTGCCGCGCGGATGATTTTAGTGGCTCTGGGATTAGGGCTGATACAGACAAGAAAACGCTCGCCGACTTTCCAGACGGTAGAAATAGTATTGATGTCTTTATATGCGCGAAGCTTGGTGTCGACGCTACGGGTGGTATATTTTAAAGCCAACTGGCGAAGCGCGATCAGGTTGCCCAATCGGAAAAAGTTTTGAGCCGCTACTTCAGCCTGTTCGCCCAGATATACCTTACCTTCCTTAAGGCGTTTCAATAGCTCTTCCGGCGGGATATCCACCAATTCGAATTCATCGGCTTTTTCAAGAAAGCTATCCGGCACGGTCTCATGGACGATCACCCGGGTGATCTGCGCCACAACATCGTTCATGCTCTCGCAATGCTGGACATTTAGGGTAGTATAGACGTCTATGCCGGCTTCCAGCAATTCATCCACATCCTGCCAACGCTTGGCGTGGCGCGAGCCCGGAACGTTGGTGTGTGCCAGTTCATCCACCAAGATCAAGGCCGGATGCCTTTTAAGCGCGGCCTCTAAGTCAAATTCTTTGACTTCAATGTTTTTATAAAGGCTTATTTTCCGGGGAAGAACGTCCAAACCTTCCAGCAGGGCTTCGGTTTCCGAACGTTTGTGGGTCTCAACCACCCCGACAATGATATCAAGGCCTTCTTTCTTGCGGCGCCTGGCCTCTTCAAGCATGGTGTAAGTCTTACCCACGCCGGCTACCGCGCCAAAGAAAATTTTTAATTTTCCTCGCGGCGATTCTTCGCTTTGAATTTGTTTTAGTATTTTATCGGGATCCGGCCGCTCATTCATTTTGCGCTCCAACTATTGTTCCAACCGCTTAAGCCAATCAAGTCCTACAAATTTTACGGCAACATCGCCAATTTTTTTATTTACCGCTCCGACTAAATCCTTAGCCACAACCCAAGCTTGGGCATGAGGGTACTGACGCATAAATACTTTCAGGTTAGTATAATCAAAATCCCGTACTTTCCATTTTGTCTCTATGGCCAACGGCGGCAGACCTCTGCGTTCAATGATAAAATCGATCTCATGCCCCTGTTTATCCCTCCAATAACTTATTTTACCCGGCTGTAAAAGAGCGTGAAGCTCATTAAGCACATAATGTTCCCATAGGTATCCCAAATCCTTTGAGCTCAGCTTGCTGACCCCACGATAGTAATTAACAAAGCCGGTATCAAACATGTAAACCTTTGGCGCAGCTACTATCTCCGTGCTTTTATTGGTATTAAACGGACGCGAAACGTGAAGGGCGTATGTTTCCTCGAGTATCATTAAATAATTAGCTATGGTGGTATGGCTTACGCCGCAGGGGCCGGAAAATTTATTAGCTTCGAATATTCCCCCGCTTTGAAGCATAAGCATTTCCAAAAACTTCTGAAATGAATAACGGCGTTCAACCCGAAATAATTCCGCGATATCCTTTGCCCAATACGCGTCCACCCACTCCTGGAAATAGCGTTCAGGCAGTTTTCTTGACAAAAATAAAGGCGGGAGCCCGCCGAACAGAAGCCGACGATTAAAATCTTTTAGTTTAAAATCCCTCAAATCTTCAGACATCAACGGGGTTAACCAAATATCAGATTTCCGCCCAGTCAAAGTATCCTTGAATTTAGTGGACGCGCCAAGCGATGAGGAGCCCGTAGCTAATATCTTTGTCTTAGGGAAATAGTCGGCGGCGATTTTCAATAATTCGGATGGATTTTGCAACCTGTGAATCTCGTCAAGAATAACCCGCTCTCCGCTATGTTCATTAAGAAATTTTTCCGGCTCATCCATTAAGCGCCGTGTTCCGGGTAATTCGCAATCAAAATACTTCGCCCTGGGAACGCTTCGCGATATAACAGTTTTACCTGATCGGCGGACTCCCGATAACCATACAATAGAACGCTGGCGCCACAATGATTCTATTTTCTTAAGCCAAAACTTTCTTATAACCATATGCCTGTATTATAACAAACAAATTACCATATGCAACCAAACTTGCATATGGTAATTTGGGCTGTTTTGGCTTCCTCTCATTTCCCTTGTTTATCCAATTCGATATTCAGCTCTGAAACATTGACTACCGGTTCTCCGATTATACCCAAGAAACGGCCTTGGGTGTGGTTATGTATAAGTTTGATTATCGCGCTTTCCGGCGTGGCCAGGCGCATGATATTTAACCGCCCCAACACCGGATAGATACCGACAAACGCCGCCGGGATGATGGCGAAGTATTTGGAAATATCATTAGCGATGCTGAAAGTAGTCAATGAGCCGCGGGTGATCAAAAGCTGTTTTCCGATCCTTACCACCTCGATCAGCTTCGTGGGATTGGAATCAAGATCAATCATGTTCCCGGCTTCTTTGGCGGCCTGGGTGCCGGTATTCATCACCACCGCGACATCGGCCTGGGCCAAGGCCGGCGCGTCGTTAGTGCCGTCGCCGGTCATGGCCACTAAATGCCCTTGGGCTTGCCGCTCCCGAATAAGTTTAAGTTTTGCTTCAGGGGTGGCTTGGGCCAAATAATCGTCAACTCCGGCTTCAGCGGCAATAGCCGCGGCAGTCATGGGATTATCTCCGGTGATCATCACAGTTTTAATTCCCATTTTGCGCAACTGGGAAAATCGCTCTTTGATCCCGCCTTTAACGATATCCTTAAGATGAATAATGCCGATGACGGCGGTATTTTCGCTGACTGCCAACGGAGTACCGCCGGTCTTGGCAATGCGCGTTGCGGCATCTTTGGCCTCGTCAGGAAATATTCCTCCCCGCTCAATAACATATTTCTCAATGGCTTCAAGGGAACCTTTCCTGATAATCTTTCCATCACCCAGATCAACGCCGCTCATACAAGTCTGCGCGCTGAAAGGAATAAATCTGGCAACAAGATCACGGACCCGGCGTTCACGGATATTATATTTTTCTTTGGCCAATATCACGATACTGCGGCCTTCCGGAGTCTCGTCAGACAAAGACGCGAATTGGGCCAGGTCAGCCAAATATTCTTCGCTAAACCCTTTGGCCGGAATAAAAGCCACGGCCTGGCGGTTGCCTAAAGTAATCGTCCCAGTCTTATCTAAAAGCAGCGTGTCAATATCTCCGGATGCTTCCACTGCCCGACCGCTGGTCGCGATAACATTAGCCTGGATCATCCGGTCCATCCCGGCGATCCCGATAGCCGGCAGCAGGCCGCCGATCGTGGTAGGAATAAGACATACCAGTAATGCCGATAGAACTGTGACCGTTACCGGCGAGCCGTTTCCCGACGAAACAACGCTATAAATTGAAAACGGCAATAACGTCACCGTGGCCAAAAGAAAGATTATGGTCAAGCCGGCCAGAAGAATGCTCAAGGCTATTTCATTGGGAGTTTTTTGGCGCTTGGCGCCTTCGACCATGGCGATCATCCGGTCAAGAAACGTCTCGCCGGGATTAGAAGTGATCCTGATCACCAGCCAATCCGAAAGTACGTTTGTGCCGCCGGTAACCGACGATCGGTCTTCGCCGCTTTCCCTGATCACCGGCGCGCTTTCTCCGGTTATGGCGCTTTCATTGACTGAAGCGGCTCCTTCGATCACCGCGCCGTCCATGGGGATCATCTCCCCCGCTTCGACTAAAACGACATCGCTTTTTTTAAGATCTTTTGAAGGGACTAAAGAATACTGCGAACCGTACTCGGGGTTTTTCAATTTTTTTGCCATGGTATCTTTTCGATTACGCCTAAGACTCGCGGCCTGGGCTTTACCGCGGCCTTCCGCGATAGCCTCCGAGAAATTAGCAAACAGCAAGGTAAACCAAAGCCAAATGGTAATCGCAAAAATAAACCCCGCGCCGGCTTCTCCGTGTCCCAATAAAGCCTGAACCATCAACCCGGTAGTTAAAACACTTACCACCAAAACCACAAACATCACGGGATTTTTTATCTGGTGAGCCGGGTTAAGTTTCTTGAAAGAATCAAACAAAGCTTCTTTTATGATCCGCCAATCAAATATTGTTTTTTCTTTTTTACTCATACCATCAAATGCTCAACGATCGGCCCTAAAGCTAAAGCCGGGAAAAAAGTCAAAGCCCCCACGATCAAAATAATTGCCACCAAAAAACCGACAAAAAGCGATGTATGCGTAGGCAGCGTGCCGGAACTTACCGCAACGATCTTCTTTTTTGCTAATGATCCGGCTATGGCTAACATCGGTATGGCCAGCCAATAACGGGAAAAAAACATAACCAAACCTAAAGCAATATTGTAAAAAAGCGTATTGGCGTTAAGGCCGGCGAAAGCGCTGCCGTTATTATTTCCCGCGGAAGAAAAAGCATAAAGCGCTTCGCTAAAACCATGCGGCCCGGGATTAAAAATCGAGGCTTTTGCGCTGGGCAGCACCACCGCGATAGCTGTTCCTAATAAAACCAAAATCGGCGGGATCAAAATAACTATGGTCGCCATTTTCATCTCGTAAGCTTCGATTTTTTTTCCTAAATATTCCGGGGTCCGGCCGACCATCAGCCCGGCGATAAAAACCGCTAAAAGGACAAAAGCCAGCATCCCGTAAAGCCCTGAACCGACTCCGCCAAAAACAACCTCGCCTAACTGGATCAGCCACATCGGCACTAAACCGGCTAACGGCATAAAAGAATCATGCATGGAGTTAACCGAACCATTCGAGGCCGCGGTAGTCGCAGTCGCCCAGATCACTGAATTGGCGATACCAAATCGCGCGTCCTTTCCCTCCATATTGCCGCCGGGTTGAAATTGACTCGCGGATTGATCAACCCCCAGTTTAGCAAACACAGGATTACCGGCTTGTTCAACCCGCATGCACATCCAGAGGCAAGGAATAAAAATTATCAGCATAGCCATAAGTAACGCCCAGCCTTGCCGCCTGTCCTTGACCATATATCCAAAAGTATAACAAAGCGCGGCGGAAATCAGAAGGATAGCCAACACTTCAAGAAAATTGGATAAGGGCGTGGGATTTTCAAGGGGATGAGCGGAATTAACGTTAAAAAATCCGCCGCCGTTGGTGCCTAATTGTTTGATAGCGACTTGGGAAGCTGCCGGGCCTACAGCAATAACCTGTCCGGTTGTAGTTTTTACGCTTGGTCCGAAAGTCTGAACCACACCCTGCGAAACCAAAACCACCGACAGCAATATCGCTAACGGTAAAAGGATGTAAACCGTGGAACGGATGAGATCAACCCAAAAATTACCGATCGTCGCTATTTCGCGCCGAATAAAACCCCGAATCAAGGCTATCAAGACCGCGATCCCTGAAGCCGCGGAAACGAAATTTTGCACAGCCAGGCCGAGCATCTGGGTTAAATAACTCATGGTCGCCTCGCCGGCATATCCTTGCCAGTTGGTATTAGTAGCAAAGCTTATCGCGGTGTTAAATGCCGAGTCAGGAGAAACCGCCGGAAAATGCATGGGGTTAAGCGGCAAAATATATTGCAAACGTTGTAAAAAATAAACCACTAAAAGGCCGATGATGTTAAAAGCCATCATGGCAAAAGCGTAAGTCTTCCAAGGCATCTCTTCAGCAGGATCAACCCGGCAAATACGGTAGATAGCCTGTTCAGTCGGACCAAACCAGCGCTTCAGTGCAGATGTGCCCTCAAAAACTTGGGCCATATAAATACCCAGCGGCTTGACCAATAAAATCAGAATCAGTAAAAAAATACCGCTCTGAATCAAATTGTTAGAATTCATGAAAACTTCTCCGGCTTAAGCAAAGCAATAATAAGATAAATAAAAAGAACCAGCGAAATGATCCCGCCCAGCCAATAGATCAAAAGCATAGCATCGCTCCTAGGTCTTGCCGCAAAGGTTTATAAACCCGATTGACAGGCACACCAGCGCCGCAATAATAACCAGACAAAATATTTCCATAATAAAGAAAGACGTTCCTCTTATGGAACGTCTTTGTTTCTAATCTTAACACGACCTTGTGTTTGCTCTACCTAAAAATTAGCATATTCAGCGTATTTGTCAACTTTTTAAATCTGTGATAACCTGTAAAGATGAATTCCGCCTATCCTATTCTTATCACCGCGCCCAGGCACTGGCAGGGTTGCCTGGAACGCGAACTAAAAGACCTGGGCTTCACCCGGCTTCAGAAAGAGGCGGCCGGGTTTCTCTTGGCCGGGACCCTGCGCGACGCCATGCGCTTGAACCTAGCCTTGCGCACGGCGCACCACGTGATGCTGCGGCTCAAGGAATTTACCTGCCGCGACGCCGAAGATCTTTACCGCGAGATCAAAACCATACCCTGGGAAGATTATATCGACGCCGCCGGTTACTTTAGCGTGTTCTCCAACGTCTCCAACCCCACGATCAACGACACCCGTTTCCCCAATCTTAAAGTCAAAGACGCCATTGCCGACCGGATACTTTCTGCCTGCGGCCAACGGCCCGACTCCGGGCCGATGCGCGAGCGCACCATGGTCTATCTTTACTGGAAAGACGATTACGCCTGCGTTTACCTGGATACCAGCGGCGAGACTTTATCCAAACGCGGCTGGCGCACGCTCGGTTTGGAAGCCCCCCTGCAAGAAGCCCTGGCCGCCGGCCTGATCATGACCAGCGACTGGGATCCCGCGACCAATTTCGTAAACCCCATGTGCGGCTCCGGCACCTTGGTCATTGAGGCTGCGCTTGCAGGGATGAACCAGCCGGCCGGACTGACCCGCAAAAATTTTGCCTTCATGCACATCAAAGGCTACGACGCAAAGATCTGGGAAGAACTGAAACAGGCCGCCCATAAGAAAATGAAAAAATCTCCGGTTGCCCGATTCATCGCCACCGACCACAGTCCTGCCGCCATTGACGCGGCGAAAAAAAACGCGGAGGCTGCCGGCGTGGACAGGTTTATTGAGTTTAAAATCTGCGATTTCCGGCAGACCCCGCTGCCCGGGCCGGCCGGTACCCTGATCGTCAACCCCGAATACGGCCGCAGGCTGGGCGACGAAAAACAACTCCAGGCAGTCTACCAAGGCCTGGGCGATTTTTTCAAAAAAAACCAGCACAACTATGCCTGCTGGCTGCTTTGCGGCAACCTCAAATTGCTCAAACAAATAGGCTTAAAACCCGCTAAAGAACTGACCTTCTACAACGGCGGCATCGAATGCCGGTTTAATGAGTACACCAGAAAAAACTTGCCCCGACGATTTCCGTCGGGGCAAGTGTAGGCACCTTGTTTCCGGGTGATCTTAGAACTTATACCCAGCCTTAAGGCTCCAGCCAAAACCAGCCCTGGGTAAAGGACGACTGACCGTACCGCCTATTTCGTACTCCTCGTCGCTGAGGTTGGTCAGATATAAAGCGATGTCAAAATCGCTGATCGCATAACCGACTGACATGTCGATCGTGGTCCAGGAATCGATATCCCGGTTGCCGAGCACCGAGTCATCCGTCGTGACTTCGGAATACATGCGGCCCCCAAGGTCGACCCAGAGATGCTTGATCGGCTTCATCGTAAAACCTAACCGGTAAACATACTTGGGAACATACCTTAAATCCGCGCCAAGCAAGTAGGTCGCGGTAGTATCCCCGGCTTCGGCGACATTAGCGACGCTGCCGTTAAGGCTCATCCAATCAAGCACCTTGATTTTCTCGCTCAACTCAAAACCTTCATAATCGCCGATACCGGTGTTCTGGTACTGGCGTAAGCCCGTAGAAGCGTTGACTATAACGCTGTTTATAACGTCTTCGGTCTTGGTCTGAAATAAGCTCAAGTTGGTGACTGAACGGTCGAAAGTAAGATCGAAAATCAAATCCTTCGAGTTAACCGTCTGCGGACCAAGATTCGGATTTCCCACATATGAACCGGAAACGCTTGACGCGGTAAGGTGTGTCCACTGGGGCGACAAGATGGCTCGACCGTAAAGAAGCTTGCAGGTCAAAGGCGTCATCGGCCGGAAAACAATGCCTGCCCTGGGAGCGATCTCGGAATCCGCTTTGTCCTCGAAATCGTCGTAACGGGCGCCCAGGATCAGATCAAGTTTTTCAATCGGCGAATAGATCACCTGTCCGAACAGGCCCATCACGGTCCAGTTTCCTTCTTTGCCGGCTCCTTCGACAGTATAGGTGAACCCGGAATACGTGCTGTTATTGCTGAGCGTATCCATCTCCTGAAAATCTACGTTGGAATAGTCCAAACCGCTGACCAGGCTCAAGTTGTCCATGATCTGGTTGTCATAGATGACCCTGGCCTGCAGCTGTTGGACATCGGCGATCCAGCTTGAACGCGTACCGTAAGTCGGCGCATCGTAAGAGCCCCAGGTCAAATAATGGCCGCCTCTTTGTTCGAAAAAGTGATAGCTGGGATTGATAGTCACTTTTGAAGTGTCGGACAACTCTATTTTGTAGCGCAGGTCCATATGAAATACGTCGGAGATGAACCGCGGTTTAAAAGCTTCGGTATCATAGTCATAAAGGTTGCCGTTGGCTCCGCGGGGAGTTATCCTGACCAGATGCGACTGCTGTATGTCGAATTCAACGTTTTTGGAAGTATAACCGCCAAAAGCCTGCCAGTTGCTCGGATACTTGTTCAAATAGACTTTTCCTGCCTGCCGCGTGCGGCCGCTGCCGGTATTGACGAGATCTAAAGAAGCCGGCACGTCGACCTCGGCTCCCGGCGCGTTCAAGTAATCAAAATCCATGAAAAAATTGGAATCTTCTTCGCCTTTGCGGCCGAGGGAATATCCGAATTCGTTGGTGAAAGAACCGGTCCTGGCCGTAAAATAATTCCCGGTAAACTCTTTCTTGGTGATGATGTTGATCACGCCCAACAAAGCGCCGGTACCATATATAGCTGAACCGGGACCTTTGATTATTTCGATCCGCTCGACGGTACCTAACCCAATATACTGATCGGGGTTAAAATTGCCGATCGGGCTGACGTTCATGCGATGCCCGTTCACCATGACCATGGCGTAGTTGAACGAACTGGCGTAACCGCCGCGTATGCCGACGATATCTTCGTTGGCATCAGTCATGTCAAAAAAACCAGGCACATCGATCAGTACGTCCGTAAGTTTGGTATACCCGTGACGTTTGATATCGTCAGCGGTCACCACCACCATCGCTGAAGGCGCATCGGTCATCTTGCGCGCGGTCAGAGTGGAAGTGACTACGGTAGGCACTTCCATAAACAACAATGATTCAGTTGCTTCTTCAGCCGCCGACCCCACTACTGGCCCTTGCGCGAACGAAACACAGGAAAAGGCCAGACTCAAAAACAAAAACACCCCCAGGAACAACAACTTTTTACTCATCTTCTCTCTCCTTTTCTCCCACCTTTTAACCCTATAATAGTCCTACCATCTATATCAATAGACAGGTCTTAACCTGTTTCTACAAAAAACAAAGCAGGGCCCGGGAAAGGCCCTGCTCAACAAGGATGGAAAGTGTAAACTGAAAACCCCGCACCCAACGTGGTGCGGGGCAAAAAATACCGGGTTTTGTTTGGGATTAAGAGAGAGAGAGAGAGAGAGAGAGAGAGAGAGAGTTGCTTATTTTTTCGGCGATATGGGCTAAGGAATTTTTATTCATTGGAACCTTATTTTATCATCGGATAATCAAAAAACAACTGCTATTTTTTAACCCGCTTCGCCGCACCCCTGCCTGCCGGCAGGCGGAGAAGCCCTTCGACTTCGCTCCGGGTGTGAAATACATAAGTTGATTTTACCCC
>Ga0315289_10012952_pt1 | contig 11710 bp, 11 predicted proteins | sample YL17G11_40_MG_FD_203452 | JGI IMG/M metagenome (GOLD analysis project Ga0315289, IMG submission 203452) | Sediment microbial communities from Yellowstone Lake, YNP, Wyoming, USA - YL17G11_40 | ecosystem: Environmental > Aquatic > Freshwater > Lake > Sediment | place: USA: Wyoming | collected... | reverse complement strand
CTCGCCCTGCTTCGCCGGGCGGAGTTCGCGGGCCGGGTCGTCCTCGCCCTGCTTCGCCGGGCGGAGGCCGCGGGCCGGGTCGTCCTCGCCCTGCTTCGCCGGGCGGAGGCCGCGGGCCGGGTCGTCCTCGCCCTGCTTCGCCGGGCGGAGGCCGCGGGCCGGGTCGTCCTCGCCCTGCTTCGCCGGGCGTTCCGCGACGGCGTCTCGGGGGGGCTTGCCGGGGGCCTCGGACTTGGCCTCCTGGGCGGGCATCCGAAGCTGCGGCGCGGAGTCGGGTCGCTGCGGCTGTTGTGTCTCGGGGGTTTCCGAGACAGAGGCGCGGGGTGGCGGCCCCGCCGCCGTCTTCTGAGACGCGACCTCTTCCAGGGGCGCTGGTTCCGCCGCCACCGGCTCGACGTTTTGGGCGCGGGGTTCCAGGGCGGACAGGGAGGCCAGCGGTTCCTGCGGGCGTAGTAGTGCGTCAGGATTGCCAGGGGCGCGGGGTTCCAGGGCGGACAGGGAGGCCAGCGGTTCCTGCCGGCGTAGTAGTCCGTCAGGATTGCCAGGGCCGCGGGGTTCCAGGGCGGACAGGGAGGCCAGCAGTTCCTGCCGGGCCTCGCTGGAGGAACGGTCCTTCAGGCGGGCGGCGAAGGCCAGCTCCGTGTTGGTGAACGCCTGCTTCGGCGTCTCGACCCGGTGGTTCTCTGCCGGGACCGGGAAGGCCTGCGCGATCTGCCTCTTCAGTTCAGTGGAGTCCGCCTGCTGCGGAGTGGCGGTCGCGCGCGCGGTGAGCTGAGGGGGCGGGGTCGCCGGAGCATCCCCGGTGGGGAGGGCCACGCCTGAGGCCACGGGCTGGGGAGCCAGTTGAATATCACCACCCTGGATGTGGTCTGCCGGCGTTGCGCCGGCCTCCCCCGCGCCGGCGGCAACTTGCTCTAACTCCGGGGCTTGTTCGACGCCAGACGGCGGCTCCGCCACCTGCGGAGCCACGACGACCAGCAGCAGGCCGGTCCAGGCCGCCAACATAGCTTGGGGCTGTTTGCCGGGTTCGCTCTCCCCTTGCGCCTCGCCTTCGGAGGTGAACAAGGGATCCTCGGGCGCGGCCTTCGCGATCAGCACTGTCCCGAGCAACGCCGCAAAACGCTCGGCGTTGGCAGGGGACGGTGAGGGGGGAGCGGTTTCCCCTCCCTGGGGTGCAGCCGGCTGCGGCGCCATCAACTGCGGGGAAACAGTGGCCAGAATCACGCCCTGCTGAGATGCATCCGGAGTTCCGGCGCGAGGTCAGTGCTTTATCAATGGCTTAGCCGCGCCGGCGGGATGCAAGAACTTGGCGCCGTGGGGCGTGGTGACCGGAAACTGTCACTGGTCCAGGAATACCGCTGTCGGGCTTATCGACTGATTTTGGCGAGCTTGGAGCGATTTCGCTGGTCGGCCCGCCAATTGCATTACCCGGTGCGGAGGCAAGGCGATGGACTCAATGACGGTGGCAGCGGCCAGCGGGATGCGGGCCCGGCTCGAGTCGCTCGAGATGCTGGCCAATAACCTGGCCAACGCCGCCACCGCCGGCTACAAGTCCGATCGCGAGTTCTACAGCCTGTACGTCTCTGAGGAGGCTCTGGCCTCGAACCAGGGGGAACTCAGCACGCTGCCGGTGATCCAGAGCCAGTGGACCGACTTCACCCAGGGCACGCTCACGCCCACCGGCAACTCGCTGGATTTCGCCCTCTCCGGACCAGGCTTCTTTGTGGCCGACGGTCCCAGCGGGCCGCTCTACACGCGCAACGGGGGTTTCCGGGTGTCGCCCGCGGGCGTGCTTACCACCGGCGACGGTTATGCGGTGGGCTCGCTCAGCGGGACTCCCATCCGCCTCGAGCCGGGCGCGCCTGCGGAGGTTTCGCCCGAAGGCACCGTCCGCCAGGCTGGTCAGGTGATGGGGCAGTTGGCAGTAGTGAACTTCGCCCAGCCGGCCGGCTTGGGCAAGTTCGGGAAGAACTACTTTCGCGCGCTCGACGCGCAGGCGGCGCCCCGGCCGGCGCAGGGCGTCGAGGTTCATCAGGGCAAGCTGGAGAGTTCCAACGTGGCGGCGCCGGAATCCGCCGTGCGGTTGATCAACATCCTGCGGCAGTTCGAGATGCTCCAGAAAGCCGTGACGCTGGGCGGGGAGATGGGCCGGCGGGCGATCGAAGAGGTTGCCAGAGTGAACTCATGAAGTTATTCAAGGAGTCGAGATGATCCGAGCTTTGTACAGCGCGGCCAGCGGGATGACCGCGCAGCAGTTGAACGTGGACAACATCGCCCACAACCTGGCCAACGCCAACACCGTGGGGTTCAAGACGCGCCGCACCCAGTTCCAGGACCTGCTCTACCAGACCCTGGTTCAGCCGGGCGCTTCGGCTGGCGCGCAGACCGTGGTGCCCAGCGGCTTGCAGTTGGGCCTGGGGACCCGTCCGGCGTCGAACGAAGTGATCCTCACGCAGGGCAACTTCATGACCACCAACAACCCGCTGGACCTGGTGATCCAAGGGCGGGGCTTCTTCCAGGTGCGGCGGCCCTCGGGGGAGCTGGCCTACACGCGCGCGGGGACCTTCCAACTGGACCGCGACGGCAACATCGTCACCAGCGACGGCGATACGCTGGAGCCGCAAGTCACCGTTCCACCGGAGGCGCAGTCGGTCACCATCGCCCCCGACGGCACCATCAGTTACACCCAGCCCGGGCAGACCTCCGCGCAACTGGCCGGGCAGATCCAGTTGGCGAATTTCCCCAATCCGGCGGGCCTGAACAGCATCGGACGCAACCTGTTCATACCCACGGACGCCTCGGGCGAGCCGACCGTCGGCAATCCCGGCGGGCAGGAGGGCCTGGGCACGCTGCTTCAGGGCTACACCGAGCAGTCCAACGTCAGCGTGGTCGAGGAATTCATCAACCTGATCGTCAGCCAGCGGGCCTACGAGGCCAACTCGAAGGTGGTTAAGGCGGCTGACGAGATGTACCAGCAGATCAACAACCTGACGCGATGATTCTGGCAATTCTCATTCTGGCGGCGGCTCCCGAGGCGGCCTGCATCGCAGTGGCCGGCGAGCGCATCCTGGTGCGCGATCTGGTGGCCGCCGTACCCGCCCTGGCCGCACTGCCGCCCGAGGCGGCGCTGGGTTACACTCCGGCGCCCGGCGCCCGGCGGCTGCTGGGGAGGCAGGAACTGGCGGGCCTGGCCGAACGGCACGGCGTGCGGCTGGAGGCGGCGCCCAGCCTGTGCGTCGAGCGGGCCGCGCGGCCGCTGGCCCCCGAGCGGCTGGAAAAGGCGCTGCGCGCGGCGCTGGCACAGGCCGGAATACCCGCGGCACGACTCGAGATAGTGGACTTCAGCCGCTACCCGGTCCCCGAGGGCGAGCTGGAGTTTGCGCGCTCGGGACTGCCCGCGCTGCCGCGGGCGGGCACGCCCGTTACCTGGCGGGGCCACGTCCGCTACGGGAGCAACCGCAGCCTGGGGGTCTGGGCCCGGGTGAAGCTGTCGGTCGCCGCGGAGGGGCTGGTGGCCGCGGGGAACATCACCTCCGGCAGACCCATCGAGGCGGCTCAAGTGCGGCTGGCGACCCTGGAGTGGTTTCCCTTTGCGGAAGCTCCGGTGCGCGAGCCCGGGCAGGCCGTCGGCCGGGTGGCACGCCGCGTCATCCGCGCGGGCGCGCCCATTCTGATGAGCGCCCTGGGAGCCGCCCGCGAGATCGAACGCGGGGAGACCGTCAGCGTCGAGGTCTCCAGCGGCGCCACGCAGCTCCGCTTTCAGGCCCGTGCCGAGTCCGGCGGCAGCGCCGGCGACTCGATTATGCTGCGAAATCCCTCCAGTGGACGGCTCTTCCCGGCCCGCGTGGAGAAGGAAGGAAAGGTGGTAGTGAATGCGGATTCCATTCCAAGCCGGCCTGGCGGCCGGGCTAGTGTGCCTGCTGGCGGCGGCGGCGCCGGCCGCCCGGCGCGATAAGCCCGCGCGTCCCTCCGCCATCGACCAGTACGTCGAGGACGCCGAGCGGCGCGCCGCCTCCGAGAGTTGGGGCACCTTGCCCGGTTCCCTGTGGCGCCCGGGCGCCGTGCTCGGCGACCTGGGGCGCGATCCCAAGGCCAGCCAGGTGGACGACCTGGTGACCGTCCTGGTGGCCGAGCGAGCCTCGGCGGTGGCCAAGGGGACCACCACGTCCTCACGCAAGAGCACCACCGATCACTCGCTGGGATCCTTCTTCGGGCGCACGCCGCCCTGGGGGGCGCTGGCGAAGACCTCGGGGAGCTCCGAGCTGGACGGACAAGGCGCCACCAGCCGCGAGAACCTGCTGACCACCACGCTGACGGCCCGGGTAGTGCATGTGCTGCCCAACGGCTACCTGGCGCTGGAGGGCAGCAAGAACGTCACGGTCAACTCCGAGCAGCAGACGGTCACGGTGCGGGGCGTGGCGCGGCCCACCGACGTCAGCCCCGGAAACCTGGTGCGCTCGGACCGCCTGGCGCAACTGGAAGTGCGGATTAACGGCAAGGGGGTGGTGGGGGACGCGGTGCGCCGTCCGTTCTTCCTTTACCGCCTGCTGATGGGCCTGCTGCCTTTCTAAGACCATGAAAAGACCATGGGGCTTCCTCTATTTCCTGCTGATCGCGGCCCTGGCCGCGCCGGCGGCCCGCCTCAAGGAGCTGGTCGCGCTGGAAGGAGTGCGCGACAACCAGCTCGTGGGGTACGGGCTGGTGGTGGGGCTGGCCGGAACCGGGGACCGCCGCCAGACCGTGTTCTCCGCGCAGAGCCTGACCAACATGCTCGATCGCCTGGGCGTCACCGTCTCGCCCACGGCCATCCAGGTCCGCAACACCGCGGCGGTGATGGTGACGGGCACTCTGCCGCCCTTCGCCCAACCCGGCGCGCGCGTTGACGTGACCGCAGCCGCGGTGGGCGACGCGACCAACCTGCAAGGCGGCCTGCTGGTGATGACCGGCCTGCGCGGCCCCGACGGGCAGGTCTACGCCGTGGCGCAAGGGCCGGTGGTGACGGGCGGATTCGTGGCCGGGCGGGGCGGCACCCAGCAGACCCTGAACCATCCCACCGTGGGCCGCGTGCCCAACGGCGCCATCGTCGAACGTCCCGCGCCGACGCGCATGCCCGGCGCCCGCCTGCGGCTCCAGCTCCGCCAGGCTGATTTCACCACCGCCGCGCGCATTGCCGAGACTATCAACAAGAAGTTCGCCCTCGGGGGCCCGAGCTTGGCCCGCCCGGAGAACTCCGCCCTGGTGAGCGTGGACATCCCGCCCGCTTACACTACGCGCGCCGCCGAGTTCGTCGCCGACCTCGAGAACCTGGCGGTCGAAGCCGACCGCGCCGCCAAGGTGGTCATCAACGAGCGCACCGGCACCATCACCATGGGCAAGGAAGTCAAGATCTCCCCGGTGGCCATCATGCACGGGAACCTGACCGTCGAGATCCAAACCAGCCTGGCGGTGTCGCAACCGCCGCCGCTTTCCTCCGGCACCACCGAGGTGGTGCCGCAGGTCGGGGTAGGGATCAAGGAGGAGAAGGCCCGTAACGTGGTGCTCAAGCAAGGGGCCACCGTCGAGGAACTGGTGCGCGCCCTCACCGCCATCGGCTCGACTCCGCGCGACGTTATCGTGATCCTTCAGAACCTGCGCGCCGCCGGGGCCCTGGAGGCCGAACTGGAGGTCATATGATGGAAGTGCGAGTGGCTGACCGCTCGCTGACGGTCGCGGCTCCGAATGGGGCAGCGCGTCCGGACAGGACAGAAGATCGCGCCAAGATCCGCGACGCCGCCACGCAGTTCGAAGCCTTGCTGCTGGCGCAGATGCTCAAGTCCGTCCAGGAGGCCGCCTCCGAAGGCTGGCTGGGCGCCGGCGGCGACGAGGCCGGGGGGATGATGCTCCAGGTGGCCCAGGAACACCTGGCCCAGGTACTGGCCTCCCAAGGGGGCGTGGGCCTGGCCAACCTGGTAGCCGGCGGGCTGTCCCGAAAACCTTAAGAAGTACGTAAAGCGCCCAGGCTGGCGGTTCGATAAGATGATGTAGGACACGATGCGGATCGAACAGCTCCAACCCTCCTCCGTCAAGTCGGCCGAAGCCGGACCAGCGGTCGAGAAGCGGGCCGCGACCGAGGCCCACAACGCCAGCGGCCAGCGGCCGGACCAGGCGGATCTGTCCCGGCTCTCCCGGATAGTCACGGGCGAAGTGGACCAGGAAGCGCGCCTGGAAAAGCTGCACCTCGAGGTCGCGGCCGGCGCTTACCAGGCGCCCGCCGCCGAAGTCAGCCGGCGCATCGTGGACTTTCACCTCCGCACCGAAGACTGATCCTCTAAGAATTCTGGGGACACGCCTGCTCAGGGCGGTAAGCGGGCGGTTTGTCGCCTCGAGCCCGGAGTGTCCCCGAACTCTTCGGGGACGAGGTTCACGGGTGTGGGCGCGAATGCTGAAGGCGTTCTACGCGTGGATCTCGCCGAAGGCGGGCGTCGAGGTGGCCGGCAGGAAGGCGGGAGTGAGTCCTGCGGGATGGGAGGCGGCGGCCGGGCGGCAGTTCATCCAGCCTTCCAGCAAAGTCGCCAGCAGGCGCGCCACTTCCTCCAGCGGGGCCTCGGTCTGTTCAACGTTGGCTACGATCAGCCGCCGCCCGATGTAGTCGTAGAGCTCGATCAGGTTGTGAGCCAGCGGGCCTCCGGCCGCGCGGTCCACCGACAGCATCAGCTCGGTCACGATCGCCATCGCCCGGCTGATCTGTTTCGAGCGCGCGGCGACGTCTCCGAGCAACAGCGCGCGGCGGGCGCTTCCCACGGATTCCAAGGCAGCGCGATAGAGTAGCTGCACGAGCTCGATCGGATCAGCAGAGAAGACTTCGCTTTCCAAGTAGGCTTCGACCGCACCAGTCGCCATCATGTCCTCTTAAAGTCCTATCGGTTCCGGCGCGCATTCCAGCGTTGCCCCGGCTCACGATTACTTTTCCATGTCTCTGAGTTCTTCGGCCATGCGCAAGAGATACTCCGGCGGGATCTGCAGGATGACTTCGCGGGTCTGGCGGTCGATCAACCGCACCAGGGGACGGTGGGTCGCGCGATCCATCACGAAAGTCAGCTCGTTATTCTGGCCGAAGAGTTCCGCCACGTTGACAGCCTTGACCGCCTGGATCAGCTCGGGCTGCTGGGCGGTTCTTTCGGCCGGCACCAGCAGGGAAGCCGAGGCAAGAGGCTGGCCTCCGACGTAAGATACTGCATCGATATTCATACGGTCTCCTCCGGGCGAGGCGGCCTCGCCCTCAATGGGCTTATCGACCAGGGGGCAGCCGGTAAGAGGCGTAATAGGGCAGTAAGGGGGGCTAGCCCAGGTTCAAGACCTGCCGGAAGCTGCCGGCCTCCCGCTCGATCTTACTCTGCAACACCAGCAGGGCGTAGATGAGCTGCTCGGGACGGGGCGGGCAGCCGGGCACGTAAACGTCAATGGGGATGAGCTGGTTGACGGGGATCAGGGCGTAGTTGCTGTAGACGCCGGTCGAGGTGGCGCAGGCGCCCATCGAGATAGCCCACTTGGGCTCCGGCATCTGCTGGTAGAGCTGGCGGACCACCGGGGCCATCTTGGTGGAGACCCGTCCGGCGATGATCATCAAGTCCGACTGGCGGGGGGAACCGCGGAAGACCTCCGCGCCGAAGCGGGCCACGTCGAAGCGGGAGGCGCTCATGGACATCATCTCGATGGCGCAGCAGGCCAGGCCGAAGGTCATGGGCCAGATGGAGTTCTTGCGCGCCCAGTTGACAACCTGGTCCAGGCGGGTGGTGAGCACGGCGTCGCCGACGAACCAGCAGGGGTCCTCGTCCAGCCGGGCGAAGAGGGCCGGCTCGGGGCCGCCGACGTTGGCCCGGACCAGTTCGTCGGCCCTGCCGGGGTCCAGGGGCATAAATCTTATTGTCTCATGGAACGATAGAATCAACGAGAAGCCTGGGCCCATGCCGCCACCTCTGATCCGCTTCGAGCCGGCCCCCACTTTCGAGCAGGCGCTCGACCGCGCCGCCCGTCTGTGGGGCATCGAGCCGGAGTACCGCGACACCTGGGACCAGCCGCACGTCACGCCGCCGGAGGTCCAGCGGGCCATCCTGAAGGCCTTGGGCGTGCCCTGTGGGAGTCAGGAGGAACTCGAGGGCGCCTGCGAGGAGCGCCTGTGGTCGGAATGGGACCGCGTCTTGCCTCCCGTAGTGGTGCTGGGGGAGGATCCGCGGCAGCTCGCAGTGAACGTCCCCTGGGAGATGACCGGGCTGGAGGCCTCCCTCGAGCTACGGTTCGAGGACGGGGAAGTCCGGTCGTGGGAAGTCCCTCTGGAAAGCCTGGAGACCTCGGCCTGGGCCGAACCCCGCGGACGGACTATGGTCCGGAAACAGTTGCCGCTGCCGCCCGATCTGCCCTTGGGATACCACGATCTGACGGTGGCGCTCGGCCCGGCCCGGCGCGGCCACACGCGGCTGATCCTCTGCCCGGAGCGGGCCTTTACGCCAGGCCTGGCCCGCGACGGCGGCCGCACCGCCGGCCTGGCTGTCGCCCTCTACGGGCTGCGTTCCGAGCGCAACTGGGGCTGCGGTGACTTCACCGACCTGGAGCGATTGATCGACTGGCTGGCCGAGGAGGTCGGGATCAGCTTTGTGGGGCTGAACCCGCTCGACGACATCCCCAACCGCCGTCCGTTCAATCTGAGTCCTTATCTGCCCGCCACGGCGTTCTACAAGAACCCGATCTACCTGGACGTCGAGCGCCTGGAGGAGTTTCGAGCTTCGCGGCGCGCCCGGGCGTGGCTGGCCCGGCCGGAGGTGCAATCGGAAATCCAGGCGCTGCGGAGCGCGGAGTTGATCGAGTACGAGCGGGTCCACGCTCTGAAGCTCCACGCGCTGATGCTGGCCTTTCCGGTCTTCCTGCGCGCGCTGTGGAAGGATTCCCCGCGGGCTGCGGCCTTCCGGGAGTTCGTCGCCCGCGAAGGCGAACTGCTCGGGCGCTACGCTACCTACTGCGCGCTGGACGAGTGGATTCGGGCACGCCACCCCGGCGTTTGGGTCTGGCCGGACTGGCCGGAGGAGTACCGCGAGCCGGACTCGGAGGCCGTGCGGCGGTTTGCCAAGCGGCACTGGCGGGCGGTGATGTTCTACCAGTGGGTGCAATGGCAGGTGGATCTGCAACTCGCTGCGGCGCAGCAGCACTCGCGCGACCGGGGGCTGGCCATCGGCCTGTATCACGATCTGGCGCTGGCCACCGACCGTTGCGGCGGCGACTTCTGGGCCTACCGGTCCTTCTATGTCACTGGCTGCCGCGTGGGCGCGCCGCCGGACGGCTTTGCGCCCAAGGGCCAGGACTGGTCGTTCCCGCCCCCCGACGCCGGGCGTCACCGCCAGGACGGCTACCGGCTGCTAGTCGAGTCCATCCGCCACAACTGCCGCCACGGCGGCGCCCTGAGAATCGACCACGTCATGCGCTTCTTCCGGCTCTATTGGATCCCCGAGGGCCTGGATCCCACCCAGGGCGCCTACGTCCGCGACCATTGGGAGGATCTGCTTGGCATCCTGGCGCTGGAGAGCGTACGCAACGAATTGGTCATCATCGGCGAAGACCTGGGAACCGTTACTCCGGAGATGCGGGCGGCGCTCGAAAAGCGCGGCATCATGGGCTACCAGGTACCCTACTTCGAGAAGGACTCCGCCGGGGAATTTCGCCGCCCGGAAGACTACCGGACCGCGGCGATGGTGGCCTCCTCGACCCACGACCTTGCCACGCTGGCCGGCTTTTGGGTGGCCCGGGACATCGAGGCCCGCCGCGCCGCGGGCCTGCTGCCGGAAGATGGGAGCTACCAGCGGCAGTTGGCCGAGCGGGCCGCCGACAAGCAGAGGCTGCTTAACCTATTGTTTCGACTGGGTTTACTGCCCGATTGGTTCCCCCGCTGGGCGGAACAGGCGCCCGATCTCAGCGGGGAGCTGCACAACGCGCTGGTGGGTCTGGTGGCCATGACGCCCTGCCGCTTGCTGGCGCTGAACCAGGAGGACCTCTTCAAGGAAACCGAGCAGCAGAACCTGCCGGCCTCGACCTGGCAGTATCCGAACTGGCAGCGGAAGATGAGGTTCAGCCTGGAGGAGCTGGGCACGGCGCCTCTGGCGCGCGACTGCGTGCGCATGTTCCGGGCGTGGCTGGAGCGCACCGGGCGGCGGCTCCCGGTTTGACGGTATTGACACGGCGCTCGCCCCGCCGTACGATGTAGAGTCGTAAGCTCTTTCGAGAGCGGGGTTGGATTGTCCTTTCGCAGGAGGTTGGGTGTGCACAGCAGAACATTGGCTTTTTGTGTCTTCTTGCTCGTCCTCGCGGCGGGCTTCACATGGGCGCAGGAATCCCGGGGCACAATTTCCGGCAGGGTGCTGGACCCGCAGAACGCGGTCATTCCCGGCGCCTCAGTCATCGTGACCAACACGGAGACCAACGTCTCCAACCGCACGGCTACCAACCAGACGGGGTATTTCGAGGTGAGCCTGCTGAACCCGGGCAAGTACTCGGTGACCGTGGAGGCCCCCGGCTTCAAGAAGTCGGTGCGCGCCGGCTTGGAACTGAACGTGGCCGGGCGCCTCGATATCGAGGTCCAGATGCAGGTCGGGCAGGTTGCCGAGACGGTGGAGGTCACCGCCGAGGCGCCGCTGCTCGACACCACGTCGGCCTCCGGCGGGCGCGTCATCGACAACCGCGAGATCATCCAGTTGCCCTTCTCGGACATGAACCCGTTCGCCCTGACGGCCATTGCGCCGGGCATGCAGTGGACGGGCCAGCCGGAGTACCGGCGGCCGTTCGATAACGGCGGCACCTCGGCGTTCAACACCATGGGCGGCGTCGGCCAGAACGAGTACACGATCGACGGCGCCCCGGCCACCGGGACCGGCCGGCGCGTCGGCTTCGTGCCGTCCTCGGACGCGGTCGAAGAATTCAAGATGGAAACCGCGACCTTCGACGCCTCCTCCGGCCACACCTCCGGCGCCACGGTCAACCTCTCCACCAAGTCGGGCACGAACACCTATCACGGCAGCCTCTTCGACCAGCACTGGCAGCAGCGCTGGAACGCTACGCCGCACTTCACGAGGCTGCTGTATGAAAAGAATCTCCGCGACGGCAAAGTGAAGCCGGGTGACCAGAAGCAGGCTCCGGGCCGATCCAACCAGTTCGGCGCCAGCCTCGGCGGCCCGGTGCGCATCCCGAAGATCTACAACGGAAGAGACAAGCTGTTCTTCTTCTTCCACTACGACGGCATCTACCAGAACAAGGCGGAGACCACCAGCTCGATCAACCGCACCGTGCCCAAGATGGCCTGGCGCGACGGAGACTTCTCGGACATGCTGGCGCTCGACGCGGTGAAGTACACCATCTACGATCCGCGCTCGGCCCGCCAGGAAGGCAGCCGCGTCGTCCGCACGCCGTTCGCGGGCAACAAGGGCATTCCGGTGCTGAACCCGGTGTACAACTTTTACAAGGGCCTCTACCCGGTGCCGAACGACGTGCCGGGCCTGGTCTCGGCGGAGGGCGCCAACAACTACTACGGGGCGGCCATGCCGAAGAACGAGAGGTTTAATGCCCTGGTCAACCGCGTGGACTACGTAATCGGAGACCGGCACCGGGTGTTCGGCCGCTGGTACTGGAACCACCGGCTGGCCGATGAATACGACTGGATGTACGAAACCAAGCGCGGCTTGCAGACCAACGG
>Ga0315289_10012951_pt1 | contig 11711 bp, 7 predicted proteins | sample YL17G11_40_MG_FD_203452 | JGI IMG/M metagenome (GOLD analysis project Ga0315289, IMG submission 203452) | Sediment microbial communities from Yellowstone Lake, YNP, Wyoming, USA - YL17G11_40 | ecosystem: Environmental > Aquatic > Freshwater > Lake > Sediment | place: USA: Wyoming | collected... | reverse complement strand
GCTTTGGGTTCCTTGCCCTTGGGTTCCTTACCTTCGGGTGCCGGCGCCTTGGTCTCGGTTTCGTAGGCGTGGCTGCGGATTTGCACGCCGGAGTTGAGCTTAGGATCGTCCTTGACTTCAAACTCCAGAATGAAATCGCCGTACGGTTTGTCGGTGCAGAGGAAGGTGTTGGGGCTGCCCTCGACCGTCTGGCCCACGATGCAGCCGTCTTCCACGAAGTACTTGGCAAAGCCGCTGCGGACGGTCCAGCCGTTGAGGGTCTTGCCGTCGAACAGATTGACCCATTTCTCTTCGGCCGCGGCCGCGGCGCTGCAGAAGGCAACTGACAGGACAAACAGACTCAGCATGGTAACGCGCTTCATGAGGTTCTCCTTTCGAGTTGGCATCAGACAAAATTCCCACACAACCCGCGATATTCGTGGGCGATTCGCTTAACCATTATATGCCCAGGGATGTGCCGCCCGCAACAGGGGCAGGCCGATGTATTCCACATGCCAACGGGCCTCACCAGCCTACAGAAGGTGCTCGCGGGCAAGCTGGGCAACGCGCCCGATTCTCGCTGGGCTTGACCCTTTGGCACGCTGCGTAGGCGACTGTATAATGGAGTGGAGTATTGAGCCGCCAATGCTGAACTTTGAGCGACGGGGCAATCCTATGCCGCAGATTCATATTCCGGAAACGCTGTTTGCCGAAATCGAGAAGATGCTTCCGCCCTCGGCTTCCGCGGCGGAGTTTGTTGTCCAGGCGGTGCGAGAGAAACTCTCCGTCGAAGACCGGAAGAGAGAGTTTTATCGCATCTCCGATCAGAACCGCGCGGCGATGACCGAGAAGGGAATATCGGCAGCGGAAATCCTCGCGGATTTCGAGTCAGTCCGAGGTAAGTTGGACGGTTAGCGTGGATGAAGCGCTGGTTGTAGATGCGAACCCGATCTTGTCCGCGTTCCTGGGTGGGGCAGCCCGCGACGTCATCTTTTCCCGGCGGTTCATCCTCAATTCGACCCAGCATACACTCTTCGAGGTCGCAAAATACCTTCCCCGGCTTGCGGTGAAGCTGGGGCAGCCGGAACTGGAAGTTTTTCGGGCGTTCCAGCTTCTCCCCATCCTTGCCCACCAGCCGGACAAGTATCGGTCTTGCCTTGCGACGGCTCGGGACCTGATTGGACGCAGGGACCCCAAAGACATCGACATCCTCGCGCTGACGTTACAATTGGCCTGCCCGATCTGGACCGAGGATCGCGACTTCGAGAACCTGTCGGGCATCGAAGTGCGAAAGACGGCAGATTTGCTACGCTTGCTGTAACGAACAAAGTGACTCCGCGGATTTCGAGGCAATTCCACCGCCATCGGCCGGCCGACAGACAGTGCGTTCGTTTGCGCGCCCTATTTGACCTCTCTCGGTTGCGATTTCCCGTTTTCGTCGATGAAGTCCGAAAAATCAGGCTTGCTAGACATTGTGATCGGGAGCTGTTGGTTCACTACGATTTGAAGGATTTGCATCGCAATAGCAGGCGGCTCTTGCTGTCCACTCTCTCGATAATACCACACCTCTCCATTCTTTGTTTTCATCTTCGCAAGCAGATTATCGAGTTTATCAATTGCCATCTCCCTTTCGTTCACCAAGAATCTGCCCGACTGAAAAACCTTAACCTCGACTCTGGGCTTCATGTTTCGTGTGGGGGGCCGGCGTATCACTCCGTAAGCATCCCGCAAGAACTCCGACGGAAACAAGCACCATCAATGTCTTGAGCATCGTCCGCCCTTAACGAAAGAGGTAATCCGATCGCAAACTGCGGGCGCGGTCTGCAACGGGTGTAAACACACAGGCCGTACCGTCCGGCAGGGATTGTCCCCGGCCCTTGTCCGCCGCGAACTCTGGTTTGCCGGGCTAGTCTTCATCCTGCCGCAGGCGGGCCAACACGCTGTAATCTTCCAGCGTGGTGGTGTCGCCCACGGTCTGCTTGCCGGCGGCAATGTCGCGGAGCAAGCGGCGCATGATCTTCCCGCTGCGGGTCTTGGGCAGCGCGGCGGTGAAGCGGATGTCGTCGGGCACGGCCAGCGCACCGATCTCCTTGCGGACGTGGGCCTTCAACTCCTTGCGCAGCTCGTCGGTCGGATCGAAGCCGCTGGCCAAGGTGACGAACACCGCCACCGCCTCGCCCTTCAGCTCGTGCGGCCGGCCGACCGCCGCCGCCTCGGCCACCGCCGGATGGCTCACCAGCGCGCTTTCGATCTCGATCGTGCTCAGCCGGTGGCCGGAGACGTTCAGCACGTCGTCGATGCGGCCCATGATCCAGTAGTAGCCGTCCTCATCGCAGCGGGCGTTGTCGCCGCAGAGATACTTGTGGGGCACGTCGGTCCAATATTGGATCTTGTAGCGTTCGTCGTCGCCCCAGATGCCCCGCAACATCGCCGGCCAAGGCTGGGTGATCGTCAGCCAGCCGCCGGCCCCCACGGGCACGGGCTGGCGATCTTCGCCCACGATCTCGGGGATGATGCCGGGCAGGGGTTTGGTGCAACTGCCGGGCTTGGTGGGGATGGCGCCGGGCAGGGGGGTCATCATGATCCCGCCCGTCTCGGTCTGCCACCAGGTATCGACGATCGGGCAGCGCTGCTGGCCGATCTTGCGATGGTACCACATCCAGGCCTCGGGGTTGATCCCTTCGCCCACCGTTCCTAAAAGCCGCAGGCTCGACAGGTCGTGCTTGTCGACCCACTCGTCGCCCCACTTGATGAACGTGCGGATGGCGGTGGGAGCCGTGTAAAGAATGTTGATCTTGTAGCGCTCGATCATCTCCCACCAGCGCGACTGGTTGGGCCAGTCGGGCGCCCCCTCGTACATGAACGTCGTGGCCCCGGCCGTCAGCGGGCCATAAACGATGTAGGTATGCCCGGTGACCCAGCCGATGTCGGCCGTGCACCAGTACACGTCCTCGTCGCGGACGTCGAACACCCACTCCGTGGTCTTCTTGGCGAAGAGGTCATAGCCGGCCGTGGTGTGCTTGATCCCCTTGGGCTTGCCGGTGGAGCCGCTGGTGTAGAGGATGAACAGCAGGTGTTCGCTGTCCAGGGGCTCGGCGGGGCAATCGGCCGAGGCGTCGGCCATCAGGTCGTGCCACCAGAAGTCGCGGCCTTCCTCCATCGGCACGTCGCAGCCCACGCGCCGCACCACAACGCATTTCTCCACCGTGGGCGACTTGGCCAGCGCCGTATCGACGTTGGTCTTCAGCGGGATTTGCTTGCCGCGGCGCCAGCCGGCGTCGGCCGTGATCTGCAGCTTGGCCTTGGCGTCGTTGTTGCGGTCGGCGATCGCCTCGGCCGCAAAGCCGCCGAAGATCACCGAATGCGGAGCGCCGATGCGGGCGCAGGCCAGCATGGCGATGGCCAGCTCGGGGATCATCGGCATGTAGATCGACACCACGTCGCCCTTCTTGATGCCCAGCTTCTTCAGCACGTTGGCGAATTTGCAGACCTCGGTGTGGAGCATTTGGTAGGTCAGCACGCGGACGTCGCCCGGCTCGCCCTCCCAAATGTAGGCGGCTTTGTTTCGCCGCGGAGTGTCCAGATGCACATCGATGCAGTTGTAGCAGGCGTTGGTCTGGCCGCCGACAAACCACTGGGCGAACGGTTCATTCCACTCCAGTACCTTCTTGTACGGCTTGAACCAGTGCAGTTCGCCGGCCATTTTGCCCCAGAAGCCCTCCAGGTCGTCGGCCGCCTCCTGCCACATTTTCTCGTACTGCTCCAGCGAGTTGATTCGCGCCTTGGCCGCGAACTCCTGCGGCGGGGGGAACAACCGTTCCTCTTTCATCACATTGACGATTTGGCCAGATTTTGCCTCTGCCATCGATAGCTTCCTCCGAATCGGTTAGATCGACTGACTTGCCTTTGCGAACGAAGTTCATTCATCCCGCGGCGGCCGAGCCGTGGATTTCCGCCACCGGGAGGGGCCAATCTGAGGTTGGCTCCAAGCGGTTCAGAACCATCCTAACATCAGCACAGCAGACCGCTGAGAATCCAGCATTCTCTTATAAAGCCGCGGGCCTTGTCAACGGCAGCCGGCCCGCGGTGATTCCGATGCCGAACACGGCGGCCATACAGCTTTAGTGTGGAAACATCTAGGTAATCAATGGGGACACTTCCGCCCGGTGGAAGGCAGTTTCGGCGGAATTCCAACGTCCAAGGAACGTTAAAGGATCGTACCGTGGAGGAAAATGTTGGCCGCAAAGCGGGGCGATCCCCCTCTTGCCCCACGTGGCCAAAAGGGAATAGATTACCGGAAACATGGCAGTAGCACGCTGATTTCACGGAGGAGGACCATCATGCCGATCGGGCGAAACGACCCGTGCCCATGCGGCAGCGGAAAGAAGTACAAGAAATGTTGCCTGCACCAGCAGCGGCACGAGCGGCACGAGCGCCTGGAGTAGGAAGAGGCGGCGCGGCTGGAGGTAGAAGAAAACGAGTCGAATGCCCCGTTGACTGCCATTGATCTCCAGGCGTACCGGCAGGCGGAATCGGGTGCCGAGTGGGAGTCGGCACTGAAAGATCGGCAGATCGACACCGTGCCGCCCGCGTCGAAAGTCGAGCCCGATCCGCGCAACGAGATTCTCGACGACTGTTGGGATCAGTTCAAGGCTGCCGAGCTTGAAGGCCGGACCGAGCGGTTCATCCAGATGCTCGACCAGCCGTCGTGGATCGCCGAGGAACTGGCGGTCGAAATGCTCGATACCATTCGAGGCGAGCTCCTGCAGCGGGACGAGCGGCCGCGTTTCGCTATCCTCATCGGCGCGTTCCACGAACGATTGCCCGAGGTCTATGCGCAGAAGGCCCCTTACCTCGTCTCCTGGCTGGTCGAAGACGCGCTGGCCGAGCGCCGCTGGGACGACGTGGCTGCCCTCGGCAAGGAGATGGCCGCCGCGGTGGAGCAAAACGCCGACATGTTTGGTCTCGTGCTCGACCAGTTGGCCTATCACGGCCAACTGGCCACGCTGGTCGAGATGCTGCGGATCGCCTGGCCCTTGGCAAAAGGTTCCCACAACATTCTTCCCTGGGGCATCGACGACCTGCAAAGCAAAGCGATTTGGTTCGAGACGCTCCACTACTGCGAGCATGCTTCGTCGCCGCGCCCGGACGATCCGCAGCTACGGCAGCGCCTGGAGTTTTATACTGATTCGCTGCGACCGGAGTGGTTGGCCGAGGTCATGGAAATACTCACCGGTGAAGGCGCTGGTTCGGCCCCGCCGAACGATACCGATCGGACGCAAACGGAAGAAGCCTCTCCAAGACCGCCAAAACACCGCGAAAAGAAGCGGCGGCGATGGTATCGGCTGAGCCTGGAATTCCTGCGATATGCGTTCCGCGAGGAGGGCGTGCCGTACGCCAAGGGAGAACTCGCCCGAGTGAGGTTCTTGGAGTATTTCAAGAAACGCAAGAATGGGGATTTGCAGCGCGACAGTATTTTCTCGATCTTGGCGCCTCGGCGCACGAAGAAGGAAAAACCCCGGCCGCTGCCGAAGCATCTGGTGCTCTGTCCCGATCGCAGTACTTTGGACCGCTACCTGGGACGTTTGGCGGGCATGTTTGGCCAAGGCCATTACGAGGTCGCCGCGGTAATGGACTTGCTGCCGGCGTGGCTGCGTTTCCTGCGTCGGCGCGAATTGATCGACGCAGAGCAGCATGCGGCCGTTTTCAAACAACTGGCCCGCTTGAAGGCCGAGCTGCTAGCCGCCTGGAGGACGCGGTTGGACGATCCGGCGGTGTATGAGGGACTGCTCCGGGCCTGGCAGCAGCCACCGGACATTCCGGCCGCATCCGCAGCAAACGCGCCTGGCGACGCTCTCTAGCGGTCCGCCCAGGCTGGATTGATAGGTGGTGTAGATATTCCTGTCTGCCCTGGGCAGGCAAGAATGCCTGCCCCACCGTCCCTAGAACCTGTCATTCTTGGTTTGGCGGACCACTAGTCGGGGGCCCCGAAAGGGCGTAGCTCGAAGATGTATTGCAACGAGCCCATCACTGGGCCTCAAGGCAACGGCGGACTTCCTCTTGGATGAATTTGATGAAGGCGGGCTTATCGCCCGCCAATTGCCAAACCTCGGGAAGGTTTTTCCAGTTGTTTTCCACGCCGCCGCGGATATCGACCAACACCACGCTGGGCGCAACGAGTTGATACTGCGTGGCGAAATGCTCGTTTCCCGGCCGCTCGTAATCGACGACGCGCCACTGCAGCCGCCCGCTGCGGAGTTGCGCGGCGAAACCGGCTTCCACCGCCTCTCGGGCGTAGGCCTCGATGTTCTCGCAGGTCGGACAGCGGACCTTGCCGTGGAAATAATAGGCCACCAGGCCGTCGGTGGGCAGCGGCAACGGCTGCGTGTCGGCTGGCGGCGCCGGGGCAGACGCTTGCTCACCAGCCGGCCGGCTGTTGACTTCGGCAGTCTGCAGCCCTCGTCGCAGGCCCTTGACGGCCAGCACTACGATGCTGGCGGCCACAAACATCAGCAGCAGGATGGTCGCCACGTTCTTGAGTTTCATGCTCTACAGGCTCCTTAATTCCCTTGTAACACGCGGGTTCGCGTCACGCCAGCAGGTTCTTGATGTTTTCTGCCGCAGGCAGACGATTCCTTCAACACGGTCGCAGCCAGGTAGAGTGACCGTTATAATGCTGGCCTTCGGTACGGACGTGAGAGAGGGATTCTTTCGACCCGCGGGACCCCGCGCTCGGCTGGTCCCCTTGAACGTGGGAGATGCATCATGAGACCTGACCGACTGCCTCGGTGCATGATCTGGGTGGTGCCGCTATCTATCTTCCTTGCCGCGGCCCGTGCTGTGTGCGATGAGCGCCCCCAGGCGACAGGCGGCGCCCAGCGGCAGGCCGTCCGCGTTTTGGTGGCGTATTATTCGCTCACGGGCAATACGGAGAAAATGGCCGGCGGCGTGGCCGAAGGGGCCGGCCGCGTGCCGGGAGTAGTGACGACCATCAAAAAGGTAGAGGATGTAGTCCAAGCGGATCTCGCAGCGGCCGATGCCATTGTCCTGGGATCGCCCACCTACTACGGCAACATCCCGGGCCGGATGAAAGCGATCATCGACGACTGGTCCTGGACGATGAAAGTCGACTTCACCGATAAGGTCGGCGGCGCGTTTGCCACCGGCGGCGGCCCGGCCGGGGGCAAAGAACACGTGGTAGTCTCCCTGCTGTTGTTCATGGTGAGCAACCGCATGGTCGTGGCCGGACCGCTGTATGAGAACGAAAAGACAGGCAGCATCTGGGCGGAACTCGGAGCGGCCGCCATGACCGGGCCGCTCGACCCCGGCATCAGTGCCGAGGAGCTCGACGCTGCCCAACGGGTCGGCCAGCGCGCGGCGCGGCTGGCAAAGAAGCTCAAGGGGCCGTGAGCCGGGAAGTCGACGCGGCAGCCGCGGCGGCATGGCGTTGCCCGCCGACGCCCCAAGCCTGCCGATACAACCGGTATAATCAAAACAGCCGGTCGGCGACTTCAAGGTCGGGCTCGAACTGCCGGATTTGGGAACCTATGATTCCCTAGGTACTGCCCCGACGTGCCCGCACCGTAATGCTGCCATGTTCGCAATTCCCGGCAAGTTGGCTGAAACCAGCATCCAGCTCTACTGGATGCACCTGCTCTGCGACGCTGCTCTGCTGGCAGCCTGCGTGCTGATGACGGTCTGGATTGGTCGCAGGGCACTCGCGCGCCGCCCGCACCGAACACCCGTTTTATTCTGGATTCTCGGCGCGGTTGGGCTGGTGTTTGGGCTGCTGCAACTGGCGAGAATTCATCCCGCCAGTCTCTCGGCCGATGGGCTCTACGCAACGGCAAGGATGGCCCTCACCGGGCTGCTGTGGGTCGATACGCTGTTGCTGCTACGGTGGTTTCGCCGCGCGGGCTTTCCGACCCATGCTGAACTCGAAGAACAGCTCGACCAGAGAATGGCGGCGTACCGGCGTCGTGAGGAAGAATTGAATGCGAGCCGGCTGCGGACCATCTTCGACAACGCACGGGACGTGATTATCTACGTGGATACCCGTGGCAGGTTTCTCGACGTCAACAAGCGGGTCGAAGATGTCTTCGGCTACAAGCCGGAAGAGCTGATCGGCAGGCGTTTCACGAGGGTGGGAATTCTGCGGCTGAAGGATATCCCTCGCGTCGCCCGCCTGTTTCGCCAAACTATCCTTAGCGACAAAGCCACGGAACTCGTCGAACTTGAACTGAAGCACAAGAATGGCAGTAGTGTTTTCGTGGAAGTCGGCACTCGTTTTGTACGGCGCAACGGCAAGGTGAAGGAGGTCGTGAACATTTTTCGGGACATTACCGAGCGGAAGCAGGCCATGGCCGAGTTAGCGGCGGCCAAGCAGGCGGCCGAATCGGCCAGCATGGCCAAGAGCGAGTTTTTGGCCAACATGAGCCACGAGATTCGCACGCCCCTGACGGCCATTGTGGGCTTTGCCGATGTGCTGCGGCAGAACCTCGCGAAGCCCGAAGATCTGGAAGCCGCCAATACCATCCGGCGCAACGGAAATCACCTGCTGAGCGTTATCAACGATATTCTCGATCTTTCGAAAATCGAAGCGGGAAAGCTGCCAATCCAGAAAGCCGCTTGTTCGCCCGTGCAGATCGTCGCCGAAGTGGTGTCGCTGATGCGGGTGCGTGCTGCGGGAAAGCATTTGACTTTGGCCACCGAGTTCGTCGGCCCCATTCCCGCAGCCATTCGCACCGACCCCACTCGCCTGCGGCAGATTCTCTTCAACCTCATCGGCAATGCCCTTAAGTTCACCGAGGCCGGCAGTGTGCGATTAGTTGTCCGCCTGGCGAAACGCCCCAGCGGCGAATGCAGGCTGCAATTCGACGTCATCGACACAGGAGTAGGCATGTCGGTGGAAGAGGTGTCCCGCTTGTTCCAACCTTTCACGCAGGGCGATATGTCGAGCCAGCGGCCGTTTGGTGGAACAGGGTTAGGGCTGGCGATCACCAAGCGGTTGGCGACCATGTTAGGAGGCGAAATCACGGTGCAAAGCAGGCCCCAGAAGGGCTCGACCTTCAGTGTCGTCGTCGATCCCGGCCCGCTCGACGACGTTGCCATGCTCGACTGCCCGCACGAGGCCGCCGTGCGGCAAAGTGACATCGTTCTGCCGGCTTGCCGACCCCCGATGAAACTAAGCGGCCGAATCCTGCTGGTGGAGGATGGGCTGGACAACCAGCGACTGATCTCGCTGTTGCTCCAAACAGCCGGCATGGAGGCGACAATTGCGGAGAACGGGCAGGTCGCCTGCGAAAAAGTCGCAGCCGCAATGGGCAAAGGAGACTCCGATGATTCGCAGCCGCAATTCGACGTGATTTTGATGGACATCCAAATGCCCGTGATGGACGGCTATCAAGCCACCAGGCTGTTGCGGCAGGCCGGCTGTACGGCACCGATCATTGCCCTGACCGCTCACGCCATGGCTGACGACCGCCAAAAATGCTTCGCTGCCGGCTGTGACGATTACGTCTCGAAACCTGTCAATCGTGAGAAGTTGCTCTCCACTATTGCGCGCCACCTGGAGCGTGCTCGGGACCATCGCACGAGCGAGGCGGCGGCGATGTAGTCAAGGGTCGGGAGATTGAGTCCCGAAGGGGCGTCAGAGAATAGCCAGGGGCGTAAGCCCTCGTTGTTACGCACAAGTCGCAAGGACATCACGCCCGTTTACGGGCGTTCTCGATGGACCGGCTTCAGTCAAAGGAAGCGGCTAACCCGGATTATTCACGGGTTGAGCAAGACTCGTGAATTGCCGACGCTGCGAATTACATAGTGCCTTTAGGGGGACCGATGATTATGTTCGTAAGAATAACGACTTACGACGATCTTCCTTCTTCCCGTGAATAAACCGGGCTAAAGCCCCCGGAGAAGGCCCGTAAACGGGCCTTTAGAGAAGAAAAATAGTTTGGGTCGCCTACCAACCCGGCATGAATGCCGGGCCTAAGACCGCCTGCGGCGGAAAAGGGTCGTGAACGACCCTTATGCTCGACTTCGATCCATAAAAGATGTGCGTAACAACGAGGGCTCACGCCTTTGGCTATTCTCTGCCGCCGCTTCGCGGCTGAGTCAGTGCTGTAGTAGTAGCCGTCAGGTTGCTGCTGAACTGGTAAGCCTTCCCCGCTTCCGTCGAAAGCCCTCGCACGACGTTGCCACAGCGGACCTTACAGGGATTGCCCAATCGGGAGCGAAGAGTGGCCTGCGTCAGCTTGCCTTCTTTCCAAGCCAAGTCGACCTCGAAGCCGCCGCGAGCGCATAAGCCCTGGACGCTGCCGGCAGCCCAGGCCTTCGGCAACGCCGGCAGCAGATCGAGCTGGCCGGCGTGACTTTGCAACAGCATTTCGGCCACGCCCGCCGTGGCGCCGAAGTTGCCATCGATCTGGAAGGGAGGATGGGCGTCGAACAGGTTCGGGTAGGTATTGCCCGCCAAGGCTTCCACCAGCATTTTGTGGGCGTGGTCACCATCCAGCAGCCGCGCCCAAAGGCTGATCTTCCAGGCCTTGCTCCAGCCCGTGCCGCCGTCGCCGCGGAAAATGAGCGATTGCTTGGCGGCTGCGAACAATTCTGGCGTGCCGCGCGGGGTGATCTCGCAGCCGGGATAGAGGCCCCACAGGTGCGAAACGTGGCGGTGCGTGTTCTTCGGATCATCCTTGTCCTCCAGCCATTCCTGGAGTTGACCATGCCTGCCGATCTGGTTCGGAGCGAGCTGCTGCCGGATCTGGGCCAACTGGGCGGCAAAGTCCTGATCGACTTGCAGGATGCGGGCGGCTTCGATCGTGTTGGCCAGCAGGTCGCGGATGATCTGATGATCCATGGTCGGGCCGGCCACCAGTCCGCCCTGTTCGGGCGAGTTCGACGGCGTGCTGATAAGCCAGCCCGTCTTCGGATCCTTGACCAAGAAATCCACGAAGAACAGCGCGGCTCCCTTCATCAGCGGATACGCCCGGCTGGCGAGAAACTCCCTGTCGCCGGTGAAGAGGTAATGCTCCCAAAGATGGTGGCACAGCCATGCTCCGCCGGTCACCCAAATGCCGTGGTTGGCGGCATTGATCGGCGCGGCGCCGCGCCACAGGTCGGTGTTGTGGTGCAGGACCCAGCCGCGGCAGCCGTAATGGGCCTCGGCCGTTTGGCGGCCGGTTTGAACCACGTCGGCGATCAGATCAAACAGCGGCTCGTGGCACTCCGAGAGATTGGTTACTTCGGCCGGCCAGTAATTCATCTCGGTATTGATGTTCACCGTCCACTTGCTGTCCCACGGCGGCTTCAGTTGATCGTTCCAGAGCCCTTGCAGATTCGCCGGCTGGCCACCCGGCCTACTGCTGGCAATCAGCAAGTAACGGCCGAACTGGAAGAAGAGCGCAGCCAGTTGTGGGTCGTCCTCAGCGGCGACAGTTTTCAGCCGCTGATCGGTAGGCTGCCTGGCGGCGGCAGTTGTGCCGAGGTCGAGCGTGACGCGGCTGAACAGCCGGCGGTGGTCTTCCACGTGCGCAGCCAGCAGGCTCTCGAACGACTTGCCTTCCACGGCCTTCATCACAGCCTGGCAGCGCTCGGCCGGATCGGCACTGATGTCGCGGAAATATTTGAAGCTGGTGGCCGCCGCCAACAGCAGCGTGGCGCTGTCGGCGCCGTCTACCGCAATGTCCTGATCGCTGACCATCGCGCGCCCGCCCTGCGCCGCCACTCGCAAG
>Ga0315289_10012945_pt1 | contig 11714 bp, 13 predicted proteins | sample YL17G11_40_MG_FD_203452 | JGI IMG/M metagenome (GOLD analysis project Ga0315289, IMG submission 203452) | Sediment microbial communities from Yellowstone Lake, YNP, Wyoming, USA - YL17G11_40 | ecosystem: Environmental > Aquatic > Freshwater > Lake > Sediment | place: USA: Wyoming | collected... | reverse complement strand
TAAAGATTCTTATTATGACTCATATCAAGAATTATTTGTTCCAATAGGACAGACAATACATATTGAGACAGATTTCTATATCTACTTTTATTTTATTGGTCAATTAAGAACGTATTGACTATCATAGTCGAAATGTATTATATTATATAAATATATGAGATTTCAATGTGAATTTCCAGGTTGTGAGATTGAATCAGACGAACGTGAACAGTTCGAATACCACCATATAGTGCCACGCTCTAAAAATGGTACTAACGACAGAAATAATAGAATTTGGTTATGTCTTAAGCACCATGCTAAAATATATATTCCCGGCGAAAGTCGCGGTAAACATTCTAAGATAAGAGATGGGTCTATAATTATTAATGGATGGAGATTTTCTACCGGCGGGAGAATTTTAGAATGGAAAAATATATCAGATAAAGATTATCAATATCATGAGGTTGAAGAGGCCAATTGGGGTCGAACATTTCTAAATGAAGAAAAAAAAGAAGAATATATTAAAAAATCTAACAAGGAGAAAACCAAACAATCAAAGAAAATAAATATAGTTGATTTAATAAAAACAGAAACTATACCAGTAAAAAACAAGATAAGTCTGTCTAAACTTATCTCGTAACTAAACAAAACTAAACCAAACGCAACCAAACAAAACCGAACTGAACGGAACATAACAAAACTGAACCAAACCGAACTGAACGTAACATAACAGAACGCAACCTAACCTAACTCAACGCAACGTAACTTAACAAAACAAATTATTTTAAAGGAAGTAAAAAATGAAAGACAAAGAAGTCGAATTCCAGAAAGTTGATTTTGAAATAGAAGGTCTATCTGATATATCTTTAGATCCATTCCAGGGACATGATAGTACCTCCAGTGAACAGAAATTAAAGTCTATATCTAACGATAAAGGAAACCTGGTTATTAAAAGAAAGAATCTCTTAGGGTTCTTAGTTTCAAGTAACTCGAGGGCCAGTTGTGCTACGACATTCGAGCATAAAAAAGGTAAGTCTTTCTCTCAAGAAGGGAAAGCCTCCATATTCTTTGATGATAGCGAATTCGAGTTATTGGATGAAAATAACAAACCTATTAAGGCTGAACTTAGTAACAAAGTTCAAAATGAAGAAATCGTCATGAATAATAAAAATATTCGAGCACTCAAATACGTAATTACTATCAAAAAACCATGGAAACTAAAGTCTAGTCTTACACTGATGGAAAATCCGTCTATTAAAATGGACAGACTTAAGAATTGGTTCGAGATGGGTGGGTTAGTTGTTGCTTTAGGAACACTTCGTCCAAGTAACGGAAGGTTCTTATTAAGTAAATGGGAAACCAAATAAATATAATATGACAAAACAAAACTAAACGAAACACAACGTAACGTAACGGAACAAAACGAAACATAACTGAACAAAACGAAACCAAACACAACGTAACATAACGGAACAAAACCGAACGAAACCTAACATAACGTAACAGAACACAACGAAACAAAACGCAACTAAACAAAACGCAACCGAACAGAACAGAACAGAACGCAACATAACTAAACGTAACGTAACATAACAAAACGTAACCTAACGTAACGAAACTGAACCTAACTTAACAGAACTAAACCTAACCTAACTAAACACAACGTAACTTAACTAAACGGAACGAAACATAACAAAACAGAACCAAACAGAACGAAACCTAACATAACGTAACGGAACATAACGGAACTAAACGTAACAAAACCAAACGAAACGAAACACAACATAATAAAAATAGAAAATACTATAAGAGAAAGTAATGCCAAAATATCACAGAAAATATGAAGATAGGTCAATTCCCGCATTTAGATGTAACATGGGTTTAGCAGGATTTAAAGACAGTATACAGATTATGAAAAAAGCAATAATTTATATTAAAAAGAACAGTAAGAGGACAAAATGAAAGTAGCAAAAGAAGTATTAGAAGAATTGAAAAAAGAGATTGACTATATGTGGAGAATCCAATCTCAAAATGAATATGGTGCAACTGCGGTTGCATATATTGACAGTAGGGATGCTCAGAATTTACTTGATGAAGTAGTAGGACCAGATAATTGGCAATCTGATTTTACAGTAATAGATGGAAATCTCTTTGGATGCGTTGGTATTAAAGTAACCCACGATGATGGATCAATTGAGTGGGTATGGAAACGAGATGTAGGAACTGAATCAAATACTGAAAAAGAAAAAGGAAATGCTTCTGATAGTTTTAAACGAGCATGCGTGCAATGGGGAGTCGGGCGTTTCCTTTACAAACAGGAAATACAACGTCTTGAAGTAAAGAAACATACCAACGGTAAGTTCTATCCTTGCGATAATACTGGAAAAATTTTATGGAATGGTGATGAACTCACAAAATATATTAATCAAAAGTTAGACAGTTTGAAGAAGAACACCTTAAAGAATGTTATACCATGGTCTAAAGAAGTCCAAGACAAGGCCTCTAAAGTTGAAAAGAATGGAATTAAAGGTAGTGTCTGTCTTACCAAATATATCCCTGAATATAACAAAGCAAAGGGTACTAAGTATAATGATATTATGCAGTTAAAGACAGACAAAGAACTATTAGACCTTATAAAATTCGTTGAAAATCTAACACCGGAGAGCATGAAATGAACATAGAAAAACAACGAAATGCATTAACAAAAGCTATTGAGCACTGGCATGAGAATCTGGATATGTTGTTATTAAATAATCTATCCAAGGCTGAAGACCTTAGGGAGGACATATATATAGGTCCAAAATATTGTCCTCTATGTAGAATTAACAGGTCATGTAAGAATTGTCTTATAGGTATTGAAACTCAACGTGAAGACTGTGAAGGTTCTCCATTTTTTGATGTCTATTACTGGTATTATAGAACAACAAGGATACCTAACTATACTCGGGCCGATGATTTTAACCGAGGATGGGAGTCTATAACAGGCCAGTTAGAATATTTATACATGCTAAAAGATAGATTGGATACTTCAGGGCACATATGACCAATAAAGAAAACAACATAGAAGTAGTATTAGAGGCTCTCTGTGGTCATCTACGGGATTATCTGGCGGAGAAAGGAGTAATAATAGACAAGAAAGATTTTCATAGATGTATCTCTCCAACTCACGAAGATAAAAACCCTTCTTCCTGTATTGGTGGTGACCCTAAGTACGCCGATAGAGTCACCCATTGTTTTTCATGCCATAAGAATTTTAATATCTTACACGCAGTTAATATCTTTGAGAAGAAATCCATTACTGGTATAGAGTTCTTTTCTGATACCCTACCCTATCTGGCTAAAAAATACAATATAGAATACGTCCCCACACAACTAACGGAAGACCAGAAGGCGGAGATACAGCGTAGAAGGTCTTATGAAGACGCCGTAGAGATATTACACACCAATGCTTTTAAAGATGGAAAGTTAAAAACCGACCATCCCGGGGTTAAACATCTACTGGATAGAGGTATTACAGAAGAAACCATCAAGAAATTCCAGATAGGTTTTATAGAAGAGTTTAGAGATTATCTTCAAGAGATGTACACTAAGGGATGGAGTAATCACGAGTATCTGGCTTCTGCCGATTTAACTAACCGAAAATTATTTCATAAGAACGGCATTATAATACCAATCTTTGACCACAAGAACAGACCAGTGGCCTTTGTTACTCGCAGGACGGATATAGAACAAGGAGAAAAAGGTACTGAGAAGTTCGTTAATTCTTTAAATTCTAACATCTATCATAAAAGTGAGATATTATTTAATTTTAACAATTACGACGATAAAAAAGGTCCTTTGTATATAGTCGAAGGTTACTTAGACGCTATCTATCTAACCCAAGTAGGGTTACCTAACGTTGTTGCTATCGGGGCTACGGTACTAACGGAGGCCCACGTAGAGATGTTACACTCAAAGGATGTTAAAGATATAAAGATTTGTATGGATGCTGACCAGAGTGGTCGAGATGGCGTTAAGTTAGCCCTTGAAAGACTGTCACCTTATAAGAAATTTAAGATAAAGGTAATAGACCTACCAGAAGGTGACCCTGATACTTATGTAGAAAAGAACGGACTTGAAAGTTTTAGAGAACTGGGAGGTTCTAAAAGTCTGTCTCCTTTTGCGTGGACTATTAAATATACTACCTTTGAAGACGATCCACTAAGGGCGGCCCTTAACGCCATCCCAGCAATAGTTAACGAGCCAAGTAATATACAACGACTAAGGATGATAAAGGAACTCGCCGCCCTGACAGGGATACCTGAGCAAGAAATAAAGAAAGACGTAGACGATGTTCTATCAAAAGAATCCAGTGCTTATCTGGATGATTTAACTGAAGTTAATAACTGGGTCCAGATAACTCTCAATAAAAAGAAAATAAGAGATACTAAAAATATACTGAGTGAAGCCATTGCTAAAGTTAAACATTTAGAAAATAAATATAACTCGGTATCAAGTAACACCACAGAATATAACCGCAAGATAACTGAGACCATAGAAAAAATAACAGAAGGTAGATATAAAGATGGACTGGTAGCTCCAAACTATAGTAGATTTATCAAAAACTTCGATGGATTTCCCTTTACTTGTAATCTAACTGTCATGGGCGGCAGGCCCTCAAGTGGGAAAACAGTTTACATAACGGCATTAGAAATGGACATGATAGAAGCCAATAAAGATTTGATAATATTAGATATGTCCATAGATGACATGACTGAGTTAAGGTTATTAAAGATGGTAGCAAGTAAGTCTGGTTGTAGTGTTGCTGAGGTTAAAAAATATAATCTATTAAGTCCGGAAGACAAACTAAAAGTGGACGAGGCCTGGGTATGGGTCAGGACTTATTCAGATAGGTTAATCATTACAGATTCTACCGCTGGCAATAGCGTAGATAATTTAGAGCAACACGTAGAATGGTTACTAAAAACATATCCTAACCATAAAAAATTGGTAGTATTAGATAATTTTCATAAACTAAGGTCTCCTCCTACTAATAAAAAATCCACTGATTTAGTCTCAGACTTATCTCAAAGGATTAAAGATATAACACAACTCAATGATTTATCGTTAATTATGACAGTTGAGTTAAGAAAATTAGAGAATACCTTTGCTAGGCCAACGTTATCAGACCTTAAAGATGCAGTACAGATGGAGTATGACGCTGATGTGGCAATATTAGTCCATAATGATTATCAGACTTTTAAGGCTGCTGGAAAAGATACTAACATTGCCCACGATACTGTATTTCGAGGAGTTGTTTATAAGATGCCTTATATAGAAGTCACGGTGGCAAAGAATAAAGTCACTGGTAAGATAGATAACTTTGGTTATAAGCTAAATTCATTTAATCTTCAAGTTACCGAAATTCCTTACTCTGAGATAGAAGCTAAAAAACCTCAGATAGATAGGCCATTCAATGCCGGTCCACAAGGTAGAAACTACTGATAGGTTAGTTGTAGGTAAGATAGAACAACTCACTAACTATACCCATCCAATCCAGACCCCGCCACCTAAGGAGTCTTTGTTATTATCTATTACTAAAGAAGAGGCTAAATTACTGTTAAAATGCTTAGATTCTATCCCGGTGCTTAAGAGGACCAAAGAAAGTACTCGCTTAAAGTTCAGAATAGAGATGTTGTTAAATTGAGTCTATTAAAATTTAGTACTTACTACAATAGAGTCTATAGGTGCTCTAAATACTCAGAGACCGTCAACTATGTCTGGATAGCCGAAAGGATATTCCTGAGGGCTCTCAAGGGCCTTACAGACCATTCTATGGTATCTATCCTGGGTGCTATAAAGGCGGCCAGGGAAAACTTCACCTTCACTGGAAAAAGAATAATATATTTAGACGACAGAAAGAAGTTTAATAAGTATTTTAATAGGTGTCTCTTAAGTTTTCAGTCAGTATTTAGTAACTATTCTATAGTAAGTGCATTTAAATCATACACTTATAACAATATTACAGGACATGTAGACCTTATTATAACGTTAGATAAGACATATAATGTAATGTTTAGTTTCTACGGACAGTATGAAACTACAAAAATACTTGACTTTTATGTTGTGAATAATTATCTTTATAATATGGCCAATAAGTCGACCAACAATCTCACTCCCCGATAGAACTCTAACAAGGGTTAGTTACAGCGGACAGAACTATACTATAAAGGACAGAAGACCTTCAGGTATAAAGCAGGGACAGTATTGTAGTCTATGTAATAAAGACTGCAAACCAAGACTAACCAAGATGGAGTTTCTATGATAGAGATAATTTCTAAGAATGGTAAAAGAATAGGTAAGATTTCCGACTCTTTAGACCAGGAAGATATGATAATAGTCGACGGGAAAGAGATTACTTTGGACGATGCTTATAACTCTGATACAGTTATAGCAAAGTTTAATAAAGAACTCAAAATAGATGACAAAAAATAGCATAGACGATAGTACTAAACAACAAATTTATAACGAGTTTGTCGTATTGCCTCTTAGAGACAAACTTGTTATCTATTCAAGACTTTTGCATGGGAACCAGATACAGATAGGTCCTAACGATGTTTTAGGACTAAACAAAAGTCTGACTAATAAGATATACACGTCCTTTATAAAAAAAATACGAACTAACCTAAAATCTAACCCTTCTCAAGGGATTTTTAATGTCGGCAGAGAGAGTTAAGAAAAGACTATTAATAATTTCAGATACCGTTATTGTCAGTACAGGCTACTCCACCGTAGCCAAGAATATAATTCAAAGACTGGTCGCTAATGATAATTACGAGATAGCTCAGTTAGGTCTAAGTGACCGACCTGGAGTTATTAAGTATCCTATACATTATTACTCTACCATTAAAGACCATACTAAGTGTTGTAGGAAAGGTAAAGTCATAGAGTATAGAGAAAAAGGTAACCCAGAGTTTAAATACCTCGATGTAGATGTTTTTCCTTCCTTAAATAAAAACCAGAATCCTTGTATTAAAGGTTCACTTGATACCGGTGATATCTATGGATATGATTCAGTACCCATAGTAATAAATCATTTTAAGCCAGATATTATTATACCTATAAATGATATCTGGGGTCTTTTTAATATATCCTTCCTTAAGAACCGCGATAAATTCATTCTACTGCCTTATCTAGCCATAGATAGCGACTGTCTGTTTCCTATCTTAGACCCGCCCCAAGAAAGACAGCACTTTCCAAAAGTTGATACTATTAAGACACTAACCAGTACTGATTATACTATAGTATTTACTGACTGGGCCAGAGATGTTATTAATAAAACAGCCAGAATTATAATGGGTAAGAATATTACCAACATAAAAGTCATACCACACGGGGTAGATAACACAGTCTGGAAACCATTAATTAACAGGTCTGAACTACGAGAGAAATATTTTGGTATTAAACCAAATGATAAAGTCTTCTTGACGGGCTGTTTTTTAAAGGATACTCCAGTTTTAATGTCAGATTTAACATATAAACCAATTCAGGATATCATTGAAGGAGACCAGATAATAAACCATCTCGGAGAAGAAGATATAGTAGTAAAACCTGATCCGAAAGAATATGAAGGAGATACTTATGCACTCAAAGTTACCGGAATAATAGATACAATAACGGCAACTCAAGAACATCCATTCTATTCAGTAAAAAATAAAGAAAAATATAAGACTGAAATAATAAATGATATCAAATTTAATAGAAAAGCAACAGTCAAAGAGAAAGTAATCGCAGCTAAAAAAGAATGGATTGCAATCAAAGACTTAGAAGTTAAGGACTATGTACTTGAACCAATAAATTCAAGAATTGTTGATATCAGTTACATTGATACAACCGAGTTCAATATTAAGGATGGATATCAAAGAAATAAGATACCAGACAAAATTAAAATTGACAACGATTTTATGAGATTTTTAGGTTTATTTGTTGCTGAAGGAAGTTTTCAATTTCAATATGATATAAACAATAAAAAGCAACATTATTCTGGTCTAAATATAAGTTTAAATTCTAAGGAGCAAGACCTTATAGACTTTATAGTAGAATATGCCAAGAAAACATTTAACATTGAAAAAATAAATATTAGACGAATTGATAGGAATGGTACAGGTATTGAACATATTACGATTGAGTTAAATGGTATGATTATTGCTAATTTTATAAAATCATTACTAAAAGGAGATAAATGTCAAACAAAGCATCTTGATGATAGATTTATGTTACTTCCTATAGAAAAACAAAAATCATTTCTACAGGGATGGACCGAAGGAGACGGATGTGAAACAAAAGACGGAAGAAATATTAGAGTAACTACCTGTAAGAATATGGCTATCCAGGCTGGAATAATGTTTTCAAGATTAGGCATACCTTATAGCATTAACAAAGATGAATACGAGAAAAAATTAAATAAAAATCACTCAGTAAGATATAGAATAACAACATGGAATAATCCAAAGAAACAGGGTAACATGTTTTATAATAATGGCTATATATTTAGAAGAATCACTAAAATAAGCAAAAATCAGTATAAGGGAATAGTCTATAACTTTGAGGTAAAGAAAGCTAATAGTTACGTTGTGATGCAACTTGCCGTTCACAACAGCATCCATAGAAATCAACCAAGAAAAGGGCTTGATATAGTGATGCAGACTATTAAATATTTCAAGGATCACTATGAAAAAGATAGAAAGCTTCTATGTTACTTTCATTGTTGTCTTGGAGATAAACTTGGATGGAACCTGACATGGTTAGCCAAATGGTATGGTATAGAAGACCGTTGTATATTTGATAAAAACATGATTCCTGGTGGTGGTCCTCCAGTGGAAATATTAAACGAAATAGCAAACTGTTTTGATGTTCACTTGACACTTAGTAATAGTGAGGGGTGGGCTCTCAGTATATTAGAAACTATGGCTTCTGGAGTTCCTAATATAATGAGTGATTACTCAGCACATGCTGACTGGGCCAAAGGAGTAGCATTACCTGTTAAGATAGCAGCATTCACTCATGAATCTCGTACTGGATTTATTAAAGCCACAGCTAATATAGAATCTGCAGCAAGGAACATAAAGATACTATCAGAAAGTCCTAAGTTATATAAAGAAGTATCAGATAAAGGATTAAAACTGGCCCAGAAGTTAGACTGGAATAACGTCTGTAAGTTATGGATAGAACTATTAGACTCTATAGATATATCAAAACTCAAACCCGACAGATATAATCTATTAAAGTTAAATCATGCTGAACTCATAAATAAAAACATTCCTGAAGACCCTACCATTGAACCTTTTAACCTACTGGAACTATAATGGATATCGTAATAAGAGGAGTCTGTAGTAATTCTGGCTTTGGAGTGGCCCTTAAGGGTCTAATCAAGACTTCTATTGCCGCCGGTTATAACACAAAATTTATGCCAGTCAATGCTCATCTACTCCAACATCGTAAGGGATTTGTAGAGAAAGACTTACAATGGATAGACAGTATCTCTGTAGATGAAAAATACGACTGTAGTGAAAGTATCTTAATAGATGTAGGTAGCCTAGTCTATGGCATGACTATCCCGATGGTTTTATGTAAGAAAAAGATATTATATGCTACCTATGAGACCGTTAAGATACATCCTAACTATGTAGCATTCATGAATAAAAAGTATGACGAGATATGGACTGCCAGTAACTTTAACAAGATATCGTGGTTATCTTCTGGTGTCACTAAACATATTAAAATCATCCCTCATTATTTAGATTTTGAGTATTTTACTGAAGATGTTAAACCAATGCTAATAAGTAACCGTAAGGGATTTAACTTTATTTATGTTGCTGACATGACCTTCAGAAAGGGTCTCCATCTATTACTACCGGCTTTTACTACTGAGTTTAAGCCTGAAGAAGATGTTAGTTTAACGCTTAAATTAATGATGTCTTCTCCTGATAAAGATGTAGCACCTAAAATAATAGAAGCCTTAAATAGAATACTATTTATGTGTGATATGATAGATAAACCAAGACCCACTATATTAGTATTAATAGAAAATCTATCCTATAATAAGCTTGCTAACTTTTATAAGTCTGGTGACTGTTATGTGGCCCCTTATCATGCTGAAGGTTTCTGTATGCCTATAGCTGAGGCTATGTCTTGTAGGTTGCCTATTATCGCCACCAGATGTTCAGCCCCAGTAGATTATCTGAATACAGATAATAGCCTTATGATAGAATTAGACGAAAAAAGACCAACGATACCTATATTAGACCAGTGGCAGTTGGTAGTCGACCCTCAATATGAAGGACAGTCGTTATATAACCCGAGTTTTGACTCATTAAAAACTAAACTGAGATATGCCTTTGAGCATAAAGATGAGATGAAAACTAAAGGTATTCAAGCCAATAAAGATATAAGAGAATACTGCAGACTAGATAGATTAGCGGAAATATTTAAACAGTTAATAGAAGAATAACATGAATACCCTGGTGACTATAAAAGCATTTAAAAGACCATATTATTTAGAAAAAGTATTAGACTCTATAGTTCATTCTATTGATTCTAATAAACAAAAGTACATGATAAGTCTTGATTTTCATCCTCTAACTCAAGATGAATCTACTAAATTAATAGAAAAGTATAAAAAAGACATAGATATTGAACTTATAAAACAGGTGGGTCCTACTGGTTGTGCAGGTAATATGAGATTTTGCTTCAATTATTCTTTTAGAATTAATGACTATGATGCCATGATACATATTGAAGATGATACTCCTGTAGGAAAGGATTTATTTCTATGGTCTGATTGGGCAATAAACTATATGAAAGATAAAGACTTATTTGCCGCGAGTTTCTTTACCAGAAAAATATCTGACGGAGAAAGGACTGGAGATCCTACTATAAACCTACTTAAAGAGCATTTTGATTGTGGTGGTGGATTTTGTATTACTCGAAAACAATGGGAGTATATCGTCGGACTTAAAGAAATATTTGGTATTGTAGGTCCAGCTTCGTTAGAAGCACCACCAGAAGAATGGTACTATAGACAACAAATAACAGACGATGGTTCTTGGGCGTGGCCCTTTAATAGATACTATAGACGCGGAAAGAGTTGTTTATATCCTTATATTAATAGAACTAATAATATTGGTGATAAAGAAGGGAGATTCAACCCTGGAGAAGATTGGCACAGAAAGAACATATACGTAGAAAACTGGATTGAATCTGACTATTATAAAGATATAGACCTTTCAAAACTGAATTACAAAAACCCAGAATGAATATTACAGTCACAGCAATCTGTCGAAACGAAGAACTATTAATAGGTCCTTGGATTAAAAATCTATTCAATATTAGTTCTATAAAAGATATAGTATTAGTTGATACGGGTTCCACAGATAAGACCATTGAAATAGCCAATAAATTTGATAAGGTTCATCTAACCTCAGTTACTTGGGAAGACGATTTTTCCAAGGCCAGAAATATAAGTTTAAGGATAGGTAAAGAATTAAAAAATGAATGGATTCTGATATTAGATATAGATGAATTCTTCAATAATAAGGCTAAATTACTTATTGATACAATTAAAGGAGAAGAAGACGCATATATATTTAACACTATGGCCTTCTGGGATTTGGATAAAATACTAATAAATAAATCTTGTATTAATAATAATTTATATGAGGTGAGTCCTCCTGTCTGGAGATGTTCAATCATTAGAA
>Ga0315289_10012944_pt1 | contig 11714 bp, 10 predicted proteins | sample YL17G11_40_MG_FD_203452 | JGI IMG/M metagenome (GOLD analysis project Ga0315289, IMG submission 203452) | Sediment microbial communities from Yellowstone Lake, YNP, Wyoming, USA - YL17G11_40 | ecosystem: Environmental > Aquatic > Freshwater > Lake > Sediment | place: USA: Wyoming | collected... | reverse complement strand
CGCTCCATCGCAATGTCAATGGTGGGCGGTCTCTCTTCCATCACTCGCCGCCCCAACCAGGTCGGCCAGTCGCGCCGCAGGCCATCGGCAGGTACGCGTGGGAATGCATCGCCCCTACTTCACCACCAGGGGCAGGTAGACGCCGCGCCAGGGCGGGACGCTCCCGAAACCTCCGCTGAGCGAATAACCGCCGCCGCTGAGCGATCCCGCGTCCGGCTGGCCCACGGCGCCGGCCAGGCTGTAGCCGCCGCCAGCGCTGGAAGTGCCGCCGCCGTCAACCGTCCACCAAGATAGATCGTAGCCGGCGCCCTGGGCAAGAGCCGCCGAGGTCACGAGGAGCAGGAGGACCAGCGCTAGGAGTATGGTCATCGGTTTCATCGCTCTACTCCCCTTATTGCAGCATAACCAGCATCTTGATGACGCCGCTTCCACCTGCCAGCGGCTGCAGCGCCTTGCCGATCACCGTACCTATCGGAGGACTGGCCCCCGCGCGCATGGCGTGACCGGCCGTGCGTGCACTGGTCAGCAGATCGCCTGGTTGGATGCGGCCGTTTTCCGCCGTCGCCTTGACGGGCACGACCCCCATCACCGCCAGCGGCACCTGCCCGCTCAGATCGGCGTCCCCATCCCCGGCGCCGGCCAGGAAGCCCGGCCTGGTGGAATAGACCCCGGCCACGCTGACCTGGTAGGGTTGGCTGCTGCGGGCAAGCTGCCCCTGCAGGTCGATGACCAGCACGTCGCCGGGTTCCAGCCCGGCCGCGCCGGGAAGCAGCTCGGCATAGTCGGCGCCGCCGCCGGTGAAGGCGCCGTCGGCATACACATTGCCGCCCCGGGCCACTCGAAACTCCGTGTCCCCGAAGCTGCTCCACGCCTCGATGATGTTGCCCGTTCCGGTGTCGGTCATGGCCCAGAGGGCGGGACCGCTGGATGTGTTGCGGAAATAACCGGCGTAGCCGCTGGGCGAGGCGCTGTAGCCGATCACTCCGTACGTTGTGCCGCTGGTGGCCACCGCGTTGCCCACCACACCTTTGCCCGAGGTAGAGGCGCTCGAGCCGGAGATCCCGGCGGTCTGGCCGCTGAGGGAGGTGGCGACGCCGGACACCCCTGTGCCGGCGGTGGAGCTGCTCTCGCCGTACACGCCGTAGGTGCTGCCACTGCTGGCCGGAGCAATCCCGTACACGCCCGTACCACCGGTCGAAGCGCTCTGGCCGTAGACGCCCTGATTGACGCCGCTGCTGGCTTCGGCATAGCCGTACACGCCCCTGCCAGTGGGAGATGTGCTCCGGCCGTAGACGCCCAGGGTGGCGCCGCTGGCGGCGTAGGCGTAACCGTAGACCCCGGTGCCGGACGTGGAACCGCTCTCACCGTAGACCCCGTAGGTCTGACCAGTCTCGGCTCCGGCCAAGCCGTGCACGCCTCGGCCGGAGGTGGAGTAGCTCAGGCCGAGGACCCCGTCGACTAGACCACTCGTGGCCGTAGTGCGTCCGACCAGGCCCTGATTAGGGGAGGTTCCCCGCACACCTATGCCGAGAGGGGAGTTGCTCACGCCATCGACCCCTACGGTGAGGCCGGCGCTGGCGGCGGGGGCAATCCCGTACACGCCCGTGCCGTTGTTCGAACTGCTCTCGCCGTAGACGCCGTAATTCACGCCGGTGCTGGCTTCGGCGTAGCCATACACGCCCCGCCCGGTGGTGGAGTGGGTTCCGCCCTTGACGCCATAGGTGGTCCCGCTGGCGGCGGGAGCCCACCCGAATACGCCGGCGCCGGAGGTTGAGGCGCTGCCCCCGTAGACGCCGCTGGTCTCACCGGTGGCGGCGCCGGCCCAGCCATATACGCCACGCCCTTGGTCGCTCATGCTCTGGCCGTAGACCCCTGTCACATCGCCCATAGTGCCGGTACTGGCTCCGTACACGCCTGTGTCAGGGGAGGTACCGTACACACCGCGGCCGGCGGGCGAGTTGCTCTGGCCGAAGACGCCAACAGTGGGCCCGACGCTGGCGTCGGCAATCCCCATCACGCCCCGGCCCTCGAGCGAACTTGTCCGTCCCAAGACGCCACTGGTATAGCCGCTGCTGGCGCTTGCCCAGCCGAACACACCTAGACCGGTGGTGGAGGGACTGTAGCCGGCAACGCCAATATTCTCGCCGCTGGTGGCAAGCGCCTCCCCGGAAACACCCGTACCGGTAGAGGAGCTGCTCTGGCCCAGGACGCCATAGGTCTGCCCGCTGGCGGCCGTGGCGCTGCCGTACACCCCCCTCCCCGACGTAGAGCTGCTGCTGCCCTGCAGACCGATGTAGCCGACCCCCGCAACACCCGAACCGGTGGTGGGGTTTCCATAGCCCTGGACCCCGGTGCTGGAGCCGCTGGCGTTCAACCCGGTCGTGCCGCCGGATAGGGTCAGGCCGGTCCCGGCGCCACTCCAGCTCTGGCCCCAGTGGTTGTGGTCCGAACGAGCCACCGTCGTGGCCGAGCCGCTGCCGCCGAAGTTCGCAGACAGGGTGACATCGTTGCTCGTGCCGCCGCCCGTCAGTCCGGGTCCCGCATACACGGCCGTGATGTCGCCACTCCCGGCGGCTCCGACCTCATCGGCGGCCGGCGTCCACTGGCTGCCGTTCCACTTCAGCACCTGGCCGGAGCTCGGCCCGGAGCTCGCCACAGGTCGCCCCTGCAGCCCGGTGACGGTCAGGGCTGGGTAGGCGCCCGAGGCGTCGCCGCTTACCGCCGGAACGCCGCTGACCCCGGCCCAGGGCGCGCCCAGGGCATAGAGGGCATAGGGCGTCGCCGTCAGCGCCTGCCGGCCGCTGAGGGGCACGTAGGCGCCGCCCCCCGCCGGGCAGCGCACCGCGATCTTCAGCCAGCGCGCCGCGCCGGTGAAGGCCGCGCCGCCGAAGTCCACCTCGGCAGTGAACAACCCTCCGCTCACCTGCACGCCCAGCTTCTCCACCAGGCCGCTCGCTGCCGAGCCGCCGGAAAGGGCGTCCCACAACTGGAAGCGAAAGTCGCAACTACCGTTCACCGGAGCGCCGCCCTGCTTAATCTGCCCCTGGTAGGTGAACGCCGTGCCCAACGGCGCGGCAGCCACCGAGGATGCGTCTCCCGGCGTCTGCCCGCCTTCCTGAGCCACAGCCCCGCCGCCGCACAGCAGCACCAGGGCTAAGGCCGACACCACTGCCACCAACTTGCGCCGCATGGTACCCTCCTCTTTGCGATGCCGAACGAAACGGAATGGAAATGACAAGATCGAGCTGTACAGGGCCGGGGGCTGGCCGTGGTGAGGGTGATATCGGGTCTGCGGACAGACCCGGTGGCAGGAATGCGGCAAGCGTTGCTGGCCCTTCAGGACACGCTTCTATGGCATACTATACCATAACCATGGGGGAAATGGCCCAACGAGTTCGCGGCGAGACCTTCGAGCTTGTCGAGCCCTCCGGGGTCCCACCGGCACATGGCGGCGCGAGCCGAGTGCCGCAGCGGGATTGCTGCCGCCGATTTACTTGGCCAGCCGGTTTCCGGAGATCCGGTTGGTCTCCCATGCAGACGGCGGGGCATCCACGGCCAGGCACGCGGCCCCCGGCGCGCACGTCACCCGGTTGCCGTGCACCTTGTTGCCCGAGCCATTCCCAATGAAGGCGACGCCCGCCGCTTGGACGCCCCGGATCGAGTTGCCCTCGATTTCGTTCTCGCCGGAACTGCCGACCAGCAATACCCCCTGCCATTCCGCCCGGATGCGATTGCCGGTGAGGCGGTTGCCGCCGGAGTCGTCCAGGAGCACGCCCTGGCGCCCTCGCAGATCATTCCGGGTGACGGTGGCGCCGGTCGTGCCGTGGAGGCGGATGGCGTCGGCGCCAGCTACGCTGTTCCTGAAGATGGTCACGTGGCGGCCGAGCGTGATCCCGATGCCGACCCCCTCGACGTCGAAGGTGTTGCCCCGGATCACCACACTGCGGCACTCATAGCGAGCCCACGGGATCTGGACCCCGCCGCCGACGCAGCGGAAGGTGATGCCCTCGACGGCAACGTCCTGCAGCGGAAAGTCGTCGAAGAAGACGCCGTCATCGCAGTTGGTGATGGTAGCGCCGTTCAGGCTGCGGAGGGTCTCGCCGGAGTAGAAGATGTTGATAGACTTGTCGGGGTGATCGTAGGTGAACGGACCATCGCGCGCATCCAGGGTGACGATGCCCGGGCGCGTGCCGTAGTTCGTGGCGACCTTGATCGCCTCTTCGATATCTCTGGCGCTGATGACATCTCGCGCCATGAGGACGACCTCGTTCGGGGCCGGCGCCGCACCCAGGAGGGCCGGCGATACCGCAACTAGCAGGACGATCAGCAGAGCCTTCATGTTCACCTCCGTGTGACAGAGCGCGTACATCGCGATGACGCCTGGCGACGCTGCGTGGTTCCCGCCTCCAGCTACTCCCTGCCCTCCTCCCCGCGCTGGCGCCCTGGCGGAACAATCGGGTATCAACTGCCGGTCCGCTTGAATGCGACCGCGAGCAGATGCTCGCCCGTATCGACCAGTCCCGGCCGGTTGCACAACGCCACCTCCAGCGCTGTCAAAGCGGCGCTGGCCTGCGCGCTGGCCGTAATGCGGGGTATCTGCGCTCCTTCGGACACCACCGGATTGGCCGCCGCCATTTCAACCACCTGAAGCCCCACTTGCTCCAAGGCCTGTCGAAGCCCGCCAGAGGTGAACAACACAAGCGGTTGATGAAACTCAGGGGACCCCGGCCGGGTGTAGACCACGCCCGCATCTGACAGCACGGCCTGCCAATCCACGTGTGCATCTGGCAGTTCCAAGAACGCATCGGCATCCAGTGGGCCGACCAGGCGCAAGGTTCCGAATAGGGAGACGACACTTATCAACAAGTGTCCACCCGGACAGAGCACACGCTCCAATTCCTGGAGGGCTGTCTCATACCGGTCGCAGGTATAGGATAACGCCGCGCCATAGCAGACCACCACCTCATAACTCTCATCCGCCAGTTCATGCATAGCCACCATGTCGAGACAATGGAACGCTTGCACCCTTTCCAGGAGTCCAGCGGCTTCCAACTGACCGCGTGCCAGATCCAGTTGCGCCTGCGAGAGGTCAACCAGCGTCAAGCGGGCGCCGCGCCGCGCCAGATCCAGCGCGAAACGTCCAGGGCCGCAGCCCACGTCGAGCACTCGAACGCCTTCCGGCACATATTCATCCAGAAAACGCCGATGTATGGCGTACTTGATACGCCCCTGAAGTGTTCGCTCCAGGCGTTCCCACTCTCGCGTTCCGTAGTTATCAAAGAAGGCCCGGACGCCTTGGGGATCATACAGCACGCTCTCCTCCTGTCCGCTGTGGTGATGATCAGATGGTATCGGTCCCCTGCTCGGGCTCACTCATCATTCGCGTGCGACCTGCACGCTGAGCATCTTGACCTCGCAGAATGGCTTGGTCAGTCTGACTGCCGAGGGGAGGGTGATGTCTGGTCTGCGGTCAGACCTCATTGGGAAATGCGGCAACGCTTTCGGCCTGTCAGGACGCGCTTCTATTGCACACTATACCACGACCCTGGCGCAAACGGTCCCACGTATTTGCGTACAGGGGAAACCAAAGCTTTTCACGGCTCTGTTGATGCACGCTGCTGATCAGAGGGACAAAGCGTTACGATGACAATTCAGCCCTGGGAGCCGAATTCGCCGTTGAGCCGGCGTGGTTTTCGGAGGGCCAGATTTTTCGCGGGAGTGACAGGAGACTGTAGCAACAGTCTGAGGAGATCAGCAATGACAGTCGCAACATCCATATCCCTACGCTTGCAGCGCGCCCAGCAGATCGACCGCGCCGCCATCACATCGCACGATCGTCTCTCTCATCCAGGGAGTTGTCTTCACGGGCGTGAAGCGCTAATATGGGCTCGTGGCGACAGATACGCTGCGCGGCACCATAGAGCGCATTACCTATCACAACGAGGAAAACGGCTACACGGTCGTCCAGTTGATGCCGGAAGGGCAGGCCTACACCGTGACGGTGGTGGGCAACATGCTCGGCATCAACGCGGGCGAAGCGGTGGCGCTTACCGGCGCGTGGATGGCCCACCCGCAGTACGGGCGCCAGTTCAAGGCCGATACGGTGCGCACGGTGCTGCCCGCCACTATCGCCGGGCTGGAACGGTACCTGGGCAGCGGCCTGATCAAGGGGATCGGCCCGGTGACGGCCCACCGCATCGTGCGTAAGTTCGGGCTGGACACGCTGCACATCATCGAGGAGGAGCCGGCGCGCCTGCACGAGGTGCTGGGCGTGGGACGCAAGCGGATCGACATCATCACCCGCGCCTGGGCCGAACAGCAAAAGATCAAAGAGGTGATGCTGTTCCTGCAGAGCCACAACGTGTCCACCGGCCTGGCGGTGAAGATCTACAAGCAATACGGCGACGCCGCGCTCGATATCGTCACGGCTGACCCCTATCGCCTGGCGCGCGACATCTACGGCATCGGCTTCATCACGGCAGACAAGATCGCCCGCGAGATCGGGATTGCCCAAGACGCCCCGGAGCGGGTGGCTGCGGGGGTGGCCTACGTGCTGGGCCAGGCCGCCGATGAGGGCAGCGTCTACCTGCCGGCCGGGGAGCTGACGAAACGGGCGGCGGAGCTCTTAGGCGTGCCCGCCGCGCTTGTGACCGAGGCGATCCAGGCGCTTTCTGAGGCCGAAGAGGTGTGGGTTGAAGGGGTAGAGGAGCGGGGGGGCAGGGGAGCGGAGGACAAGGGGAGCAGGGGAGCAGCGGTGCAGGTGGAGGGATTGTTGATCGCTGAGGAGCGACCGGTGTACTTGCTGCCTTTCTATTACGGCGAGATCGGCGTCACAGGCCGGCTGCGGCGCCTGATGGAGGCGCCGGAGGACCGGCTGGCTGCCTTCAGCCGCTTTGATTGGCCCGCGGCGTTCGCCGTCCTTCAGGCGCAAAACCGCGTGGCGTTTTCGCCGAGGCAGATGGAAGCGGTGCAGGCGGCCCTCACCTATAAGGTGACCGTGCTCACCGGCGGCCCCGGCACCGGAAAGACCACGACCGTGCGGGGCATTATCCGGCTGGCAGAGGCGGCCGGACTGCGCACCGCGCTGGCGTCGCCGACGGGACGCGCCGCCAAGCGCCTCAGCGAGGCCACCGGCCGCCCGGCCAAAACCATCCACCGCCTGCTCGAGTTCAAGCCGGCTCAGGGGGTCATGTTCCAGCGCAACGACCAGAACCCGCTCGAGGCCGACCTGGTGATCGTCGACGAGGCCTCGATGCTCGACCTGCTGCTGACCAACCACCTCCTGAAGGCGGTGCCTTCGGGGGCGCACCTGTTGCTGGTGGGCGACGTGGACCAGTTGCCCAGCGTGGGCGCGGGCAACGTGCTGCACGACGTGATCCGCGCCATCGAGACGCCGGACGGCGCCCCAGCATCGCCATGCTACAAACCGTCCGTCGAGGCGGGGAGCAGGGCGCGTGTCGTGCGGCTGGACACGATTTTCCGCCAGCCGGAGGGAAGCTATATCATCACCAACGCGCACCGGATCAACCGCGGCGAGATGCCCATCATGGACAACCGCAACGCCAAGGACTTCTTCGTCTTCAAAGAGGAGGATCCCGAAAAGGCGGCGGCTCTGGTGGGCGAGCTGGTGCAGGAACGAATCCCGCGCCGGTTCGGGCTGAAGCCTGAGGAGATCCAGGTGTTGAGCCCGATGCACCGCGGCGAGGTGGGCGTGGCTGCACTCAATCAGCGGCTGCAGGCCGCGCTTTGCCCGCCTCGCGCGGGTGTGGTGGAGCGGCAGATCGGCGGGCGCACCTTTCGCAAGGGCGACCGGGTGATGCAGATCCGCAACAACTACGACAAGGACGTGTTCAACGGCGACCTGGGCCAGATCGCCGAAATCGACCTGGAGGATCAAACCGTGGCCGTGCGCATGGACGACCGGCTGATCTCCTACGACCTGCTCGAGATGGACGAGCTGGTCCATGCGTATGCCATCAGCATCCACAAGGCCCAGGGCAGCGAGTTCCCCGCGGTGGTGATCCCGCTGCTAACCACACATTACATGATGCTGCAGCGCAACCTGCTTTACACTGCCGTCACGCGCGCCCGGAGGCTGGTGGTGCTGGTCGGCTCGCCGCGCGCCATCGCCATTGCCGTCAGGTCCACCCGTGCGCAGGCCCGCTTCTCGGGCCTGGCGGAGCGGCTGGCGCGCGCGGTCGGCCGGGGAGGTTGAGATGCCGGTCATCACCCTTTCTCGCGAGCTGGGGAGCCTGGGCGACGACGTCGCCGTGGCCGTGGCCCAGCGGCTGGGGCTGCGCCTGGTGGGGCGCGAGCTGATCAACCGGGCGGCGCAGGCCGCCGGCGCGCCCGAGATCGCGCTGGCGGAGATCGATGAGTTGGGGCTCCTGGGCGTGAAGCCCAGCCGAGCCGCCATGCGGCTGTACGCGGAGAAGGTGGCTGACGTGATCCGCGAGCTGGCGGCGCAGGGCGACGTCTTGCTGGTGGGGCGGGGCGGGCAGGGGGTGCTGGCCGGCCGGCCTGATGTGCTGCGGGTGCGGGTCATCGCGCCGCGGCCGATGCGCGTCCGCCTGGTGCAGGAACGCTGCCGCGTCTCCGCCGAGGCCGCCTCCGCCCGCGTGGAGGCGACCGACCGGGCGCGCGCCGCTTACCTGTGGCGTACCCACCGCATTCGGCCGGACGCCCCCGAGCACTACGACCTGGTGATCAACATGGCCCACCTGAGCGTGATGGCGGCCGCCGAGATCCTCTGCGCCGCCGCCCGGCTCACCGAGGCACACGTCGAGCACGCCCATGGCGGCTGAGCAACCGGCGCCCTTCTCCCATCCCGTGGAGGCGGAGTTCGCGCGCATTCTTGACTTCTACGGCATCCCCTGGCAATACGAGCCGCGCACGTTCGTGCTCGAATCGGACGCGCAGGGCACGGTGCTGGAGGCGTTCACCCCCGACTTCTATCTGCCGGACCAGTATCTTTATGTCGAGCTGACCACGATGCAGCCCAATCAGATCCGGCACAAGAACCGCAAGCTGCGGCGCCTGCGCGAGCTCCACCCGGAGGTGAGTATCAAGCTGTTCAAGCGGGGCGACATCCGTTCGCTCATGCTGAAGTTCGGCGTCGAGGATTATCCCGACATGATGACGAACCGCCTGTAAGGAGCTGACGTGGACAACACATTGCCTGCCTCGGCCGGACCCCCTGCTAGCGCGCTCACCCAGGGAGTCGGCCGGGTGCTGCTATCGGAAGCGGAGATCCGCGAGCGCATAACGGTGCTTGCGCAGGAGATCAGCCGCGACTACGCGGGCCGCAACCCGCTGCTCGTGGGGGTGCTGAAGGGCGTGATCTTCTTCATGAGCGACCTGTTGCACGCCATCACCGTCCCCGCGACTGTGGACTTCATGGCCATCTCGCGCTATGACGGCGGGCGCAACAAGGGCGCCGTCCGCCTGATCAAAGACCTGGACGACGCGGTGGAAGGCCGCCACCTGATCTTCGTCGAAGACATCATCGACACCGGGCTGACCCTGAACTACCTCCTGCGCATCCTCCGGGCGCGCGGGCCGGCCAGCCTGGAGGTATGCACGCTGTTCAACAAACCGGACCACCGGCTGATCGACATCCCGCTGAAATATTGCGGGTTCGACCTGCCCGACCGGTTCGTGGTGGGGTACGGCCTGGACTACAAGGAGGGCTACCGCCATCTGCCCTACCTGGCCGAGCTGCGCCCTGAAACCCTCCAGATCACGCCGAGATAGGAATGCCGCCCGCGATGAACCTCCTTGCCATCGAAACCTCTTGCGACGAGACGGCAGCCGCCGTCATCGAAGACGGCCACCGCATCCGCTCCAACGTCGTCGCCTCGCAGATCGAGCTCCACCGGCCCTATGGGGGGGTCTACCCGGAGATCGCCTCGCGCCAGCACATCCTCGACATCGCGCCGGTGATTGCTCGCGCCCTGGCCGATGCCGGCGTGGGCTGGGACGACCTGTCGGCCCTGGCGGTGACGAGCGGCCCGGGGCTCGCCGGGTCGCTGCTGGTGGGGGTGAACGCGGCCAAGGCGGCTGCCTGGGCGCGCGGCCTGCCCCTGGCAGCCGTTAACCACCTCGAAGGCCACCTTTACTCTAACTGGCTGGATGAAGGCGGCGCGCTCGACGCCGCGGCCATCACGCGGCCGAGCCTGCCATCGCTTGATGCCGCTGGGCGGGCCTTCCCTCTGCTGGTGCTCATCGTGTCCGGCGGACATACGGAGCTGGTCCTGATGGAGGGGCACGGGCGCTACCGGCCGCTGGGCGCCACGCTGGATGACGCCGCCGGCGAGGCGTTTGACAAGGTGGCCCGGCTGCTGGGGCTCTCCTACCCCGGCGGGCCGGCCATCCAGCGCGCGGCGGAGGGCGGCGACCCCGCGGCGTTCGAGTTCCCGAGGGCTCTGGCCTGGCAGCCGGAGCACCGCTTCAACTTCAGCTTCAGCGGGCTCAAAACCGCAGTCTTGCGCCAGGTGCGCGAGCTCGACCCGGCGCCACTTCCCATCGCGGACTTGGCCGCCAGCTTCCAGGCGGCCGTGGTGGATGTGCTGGCCGCGAAGACGGCCGATGCGGCGGATGCGTTCGCGGTGGAGCGGGCCTGCGTGTGCGGCGGGGTAGCGGCCAACCGGGCGCTGCGCGCCGCCATGGCCCAAAGGTTGCCCGTGCCGGTCTCGATGCCGCCGCTTTTCCTCTGCACCGACAACGCCGCCATGATCGGCGCCGCGGCGTACTACCGGCTGGCCGCGGAGGGGCCGGCATCTCTGGACTTCGATGTGGAGCCGGACCTGAAGTTGATTAGCCGGTAGATTGGTAGGGCTACACCTGCTTCCACACCTTCCCCAGGCTCTCGCCGTAGACGCTTATACATAGTGTACTTTCCTGCAGCTCCCATTCGTTGAAGTAGCCGAAGGGGGTGATGCAGCACTCGTACCCGGTGGCGCGCAGCCGTTCGGCCAGCTCGGCGACACTTGCACCTGCACAAACGCAGGTGCAGTGCAGGTGTGAAGGGGCCGGCAAATTGAGGATCGGCGTTCTCGCCGCCCAGGTGGGTGAAGGAGTGCAGCACCACGCGGGTGAAGCCGCGCTTGTTGGCCAGCCACTTGATGTTCTTCAGCGTTTTGCGGAAGACGTCATCGCGCGCGGCGGCGTCTTTGGCCTCCACGTGCATGAAGACCACTACCGCATCCTCCACGGCATCCTCGGCTTCGATGTTCTCGGCGCTCTCCAGCGTCTTGGAGAACGACTTCCACCAAAACCGCCTGGCCTGGAACATCAACAAACGCATGGCTTGTTCCTCTTCGCGTAATTCGTGGCTAAGAGATTCGGGGCCGCCGGGCGCGGCCTCACGGCGACGGGCGCTCGGGCCTGACCCACAGCCTCGTCCCGTCGCTGATGACCTCGATGCGGCCGTTCTGGTCGGTGCGATAAGTACGGATGCCGGCGAGCCGCTCGAGCAGCGCCGGGGCCGGAAGCCCGTAGCGGTTACCCGCGCCCACCTGGATGATCGCCACGCTGGGGCTTACGGCGGCCAGAAAGGGCGCCGACGTGGAACCGTCGCTGCCGTGGTAGCTCACCTTCAACACGTCGGCGCGAAGTGGCAGGCCGGCGGCCAGCATCGCCGCTTCCGCGCCCACTTCGGCGTCGCCCGTCAGCAGCAGGCTCCTGCGGCCGTAATCGAGCCTGAGCACGACCGA
>Ga0315289_10012943_pt1 | contig 11715 bp, 7 predicted proteins | sample YL17G11_40_MG_FD_203452 | JGI IMG/M metagenome (GOLD analysis project Ga0315289, IMG submission 203452) | Sediment microbial communities from Yellowstone Lake, YNP, Wyoming, USA - YL17G11_40 | ecosystem: Environmental > Aquatic > Freshwater > Lake > Sediment | place: USA: Wyoming | collected... | reverse complement strand
GTAACCGGTATGGTCCGATAATCCCGAAACGGACTCCCGCTACGAAGGACCGGTGTCGAATCGTTAAAGACCGGCGCAGAATTCGTGCCTTGGTTAATGTAAACGAAAACATTGCAGGGTGCGCTGATTCCTTCCTGCCCGACCAGCAGGTCTTTCTTGCCGTCTTCGTTCCAGTCGCAGACATAAGGCCAGGAGTTATTGTTTGTCTGAATGTCTATTCCGTTGGATTGAATCCGACCTCCATTAGTAAGCTCACTGTTTCCGGTTCGGCGGAAGAATGTGAAAAAGCCGTTACGCTCGCCGATAATTAGGTCAAGGCTGTCATCCTCATTCCAATCGCAAACTGCGACGGTAGCACCCTGGCATCAGCCATAGCTCACGGATATATCGACACCATCCGCTTGCAGATAGAAAAAATCGCCGAATAGCGGGTCGAAATTCGTACCGATATTCTCGTAGAACCGGACTTTTCCGCCAAGATACTGACCGAGCAGCAGGTCCTGTTTTCCATCGCCGTTCCAGTCGATTAGAAAGGGTGAGGCATTACCACCGGTTCCGACATTGATGGGAACTCCGTTGGCTACAATCGGTACCGGGTCATCAAAAACCGGGGTCTGCCCAAGGCAAACAATCGTAATTAGAGCAAACAAAATCGAGCAGTTTCTAATCATGATTCCTCCAAAGATATTATAAGCTGTATGAAAAAATTAACCACGAATCAACACGAATGAACCCGAATCGGCTAAAGAACCATGTTCCCTGTTCTTCTGTGTCAATCTTTTTGTGTTTATTAGTGTTCATTCGTGGCAAAATTTATTTCTTATTGCTTATATACCGTTGAACGCTATTTAACTCCTAGTTTTTTAAGATTATCCTTCGCTTCGGCTACCGGTTTCACGCCTTCATCGGCGCTTGCCAGGATTTTCAGAACCTTGTTGAATTCAGCCTTTGCCTTTTCTTTTTCACCCTTTTTCATACCATAAGCTTTGCCAAGTAATAACCGGATTTCAAAATTATTGGGATTGATGAGTAATGCCTTGTTCATTTCAGCGATAGCGTTGTCATAGTCTGCTTTATCAAAATAGACCTTTGCCAATTCGAGTCGGTAGTATGGTTCTTCAAAACTACCGACTTTTTCCATTCCTTTCTGAAGCAGGGAAATTGCATCATCATACTTCTTTTCGGCTGTCATAATCTTGGCGTTAACCGAAAGAACCCACCAATCCTCATCCGGTTCTTTACTATATTTGCCAACATATTCCTTAACTTTATTCGCCTCAGCTTTTGCCTGTTCCAGCTTATTCTGACCAAGATAGAAGTCCATCAGTATTTCATGCGGGCAAGGTCTTTCCGGGTCTAATGAAGCACAGAGTTCGGCTGCTTTTTTCGCTTCTTCCCAATTACCCAGAATTCTGGCAATCACTGCCATTTCATAATGAGCATCGCCTCTTGAACCGTCGTTATCGGCTGCCGCCAGTGCTTTCAGAAGATATTCTTTGGCTCCATTATATCTACCTTGGGCGGACATTGTGATTGCGATGTGTCGGAGCACGTAATAGATGTTTGGATTTAGCGCCTCGGCATCTTTGAAATGCTTAAGTGCTTCATCATATTTACCAACCGTCATCAGGATTTCACCGTAGCTATCATGCGGATTAAAATGGTCGGGCAGCAGCTCGACGTATTTTCCTAATGCCTCAAGTGCCTTATCAAATTTTCCCATTGCTGCATAGGTATAGCCTAACATATTGTAAACCGGTGAATAATTCGGGTCAATCGCCAATGCTTTATTGTAATATTCAAGTGCTTCGTCTGGCTTGCGGTCGAGGTTATAGAGTTGATTGCCATAAATGTATAAGGTACGTTTATCATTGGGGAACTTCTCTGCCATCTGTTTGATAAGGTCAAACACCTTTTCGTTATTCTTGGCTAATGAGGCTTCGCGAATCGCAATTCTCATCTTCTCATATTCCGAGACTTTGGGTGCCAGTTTCTTGGCTTTAGCAAAAGCTTCCTTTGCTTTTATTGAATCACCCATGTTTGAATAGACTGAACTGAGCATTGACCAGGCAAGGGCGAAATTCTTATCGAGCTTAACCGCTTGTTCCAGGTCAGGTAGGGCTTCGGTAGCTAAGTAATTATCAATCTTCTCTTGTGCCTTTTTGAATAATTCGATTGCTTCTTTGGATTTGGTGGTGAAGGTTTGACTTTGCGCTAGTGTGAAGAACAGAGGGATAAGGATAGTAAGTAAAAAGAGTTTTTTAAACATACGCTCCTCCTTTTAATTTAATAACTTCATCTATTGAATTCTTTGTTAAGGTATACAGCAGATTTTATGTTTGTCAATAAAAACCTCATGATAAACAGATATTTTAATTTTTCTTCTATTCCAAGGATTAGTTGGTATTTTTGTGCCAATAATATTGTGCCTATTAGGCACATAAAAATTCGACCAAAATTTCTTCCAAGTCGAGCATCGTCAAACGATTACCCTGATTTCGTGCTTGGTTGGGGGTATCACCTATGGGGTGACCCCGTAGGTGGCTTGGGGAGTAGCCTCGGAGGTCGCTTCGGAAGTAGCCCCCTAAGTTGGTTGGGGGGTTGATTCGGGAGCGGGTTGGGAGGCAGCTTCGGGGACAACTTGGGGAGCGAGTTCGGGAGCTAGCTGGGGAGTAACTTCGGGAGTGGACTCGGGAGTAGCCCCCTAAGCAACCTGGGGAGTAAGTTCGGGGGCTGACCCCTATTTCACAACCAGGAACTTTTTGGTTTCGTTGCCGAGTCTTAAGAAATAGATTCCTGGATTTATTCCTTTTAGAGACACGTTTACTTCGTCATTGCGAGTGACCGAAGGGGGCGTGGCAATCTCCTTTATCAACTTTCCTGAAACATCAAAAACTTTAACGGTTTTCACGGATAACGGGCAACGGACACGAATCACGGATTTCGCCGGATTCGGATAAATTTCTGGCGTTAAGCGTTCAGCATTTAACATCTGGCGTTCCTCTATTCCTGGGAATTCATCAAGAATCACCGAGATGCTGGAATTATCATCGGATGCTACATAGACTCGGTTCTGAAGAGGATTATAAGTAAAAGCCCGAGCTCCGTCTCCAACCCAAATCCACGCAATCTGCTGGTTGGTTATGCAATCAATCACCGAAACACTATTGCCGGCAGCGCAATATATCTTATTGTTAGTGGGATTATTGACTAAAGCACTAGGGGTAACCCCTACTCGAGTTGTCGCAATCACCTGGTTGGTTGCACCATCGATTACCGTTACATCACTACCCGCCCAATTAGCACAATATACTTTATTGTTGGTTGAATTATAGGCTAAAGCACGAGGTAGAAGAAAACCCGCTGTTATCGTAGTTATCACCTGATTGGTTGTTCCGTCAATCACGGTGATATCCCCGCTACCTTCATCAGCACTGTATATTTTATTGTTGGTGGAATTATAGAGCAAAGCAGTAGGGTGATCTCCCACCGGAATTGTTGTAATTACTTGATTGGTTGCCCCATCAATTACGGTCACGCTGTCACTACCCAAATTAGCACAATAAACTTTGTTATTGGTCGGGTTATAGGTCAATGCCCAAGGATTATATCCCGCCGTTATTGTTGTAATTACTTGATTGGTACTGCCATCGATTACTGTTACATCGGCGCTCATAGAATTAGCAGTGTAGATTTTATTGTTGATTGAATTATAGACTAAAGCAGAAGGTGCAACCCCGACTTGTATAGTAGTAATCACCTGATTGGTTACCCCATCAATTACTGTAATCGTACTGTCACCATTATAATAATAACCACCGCCGTTTGCACAATAAATCTTGTTATCAGTTGAATTATAGACTAAAGTATAAGGGTAATTTCCTGTCGGGATTGTTGTAATTATTGTATTGGTTGCACCATCAATTATAGCCACCGTATTGTCACCTAGATTAGCACAATATATTTTATTATTGATTGAATTATAGGTTAAATCATGAGGGTAAACACTTCCTACTATGATTGTCGCAATAACTGAATTGGCGCTGCAATCAATAACTGTGATATTTCCACTATTTTCATTAGCACTATATATTTTATTGTTAATCGGATTATAGATTAAACCATAAGGACCATCTCCAACCGAAATCGTAGTAACAATTTGATTAGTTGCACCGTCAATTACCGTGATATTGTCACTGCCGCCATTCGCACAATAAATTTTATTATCCATCGGATTGTAAACTAAGGCAGAAGGACGCTCTCCTACTTGAATCGTCGTGACAACCTGATTGGTAGCACCATCAATTACCGTGATATTATTGCTCTCATCGTTGGCACAGTATATCTTATTGTCGGTTGAATTATAGACTAAGGAATACCTGACTCCTCCGACTGGAATTGTTGTAATCACCGCATTGGTTGCGCCATCGATTATGGTTACCGTATTGTTGCCTTGGTTAGCGCAATATACTTTATTATTGGTTGGATTATAAACTAAAGCGTATGGAAAAGTTCCTACTATTACGGTTGTAATTATCTGGTTAGTTGCACCATCTATTACGGTGACAAAACTATCTGGGTTAGAGTAATCTCCAGCGTTAACGCAATACACCTTATTATTAGTAGAATTGTGGGCTAAAGCTTTTGGATTAATTCCGACTGTAATTGAATTAATTATCGTGTTGGTTGCACCATTAATTATGGTGATATTACTGTTAGCATTTGCACAATAAATTTTATTGCTGGTTGGATTATAGAGTAGAGCCCTGGGTGCATTTCCTAAAACTTCTATCGTTGTAATCAACTGGTTGGTTGCGCCATTGATAATAGTAACCTTATCGTTCTCTTCGTCAGCACAATAAACTTTATTGTTGACGGAGTTCCAGCAGAGGGCACTTGGGTATTCGCCAATTGGAATTTTTGCAATCTTCTGATTGGTTTCACCATCGATTACAATTAGGTGTTGACATTCTTCACCGGTAACATAGATTCGATTATTCGTTGCATTATAAGTTAAGAATTGGGGATATGGAACTCCAATGAGCGAGTCAGGCACATAGATTGTCGTTTCCAGCCACTGGTTTTGCCCGATACTTAAAATCAGGCAGAATATGGTTATACCTAAAAATAATCTTGCTCTTAGCATAGAGCCTCCTTTGAGGAGCCTATCAGCCCCTCGATAAGAACACTTATATTTTGAAGCTAAAAAAAGAAATTGTCAAGCATTATTTTCGCCTAATGATTGACTTAGTTTTTCGATATTTAGCGGTAAACTTTTATCGCTTTGTCTCGCTGCTGGCAGCAAGATAGATTCCGATACAGATTATTATCCCACCGATAATTTCTCTTAAGGTCGGCGGTTGGGCAAGAATTGCCCAGGAGAGAATGGTTGTACCGATTGGTTCACCCAGAATCGTCATCGCTACCACCGGCGCGGCTAAATAACGTAAAGCCCAGTTGAAACTGGTATGCCCAATTAGTTGTGGTCCAAGTCCTAAAAGAATTATAAAAAGATAGGCTTGAAATGAATAGCCGGATATTCGTTGACCAGTCAATAATACCGCTAACAATAATAATACCGCCGCAGTTGTATACATTATGTAGATGTAGCCGATTAAACCAAGTTTAGGTCGAATCTTTCGTCCGACTAAAACATAACCACCGGCACAAGCCGCACCGCCTAAAGCTAAAAGATTGCCTTTGGTCATGGCAAAAGAACTCATCCCCTGACTGGCAATTAGAATTGCGCCGACTGCGCCTAAAATTACTGCCAGACCAATTCGCCAGGTGATTTTTTCCCGCAATAGTATTGGGGCAAAAATTGCCACAAAAATTGGGTTCATTGCCACTAAAACTACTGAACTTGGCACCGAAGTGTGACTTAACGATTCAATCCACAGGGTAAAATGCGCGGCTAAAAACACTCCGGATAATATTAATAACCCAAAAGGAACCTGTTTTAATTCTAATTTTATCTTTTTGACTTGAGACCAGAAGAATGGGGTTAAAACCAATGATGCCACGGTTAAACGTCCAGCCGCAATAACGATATTGGGCGCTTGAGTTAGTTTGATTAATATTGAGGCGAAGGAAAGGACGATTAAACCGAATCCAAGAACTGAAATAATTTTTAATCGAGACATTTAGTCAATGAGATTGTTGATGTCGCTTACGCTCCATCTACGCTTCGCGTGGCGTGACTTGGGCCATCGCAATGACGATTAGGAGAAAACAAACACTAATCCCCAGCCTTTTCCCAAGCCTTTGCTTTTTACTCCCATTCAATTGTGCTGGGTGGTTTGGAGCTGATGTCGTAGACGACACGGTTGACCCCTTTGACTTCGTTGATGATACGATTGGAAATCCTTCCCAAAAGATTATGGGGCAAATCCGCCCAGTCCGCGGTCATCGCATCCGAAGAATAGACCGCTCTTATCGCAATCACCGCCTCATAAGTCCGCTGGTCACCCATCACGCCGACGGTCTTTACCGGCAGAAGAACCGAAAAAGACTGCCAGCGTTTTCGATACAAATCGGCTTTTCTTATTTCGTCTAAAAGTATTGCATCCGCTTCTTTTAATATCCTTAACCGTTCTTTGGTGACCGCACCGATGATTCGAACTGCCAAACCCGGACCGGGGAAAGGCTGGCGATGAACAATATCATCGGCTAAACCAAGTTCTTTACCCAAAACCCGGACTTCGTCTTTAAACAGTTCGCGCAATGGCTCAATCAGTTCGAATTGCATTCGTTTAGGTAAACCGCCCACGTTATGATGGGTCTTGATAGTAGCGGAAGGTCCACCCAAGGGCGATTTGCTCTCAATCACATCCGGGTAAAGTGTTCCTTGAGCCAAGAATTTTATTCTCCCGAGTTTTTTCCCTTCCCGCTCAAAGATTCGGATGAATTCATTGCCGATAATTCTTCGTTTCCTTTCCGGGTCAACGATACCCCTAAGATGCGAGAGAAAATGTTTTTCGGCATTAATATATCTTAGATTAAACATATCCTTAAATCTTAGAACTATCTTCTCCGGTTCGTCCTTACGCAAAACACCGTTATTAACAAATACCGCTATCAACTGATTACCAATCGCCCGGTTCAGTAATGCACACAAAACAGTTGAATCAACCCCACCGGAAAGCGCGCAGATTACTTGTTCGTTACCGACCTTATTTCTAATTTCTTCAGTCTTTTCTTTAATGAATGACGCCATGGTCCAGGTTGGTGAACAACCAGCAATTTTGAATAAGAAATTACCAAGAATCGCTTTGCCTTTTGGTGTATGCGCTACTTCGGGATGGAATTGAACCCCATAAATCTTTTTTGCTCGGTTGGCAAAAGCCGCGCATGGTATGCCTTCACTCTTTGCTAAGTTAGTAAAACCTTTGGGTAAGACGGTGACCGAATCACCATGGCTCATCCAGACTGTTATTGCATCGGGTAAATTCAAGAAAAGTACATCTTTTTTGATTGTGTAAAGTTTGGTTCTTCCGTATTCACGGAATTTGGCAAAACCCACCACCCCACCAAAATGGTCGGCAGTGATTTGCATACCGTAGCAGATACCGAGGATAGGAATACCGAGTTCAAAGATTCTTTCATCCGGATATGGTCTATTCTCTTCTTTTACACTGGCTGGTCCACCGGAAAGAATTAATGCTTTGGGCGCTGCCTTTTTGATTTCTTCAGCACTAAGTGAGAATGGCTGAATTTCGCAATAGACTTTCAGCTCCCGAACTTTCCTGGCAATAAGCTGGGTATATTGCGAACCGAAGTCTAAGACGAGGACTTTTTCCATTTACGCTTGACGCTTTACGCCTGACGCCATTAGCCAGAAATTTCTGGCGTAATGCTTATAGCGTATCGCGTATTGCGTCATCCGGTCACAATGCTCAGCAGTTTATTCGGGATGTAAATTACCCGTTTAACTTCTTTGCCTTTGGTGTATTCGATGACCTTTTTGTCTTCGAAGGCTAACTTCTTTATTGCTTCTTCAGTTGTGCCAACCGGTACCACTACTTTAGACCGCAGTTTGCCATTAATTTGAATCGGAATCGTCATCTCATCAAAACTCACTGCTTTCTTATCATAATCCGGAAATCGCTCGGCGAAAATGCTATTCTTATTGCCGGCTTGATTCCAGAGCTCTTCTGCCAGATGCGGAGCAAACGGCGCTAACATTAATATAACCCGGTTCAGGGCAAAACCAAAGACTTTGCTCTTTTTGTCGGCAAATGAATACAGGTCGTTTAAGAATTCCATTAATGCGGCAATCGCGGTATTGTACTGGAACGCTTCGGTATCGGTCAGCACCTTCTTAATTGTCTGGTTCAGCCGGATATAAAGTCTTCGCTCATCCTCTGATAAATTTGGAACTTGGAATTCGGAATTAGGAATTATGTTTTTGTTTTCTTCATCCAGCCCTTCGTTTCTGCCAGCAATCCATGAAGGGCTGGATTCATACAGTCGGCTGATGCGCTGGATAAAGCGGGCGACACCGGTTACCACTTCATCGCTCCAATCCATCTCTTTTTCCGGCGGGGTGGCAAAGAGCATCGTTAATCTTGCGACATCCGCGCCGTGTTCTTGGACAAATGGACCAACCCAAATACCATGATTCTTGGAGCTCGACATCGTAATGCCCTGCCATTTGACCATACCAATCATCCACAGGACATCACACGGTTCATCTACCGCGACCATTTCCATATCGTGCAGCACCTTGGTAAAGAATCGGTAAAAGATAAGATGACCGCAGGCGTGTTCAATTCCACCCACGTATTCATCAACCGGCAGCCATTGATTCACTTTTTTGGGGTCAAATGGTAATTTACCATTCTTCGGGTCACAGTAGCGCATAAAATACCAGGAGGAATCAACAAAAGTATCCATCGTATCCGGGTCACGTTTTGCTTTGCCGCCACATTTCGGACAAGTTGTATTGATGAACGATTCAACCCCTGCCAGTACTGATTTACCCTTCGGTTTATAATCTTTCACATCTTTGGGTAAGAGTACCGGCAGGTCCTTTTCGGGAACCGTTACAACCCCGCATTTTTCGCAATGAATCATCGGAATCGGCGTTCCCCAATAGCGCTGTCGGGAAATTAACCAATCCTTTAGCCGATAATTGACGGTTCTTCTACCTAAACCTTTTTCGACCAGATAATCATTGATTTTTGCAATACCTTTAATATTGTTTAATCCATTAAACTGACCGGAATTGACTATTATCCCTTCATCGACATAGGCAGCGGTCATTGTTTCTGGCTTTAGTCCGCCTGAGGCGGATGCGCCGGGCGGGTTAATCACGACTTTAATTGGAATATTATATTTCCTGGCAAATTCAAAGTCACGCTGGTCGTGTGCCGGCACCGCCATAATCAGACCAGTACCATAAGACGCCAGGACAAAGTCAGCGATATAGATAGGAACTTTATCGCCATTCACTGGATTTATCGCATGCCGACCGGTGAAAATTCCTTCTTTTTCCACCCCGACTGCGATCCGTTCAATCTCAGTCCGTTTTAAAACCTTCTGAATAAATTCTTTAACTTCTTTTTCGTATTTAGTTCCTTGGGCAATAATTTCGGCTAAAGGCGCATCGGGCGCGAGCGCCATAAAGGTCACGCCAAACAGCGTATCCGGTCGGGTCGTGAAGATTGGGAATTTTTCGTCATTATGTTCCAAGGTAAAATTAACTTCAATCCCTTCACTGCGACCAATCCAGTTACGCTGCATCGTTTTAACGTTTTCTGGCCAGTGCTCGAGTTTATCCAAATCCTGCCAAAGTCTTTGGGCATATTCAGTAATCTTGAAAAACCATTGAGTAAGCTTTCTTTTCTCGACCGGTGCGGCACAAGCTGAACGGTAACAATGACCTTCGACCACCTGTTCATTGGCAAGTACGGTCTGACAACGCGGACACCAGTTGACATAAGCTTCTTTCCGGTAAGCTAAGCCGCGCTCGTAGAATTTCTGAAACAGCCACTGGTTCCAGCGATAATAATCCGGTTCACAGGTTGTAACTTCAGCATCCCAGTCATAAGCAATTCCCATCAACTTCAGGTTCTTTTTCGAAATATCGATATTTTCCTTGGTCCATTTTTCCGGATGGATACCATGAGCAATCGCCGCATTTTCGGCGGGTAAGCCAAAGGCATCCCAGCCAAAGGGATGGAGCACATCATACCCCTGCATCTTACGATAGCGGTTAATCACATCGCCAATTACGTAATTCTTGACATGTCCCATGTGCAGGTCCCCGGAAGGGTAAGGATACATCACCAGCACATAATATTTCCGTTTTGGGTTCGGATTAGTCTTAAAGACACCCTTTTCGTCCCAGAAACGTTGCCATTTCGCTTCGCGCTGCTTGTACGAATCGTGCCCGCTTTTCGGGGCGGACACTACGTGTTGCGCTTCGCGGTCTTTAGCCTTATCGTCCATTTATTTTATACCTCCTTCTCTCGCTTTTGAACCCCAGAGGGATTTTTTCTCGGTGTCCTCTGTGGTTAGATTATTTTTAGTTACTGTCATGTTCTAAGTTTCTAATCAAAAAGCTCTCCAATAAAAAATAAGGTTCGGGATGACCGCGTTTAATTGCTTTATCAAGCGTTGCCAGTTCGACCAGACAGTTGTTCAAACTCTTTTTAGTCCAGCGCTGGGCTCGATTGATTAATTCAGTCACCCGGCGCGGTATTTTTTTTTCTTTATCTTTATATCCAAACTCTTTTAACACCAGTTGCGGATTGCATTTTAATTCCCTGACTCTTAATATTCGGAACATCTCGTTACCGGTCCAACCAATAATCTTTACTGGCTCTTCACCCCATTCATTAAGATGAAGTAGAATCCGTAATGATTTTTTCAGATTCTGTTCCGCAATTGCCGCAGTCAGTTCGTTCAGTTCATAATCGCGGGATTTGGCAGCGGCGCGCTTTACCATCTCTTCGGTAATTCGTTTGCCCGATCCGATAAGAATTCTGATTTTCTCCAGCTCTTCGTTCAAGACATCTTGCGATTCGCCGGCAATGTCAATCAATAAATCGATTGCGTCACTATCAATCGTCATCCCTTTCTGCAATGCCCAGTTTCGAACCTGGTCTTTTAAGGCACCCAAGAAAGGTTTATAGAAATTATAAACCGCAATTTGTCCCTGCGTTTTCTTCGCCAGTTCTTCTAAACTTCTATCCCAATCGGTTGCCACCAATGCCACGCTAAAATCTCTCGGTTTCGCCAGCTTGGTTATTAATTCGACACGGTCATCTTTGTTAAGCTTTAAAACATCCTTAATCACAACTAATCGTTTAGTTGACGCAGCCGGTGGGGTAAAGACCTTGGTTAAGACTTCTTCGAGTCCGACCTCTTCGCAGTGCAGAAGGTCAAAATCGAAGGATTCAAATCCAGGAGTTAACAAATCCTCTTTCAATAGATTGATGATTCCATCAACAATAACATTGTCACTACTAAAAATAATATAAGTCGAAGCAATTTTATTAGCCGATATTTCACTTTCCAATTTTTGCAATACCATCGCTGGTGATTTAGCGGTACTTGTCTTATAAGTTATTCTCGTTTCACTCGGATGATGCTTCGGGTATTCGGCTTTTGAATATCTTATATTTTTCATTTCAGTATCATAATTCAGAATCGGCAGATTGTCAACCCCATAAGAAATTCCGGGAATTTAGGTAATCCGCATTTGCGTCA
>Ga0315289_10012941_pt1 | contig 11716 bp, 14 predicted proteins | sample YL17G11_40_MG_FD_203452 | JGI IMG/M metagenome (GOLD analysis project Ga0315289, IMG submission 203452) | Sediment microbial communities from Yellowstone Lake, YNP, Wyoming, USA - YL17G11_40 | ecosystem: Environmental > Aquatic > Freshwater > Lake > Sediment | place: USA: Wyoming | collected... | reverse complement strand
AGGGGTTTTATCAAGATTATATAGTGTCTCCATAAGGATTTAAAGGCTGATTCGCGTTTTGGATGGTAAAGAAAATATCATTTCCACGCTTTTTTCAGGATATAAGAATATGCTGAACGTGGGTTGCAGATCGGTGAGCCAGGAGCGAACGGCATTGTGGAATCGGCTGAGCGATGATCGAAATGCTGGGAATTTATTCAAAAAGTTTCTTCGAAAATGTAACGATTGAAGTATTTACCCCTTGATCCCCTTCGCTTACGCTCTGGATTTTGTTAGTTTTTTTGTTTAATTCAGTCACAATTCTGTCACAGGCATAGGCGGGGTATAGTATGGGCGTTATTGAAGAAACAAAAGAACTCCTCTCTGAAAGTCGGTTTAGGATCAAGCTTCATGATCTCGTTGCAACACAGGTCCGGGAGGTGATCCCTCTGATCTCCGACGAGCAATTCCCGAGCCAAGGCAATTGGTCCGATCGAGAATTCGTCGAACGGCTCAAGAAGTATGAAGGGATCACAGCCAATCTGTGTGGCATCCAAGCACTATTAGCCTACTGGGGAACCAAGGCCAACCGGGAGACCCTTACCTTACCCATAAAGCAAATCTGTGGCCGCTTGAAGCCAGTGTCAGGGGTGATAGCTTGGATAAGGCTCCGCTGGTATCCGGCCCTGCTTCTGCTGTACGTTGGTGGAATTGCTGCGGTGGCAGCAGGAAAATACGACAATTTACAAAAGCTTTTGCAGGCAAATATATCAGATCCAGAACAGTCGTATGAAGGAGTAACTCTGATTCGTAGAATATCAGACGCACTTAAAGACATTGAAGATAAATTTAAGATAATTCCTGGGTATGAACGCCAGTATACCCCTCGAAGCCAATATCTCCTTCAACTACTTCAGCCGACTATGGACGATTTGCTTTTTTGCGGTATTCAATACGAATCGCACTTTGATCGATTTGAAGTACTCTTGGCACTTGAACACGCTGAACAGTACGCACGCGAACAATTCGGGCGGGTGTGGGGACCCGTCGGCAGATTCGGTTGGAAATTCAGAAGGCGCGATGCCTCTAATCCACTGCATCAGGTGGTTGCTGAGGCGGAGGCTCAAGGAGATTCGTGGCCACCCATCTTGGCTGGTTTATTTAAAAGTTCTGCAAACCGATTCAAAGAAATAGCCTCGGAATACAGCCAACAGATAGCCCAACTGGGATGGTGGTGATTTTAAGTCTAAAGGCCCGGGTTCTATTCAACCAAACCAAACGGATGGCCTTAGGCACTCAGCATTCTTCGGAAAGACCCATCGGTTGATTACTACATTGTAACCCAGTCATTTTAGGATTCTTTCAAAGGATGCTCTCAGAGCCTGACCATAATCTGGTTGCTTAAGCTGATTGCGGTCAAGGATTTTTGGGGTCTGGAAGGCCAAAAAGGGGCCTTTGTCCGTTCGCATTGACGTGGGATGGGAACTCTGACCCGGTCGTGGCCTTGCAAAATTCCTGTGTTCCACATTGTGCAGGGCAGATAATAGAGCGATGCGATCCCAGCGAAGGTGTTGGCCGAAGTGATCATAAAGTCGAGAGAGAAAGGAAAGTTGAGCATTGGCAATTTTTTGAACCATATCTGGATAAATATAAAGTATCTCAGACAGACGATCTCCTGAATCTTCGGCTTCTCTTCCGGTCACATTCATCGCAACAACCACACAGGCATCGAGATAAAGCTTGACGATGGAAAGTTGGAGGCCATTGCGCCAATGTTGCTTTTGTGTTTGTTCAAGGAGCCAATGATCCTTTTTGAGGATTTTTGCTTTCGCTAACTCTATTTCAAAAATAGAAGGGTCACCATCTTGTCCTATGAGAAATATCTGCTTAGCCAATTTTTCTTGATTAAAAGACTGATCATCGGTTAAGGAGACCTGACTGGTAGGCATTGAGGCCGTAATTAGCAATGTTTGACTGTGGTCATACGAAAGAGGTCCAAGAGCTTCTTTTTGTAACCTTTCCTTGAGTTGCGTTTCAGAAAATTCCTTCATAAAGATTTTAAATACCTCCTTCAAAGCTCTGACAAGTTTTTCTTGAAGATCCTCCGGGGTCTTGAATTTACTCCAAAAGCGGCCAGTTTGGTAATCACCAACCCTTTTAAGAAATGCTTCTTGTTTTGGCTCATGCTCATCCCCTTCTTCAACAAAGATCAATCTTCTCTTTCCCAGTTGAACGGCTTCATCGAATTCCTCTTCGGTGGCAGAGTGGCCGCTGGGTGTGATAAATCCATAATGTAGTCCGAAGATGCCTAAGTAAACATCGCAGTCTCTTACGCCGTCAAGGCAAGCGTTACGAGAGGTCTTGTCGAGAGCAGGAAAGTCTTCAAACCCAATGGGTTTGCCGCCTGCCTTTGTGATTGCCTCCCTGGCAGCTTGCCGAATGGATTGATATCCTTCAGACACCGAGCTGATAAAGACGATTGGCTTCATATGATCCTTTCTTTCAAGATATCTTTATCAGATTTGATGAGGGAACGCAATCTTATGTATCTGAACGCATAAGAAAAGGGGACATCCTATATTGCTCCTGTCAAGAGGGAAAACCCAAAAATTTCATTTTTTGTAAAAACAGCAAGTCAGAAGACCGTTCTGATTTTGGGAACACTCTTCCCTTCGAATTCCTTTATATGGGGTCCATGGGGTCAATTCCTCATCGTTGATAAGCCGTATAAGAATATGCTGAACGTGGGTGACGGATCGGGGAGCCAGGAGCGAAAGAGATCGAGGGATCGGCTGAGGGATGATCGAAATGCTCAGGATTTATTCAAAGGGTTTCTTGGAAAATCGTACGATTGAAGCAATGACCCCCTGGGCTTATACCATCCCCCTTGTTTGTCCTCCTCTTTCCTTTCCCCAAAAGAACACCAAGGATGAAAAGGGGAAAGTAATCCAAAAGACCGCCTGGATTCTTCCCGTTCCATCCTTCCTTTTTCATCGCCTTTCCTCTCTTGATTTGTGGAAATCGACCAGAACTGGTTGACAAGACAGCGTATTTCAAGTATTTATTGACTATTCGATATTGGTTTCATAAGATGACGTTAAGATTAAGATATGGAAGCTGATTGAAAGAACACAAAGAAATCTCTCAAATTGTCATTACCTTCCCATTTCATTTTCTATGCCACCTCTTGAAAGGAAGATTTTCCTCAAAGGATAGCGGAGCCATAAAGCGATATGAAAACCTGGCATAAAATAATTATTGGTGACGCAAGACAGATGGAAGAGATTCCTGATGAATCGGTTCATCTAATCATTACTTCCCCCCCGTATTGGCAACTGAAAGATTACGGGAACGGAAACCAGATCGGGTTCAATGACACCTACGAGGATTATATCAACAACCTTAATCTGGTTTGGAATGAATGCAATAGAGTTTTACATGAAGGCTGTCGCTTGTGCGTGAACATCGGGGATCAATTTGCTCGTTCTGTGTATTATGGAAGATATAAGGTTATTCCCATAAGGACAGAAATCATCAAGTTCTGCGAGAGTGCTGGTTTCGATTATATGGGAGCAATAATCTGGCAGAAGGTTACAACTTGTCACACCACCGGTGGTGCAACAGTGATGGGGTCTTTCCCATATCCAAGAAATGGGATAATTAAAATTGACTATGAATTTATTTTGATTTTGAAGAAACATGGGGACTCTCCCAAAGTCGATAAAAAGATTAAAGAACAATCACGGTTAACGCAAGAAGAATGGAATCAATATTTCGCAGGACATTGGAATTTCGCTGGCGAGAAACAAGATAAACATCTGGCGATGTTTCCCGAAGAATTGCCAAAACGCCTTATCAAAATGTTTAGTTTCGTTGGGGATTCAGTCCTTGATCCATTTCTTGGGAGTGGAACTACCTCTTTGGCCGCAAAGAATCTGATTAGAAACTCTATCGGATATGAAATAAATAGCGATTTTGTCTCAATAATAAAGGAAAAGCTTGGATTAACTCAAACAAGTATTTTCCAAGATTCAACATTTGAAATAATAGAACAGAAAGAACAAACAATACATTTTAAAGAAAAGATTAAGAGGTTACCTTACATTTTCAAGGACCCCATCAGATTTGACAAGAAAGTTGACCCCAGAACATTGACATTTGGTTCGAGAATAGACAATTCCCATTCCCGCAAAAGAGAGGCATACTATACAGTTAAAGAGGTAATCTCTCAGAATGTGTTGCGTTTAAACAATGGAATAACAATCAGATTAATAGGCTTAAAAGAGAAGCGATGGAAAAATGAAGAAGCGATACAATTTCTAAGAGAGAAAACCCATGGCGAAAAGGTTTTCATGAAATTTGACTCCACAAAATACGACGACAATAATAACTTGCTTTGCTATCTTTATTTAGAGAACAAAACATTCCTGAATGCCCATTTAATTAAAGCGGGTTTAGCTGACGTGGACACCACATCGGATTACAAATATAAATCACACTTCATTCGATATGCGAACGAACCATGAACGCACATATAATCAACTGTAATGAAAATGAATTTTCTAATTCATTTCTTCCCGGAGGATACCTTGGAGTTGGTATCGTAATCAAGGGAACTACTCCACAACAACTTTCCAAGACTTGCACTACAAGTTATAGCATGTATGCTGACATGAAGACTGTCCGTGTAGATGATATAGTATTTGTGCACGCCGGCCAGAAAATTTATGGTGCTTTTAAAGCGGCAACCGAATTCTGTGAAGGTTCCACAACACCACAATCATTTCTGAGTAGAAACATCCATTATTTTCCAAATCCGAATAGCCCCGGGAGCGGATGGAGAAATAATATTACCACGATACCAGACATTGGCTATTATCGCCGCATGGCTATAACACATTTTACTGATCGGGAAGGGAGAAATCTTTGTTTCAAAAACGGCTTCGATTCCAATGAGGTGTTTGAACTCAAACTAAAAAAGAAAATTTGGTCAATTCCAGAGAGATGGTTATACACAGATGCTTCACGGACAATTCGGCCCCTGATGGAATACGAGGCTTGGGAGTTGATAAGGGTTCTTGAAAGAGAAAATGCGGACAATGCTAACAGGCAAAACATTACGCCGGCAAATTTAGCGGGTTATATTCCAATCGAATTTATCTTAAACCCCAATATAGTAATTAACGAGAAAATAATTGAAGGCTGGGTGCTTGAGAATATTGGACGGAACAATGTATTGGATGGTGCGTTAGGCCCTTTTACTTCTTTTGGCAATAACATGCCAGCGGGTTACTTGAGATTTATGGATATTTTTGGCTACCAAGAACTCTCAACAGGAATCAGGAAATATAAGGTTATTGAGATAAAAAAGGAGAACTCTATTTTTCCAGACCATGTTAACCAAGTCATAGGATACACAGACTGGGTCATAGAGAATATTGCATCAGGGGATTACAAGACAGTCGAAGGCATCATTGTAGCTAAAGGCTTTGATACTGATTGCATCAACTTTATTAGGAATTTTAATACGACTGGACGCAAGATACGATTAATTGAGTTCGATTACGATGCTCCAAATTACAATCTTCTTACGATAGCAAGGATGGTGTAAAACCATGCCAAAAGAATGGATATTAAATCAAGCGAACATGAGATGGGGATTGACTAAAAAAAACAAAGTAGGCCCAGTTTCGGAATTGATAAGAAAATGTTCTCCAAAATCACAAAAGGAATGGGAGGAATTTTATTATAAGAATGTTTATCCTAAGAACTATCTTGAAGACCTCGGAAGAACCTTATGCATGAAGGTTACAGAAGTTTGTCGAGCAGAAATTGAGGATGTAACAGAAAAGGACTGTATGGACTTCATTATTGATTTGGTTATCAGGCGGACTTATGACGGGTATCAGTCTGAAATTCAAACCATCTATGGGCAGTTGCAATATGAGTTGGGTGTAAAAATCGAACCTGCACCCGATGAATGGGATAGAGGCTACAATGTGGATTTTTTCGTCAAAATCGGAAAGGGATATATCGGGCTTCAAATTAAACCAGCGGGATATGCCTATATTCCGCAAATTATAAATGAACTCGAATTTCAGAAAAAGACTCATGAGAAGTTTACTGCCAAATACGGAGGTAAGGTATTTTACATAATTTCTTTGGAAGAAAACAAGAAGAAGATCATTCATAATCGAGAGGTAATTGAGGAAATTAAGAAGGAAATTCAACGACTATCCAAAGAATGAATCAATGATGATAGAAATGGTTTTTTAAGCAGAACTTTAAGTTTAGACAATTACTCATTGATGGGCATCTCCACAAACGACAAGCTTTGGTTGAATATTTTATTTCCCCTGATCGTGGATAACCGAAGGGATTGGGTACGTCAGTGGGGTCAATTTTTCATCGGTGATAAGCCGTATAAGGGTATGCTAAAGCCCTGGAATGGCAAGAGCGCTTCGGAGGAGAAAGGGGTTCTTCCTCAGACGGGTATGGAGTTAATTTATCGGGTAGGAGGATTAAGAGGCCGGGAGATAGGAGAGCTTTTGCGAGTGGGTTACAGATCGGTGAGCCAGGAGCGAAAGAGATTGAGGGATCGGCTAAGCGATGATCGAAATGCTCAGAGTTTATTCAAAGGGTTTCTTGGAAAATGTAACGATCGAAAAATTGACCCCCTGATCCAACCGAAAGCGGCATTGAGACGGATGTGGTTTACTAAACTTTTGTACTTGCTCTGTATTTGGGTCAGTTTTCATCTTTTAGTCTCATTTGGTCAGGCGAATGACAAATTTAATACCTTTCCTTTCTGCATACTTCTCAAAGGCTGTTTGCTGTGACTGATCTTTTTCTAAGCTGTTTTTTGTCTCAACCTCCTCAATGATCCTAACTTTTCCATATTTTCTCGCTTCTACATCAGGACGGTATCCCTGGACGGAATGGGGCTTCTTAAACCCTGCAATATCCGCCCGGACGTTAAAGCCCTGCTCCCGAAGAGTCTGGGCTCGCTCGCGAACCTTCCGATCGTGTTTTGTTTGACTTTTTTCACTTCGTCTTACCATGGTTAATTCCTCCTTTGAATTATTTGACTTCTTAATTTTACAAAATAACCCCTTCTCTAATATACCTCCAGACGTCTGCGGAATCACCTTTTCCACGAATTCCCTTACAGTAGTAACAATTTGGAGCCGGTTCTTCACTTTTAGCTGTGACAACTCCCATCTGGCCGCGATAGGTCAAAAGTCTTTTAGGTGGTCTAATTCCCGTAACGCCGAGCATGAACTCCGTGACCGCTAAAGATGCCACCACGCCGTTAATTGAAACGACAGAAGGCCCCACCTGACCCAAGTCCTCCCTTCTAATGCCATAAATAGCCTTCTGGTCCCGTCTGGCTTCTGGACTGAGTAAATCCGCTTGGGCCTCCGCAACATCGAGCTCGTCGTAACAAACGATGCAGCCTTGGCCATCCCATGCTACGCATACCCGGCCACCATAACTTGGAGGATTACCGGGCAGAATTTCAGAAGCGAGATCGAAATAAGGCCTGGAATAGGCTGAACAGAGCTCGTTCAATATCAATCGTAGGCCCTCTTGATCAAGGCAGCCAAAGACGTAATCAGCTTGAATGATTGCTTCAAATGCCTCTTTGCTTATCAAGGAAAGTGGAATTCGATCTACAAGAATGTGCAGATTGATCGCCTTCACAATACGTTCACCGATGTCTACTTTCGGTGTTCCGGGGATAGGATCATCATGACGAGCCCCTACGTATCGATTTAGATTAGTGCCATCGAGTTCCTGCTTATCTATGAGCGTCAAATGTCCCACTCCAAGCAATGCCAATTGCTGAACCACGTGGGTCCCTAAGCCCCCAACCCCGACCACAGCGACATGTGAAGCCGCGAGTCGGTCTTGCCCTTCTTTGCCGAAAAATCGAATATTACGATCAAACCGTTCATTTGTCACAGTAGCCATACCTTAGTGGAGTAAGCCCCGTCGGCGTAAGCACTGATTTCCCGACAACAATACCACCAAGACGTTGGGGAGTATCAGGGCCGGTACTCCAAACAAGACCATCGAAACCAGAACGTAACAAGACCACTGCAGCGTAAGGACGTCCCTTAAGCCGCCACCAGACGTGAGGCACGAACTCTCGAAACCCTAAAAGGTCACTTGCAGAAAATTGCGCTGGTTGACGCCCCTTGTGGGAATGGAATTCAACCACAGATGTCTCAAGGTCATGAGCGCGTTTTATCATCGCTGCCCTTATCTCATCAGTCAGCTCAAAATGGAATGCAGATCGAGAAAGGAATCCACCCGGCGGCACAGGGGCCCAATCGAAATATGAGAACAGTTCACCGTTCTCGTCGGATTCTCGGCGCACGAATAAAAAAGCCGCTTCTTCAACAGTAAAACGTTTTGGCAAAAGATGTGCCCAAATATCTGCCTTCACTGTCTTAGAAATTTTTAGTAAAATCTTATTCATCACTTTCCTTCCCGAAATCGGTCTGCAAAACCCATCACCCAGTTTAAGAGGTTGGACCCGCTCACTACATCGGCGGTTGGTCGCCATTGTCCGTCATCGGGCGTCCAGGAGAAGATGCCCCAAGTGCCCGGAAAAGGCGGCCCAGTAGGAGCGGGTTCGGTGTAATTATTTGGCCGATCTCCCTTAAATAGGAGCCCGGCAGGTGCATAAATCCCATAAGGCGGTGTACCTGGAAAGCCAACCGGTATCTGAAAAACCACCTCTGTTGAAGATCGGTTCCATCCCTCTGGTAGAGGATAAGACGGAATGCGGACCCAGCGGCCCTCCTCCTTGTATTCCAAATCAGCATATCTTTGTCGGAGAAGTGCCAATTCTTTTTCGATACGCTCTTCCACAATCCTATCCCCGTTTGAACCGTACCTTTTTTGAGAATCCCATCCCTGGCTTCAGTTCCACGACTTCACCGGGTTGAAGGTTGCGCTCGTTGTTGTCCTTGTCAATCAAGATGGCTCCCAGCGAACGGTCCCAGCCTCCAAGTGTGATTACTTCCTCGGTGGTAATCGTGTCTCTGTCCCACGGCTTCAATACTCCCTCGATATCGAGGAAAAACTTCGGTCCATGTTGGTGTTCTTTTGTCATTTCTGATCTCCTTTCATGATTTTTTGTTACCCCTTTGGCATTAAAGGGGTCGCTGTAAGTCATCGCGATATGGTTCCTTTACTTACAATCAACGGAACGGCTGGGGCATGTCTCCACCTCCTAAACAAGGTATGTACCAAATATAATATTTCCTGCATTCGTTGTCAAGCACTATTTTCGATTGTAAGCAAATATCCCGCTTGACACAAAATGCAATATGATATACTTTAAGATAGGAAAGGGGGTGACCATTGTGTCCAAAGAGCTCGGAGAGAAATTGAGACAGTATCGAAGCCTGAAGGGACTGACATTAAGGGATGTAGAAAGAAAAACAAAAGTATCCAACGCTTATCTGAATCAACTGGAGCAGGGAAACATTAAAGGACCTTCCCCTCATTTTTTGCACAAATTAGCTAATTTTTATGGGGTACCTTATACCAATTTACTTAAGTTGGCTGGTTATCTTATGCCTAAAGAGGAAGCTCAGGCAAAAAAAACAGCGGGGGTTGCATTCAGTTTACTCAAAGATCTAACCGAGGAAGAAGAAGAAGAGTTACTAAAATACCTTGAGTTTATACGACAGAAGAGGAAAGCCAGAAAATGAAGGTTTCGCGCAAACACCCGCTCCTCCAACAAAGTTCGGAAGAAATCAAGAAGCACACTAAGCGCCTCTTATCTGCGGCTGGGGTTAAAGATAAGCTCCCCACTCCCAAGGAGGACATCGTTGCCACCGCCAGATTGGTAGAGATCGGAGCTATAGACCTGTCTAAATATGAAGAGCGATGGTTAACCAAAGGAATTAGTATTTTAAAGGGAGCCCTCTCAAAATTCAAAGGACTCTTAGATTTTAGGGAAAAAATTATATATGTAAACCCCGACATACATCACTCTCAAATAACATTTGTAACCTACCATGAAGTGACTCATCGAATCCTATCGTGGCATGAAGGTCTTTTCGATCCCCATTTAGATACCGATTATTCAATCGATCCGTGGATTGCCACAGGACTTGAAGCCGAGGCTAATCTTGGTGCTTCTTTAATTCAATTCCAGATCGACAGGTTTGCAAAGGAATTAAAGGATCTTCCTCTTGGCTTACCCGGTGCAATGCATTTGGCAGAAAGATTTGAGACGTCGCTTCACTCAACTTTTCGAAAATACATCGAAGACAGTCTAAGATCGTGTGCTTTATTGGTACTTGAAACGTTGATTGGCCAAACCTTTGATAGTCAGCCTATTCTTCGGTTGTGGTACCCTATGCAATCGGGAGCATTCACAGATGAATTCGGGATGATAGACTGGGAGAAATTTTATTATCCAGGGCATCCCATCTATGACACTGTTTTTTCAGGTTCTCTGAAAATACTTCACGAAGGAGAAATTACTGTAAGCGACTTAAAAGGATTTGATAAGCAGTGTAAAATCGAGACTTTTTGCAACATGTTTAATTATTTCGTTTTAGTATATCCAATAGCCCACCCATCGAGAACAAAAGTAATAGTGGTACACAAATGAGGCTACTACCCTGTAGGGATTAAACCTTGAATTTTAACTTTTTCCAGTTTCACCTTTTTAGGGCGTCCTCGAGAAACAGATGTTAGTCCTCAAAAATGAAATTTCATTGAGAGGCCAGGGCGCATAGTCAGTCAATGGGGTCAATTCCTCATCGTTGATAAGGAGGACTGGTGAAGGGGACGTTGTTTACTATTTTACTATTATTAACCCCCCTTGCCCCCTAGGAATTTCTCATCCTTCCTCCCCCTTCAATTGTTCTGGGGTACGCTCCTAAAGCCATAGTTTGCCCCGGCAGAGAAGACTATTCGCTTGGGGCCGGGATGTCGCCCCCACCCAGCCTTTGAATGGTTCGACCTTTTCCCATGGGGGCTCCACACATATTCTTCCAACCAATGCGGCGCCATCTCTCATCAGTAATGAGTAAGGAGGACTGAGGACTGAGTAACTTCCCTTATGTATGAACCAAACACTACCATACACTGCCCTTAATCACACTCACCCTTCAATTCTTCTGGAGTGCGTTCCTGTAACCACAGCTTGCAAACATTCTTCCAACCTACGCGCCTCCATTTTCTAAATACCTTTTTCAGCTCATCCAAATCTCTTGCTTCAAGAAGATCTTTCTGGGCAGCCTTTAAATCCTCAAGAGATGCAATTGCTGGCATAAGCACCTCCGGTGCTGACCGCTAACGCTCAAGGACCGGCCCTCCGGGCCTTGAGGTTGGAGGATTGGCCTTCGGCCTTGAGGCAAGAGAAGAAGCAAAGCGCAAAGCGCATGGCGACAAAACCTAACAAGCTCGAAGTCCGGCCCTCCGGGCCTTGAGGCAACGAAAAAGCATAGGGCATAGGGCAGAGGGCATAGAGCATAGCGTTGTTCTCCAATCGTAAGTCGTAAGTTGCAAGTAGTAAGGGGGGGAACCGAAAAAACATATGATGAATTCTCAAATTTGAATCCCAACCCTTCCCTAGCACCTAACTTTTCCTCTTCGTTTTTGTGATATAAGGAACTTTAGGTTCCTCAACAAGGAATCCGATTGGACGCTTCTTTGTCTCTGGAGGCTTCATTAGTTCGCGTATGGCATCAAAAACAACTTTGAA
>Ga0315289_10012940_pt1 | contig 11717 bp, 10 predicted proteins | sample YL17G11_40_MG_FD_203452 | JGI IMG/M metagenome (GOLD analysis project Ga0315289, IMG submission 203452) | Sediment microbial communities from Yellowstone Lake, YNP, Wyoming, USA - YL17G11_40 | ecosystem: Environmental > Aquatic > Freshwater > Lake > Sediment | place: USA: Wyoming | collected... | reverse complement strand
GACGACCGAGCCAATATTTGTTGAGATCGCAATCGGGGCGAAGGGGAAGAAGCAACTGGATAGCTGGCGAAAGGTATTTTCCGCGCTCCGCCTGTACAGCGTAAAACCGGGAATATGGCTGAAGTCAGCGGACAATGGATACAAGCTTGCGCGCCGCGGAATAACCGTCCCGGTGGTTGACCTTCTTATAGCAACTATTGCCCTGGAAAATGACTTAACCGTTCTGCACAAGGATGATAAGCACTTCCCGAAGATGGCAGGGGTACTCGGATTCAGTGGTTATACGGTTAGATAGCTCCTCAAGTACAAAGGAGGCCAAAAAGAATGGAAGCGATCCTTCTGCTCTGTGACTACGCAGAGTCAATCAACGGGAAGTTATACATAATGGGCGGCGGCTGGACGATATGCCCTCCCGGCCCCCGGAATATGGCAATTGCGATTCGATCGCTTGTGCCGTGGAGTGAAACAAATACCAAACACAAACTGATGCTTATGCTGCAGGATGAAGGCGGGAATACGATTGAACTCGGCGACCCTCCCTGCGAGGTGAAACAACAGGGAGAGTTCGAGGTCGGGAGGCCTCCGGGTATCCCGGCCGGGACGGAGCTGGATTTTACGGTGGTCTTCGGGTTCGTTGGATTACCGCTGGAACCCAACAAGGGATATAGATGGCAGGTTGAGATCAACGGCGAGCCCTCCGGCCACGCCTCCTTCAGAACGAGAGCCGTCCCTTGATCGACCGCTGCAGAGAAAGGGGGAAGCGTGCCAAGCAAGATCAAAGGAAGGACGAGATTAGATTTCCAGGCGGGCGTCGACGTCTGGAGCACGGTCGAACAGTGGGCGCAGGAGTTCGAGTACGTACTTACGGCGCAGGCTGAGGCCTCGCGCCTTTACCAGAAGGGACAGAACTTCCTGGTGATTCCGCAGATGGTGCAGGTCACCTGGGCCGGGGCCGGATACCACCTGGAGGCGTGGGTGCGCAACCCCACCATCAACAGGATACTCACGTTAGGCCTGGCGCCGTCCGAGATGGTGATTAACTCGGGCAAGTTCGTCGGGGTCGTGGCCAGGAACAAGGCGAGGAAAGACGTCAACGTCCTTCTCGAGCGCCTGGGCGTCCCGCCGATTTAGACCGGGCTCTTAGCCCGGTTCTTTCCCAGTATCTTTAGACCGGGCTCTTAGCCCGGTTCTTTCCCGGCCTGAGAGGCCGGGCTAAAGGCCTTGGCGGCGAGATTGCCTATTACCGCTTCGGCTTCTTTCACGGTCCGCTCGATGACCTCTTCCACGGTGGGGATGTCGTGCAGGAGCCCCGTTACCTGGCCTACGGGGAGCACCCCTTGCTTCGTATCCCCTTCCTCTGTCGCGACGCGGAACAACTTGAAGGCGTTGGCCATGTAGGCGAGCCCCTTCGCGTTCTTCCACCCCGAGGCGAGGACCCCGAAGAAAAGCTTCATGTAGGGGAGTTTGACCTGTTTTGCGATTCCACGGGAGTTCGGGATAGCCTTCAGCATCCCTATGGGGCCGAGCCCGTGCTTGACGGCCTTGCGGGCGCCGGGGGTGTCGAGCACCCTGCACCAGAGGCCGTCGAAGTTCTTCGAGTAGAGGGTGTCATAGATATCCTTCTCGAGTGAAAGGTTCTTGTAGTTTTCGTGCAGGGGGCTTTCCTTCGTGGTCATGAAGCGGGTGCCCATGGCGACCCCTTCCGCGCCGAGCGCCAGGGCGGCGGCGAGGCCCCTTCCGTCGCCCACCCCTCCCGCGGCGATTACGGGTAAATCCAGCCCGCCCGCGAGGCTCGGCACGAGGCAGAACGTCGTAGGCGGCTCGCCGTGGGCGGCAGCCTCGTTACCCGTCGCGATGACCGCGTGGCAGCCGTACTCCTGGGCCCTCTTTGCGTGGCGGTAGTTCGTGACGGTGGCGACGACCTTACCGCTGTACTCATTGGCGGCCTGCACGATCCAGTCGCCCTTGCCCAGAGCGAAGTTGATCACCGGGACCTTCTCCTCCAGGAGCACGGCCGCGTTCTGGGGCGCGCCGGGAAAGAGCAGCGAGACGTTGGCTCCGAACGGCTTGTCCGTCTTCTCCCTTATCTCTCGGACCGCCTCCCTTGTCTGGTCGGCATCCAGGACACCGGTCGCGAGTATGCCGAGGCCTCCCGCGTTGGAGACCGCGGCCACCATGTCGGGCACGCTTATCCAGCTCATCCCCGACAGCAGGATGGGATGCTCGATCCCGAAAAGTTCTGTGATGCGCGTCTTCATGAAAATCCCTCCAGTCGTTGGATCCTCTCTGTGAACCGGGCTGAGAGCCCGGTCTAAACCCCGACCGCCCTCTCTGTGAGCCCGGTCTAAATATGCACGATAAGCCAAAGACAGGTTCAGATTATATACCACCGGGCCGAGGCCCGGACTTATTTAGTCTCCCAGTCTCAGGTTGATGTCGCCCGCCGATGTTGAAACGTCCAGCCGCAGGGTCACCGGCGAGGAACCGTAGGCGTCGTTGACATAGCCCCCACCCGGAGCACTCATCAAGCCGTCGGGGTATACGTGGCCCGCGCCCGTGTCGGCAGTGACGTAAACGCCGACGTCCCGCGGGAGCTCGAGGTTGATCTCTCCTGCACTCGTCTTGATATTTCCCTCGAGGTTCGCCTTCCACCGCCCCAGCAGGCTCAGGTCGATACCTCCGGCGCTGTTGTTCACGTTGAGATCAACCGGCATTCCGTACTCGCCGTCCATGTCCAGTTCGATATGCCCGAAACTCAGTTGTGCCATCACCCGCTTAAGTGAGTTCATCGTGCCCGACAGGTCGGCGTGTACGTCACCCGCGCTCGAGTCGATGTTCAGCCCGGTGAGGTTGAGGCTCCTCAGGTCCAGCATGCTCTTGCCCGCGCTCAGCTTTGCCTTGAGGTAGAGCGGGATGCCTTCGTTAAACCGGATGTTCCAATCGTTTTTGGCGGGCCACCAGGGCCAGAACCATCCTTCCTTCTGCTCGACCGCCAAGGTTCCCGTGCCGCCGGTGACTTTGTAGTTGATCTCCGGCTTCCACTTCCCCATGTTGTAGGTGAAACCGCCGCTCATCAACCCGGTGGCGCCTCCGCCCACGTTCAGGGAGCCGCTCTTCATGTCTATCTCCGCGTTGACCGCTGTCGCACCGCCGAGGTCGACCGTCCTGGTGACTATTCGCTCAGGCCCGATGTAGATGAAATACAGTGGGACCGCCACGGCGGCCGCGATCACGATGAGGGCGAATACGATTATGCCGAGGACTATCCCGGCGGTGGCCATGCCTGAGCCCTTCAGTCTGCCGCCGCTTTTCTTTATGTCGCTTTTTGCAATAAACCCGAACACTATGGCAAGAACGGAGCCTATGAGGGGAATGCAGGTGAAGCCGCAGATCCCCAAGATGAGGGACGCTATCGCCCAGCCGCTGGTCTGCTGTTTCGCTCCGGGAATGGGAGGCTGTGCGGGCGGCGCTCCTGGAGGGCCGGGGGGCGCGGGTCCTGCACCGGCTATCTGACTTCCGCACTCGGGACACGTCGTCGCGCCCGGCACAACCACTTTACCGCAGTTCGGACACTGCATCTGCGCCACCCCCGTCTGCTATCACGATAATCGCCCACCCATTGTATCGAGATGCCTGACGAGTATTCAAATGATAGTATTGTGACATCGGGCCTAGCCAGAAAGGAGAAGGCATATGGGTAAGAAAGACTTCTCGATAGGCGACGCGGTGCAGTTCGGCTGGGACACGATGAAGAACAACATCGCGTTCTTCATCATCATGATCATCATCCTGTGGGTGGCGGCGGCCGTTCCCTCGGGGCTGGGATCGATGTCCTATCGCATGTCGGTGGGCGCGGCGGCGATCTTCGGTCTCGTCTTCGGCATAATATCCTTTGTAGTGGGGATGTTCGTGAACATGGCGCAGATAAAGGTCGGCCTGCGCTTCTCGAAGGGGGAGACCGCCGATTTCCCGGACCTCTACAACGAGTACCAGCGCTTCTGGGATTTCCTGCTGGGGAGCATACTGTACGCTTTGATCGTCCTCGGTGGACTCATCCTTTTGATAGTCCCCGGTATCTACTGGGCCATCAAGTACTATTTCTACGGGTACCTCATCATCGACCAGGGCATGGGGCCGATGGACGCCATCAAGAAGAGCGGCGAGCTGACGAAGGGCGTCAAGTGGAACCTTCTCGTCTTCTGGTTGGCGTTGCTCGGTATCTACATACTCGGTTTTCTAGCGTGCTGCGTAGGGATCCTCTTCGCGATCCCGGTGATAATTGTCGCGGTCGCCTACGTCTACCGCACTTTGCTGGTGGCCACGGAAGCCCAGCAGGCACAGCCCCCGGCACTTTAGACCGGGCTCCATGTTTTTAGGCCGGGCTCTCAGCCCGGCTTTTTTCCCGGCCTGAGAGGCCGGGCTAAAGGGGAGAGGCCGGGCTAAAGTCACAATTCTACAGTTATGACCAGATCCCCATCATCCGTGCGATGCCATTCGTGGGTGGAGCTCTCCACCCCCCATGCCAGCTCGTAAAGGGCAATGGCCATCCCAACGATGGCCAGGTGTATACTGGGGTTCTCGAGGGTGAGGGTCAGGCGTTTTTCATCGGCTTTGAACGCGGTGATATTTCCCAGGCCGCGCAGTGCCGTGACGGCCTTGAAGTCGTAGCCGCTTCTCTTCCAGTTGTCCGCACCCATGCTCAGCTTTCCGTAACGCCTCTGGGCCTCGATGATCGCCTCCGGCACGGATTCACCCAGCTCCGCCTCCAGGTCGTCAAATACCGTGTCTATGGCCGCGGGATCGAAGAAGGCCATGCGCCTTTCCGTGTCGGGCTCGATGATGGTGCCCTCCTCCAGGTTCCACCGGCAGCGGGCAACACCCAGGGGAACACCGCATTCCGAACAGCGCTCGTAGGAGATGTCGCCCGGCTTGGTTTCGTAACCCTTCCTTTTCAGCCTCTCGGCGAGCTCGATGGGATGATCGCCGGGAACGGCGGATAAAAGATAGACGTCGTCCCATACCTTCTCATACTTGACGCGCATATCCCTCTGTTCAAAAGCCTCGACCGTCGCCAGCATGTCCGCGGAGAAAAAGATCACGGAGTAGGGGTTCCGGATGATCTGGGTGCGCCAGGGAAAGGTATCCCAGAGTTCCCACATGTCGCTGTACCTGATATCCCCGTATCCGTAGACCGTTCCAATGGCAGTTGCCTGTGAATTGAGCGCCTCTCCAAATTCAAGCAGCTCTTGTCGCCTGCCAGGCTCCACCGACGAGACCTTTTCTGCTCGCCCCACACCAAAGGTCGCCGCCGACCACTTTATTTGTTCGTGAAAGACCCTCTCCATGAATCTCCTGGTATCCCGCCGTTTCCTCTCCATTACGATGTGCTCGATGGGCATACCGATCAATTCCTCCACGCCCCTGAAGATGTTGTCGATGTTCCCGGATTCGTAGAAGACCATGCGGGCCTTCGGGGAGTGGGAGATGGATATGACGCCGTTGTCGCCCCAGCTAAACACGGTGCTGATCATACGAGGAACCCCGCACGTCTTACAGATTTCCAGCTCCGACATCTATAACACCTTCCAATTCCAAAATCGCCTTATTGTTCGCACCACCTGATATATCACATGTTGTCCCGAAATCTAGTACCCTGAATGTCGATAGTCAAGCCGATATTTCTCATCCCCTCTCAACGTCAATATCCTACCCCCATTTGACCAGTTTTCGCCACCTAAATGACGACTCATGCCGGATTCAGCAGACACCCACGGACTTGCCTTGTGCTGCCGGCGAAAATGCGCTGACTCCGCCGTTGCTTAGGACGGTCGAACGGTTTTCTCCTCATCATTTGAGCATACCCCTCCGCGTTCTAACTCGGGGAGGCCGCCAGGAGTCGCTTATCCCTTTGGCACCTATCTTGATGAGCTTGAGTTGGATGCTGGTAAGCGACCAGTGAGAAACCTCTTTTGGACCCCTGTTATTGCTTTCACCCAAAGGGGTTCCCTCCCGGAGTGCTAAAGAGTGCCGCCAAATCCCGTCACACTCAATGATTCAGCAATTCAAACAGGTATCCCTTCCCAGTACATCGGACGCTCGGCGATGAAGTTGCTGTTGCTCGAGATGGTGCAGCTAACGTTGGTGTTCTCGGGGACGGTGTCCTTCACCCGGACCGTTGACCTGCTACTGGCGGGGATGGTCACCTCGACCGGGGCGGGTGTCCCCACCGCGCAGTTCACCGACCCCGGCCCGGTTCACCGACCCCGGCCTGAGAGGCCGGGCTAAAGATGGGGAGAGGCCGGGCTAAAGATGGGGAGAGGCCGGGCTTAACTTCCCTTCCACTAGCACGACTTCAACCGGCAGGCCCCACATCGACATGAGCTTCTCGTCCAGGATCTCGAAGCCGCTTTCGGCAAGCGAGCCGCGCACGGATATCGGGCGGCAGTCGACGAGAGCCGGGAATTTCCTGTGCGCCCAGAGGTCTGCCTTCACAGGGATGCCGGACCTGCCGCGGTTGGATATGGAGACCGCGCAGATACGACCTTTGCCCTTCAGTACCCGCCTGCACTCTGCGAGCACGACCGGGATCTCTGGCGTGTCGATAAGATCAAGGGTGAAGCCGGTGAAGATGCGGTCGAAGAAACCGTCCTGGTAAGGGAGTCTCGCGGCATCGCCAATATAGAGCTCGACCCTTGCGGCCAGGCCTTTTTTGTGCAGTCTTCGCTGCGCCGTGCCCGCCATTCCCTCCGAGATATCTATCCCGAAGACCTCGCCTGATGCGCCGACTGCTTCCGCAAGGGCTATGAGGGCACGGCCGGTCCCGAAGCCGATCTCCAGGATTCGGTCGCCTTGCTCAACGCCGAGCATCCCGAGGCCGGCATCAACGCACTTCTTCTCGCCGACCGCGCTCAAAAGGTCGTAGAACCTGCTGAGCCTGTCGTAAGACGCCCTCGCCTGCTCCTTTGAGCGCGTAACCCGTTCTATCTCTTGATTCATACGTGGATCAGTCGCTGCGGTTGAGCGATTTGTAGAACGGTGAAAGGCGCTCGTACATATTCTTGAAGTGCGCGAAGAGCTCGTCATAGAGCTTCTTGTTCTTCGTGTCCGGCTCGAACGTTTTTCTGATTCTGACGACCTGCTTGATGTCCTTGTAATCGCCGTAAATCCCGAGGGCGACCGGCACGGCAAGCGCGGCCCCGATGGCCCCGGCCTCCTGCGGGTTCTCGATGGCCTCGAACCTGCGGCCGGTCACGTCGGCGAATATCTGCATCCACGGGTCGGAGAGTGCACCGCCGCCTATCGCCCTTACCGTCTCGCAGGGGAGGTCCCTGGTCTCGGCCGCCTCGAGCATCCACCGGAAGTTGAGCGCCACTCCCTCGTACACGCTTCTGAGCATGTCCTTCCTGGTGCTGTCTATGCCGATATTGATGAAGGCTCCTCGGAGCGCGGTGTCTGTTACAGGTGCACGCTCGCCGTACATCCATGGCGCAAAGATGAGCCCCCTCGCGCCGGGGGGCACGTCATTCACGACATCGTTCAAAACCTCCAGCAGGGAGCCTTCGTCCGCGGCGCGCTCGCGCTCTTCCTTGCCCGCAAGCTGCTCGGCGAACCAGGCTAAGCTGCCGCCGGCGGTGTTCATCTCGCCGGCGAGAAGCCACATGTTCGGGTCGGCGGCGGCGATAGATGCCATGCCGAACCTTCCCAGGTTCACCGGCTTCGCAACCGTAATCAGAAGAAGGCCGGATGTCCCGATGCTGATGACGCCCTCGCCGTGTTCGAGTGCGCCCGCGCCGACAGGTCCCGCGGGAGCATCGCCCATGCCGCCTATGACCGGTGTCCCCTCGGGAAGGCCCATTTGCTCTGCCGCGTCCTTTGTCAGCTCACCGACGACCTCGAGGCTGCCGGCGATCTCCGGCATCTTGTCGAGCGGCATCCCTGTCAACTTCGCCATGAGCCCCGACCAGCCGCGCGTCTTTTTATCCATTACACCGGTGACGGATGCAGCCGAGGGGTCGGTAACGAACCTGCCTGTGGCCCGGTAAACGAGGTAACCTTTGACATCGAGGAATACGTGGGTCCGATTGAACACCTCCGGCTGGTTCTCCTCAATCCACTTCATCTTGCACATGACGTCCTTGCCCGAGGGGACCGCGCCGGCAAGCCTTATTAAAACCCACTCGCCGCCTAGCCTGCGCACGACCCGCCTGGCCTGTTCCTCCGCCCTGCAGTCCATCCAGATTATGCCCGGGCAGAGGGGCTCGCCTTCCTCGGTCATAGGAAGGACTCCGAGCATCTGTGAAGAAAAAGCGATTCCGGCGACATTCTTCGGCTCTATACCGGTCTTCGAAATCAGCCGGCGGGTTGTCGCCGCGACACCGTCCCACCATTCGACCGGGTCCTGCTCAGCGCATCCCTGGGCTGGATGGCTTATCCCGTACGGCTCGAACTCTGTGGCAACGACTTCACCGGTCGTTTTAGCGAGAATTGCCTTGTCGCCGCCCGTCCCGGCGTCGTGCCCGATCACGTACTTGTCGTTCACCGCTTCCCCCTTCCGCCGTTTTTCGCATTAGTAAATCCGCGCACTTTAGCCTGGCCTCTTTAGCCCGGCCTCTCCAGGCCGGGGGGGAACCGGGCTCGGTGTCGCGGGCATTAGAGGCCCGCCTAAAAGTTACTTGAGCCCGGTTTAAAATTAGTCCGCCGCGGGGCGCATGTCGATGACGCGGTACGCCTTGAGCGCGACCGTCGGGTCGTATATCTCCTCCATCTCTACGAACTCGACCTTGGCGCGCATCTCGACCGCGGTCACAAGCTTGGTCTGGATCTCGTTCTCGATCTTCTCCCTGTCGAAGCTCTCGTCGGGGGCCACCTTCACCATCAACTCGTCGAGGGAGTAGGGGTCCTCCGGGTCCTTCTTCGTGAAGACGATCTGGTACTCCTTGACCCCCGGCGTGTTTGCGACCTCGTCGCGCAATATCTCAGGGTTTATGAGCGTGCCCTTGAGGTTGACGAGCTCCGCGGTGCGGGTCGCGTAGGTGCTGCCCACCACGATGACGGTGCGCTCGCCGTTGCGGCCGCAGTGCGGGCAGGTCTCGTGCGTGATGGCACCGAGGTCGCCGATGACGTAGCGCAGTAAGACCGTCCCCCTTCTGTTGAGGTGCGTGATACAGAACAGGCCGCGCTCGCCGTCCGGCAGGCGCTTCCCGGTCTCCTCGTCCACCACCTCGAAGAAGTAGAGGTCGGGAGCCGGGTTGTGGCAGCCCGAGAAGTCCGTGCACTCGGGCATCGCGCCCTGCATCTCGGTGAAGCCGTAGGAGTTGCTGATGAACGGGTCCTCCGCCCCCATGTTCTGAAGCCGCTTCTTCATGTCCTCGCGCATCGCCTGCGGGCACGCCTCGCCGAGCGCCTGGATGTGCTTGGTCGCCGAGAAGTCGCGCCCGTCTTTCTCCGCCTTCATGATGAGGCGGCGCATGAAGCTCGCGATCCCGAGCCAGACCTCCGCCTTTCCCTTCTCGATGAGGTCTATCGCGTAGTCCATTGTGCGGTGCACCGGGAACTCGGGGTACATCATCCCCGTGCAGCCGTACATGTTGAGCGAGCCCAGGCCCATCATGCCTATGTCGCGGGACCGGAAGAACCCGATATGCGGCACGGGGCCGAGCGGGAACAGGTTGATACCGACGGAGTAAGGCGGGAAGCCGCCGAGCTTTATGCCGCGGAAGATCATCTGCCATATGCCGTGCGCGTCGTGGATGGTGTTCCAGAACGGGGTGGGGACACCGGTGGTGGAGCCCGTCGTGTAAGTGACCTCGAAGATCCAGTCGTAGAGGGTCGGGTTCGAGGGCTTCAACTTGAAGGCGTCCGGGTCCGCCATGTATTCCTTCTTGTGGGTAAGCGGGAGCTTCTCGAGGTCGTCGAGGCTCTGGATGTCCTCCGGCTTGATGCCGTTCTCCTTGAAGACCTCCCTGTAGTAGTCGTGTCCGTCCCAGACCCATTCCATCTGGCGCCTGAAGTTCCGGTTCTGCATCTCGTCGATCTTCTCCTGCGGCCAGAAGAGGGGGTCGTCATCATCACGGTACAGTGGAATGCTCTCGATATACCGCCTTGTGTTCTCGGGAGTCACAGGGACTTTCTCGTTGGTACCATCTGGCTTTGGAATATAGAGAATGCTCATGTCCTGACCTCCCCTTGATAGATGCAGAACGCCTTCAACGCACGCGTTCCTCCTTGCCTGGAGCTGCGTACCCATAGTCTATATTTTTTTTCGACGCGTTTGGAAGTGCCTTGGCCTTAAACCTCGATCTCAATCAGGCAGGCCTCGTCCGCAATTTCGAGGACGGTACTGTTCGGGTCCCGGGTGACGGAGTCCGAAAGCCAGCACCCCGAGTTAATAGCAGTTGTCTGCAACAAGGCGATGGATGAAATGCACAACCCTTACGTGATTGGTTACCGCGATGAACTGAGCGGGTCGGTGACCGGAAGAAAGAGCGCGACCATGGCGTCCAGGAGGTCGTCGGCGCCGTAGCGACTGTCGAGGCTCATCAACAGGTAGGCCGTCTCCATCAACCCCACCAGCATGTAACTCACGATCTCGGCATCTATTTGAGGGATGAGGCCTTCCTCCATAGCCTTTGACACGTCTCTCTTTGCCGTCATCGCTATCGATCTATAGATGTCCTTCCGCTTGGCCTCGAGGCGGGGGTCGTCCTCGACCGTGCTGTGCAGCACCTGCAGGATGTCTATGAACTGCGGGTAGGACTTGAGGACAACCTCTCCCCTCTTCCGCAGGCGGTCGAGCGGGTTCTTTTCGTTCTTGATCTCCTCCCAGACCCCGCTGAACATCGCCTGGAAGACCTCGTCCACGCATTCCATGAAAAGGGCCAGCTTGCTCGGGAAATAAAGATAGAAGGTGCTGTGCCCCACACCGACGGCACCGGTGATATCACTGATCTTGGTCTGGTGATAGCCCTTGCGGGCGAAGACCTCGACGGCTTCCTGCATGATCCGCTGCCTGCGTTCCTGCCGTGCTTCACCATGCTCTGTCGTCGGCCCTCTCCCGCGTTTCGGGACCACCAGGATCTCTTTTATGTGAGAAATCGGGTAACCTTCACCCCGCAGCCGTTTTATCTCCATCAACTCATCGACGTGCCCGCCGCCGTAGTACGCCATCGTCTTTCCCGTTCTCTCCGGAGGCGAGAGAATCCCTTCTCGAAGGTAATAGTGTATCGTGCTCCGGCCGACCCCGGTCCTTTTCTCCAGGTCCGATATCCTCATCGGCCTATCTTCTTTATCCTTCACGTTCACCTCACTGTTGAGTCACTGTGTAGCAATAATAAAGTCGCGCTGCCGGCACGTCAAGAAAACGTCACCCTTGCCAAGAAGCGTGTCATATAAATATAATACGAATACGTTTTTCGCGGCCCAGATAAGAGCTACATGATATTAAAACGCTTGCGCAACAGTCTGGAATGACTCGTCATTCCAGACTTGATAGAAGAGGTACCTGAAAAGCCGGCGAAAGAAAGGAGTTGATGATGGGCACAGGTGAATTCGCTGTTATCGGGACCGGCGAGGTGCCGACCGGCAACTACCCCCAGCGCTCCGAGTTCGAGACAGCGTATGATGTCAGCAGGCTCGCGATACGGGACGCGGGGATAGACAAGGACGAGATCGGCGCGGTGCTGACCGCCGGGCACATCATGAGCAACCCCGAAAACGAC
>Ga0315289_10012939_pt1 | contig 11719 bp, 13 predicted proteins | sample YL17G11_40_MG_FD_203452 | JGI IMG/M metagenome (GOLD analysis project Ga0315289, IMG submission 203452) | Sediment microbial communities from Yellowstone Lake, YNP, Wyoming, USA - YL17G11_40 | ecosystem: Environmental > Aquatic > Freshwater > Lake > Sediment | place: USA: Wyoming | collected... | reverse complement strand
GGCCGGCCCATAATGCGCGCCCGGGCAGAAAACAATCGCGCCCGCGCCCCGGTCGTCCCCGGCGATGCGCACGCCCTCCCAGGATTCCGGCGGCGCCCATGGCGTTGTGAGCACTTCGGCATATTCGCGCGTTATATGCAGTTTACTGGTGCGCGTGGACCGCGCCAGAACATCGGTGAGCAGCCATTGCCGGTTGTTCCGCCTGATGCCGCGCCGGCGCGGAATGCCGCAGAGCGCCGCGAACAGCGCCGATGAAAACGAGTGCGGCAGCACCTGCGCGCGCGCGAACCGCCGCTTGCGGACCTCCGCGATCGAGCGCAGAACGGCGCCTATTGACGAACGATCGAACGGAAGCGCGGGCACGGCGCTGACCAGCCCGCACAGCGGCATCAACGGCGCCGGCACGATCATGGTGACGGCGCCGCCGCCCGTTGCGGCGGCTTTGCGGGTGACAACGGACAGGGCGATCAGAAAATCGCCCAGCCAGTTGGGCATCCAGACGGCGCCGCCGCCGTGCATAGTGTCACTATCGGACGCCATGATGTTCCGATCCCTCAGAGCGCCGCAAGCGCGGCCTTGATGCGTTCGCCCACAACAGGAACGCTGTATCGCTGCTCTATGAACGCGCGCATTTCCGATGACGCGGATTCGCGCTCCGCGGCCGTCATCCGCTCATAGCGCCGGATGAGTTCGATCATCCGCCCGCGGCCGGAAAAAATCTGCGACGCGGGATACAATTCCCGCGCGCCTTCCCAATCGCGGATGACCGGCCAGCACCCGCATGCCATGCCCTCGGCAACGGACATATGAAAACTCTCGGCGCGGCTGTTGCTCACCACCGCGTCAACGGACCGGTAGAACGCCAGCGGCGCCTCCGTATGCGGCAGAAAATCCACGCGATTGCCCAGCCGCAGGCCCCATCGCAGCAGCATGAGCCAGGTCAGGTACCGGCGGTGTTTGCGGGGCGCCGATCCCTGCACGAGCAGCCGCCACCTTTTGTCAAGTGCCGTCAGCGAGGTCATCACCGGCGCAACGCCTTTATTGGGATACACCCGGCCCATCATCCCCAGGATGAACCGGCATTCCCTTCTGGGCGCGCCAACGAACGCGCGCGTGTCAACCGCATTCGGGACGACCGCGGCGCGAACGGCAATGCCGGGATAGCGGCGCGCAAAGCGCTCCTGCTTGGTGCGGGAAACGAACATGACCAGCGACACCCCGTCAAACGGTATGCGGCGCACGGACGCGGCCTGTTCTATCTCGTAGGCATGGCACCGCATGCAGATCCGTTTGCCGCGGTTGCGCTCGATGATGGGAACGGCCTCGGTCGTCATCCATTCGATCCAGATGACATCGGCGTCTTCTTCACGCTCCGCAACGCACCCGCGTTCGCGAAACCAGGCGATGATGCCGTTGAGGAAATGGAAATTCCGTATGCCGGTAAAAAAGATTTTCATCCACGACTGTCCCGCCGGTATTCTCCGTTTAATGGCGCGAACATTCTGATAAAATAAATTGCCGGGATGATGTATTTTCCGGAATCACTTATATTCATCGACAAGAAGGACCGGCCTTGAAAAAACGGATCCTGTTCGACCTCAAGCAGCAGTATTACTTCAACTCCTTCATTTCCATCCTGCAGGCATTTGCCGGTGACGATCGCTTTGAAATCTCGTTCTATGTGGGCGCCAATGATGAACGCACATGGGGATTTGTCCCGGTGTCCCGCAAAGCGCGCATCGAACGCTGGTTAAAAACCCAGGGGTACGCTGTCGCGCGTTCGCCCCTCGGTTTCGACGCGGTGGTGGCCGGTGATGCGCTCAAAGATCCCGATCGCTACGGCAACCCCCTGATCTTCGTCTCCGACCACGGGCCCGGCACCAAAACGCTCCGGTTCCGCAATATCGTGCGTCAAAAGGACCGGCGGTATACCGTCTTTGTGGAAGGCCGCTACTGGATGGAGGTCATCGAACGTTTCGGCTGCCAAAAAGACGCCGACTGGGTCATAAGCGGCGTGCCCAAGCTCGATACCCTCTTCTGGCCCGGCTATTACGACCGCGCCCGGGTCCTGTCCGGTCTCGGGCTCTCGCCCGACAAGAAGACGGTGCTCTATGCGCCGTCGTACCGGCCGTCGTGCATCCCGTTCATCGGCGACAGCGTGGGGGCGTTGGCGGACGACTACAACCTGATCATCAAACTGCACCCGTACAGCTGGGGCGGCAAATACGCGCCGTCGCGGCAGAGTTCCCAATATGTCAATCTCGCACGGCGCAATCCGCGCATCGCACTGATACCCCGCGACGACTTTGATATCCATCCCTATATTTTCGCCGCGGACACGGTCGTCAGCGATACCTCAAGCGCGCTGGCGATCTGCCTGGCCTGCGGCAAAACGGGCATGGTGGCGGACTTTCCCTATCCGCGGATGAAGCACTCCGACGGCATGCCGGTGGTGTCCGACGAACCTTCCGAATATTTGAAGGGCGTTTTCGTGCATTTTTCCGATGCGGGCCGGCTCAAAGAGGCGGCGGAAGAGGCGCTGCATCCTTCGGAAGAGGCGCGAAAGCGGTTGCTTGACTACCGAGACTACTATTTCCGCGGTCTGGACGGAAAAGCGGGCCTGCGCGCCAGGGACCTGATCGTTGCGCGGCTTTTGGGGTCCTGAGTCCGTTGGGGCGCCCAACTACTATTTTCTATCCAACCTTCAACCGGAGACGGCATGCGAGGCATAATTCTGGCCGCGGGCAAAGGCAGGCGCCTTGAGGAAGCCCTCAAAGGCAAACCGAAATGTCTTTTGGAACTCGGAGGAAAGTCGCTGTTACAGCGTCAGGTTGAGGCAATGCAGACGGTGGGAATAACCGAGGTTGTAATGGTGGTGGGGTTCGAAAAGCAGCAGGTCATGGATGCCGCGGCAAAGCTGCCGCAGAAATTCCATTTTGTCGAGAACCCGATATATGAAAAAACCAACACGCTCTATTCACTCTGGCTCGCGCGCCGGTTTTTTGACGAGGATTTCATCTATTTCAACGGCGACATTCTCTGCGATTTTCGCACCGTGCGGGAACTCGTAACGCGGCCAATGGTCAGCCGGCTCGCCTGCGTGCGGCACGCCTGCGGCGACGAGGAAGTCAAGGTGCTTGTGCGCGATGGGCGCATTACGTCAATCGGCAAGCAGCTTGATCCCGCCGCCTGCTTCGGCGAATTCACCGGCGTGGCGCGCTTCTGCGCGCGCGACAACCTCCGCTTTTCCGCCATACTTGACGATTGCGCCAAAGACGAATCGCTCTGGGGCCGCTATTTTGAGCATGCGGTGGACATCCTTGCGGCCGAAACCCGCCTTGCCTGCGCCGACATCACGGGCCTGCCGGTCACGGAAATCGATTTTCCGCAGGACCTGAAAACCGCGGAAGCCGATGTGCTGCCCCGGCTCATGGATTGATCCGGCGGCTTCAGATCCATCCCAGCAGCCGATACGCCAGCAGCCCGTAATACTCGTGCAGCGCCGTGGAAACGTCCTCCAGGCTTTTCGCATTAGGTAAGAACGCCAGCAGCTTCCATTGGAACCGCGCGTCCGTGCGGTAATCCGCGCAGGCCGGATATACCGTGAAACCGGCCTTGCGGAAAACCTTGACAGACCGATACATATGCATGGCGCTGGTCACCACGATGATCGACGGCGGCAGCCCTTTTTGGGCAAGGATGCGCCGGATGTTGGGACCGTGGTCGTGGGTGTTTTTGGCTTCGCATTCCCTGATGATGACCGCGGTATCGATGCCGTACAGCTCATGCAGCAGGGCCGCGCTGATGTCCGCTTCGTATCCCGGAAAATCATGGACAAACGACAGCTTGCCGCCGCTGACGATCAGCCACGGCGCGCAGCCCGTTTTGAATACGCGCGCGGCATGCGGAATGCGGTCGCCCCATTCGTTGGTCTCCGGAAAAATGCGCGGCGGCGCTGCCGCGACCTCTGCTCCGCCCAGCAGCACGACCGCGGATGCATGAGGGAGCGCGGCGGCCTGCGAAAACCTGCCTTCCAGCGACCGCACCAGCACATACGCCGTGACCGGCAGGGAACACATGCACAGCATCCCCGCGGCCACCATGCCGCAGATCATGCCGGCGCGTTTCTTGTTTCTCCAGAGCAGCAATAGACCGATAAGAAACAGCGTCAGCGAAAAACCGATTGGATAGAACGGTATGGGCAGGAATTTGGAAAGGATATGGAGCATGGGATGGTGCGGCGGCGCGCAGGCGGTCCCCCGCCGGTTCAGGCGAACATGTTCTTCATCAGTTCGTCGAACGACGGCCCGGTCATTTCGGGAATCATCTCCCGGATGTCGTCGTACACCGCCTTGATATTACCGAGTTCGATATGGGACTTGAGATCGTGCGTAAAGGCATGCAGCCGGTCCGGGTCGAAATTCTTGTTCTTCTGCAAGCGGATCTTGTCGAACGACGTCGCGACGACGTCTTCCTGCGCCGTCAACAGCTCTTCCTCGAGCTTTTCGCCCGCGCGCAGGCCGGTAAAAACGATCTCGATGTCTTCGCCCACTTTGAGGCCGGACAGCTCGATGAGGTTTTTCGCCAGGTCGGCGATCAGCACCGGATCGCCCATGTCTAAAAGAAAAATGGCGTTGGATTCGTTGAGCGTTGACGCCTGCAATACGAGCTGCACGGCCTCGGGGATCGACATGAAAAAGCGCCGGGCCTCTTTGTGCGTGACCGTGATCGGGCCGCCTTCGCGGACCTGGCGCTGAAACAGGGGGATCACGCTGCCGCTGGACCCCAGCACATTGCCGAACCGCACGACGTTAAACAGCGTGTTCGACGGGTGGCGTTCCAGCACCACGCGTTCGGCAAGGCGCTTTGAAAGCCCCATGACGCCGCGCGGGTTGACGGCCTTGTCCGTGGAGATCATCACGAACTGCTTGACGCCGAACCGTTCCGCAAGCGCCGCCAGCGAGGCGGTGCCCATCACGTTGTTCTTGACACATGCCAACGGGTTCCATTCCATCAGGTGCACATGTTTGTACGCGGCCGTGTGGAAAACGAAATCCGGCTTGAACCGCTTCATTAAAAGCTCCATGAAGCCGTGGTCTAAAAGGTTGCCCACGATCGTATGGATGGCGATATCGGCATGCCGCTTTTTAAGCCCCAGGTCGATGGTGTAGCCGTTTTCCTCGTTGGCGTCCAGAAGGACAAGCCGCGCCGGATTGTAGGCGGCGATCTGGTAGGACAATTCCGAGCCGATCGATCCGCCGGCGCCCGTGACCAGTACGGTCTTGCCGGCAAGCTGCTTGCGCACATGCGTATCGTCGAGCGTGATGTTGGGCCGCGACAGCAGGTCGTTGATGGAGATGTCGCGGATCTGGTTGATCTGGAGCCGGCCGCTCATAATGTCAAGCATCGACGGCACGATCTTGAATTTCACGTCCCAGTCGGGCACCCTGGCCGCGTCCACGATCTCCTTGACCACCTTGTTGGTGGCCTCGGGTATGGCGATGAATATTTCATGGATGCGATGGCGCTTGATATGTTGACGGACCGTACTCAGGTCGCCCAGCACCTTAAGCCCCTGGATGCGTTTGCCGTGCTGCGATCTATCGCGGTCGATAAAACCGATCGGAATATAATCGCGCCGTTTTGCCGCCTTGAGCGTCTTGGCGATCTCATTGCCGGCCGTACCCGCGCCCACGATCAGCACGTTTTTAGCGGTATCGCTCTGGGGGGCGAACGACTCGCGAAAGATGCGGATCGCAAAACGCGTGCCGCCGTTGAACACCACGAAAAACGCGAAGTTTAAAAGGTAAATCGACCGCGGATAGCCTTTGAAATAGCCGCTGAAGTGGATGATAAAAAGGAATACGAGCGACGCGATGGCGGACGTTTTAACGATGTCCTTGAGGTCATCCACGCTCACATACCGCCATATACCCTGGTACAGATTGAAGGTCCCGGAAAAGACAAGAAAAACCGCCGCGTTGACCGGCAGGGACAAAAGGCAATAGCGCGAATACATCTCGGTGCCGAGCGTAAAGTCGAAACGCAGCAGGAACGAAAACATCAGCGCCGCCGCGGAAAAAAGCCCGTGCAGCAGGATGATGATGATCAACCGATAACGGATGACGGCGGTCAATGGAATCTGGGGCATGGCGGGTAGTTCCGAATTTCTGATTTCCGGGAAAGCCGGACCGACTGATTATATATCAATGCCGTACCGCTTTCAAGAAGCATCCGGCAACGCGTTCGAGCTCCGCATCGCCCATCGCCGTTCCCGACGGCAGACAGAGCCCGTTTTCGAACAGCCGCTGCGACACGCCATTGACATATGCGGGGCATTCCCCGAACACCGGCTGCAGGTGCATGGGTTTCCAGAGCGGCCGCGATTCGATGTTTTCCTTTTCAAAAGCGAGCCGGAGGTCCTCGCGCGAAGCGCCGGCGGCATCCGGGTCCACGGTGATGCAGGTGAGCCAGCGGTTGCAGCTCCCCCACGGCGCCTGGGGCATGAAGCCCACGCCCGGGACCGCGGCCAGCCGTGCGCGATACCAATCGAATATCCGGCGCCGCTGCGCAACGCGCAGGTCAAGCACCGAAAGCTGCCCCAGGCCGATGGCCGCGCAGATGTTGCTCATGCGGTAATTATACCCGATGCGCGTGTGCTCGTAATGCGGCGCGGGATCTCGCGCCTGCGTGGCCAAAAAGCGCGCCTTGTCAATAAGCTCTTTTTCCGCGGACACCAGCATGCCGCCGCCCGAAGTGGTGATGATTTTATTGCCGTTAAAGGAATAAATCCCCATGCGGCCGAAAACGCCGGTCATGCGGTCGCCGTACGTGGCGCCCAGCGACTCGGCCGCGTCCTCCAGCATCGGAATGCCGTATTCGTCGCACACCGCCCGAATGGCGCCGACGTCCGCGCTCTGGCCGTACAGATGCACCACGATGACCGCGGCCGGCTTTTTGCCCTTGCTCATGCGGTCAATGACCGCTTGACGCAAAAGGGCCGGGTCCATGTTCCACGACCGCTCCTCGCTGTCCACGAACACCGGGAGCGCGCCCGCATAGGTAACCGCATTGGCGCTGGCGGCAAAAGTAAAACTCGAGCAGATGACTTCGTCATCTCGCTTGACACCGCAGAGCAAAAGAGCAAGATGCAGGGCCGCGGTGCCGGATGAGAGCGCCACGGCAAACGGCGCGCCGGTCTTTTCGCACATGGCCTTTTCAAACGCCGCGATCTGCGGCCCCACCGGAGAAATCCAGTTCTGGTCGAACGCTTCGTGGATGAACCTGATCTCGTCGCCCCCCATATGGGGGGGGGAGAGATAGATGCGCCGCGGCTGGTCAGAATTCATTCTCTTCTTCTTCCTCTTGAATCCACAATGTCCGTCCCGGCATTGCGGAATTCCCGATGCAATTCAAGATATGGATTTTCCATGGTCCCGTGATTCCCTGCGATTGAAAATCCCGTCCAACGACGGAACGACCGTCATTAAAATATATCCCACGTCCTTCCACAGCGACCATTCCTCCATATAGCGCAGGTTCAGCGCCACCTTTTTGGGCCAGATCACCGTATCATTATGCGCTTTCGGGTCCGCGGCCGCCGAGAGCAGCGCTTCCTCATTCCGAAAGTAAAGCGTTGCCGGCCCGGTGATCCCCGGCCGCAGCTCCAGCAGCTTTTTCTCTTCGCCCGTCAACCGGTCCGCGTACCCCGGCACGTCCGGCCGCGGGCCAACAAACGACATGGCGCCGGTGAATACGTTCCACAATTGCGGCAATTCGTCGAGCTTGAACCGCCGCAAAAGCCGCCCCACGGGCGTAATGCGCCCATCGCCGGACGACGTTATGCTGCCCAGTTTTTCCGCATCGGGACACATGGTGCGAAACTTGACAACGGTAAACAGCCGGCCGCGCCGGCCCACGCGCTTCTGGCAAAACAGCGCCGGTCCCGGCGACGTGGCGCGCACCAGCAATCCGATCACCAGCATGGGCACGATCGTTATGACCAGGCCCAGGAGGGAGAATGAAAAATCGAAACAACGTTTGAAGGGCATCCTATCCATTCGCGCCGCCGATGCTCTTCCGATACTCATTCATCACATTCCCATGGTGCGAAAACTCCCGCGCTTTCGCGAACCCGCATGCTTGATACAAAGCGTTCGACGCCGCGTCCCGGGAATAGGTCACGACCGCGTATGCATTGACACCACGCGCGAGATACCACTTCTCCAGCGCCGCAACAAGCCGCTTTCCCGCGCCTTTTCCCCGGTGCGCCGCGTCAACGGCAACGGCCAGCAGTTCGGCGGGCGGAGGTTTTGGAGTTTCGGCGTTCCAAGGTTCAGCGCCGGAAGAGTCGAAAGGCGCGGCCGAACGGCGCGTATACAGCAGCGTTTCCAGGATGCGGCGCAAGCGCATGGGAGAAAACAGGCGGGGCAGGAGGAGCAATCCGAGCACCGCGCCGTCCCTCACGAGGACCTTCCGATACATTGCCTTTATATCAACCGTGCCGGCGATAAAGCCGATGGGGGCCGTGCCGGCCGTTGCCCCGTCGCCATACGCGGCGAACACCGCGGAACCTTCATCGCGCGCAATGGCCGCATACATCCGCGCAAGGAACGCAATTCCCAGCGTGGAGAGAAAGCCGGTGGTGATGGATGACTGATGGAGAACGGCAATGGCCCGGAATCCGGCGGTATTTGCGTACGGGAGTTTTATGATACGCATGGGAATGCTATAATAATCCGACAGCTCCGGTTATATACCAGCGGCTATATTTTAATATCAGGCTTGCTCTTTGCGCGGTGTTTCCAATAGGTCGGGCTGCGATGGAGGTGCATTACCGCGAGCACGCGGATTTCGGAAGATATGCTCTCATAAAGAATACCATACGGGAACCTGCGCACTAGGCAACGATGGATTTCCGTATCGACTTCCGGCCAGGCGGATGGAAACGAAATGATCCGCTCCATGGCCGAATATATCTCCCGGGCAAAATCGAATCCCAGTCCCTTGCGGCAATCTTCATAATAGTCAATCGCCTTTAAAAATTCTTCTTCGGCTTCAGGGTGAAAAAAGTAGTTCATGGAGAAAAGCGCTTCCTTATTTTTTTGAACACCGCATCTCCAGGCACAAGCTTTACTTTTCCACATTTGATCTCATTCAGACGTCGTTTTCCCAATTCAAGCCACTCCCGGTCGATACGGGGATCAGAAGCATTCAGCGTTTTAAGAAGCGAGTCGGCAAGACTGGCCCTGTCTTCAACAGGAAGCGATTCGGCTTCGCTTAAAATCTCATGGGCAGTAAGCATTTCGACCTCCTCATTTTCGATCGTGGGTTAAGACGCTTCAATCATAAAATACCTTCGGAAACGTGCCGGATCTGTATGATGACATCGATTTGAATCTGCGAAAGGACTAACCCATCACATTATATCTCACAATGCACCACAATGCCCGCACCGCGTCTTTCCACCCGATTTTCTTGCCTTCCTCATAGGTCCTGCCGGAATACGATATTCCCACTTCGTAAATCCTCGGCCGCGGCCGAAGCCGGGCGATTTTCGCGGTGATCTCGGGCTCCACGCCAAACCCGCGCTCGCGGATGCAAATGCGCGCGATGATATCGCGCCGGAACACCTTGTAGCCGGTTTCAATGTCCGTCAGGTTCAGGTCCGTGAGCATGTTTGACGCAAATGTCAACATGGTGTTGCCCACGCTGTGCCAGAAATACAGGACGCGGTGCGACCTGCCGGTGATAAACCGCGAGCCGTATACCACGTCCGCCCTTCCCTGCAGTATCGGTTCCAGCAAAACCGGGTATTCCTCGGGATTGTATTCAAGGTCCGCGTCCTGGATGAGCACGATATCGCCCTTTGCTTCCGCGAACCCGCGCGAAAGCGCCGCGCCCTTGCCCCTGTTCTTCGGCTGGGTGATGACGATAATGCGCGGCTCTTCGCGCGCAAGCCGGTCGACGATCCCTGCGGTCCCGTCTGTGGAGCCGTCATTGACAATAACGATCTCCCGATCGTCAACGCCGGGTACATCGACCTTCAGCGCGGCGGCCGCCACCGTCGCGACCGTCTTTTCTTCATTGAAAACGGGAATGATGATGGAGAGGTCCATACGTTCAGGAGTTCAGGAGTTAAAAAGGACGGAATTTCATATGCTCGAAAATCACTTCAAGCTCCAATGGGGCAAAACGCATCTCGCCCCAGAGCATTCGATTATCATGTCCGGCCGGATACGATTGCTGAACGCGCTTCGATAATTACATCCGCAAGGTCAGGCTTGGAACAGGAAATAACCTGCGTGGAAGCATGTTTGTGGTGCGGGAAAAACGGCAATCCAAGGAAATGAGGCGCATCATCATAACGGAAAACCAGGGACTTTCCCTTATCCTGAAAGTGATAGCGATAAGCAAGGTGCTTTATTCGGCCCAGATCAACCGTTATCGCTTCATTTCCCTCGAACAGGTGACCGCTTCGGAACCTGACCCGCAAGGATAATTGCAGCCGGGTTGGTGAATAAACGGCCACGCGGAAAATTTCCACATATGCTTCAGGCAGCTTTTCAATTGCGGATTCTATGGAGGACAGGTATTTCTCAAGAAGGTCATGCAGCATGCTTCAATGATCCTTCAAGCTCCTGTCGCATTTCTATAAAATGGTGATAGACTCCCGCCCACTCCACAAAGTCGCTTGAATCTCCAAGCGCTCCGGATGAATAGTTATTGAAAAATTCTTCACTTGACATTTTATAACGCACCTCAAAAACGCTGATGTTCCGAATCAGCTCTATCAGCGCATCAAGCTGCGAATCAAATTCGCTGCGTTGAATTTTCATGGCGTTCCCTTCTAAAGCAGCCGTCACCTGCCAAATAGCAGCATGCCATCAATCATACCCGAAATACAGAATATAATACATGCTGTCGCCATCCTATTTCATCGAAATATCAAGGCGGAAAAGGTCCCTTTGCCGGACGCCTATCCGCGAAACCCGTTCCATTCCGGATAGCTCCAAATAAGTATTGAAAACGGGAATGATGATGGAGAGGTCCATACGTTCGGGAGTTCAGGAGTTTGCGAATTCAGGAGTTGGAGAACCCAAAAGCCAGCGCACTATGTCCCCTTTTTCCTGTTTCCGACTTCCGACCTCTGACTTCCGACTACCGACCTTCCCGCTCTGTCCCGAGCATTCACATCTTCTCCCCGCGGCGTATTGTCCAGAAATCGTCGGCCAGGTCCCTGCTTTCGAGATATTCATACGGCATGGTGAAATAGCCCTTGCGGCCCCAATCCGGTCCCCAGGAATTGCGCACAATAAAGCGTTTTTGTTTGTCATCATAGCCCACACTTAAAACCGCATGACCGCCCATGGAGCGCTCGCGCGTCTTGGGCATGTTCACTTTGCCCGTGCGCGCAACCGCCTGCGATTCAAAACTCTCGTAGACCGTAAACCCGAATACAAAGGGAAATCCCTCGGCCAGGCATGCCCGCATCTGGTCCACGGTATCAATGCGCTGATACGATGTCACCTGGTGCGCACGTCCCTCACTAAAGCATGAAGCCGGCGGCCGGGACTTGAATTTTCCGACCACATACGGCCACTTCTTCTCGGTGCAGGCGCCTTGCTTGACAAGCGTTTTAATGCCGTCGCGCAGCATGGCCCCGCTGTCCGATGAAACGGAGTGCTCGATGACGCGCTCGTTGTAATAAACGAACAGC
>Ga0315289_10012937_pt1 | contig 11720 bp, 7 predicted proteins | sample YL17G11_40_MG_FD_203452 | JGI IMG/M metagenome (GOLD analysis project Ga0315289, IMG submission 203452) | Sediment microbial communities from Yellowstone Lake, YNP, Wyoming, USA - YL17G11_40 | ecosystem: Environmental > Aquatic > Freshwater > Lake > Sediment | place: USA: Wyoming | collected... | reverse complement strand
CGCGTTGTTGGCCGGGCTGCCGCTGTTTCTCGGCGGTATTGGGTGTCTGCTCGCAGGCGTTCTGCTCGGCTGGTTGGTGCGTCACTCCGTGAGCGTGGCGTTCTCCCGCCGGCTGCTGGGATTCGTTGGATGTACCGCCGCCTCGGGTCTGTTGCTCTGGTCGGCTTATATCAAGGACCCGCGACTGGCCATGATTTCGATGGGATTGGCCGGTTTCGCCAATGACCTGACTCTGCCGGGGGCCTGGAGCACGTGCATGGACGTGGGCGGACGCTTCGCCGGCACGCTCTCGGGCAGTATGAACATGATGGGCAACTTCGGCGGCATGGCCGGACCAATCGTCGTGGGGCTCATCCTGCAGCATACGAATCGCAACTGGGAGATCACGTTCTGGCTCTCGTCCGCGATCTACTTCCTGGGCGGCTTGTGCTGGTGGATCATCGACCCTGTGACGCCGCTGGAGAAGCAGATGGTCGAGGAGAGAGTCGCGACTCCCGCTCCGGCTTGAGATGGGCCGGCCCGCACGTCACGATGATTTCAAGATGTCGCCGGGCCTGGGGTGAGGCCCGGCGTCTTTGCCGTCCGTGGAACCCGGCTTTCCGCCGGCTCGATCTTGTCGTACCAGGTGAATTTCAGAATCACCGACGTGGCGACGAAAACGAGCAGCGCCTGCATCATGTGCCCATACTGCTGCAGGACCAGGAAGATCGGGGCCGCCACCATGGCCAATTCCCAGACGATCCCGATCAGGACATTGAACCAGTCGCGCCCGAGGTTGCGGTTGGGCTGGATGTCGGGCTGCTCGGCACGGCACTTCTCCTGGATCGGCCGCCAGAAGCCCCACGGCCGCACCGTGCGATAGAAGCTCTTGAGCACTTCGTCCTTCTCCGGGCGGGTCAGAAGGCAGACGCCGACCGAGGCGACGGTGCTCAGGCCGACAATGAGGGGGAACATCACGTAGTCGGGATGGAGGTTCAGCGGGGCCAGCCCGAGGAGGGTCATGAATTCCTTCTTGTTCAGGAGCAGCAGCACCAGCGCGGAACCCGTTCCGGCGACCATGCCGGCGAAGAAGCCGTAGCCGTTAAAACGCCACCAGTGCCACTTGAGGACGTTCGGGACGACGAAAGCCGGCACGATGGCGGAGACCAGGATCTGCGTGATCGAGTGCACGGAATTGGTGATCAGGCCGAACGCGATGCCCAGGAGAATGAGCAGGACGGAGCAGACGTAACCGAGGGCCACGTACCGCTTTGCCGATGCATGGGGGTTGATGTAGCGCTTGTAGATGTCGTTGACGACGTAGGCGGTGCCCGAGTTGACCGTTGAGACGAAAGTGCTCATGAAGGCGGCCAACAGGCCGGCCAGAATGAGGCCCTTGCACCCGACGGGGACATAGCCATGCACGACTCTCGGCAGGATCTCCTCGCGGTCCATTCTGCCCTGAGCCATGACCTGGAGATCGTTGCCGAAGAACACGATCCCCAGCACGGCGACCCCGGCAATGAGCAGAAATCGCGGCGCGAGCGAGCAGACGGCCATCATCATGTTCTCGAGCGCCGCCTCGCGCGGGCTGCGGGTCGAGAGGACGTGCTGGATGGCATAGTTGGGTGTGGGGCCGGCCATACTGACGAGGACGCCCTTGAGAAAGAGTACGAGGACGAAGACGCCAAAGAGCGAATAGCCATCCCCTCCCTGGCCGAAAGCGGCGTAGAGCTTCGTATTCAACTCCGGCAGATTCACGGTCGACCAATCGAGATTGATCTTCCAGCCGAAGAACATCTGATCCCATCCGGCGGGCACGGCGGCCGCGATCTGCTCGGGCGTGGTCGAAACGATCGCGACAATGCCGATGACCACCGCCGCCACCACGATCAAGGTGAATTGGATCAGATCGTTCATGACGACGCTGTACATGCCGCCGACCACGCAATAGACGCCGGTCACGGACATGATGATGATCGCCCAGAAACTGGCCGGGGTCATGCCCCAGGGCAGGGCCGAGGCGGACAAACCCAGCGATTCAACCGGGAGGAACGAGGCTGTGAATTTGCCGATTCCTTTGAAGGCCAGGCACAAGAACGGGATCACGCTCACGATCGCGTAGGCCACGACGCTGAGATAGGCCAGTTCCGCGCCGCGGCTGTGGCCGAAACGCGTCCGCATCCACTCGGCGCCGGTCAGGACGTTGGACCGCCGGACCCACGTTCCAAGGTACACCATGCGAAAGATCACATTGAACAGCGGCCAGACCCAGAGCAGCCAGACCCCTTTGACGCCGTAGACGAACATCACCATGACGAACCACATCGTGCCGGAGATATCGATGCCGCTGGAGCCGTGGGCAATGCCGATCATCCACCAGGGCAGGCTCTTGCCTGCCAGGAAGTACGACTCCGGACTCCGTGCCGCCAATTTCGCCACGACCCAGCCGACGACGATCATCAGGAGGAAATAGAGGACGATGATGGTGATGTCCACAATATGCATCGGCTTCTCCTTGTGGCAAACGGCGAATCAAATGGGACCGATAGGACCAATCGGACGAATAGGACCCATGGGACATTCACGCGGGGCAGCGGAGCAGATGCTGCACCAATTCCTCAAGGTTGCAGGTCGCGACGGCACAGTACTTGTCGCCGCCGCCATAGTAGACGAATAGCGTCCCGTCGATTGCGACCGCTCCGCACGGAAAACACACGCCCCGATAGAAACCCTCGATCTCGTAGTCCATTTCCGGTTGCAACAGCCAGTCGGGCGTGCGGTGCCGGACGATGCTGGGGTCTTTGAGGTCCAGCAGCACTGCACCAAGCCGGTAGTACTTGTCGGGGCCGACCGCGTGGTAGATCGTCAGCCAACCGCGCCCGGTCTTGATCGGCGGGGTGTTGACGCCCAGCTTGGCCGTCTCCCACGGATATTTATTTGTGAGCAGCAGTTTGCTTTCGCGAAAGCCCATCAGGTCGTCGGCGAAGGAGATCCACGCACTGGCCTGCTCGACGCCATACTGCGGCCCGACCCACTCCAGCGGCCGGTGCATCATGACGTACCGGCCGCCCACCTTCTCCGGGAACAGGATCACGTCCCGGTCGTCGAGCAGCGGATCGGTCAGCCAGCCGGCCCGAATCCAGGTCTTGAAGTCCCGCGTCAGGAGCAGGCCCGTGAGCGTGGCGTTGATCCGCAGGTAACGCGGGAAGCAGGTAGGGCACTCCGCCGGCGTGAGGTACTTCTTCCGCACCTCGGGAATCCAGAATTGGCCGAACGGGTAATGTCGGCAGGCGTACGTGACGTAGTACCAGCCGCCCATCTTGATCATGCGTGGGTCTTGGATCGTCGCGCCGTCGAAACCCTCGACGCTCGGACTGAGCACCGGTTCATCGGATACTCGCTCGAAGTGGTAACCGTCCCGGCTCTTGGCCAGACCGAAAAAACACTTGTATTCCGACCCCGACTCGGCGGCCCGGTACAGCAGCAGGACCTCTCCGGCCGTCTCGTCGTACCACGCCGCCGGGTTGAAGACCGCCAAGTCCTCCCAGGGATGATCCGGGTGGGGCGACAAAATCGGGTTACCGGCATAACGGTGCAGTTTCATAGGCCCTCTTACAAAAGACAGCGTTGCCACAAGATACCCGATGCCGGGGCCGTCCTCAAGTGGTTCGTGGCGCGGCCTCACAGCGCCACTACGAGCTGCGCGGACGGACGCTCAAGGAATTGTCCGGGTTGAGGGACACCTCTGTGCCGAACGGGGCGCCTTCCCGATGGAGTGTTCGCTGGACCCATTGGACATCGGCCGGCGAGGCCCGCCGCAACTGGAAGCGCCTGACCTGCATCGGTACCAGGCGCAAATCGACCAATCCGTGTGTCGAGGGCGTCCCGCCCTCGGATCGCGGGCAGGATGCCTGCGACACGGGGTCCAGCCGGATGAAGTACATGACGACCAGGTCGCCCCTGTAGACTTCGTGGCCCCTGATCCCTTCGTAGTCGGTCAGGAAGTCGCCGCAACCGTAGAGGATCGGCTGCCCTCGGTACACCTCCAGTGCCTTGGCATGATGAGAAGAGTGGCCGTGAACGAGATTGACCCCTTCTTCAATCAGGCGATGGGCGAAGTGAATCTGGGCCTCGGGGATTTCATAGCCCCAGTTGCCTCCCCAGTGAATCGATGCGACGGCGACATCGCCGGGCCTTTTCGCCTTGCGCATCCGCGCCGCCATGCGATGGCTTGTCTGCTCCGACAGGTCCTCCAGCAGATTCACGCCGGGTTGGTCTCGCCCGGCCGCCCACTCCGGGGGGATACCGCTGGTTACCGAACCGAGCGAGAACACCAGAACACGCCCCTTGCCGGCCACATCCAGAACCGCAGGTGATTCCGCTTCTTTTGCATTCATTCCGGCCCCTGCGCGCTTAATGCCGGCCCGGTCCAGTGTTGCGAGCGTCTCAGCGAGCCCCTCGTATCCCCAATCCAACACGTGATTGTTGGCCAGCGCACAACAGTCGATGCCGGCCGCGGCCAGACAGCCGATGTTCTGAGGGTCCATGCGGTAGTGCACCTCCTTGCCCGGCCAGTAGGCGCCGCTGGTGGTAATGCTCGTCTCGAGGTTGACGATCCGCACGTCGGCGGCGCTCAGTTCCTTCAAAGCCTCGCCCCAGATGTAATCCTGGGCCACCGGGCGGCGGATCGGGCCGTGGGCGGCCTCTGCCAAGCGCAGATAGTCGCGGGCGTCGTGCACATACGGCTCATACAGACGCGGGTCGCCCGGATGGGGCAGGATTTGATCGATGCCCCTGCCCGTCATGACATCGCCACAGACAAACAGGCATAGGTGCTGATCCATCACTGGATAATACGTACATCGACGATATTTCTATCGTCGCATAGGGAATTGGGACCGCCCGATTAGGTATTCTCCCGATGTGCCTGGCCTCCGGGAAGGCGTAATAGTCGATAGCGAAGTAAGAACTACGCTCCAAAATGGAACTAGATGTAAGAATATAGACGCACAAGTTACGCCTCAATCTCCCGATTGGGAAGAAAGAGGGTGGAGTATGGCATTACCGGAACTTTTCAGACCAAGCAGGGCCCTGCGCCGGCGGGAGCGCGAGGGCTTTATGCGTCCGTTCGAGGAGATGCGACGGATGATGGAAGACTTCTGGATGACGCCGTTTGAGGAATTCGGCCGGTGGGGTGATGGTTTTACTCCGAAGGTGGATGTAAAGGAGGAGGACAAGGAGATCATCGTTTCGGCCGAACTGCCGGGCATGGACCAGAAGGATATCGATGTGACGGTGACGAATGATTCGATCCGCATCTCCGGCGAGAAGAAGCACGAGAAAGAAGAGGAGGAGAAGGACTATTATCGCCATGAGAGGTTCTGCGGCTCTTTCGATCGCGTCATCGATCTGCCGGCGGAGGTGGAGGAGGACAAGGCCGAGGCCGAGTTCAGCAAAGGGGTGCTGACGATCAGGCTGCCCAAGAGCGAGGAGGCCCAGACCAAACACAAGAAAATCAAGATCAAAAGTGGCTAATCGGGCTCCCAAGCAGGGGTGGCGCGGGCGTCCTGCCCGCGCTTCGAGGGCGAGACGCCCTAGACACAGCGCCGTTGGGGAACCCGAGCTCCTGCCAAAGGGATGGGCTCGGAAGCATGAGATGGGAACCCAGCGCGGTTCTCCGAGCCCATCCAGCCTTACCATTGATGAAGGATGATTGATCGTTGATGAGTGGCAGCCCTGGTTTTGTCACAGTCTGTGAATTCGGCACCGGCGGCGAATCATCCATTATCATCCCTTTTCCCGAACCGGCGATTTGCCCACGCGTAGGTTTACCATGCCTTCCGGTACCAATACAAACATCCATGCCCAGCGGCTGACGACGAACGGTTCTCAGGTGGAGGACCGGGAGTGGTTGGAGTCGCTCGAAAGCGTCTTCCAAAGGCAGGGAGCGCGTCGCGTCGAGGACCTCCTGGCGGGATTGCGTGTCCGGGCGAAGGAGTTGGGGGTACGAGAGCATCGGGCCCGCACAACTCCCTATGTCAACACCATTCCCGCCGACCAGCAGCCTCCCTATCCCGGCATCATGAAGACCGAGAGGCAGATCAAGAGCATCATCCGCTGGAACGCCATGGCGATGGTGGTCCGCGCCAATCGCGAGGAAAGCGGGATTGGCGGCCACATTTCGAGCTATGCCTCGCTGGCGACCTTGTTTGAGGTGGGCTTCAACCACTTCTTCCGCGGACGCAGCTCGCAACAGGAGAGCGACATCATCTACTTCCAGGGTCACGCCGCTCCGGGGGTGTATGCCCGGGCCTTCCTTGAAGGCCGGCTGTCCGGCTTCGACCTGGAGAACTTCCGCCGGGAATTGAAGCCGGAAGGGGGATTGCCGTCTTACCCACATCCACGGCTGATGCGAGCTTTTTGGGAATTCCCGACGGTTTCCATGGGCTTGGCTCCGATCATGTCCATTTACCAGGCCCGCTTCAACCGCTATCTCGAAAACCGGGGGTTAAAGCCGCCATCGGACCAGAAGATCTGGGCCTTTCTGGGTGATGGAGAGATGGATGAGCCGGAGAGCCTGGGGGCCATCACGGTGGCCAGCCGGGAGTATCTGGATAACCTGATCTGGGTCGTCAACTGCAATCTGCAGCGGCTCGATGGCCCCGTGCGGGGCAACAGCAAGATCGTTCAGGAATTGGAGGGCATCTTCGCGGGCGCCGGGTGGAATGTGATCAAGGTGCTCTGGGGCACCTCGTTCGACCCGCTTTTCGCGGCGGACAAGGACGGCTTGTTGGCCCAGCGGATGGAGGAGGTGCCTGACGGCCAATACCAGAAGTACGTTGTCTCGAGCGGTGACTACATCCGCAAGGATTTCTTCGGCAAGGACCCCCGGCTGCTGGAACTGGTCAAGAACTACTCCGATGAGCAGCTCAAGGATCTCCGGCGGGGCGGGCATGACCCCATCAAGGTCTACGCCGCCTACAAGGCCGCCGTGGAACATAGGGGCTCGCCGACCGTGATCCTGGCCCAGACGATCAAAGGGTACGGCTTGGGTGAAGCCGGCGAAGGAAGGAATATTACCCACCAGCAAAAGAAACTCAACGAGCAGGAACTGCTGGCCTTCCGGACCCGCTTCAGCATCCCGATTTCCGACGGGGAGGTCCAGGAAGCCCCGTTTTATAAGCCCTTCGAGGAAACAGAGGAGATGCAGTACTTGCGCGAGCGGCGGCGTCAATTGGGCGGATACACGCCGCACCGGCTCGTGCAGGCCAAGATGCTCAAGACGCCGCCCGAGTCGCTCTTCGAGGAGTTCTACCAGGGCAGCGGCGAGCGGGCCGAGGCCACGACGATGGTTTTCGTTCGTATGCTGGCCAAGCTCTTGAAGGACAAGGACATCGGCAAGCTCATTGTCCCCATCGTGCCGGACGAGGCCCGCACCTTTGGCATGGAATCGCTGTTTCGGCAGGTGGGTATCTACTCGGTGCTGGGCCAGCAATACGAGCCGGTCGATAAGGACAGCCTGCTCTACTACAAGGAGCAGAAGGATGGAGCCATTCTCGAAGAGGGGATCACGGAAGCCGGCGCGATGTCCTCGTTCATTGCCGCGGGCACGGCCTACGCCACCCACGCGCTCAACATGATCCCGTTCTACTTCTTCTACTCCATCTTCGGCCTGCACCGGACCTTCGACCTGATCTGGAGTGCCGGGGACGTCAAGGCCAGGGGCTTTCTGGTGGGCGGGATTGCCGGACGGACCACTCTGGCGGGCGAGGGTTTGCAGCATTGTGACGGGCACAGTCACCTTCTCGCTCTGGCGGTGCCGCACCTCAAGGCATACGACCCCGCGTTCGGCTACGAGCTGGCCGTCATCGTCCGCGACGGTATCCATCGAATGTACGAGAGACAGGAGGACGTTTACTACTACATCACGATGATGAACGAGTTCTATCCGATGCCCGCCATGCCGGAAGGAGTCAAGGAGGGCATTATCAGAGGCATGTACCGCTATAAGCCGGCGACATCGAAGAAGACGCAACTGAAGGTGAACCTGCTGGGCAGCGGCACCATTCTCAACGAAGTCGTCAAGGCCCAGGAGTTGCTGGCGTCCAAGTACGGAGTCGCGGCCGATGTCTGGAGCGTCACCAGCTACAAGGAGCTTTACACCGACGCGATGGAGACGGAGCGATGGAACCGGCTCCACCCCCAGGAGGAGCCCAAACGGTGTTACCTGCAGGAGTGCTTTGCGGGCCGGGACGGCGTATTTGTCGCCGCCAGCGATTATGTCAAGGCGCTTCCGAGCATGATCGCCCCGTGGGTGCCCGGGCGCCTGATCCCGCTCGGGACCGACGGCTACGGCCGTAGTGACACGCGGGCGGCCCTGCGCGAGTACTTCGAGGTGGACGCCCGGTTCATCGCGCTGGCGGCCCTGTCCGGCTTGGCGGACGAAGGCAGGATCAAACGCGACAAACTGAACAGGGCAATCAAGGAGATGGAGCTGAATCCAGATAAGCTAAGTCCCCTGGCAGTATGAGGTGAGAAGGAAGATTGTTGATGGTTGATTTGGCAGGGCGCCAAGCCGCGACGCCCAAATCAGAAATCGTCAATCGTAAATCATAAATCGACAGGGTTCGTTGCCATGCTCAAAGAGGTCACGCTTCCGGGCATTTCGGAAAACGTCGATTCCGGCGAGGTCATTGGAGTCCTGGTTTCGGTGGGGGACGTGGTGGAGAAAGACCAGCCCATCGTCGAGCTGGAGACCGAGAAGGCGGCGTTCGAGGTCCCGGCCCCGGAGAGAGGCCGAGTCGCGGAAATCGACGTGAAGCAGGGACAGACCGTCAAAGTGGGCGAGGTGCTCGTCAAGCTCCAGACCGATGGTGAGCTTGCCCCAGGGCCCAGACCCCCGGAGAAGCGTCCCGCAGAGCCGCGGGTGATTGCGGAGATCGTGGAGGAGCCGGCCACACCTCCGCCGCCTCAGACGCTGGAAGAGCGGGCGCCGCCGGCAGCGGCCGCAGAGCGACGGCCCCGGGAAGTCGAGCCCAAGGCGCCTGCCTCGGCTGTGCCGGCGGCGGCGGCACCGTCGGTCCGGCAACTGGCGCGGGAACTGGGCCTTGACATTGCCGAGGTCTCGGGCCGCGGGTCCGGCGGTCGAATCACGGCGGAGGATGTCAAGCAATACGCTCGCGGAATCATCAGCGGGGGGACCGCTCCTGCACGGGCTGTTGGGGGGGCGCCCGTGCAGGGGGCAGTCCGGCCGCTGCCGGATCTGTCGCAATGGGGCGACATCGAGCGGCTGCCCATGAGCAAAACCCGCCGGACTATCGCGGACACGTTGTCCTACGGGTGGAGCCATATCCCGCACGTGGCGCAGTACGATCGGGCCGACATCACGGACTTGGAGTCGTTTCGCAAGGCGCACGTGCCGGACGTGAAGAAGGCGGGCGGCCAGCTTTCCGTCACCAGCATTGTCGTCAAGGTGGTTGCCTCGGCTTTGAAGGTGTTCCCGCAATTCAACGCCAGCCTCGACGAGCAGAAGGATGAAATCGTCTACAGGAAGTATTGCCATATCGCCGTGGCGGTCGATACCGAGCGCGGGCTGCTGGTGCCGGTGATCCGAGACGTAGATCGCAAGAGCCTTTCTCAGATTTCCGTGGAGTTGGCCCAGTTGGCCGCCAAAGCGAGGAACAAGCAGATTACGGCGGATGAGCTGATGGGGGGCTGCTTCACGGTGTCCAATCTCGGCGGCTTGGGCGGGACGAGCTTTACGCCGGTCGTTTACTGGCCGCAAGTGGCGATTCTCGGCATCGCGCGCTCGACGTGGGAACCGGTGTTCCGGCTGGATACGGCCGAAAAACGCCTGATCCTGCCGCTGTCGCTTTCTTACGACCACCGGGTCATCGACGGCGCCGACGGTGCTCGCTTCCTGCACTGGATCGCCCAGGCCCTCGAACAGCCGCTGACGATGATGCTGTAGGGGCAACCTCGCGTGGTTGCCCGGCTAAGGGCAGGCACAGGGGCCTGCCCCTACGGTCTGGCCATGACAGGCCGAGGTACTGTATGTCATTGTGAGGCTCGACGCGCCGCGGCGCTTCCCGCCGAGGGCGACGAGGCAATCTATAATCGCACAATGTGTCAATGGGGTGTCGGGTGGAGAGGATCATGGCGGGCAATGACAGGCGACAACTGGTTGTCGTGGGGGCGGGGCCGGGAGGGTATGCCGCGGCATTTGCCGCTGCTCAGCTTGGGCTGAAGGTGACGCTGATCGACCGCGAGGTGAATCCGGGCGGCGTGTGCCTGTACCGGGGCTGCATCCCGTCCAAGGCCCTCCTGCATGTGGCCAAGGTTATCGGGGAGGCCGAGCGGGCCGCCGACTGGGGTCTGGGGTTTCGTCAGCCGGCGATTGATATCGACAAAATGCGCTCATGGAAAGACGGCGTCGTCGACAAGCTGACGAAAGGGCTGGGTCTGCTGTGTAAGCAGTGGAAGGTCGAGTACATCCAGGGTGAAGCGACGTTCGTGGACAGCCACACGGTCCGCGTTAAAAAGAAACGCGCGGGCACGGAGGAGATCTCCTTCGAGCAGGGCATCATCGCCACCGGCTCCTCTTCCGCCCGGCTGCCGGTTCTTCCCAAGGGCTCGCCGCACGTGATGGATTCCGAAGGGGCGCTGGCCTTGGCGAGTGTCCCGAAATCCCTGCTCGTCATTGGCGCGGGATACATCGGCCTGGAGCAGGGCGACATCTACAGCCGGCTCGGATCGAAGGTGTCCGTCGTCGAGATCATGCCGCAGTTGATGCCGGGGATGGACCCGGAACTGGTCACCATTCTCCGCAAGCAGATAGAGAAACGATTCGAGTCCATCATGCTCAAGACGAAGGTGGTCGAGGCGACGGAACAGCGGAACGGCGTGCGCGTGCGGTTCGAGGGGGAGGGGGCGGAAAAGAAAGAGGCTACGTACGAGAAAGTGCTCGTCGCGGTCGGGCGCAAACCGAACTCCTCCGGCTCCGGCCTGGAAAACACGAAGGTCCAACTTGACGAGAAAGGGAACGTGAAGGTGGATGCCCAATGCCGCACGGATGACCCCGCACTGTTTGCTGTCGGTGATGTCACGGCAGGGTTGCAGCTTGCCCACAAGGCCAACCATCAGGGGATCGTGGCGGCGGAAGTCGCGGCGGGGCGGGAGGCGGTCTTCGAACCTCGGGCCATACCGTTCGTGGAGTACACCGACCCGGAATTGGCCGGGTGTGGACTGAGCGAGGAACAGGCCAAGGAGCGGAACACTCCCTGTAAAGTCGCCCGCTTCCCCTGGCAGGCTTCCGGTCGGGCGTTGACACTCGGCGAGAGTGCAGGATTGACCAAGATCGTCCTCGATCCGGATTCCGGGCGGATTCTCGGCGTGGGGATCGTCGGCGCGAATGCCGGGGAACTGATCCCGGAGGCCGTTCTGGCGCTGGAAATGGGGGCTACGGCGCAGGACGTCGCGATGACGATCCATCCGCACCCGACGTTGTCGGAGACCTTCATGGAGGCAGCCGCCCGGTTCTTGCACCGGAGCATTCACATCGGTCCGGCCAAGTAGCATGGGCATCTTGCCCCTGACTGCACGGGCGGGACGCCCGCGATACTCATGGGCGGGACGCCTCATTGTTGTACACATCTTGGAGTGGTAGAATCGCGATTTCTGATGAAAGAACGCATATTTCGTCCCATGTGCACCTCGTCAGCCCGGCATTTTCAGGTCCG
>Ga0315289_10012932_pt1 | contig 11723 bp, 13 predicted proteins | sample YL17G11_40_MG_FD_203452 | JGI IMG/M metagenome (GOLD analysis project Ga0315289, IMG submission 203452) | Sediment microbial communities from Yellowstone Lake, YNP, Wyoming, USA - YL17G11_40 | ecosystem: Environmental > Aquatic > Freshwater > Lake > Sediment | place: USA: Wyoming | collected... | reverse complement strand
TGCGAGATACCGACCGACTAGCGGGAGGCTGGCAAATGTATGTAATAATCGCTGGTGGCGGAAAGGTTGGATACTACCTTTCTAAGACGCTTGTGGCCGAGGGTCACGAGGTGCTGTTGATAGAACAGGACAAGAGGGAGGTTGATCGGCTCTCGGAGGAGTTCGGCGAGGTCGTCGTGCGCGGCGACGCATCTGAGATGCGAACGATGGAAGAGGCCGGTATGGCGCGAGCCGACGTGGTGGTGGCCGTGACGGGCGACGACGGCGACAATCTTGTCATCTCACAGCTTGCCAAGAAGAAGTTCGGCGTTCCCAGGACCATCGCCCGCGTGAATAACCCCAAGAACGAGGAGCTTTTCCACAAGCTGGGCATAGACCAGACCGTCGTGAGCACAAAGATCATCTTCAACCTGATCGAGCAGCAGATCGAGACCGACCAGGTCATCCCGATTGCAGCGCTCAGGCGGGGGAACATCGAGATCGTCGAGATTGATCTGTCGGCCGACTCCCCTGTGCTGGGCCAGACGGTGGAGACGCTCGCCCTGCCGGCGGACGCGCTGCTCATTTCCATTGTTCGAGGCGACCATGCAATCATCCCGGACGCAGACACGAAGCTGCAACCGAAAGACAGCGTGATTGCGCTAGTCAAGGCAGACCGAGAGGCCGAACTTCGGGAGGTGTTCGCTGGGCCTGCGGTGCCAGGATAGCCCGCACTCTTATGCGTCGGCTCAGGCGGCCCGCGGTGCAACCCATTCAAGAATCTTGCGAATGGATGGGCCCTACCGCACCTAAACCTTCGCGCTCGCCATAAGCGAATCGCCGAGGGAGGTCTGGAGTTTCCCCGTGATCACCGCCTCGACGGTCTCGCCGACACGCTGGCCCGCACCAACGATCACGACCATCGTCTCGTCCGGCAGGTGAGCTATCCCTTCATCAACGCCGAGACCCTCACGGTCAATCCTCACTACGATCTGATCCCCGGTCTGATACCTAGTCATCCCCCGCCCCCGATTACAGTTGAGGATTCTTTTGGAATCGCTCAAGCGCCGAGCACTAAACAAGAGCACCGAAGTCTCATTGATCTACCGCTGATCTACTCCTCCAACCGGGGCACCCGGTCGCCTGCGAAGTACATCTGCACTCCCCGCGTCGCAACGACCGATCCAACCAGGACCATGACAAGAAGCGCGCCGATTCTGATGAGGACGAACAAAGCTGAACGGCCGAGGCTGGCTGCTGCTGAGGTTCCGCCGGGCGTCCCCGGCGTCACGGTAATGCCTGAGGTGGGCGATGTAAACAGTTTGTAGGCGATGAAGAACGAGACGACCAGAATAACTATGCCCAGCGCAAATACGAGCAGGCCAATTGCGCGGGCAGCCACTTCACGCCTCTGCATTCAACCCTCCCGGCCCACAACTATCTTGTGCCGAATACGGAATCATCTTACCCAACTCTGGTCTAGTATCTATTATTCTAGCACTACAAAGATTCCTCCGCTGATTTTCCGGGATTTCTCCGCCTCCATCGTTACCCACTGCAACCACGATGGCCGGACTCGGAGGAACCCCGGAGGGCCTTGCTGAAGGGGAGGATATGTTGACGACCCAGGAGGTTGAATGTGCCGCCGGACCGGTCGCGGCCGCTGAGGCGGCGCGCGGAGAGCCTTACACGTGCTTTCTGGACAGTTCTCTGGCTGGCCCGCGCGGGCGATGGTCTTTCCTCTGCTCCCGACCGTTTCTCGTGATGACCGTGAATCGAGGGCGGGTGTGGATTGATGGTCGCGACGGCGGCTCTGACCCGTTCGCAGCCCTGGCCTCCCTGCTCAAAGAGCATCGGCTGCCGCTGGGTGGCCAGGAGCCGCCATTCGCCTGCGGAGCCGCAGGCTATCTTTCGTACGACCTCGGCCGGTACGTCGAGGAGATCCCGTCAAGTGCCGTGGAGGACCTGCCCCAGCCGGACATGTGCCTCGCCTTCTATGACTGCGTGCTGGCGTTCGATACGGCCGGCGGCCGCGCCTGGCTTTCCTGCCTCGCTTCTGGTCGCGACAAGGCAGAAGATCTTCGAAGGCGCCTCCGTTCGGTAAGCTCGTCCCCGGTCCGGAGTGCAGCGCGTCGCTTCGACCCTGCGGCCCGGGTGGATTGGTCCGGGGTTGACTGCAACCTCACTCACCCCGACTACCTGCAGGCCGTCGAGCGCGTTAAGGACTACATCGCCGCTGGCGACGTGTATCAGATCAACCTCTCCCAGCGATTCTCAGCCCCACTGGAGGGCGATCCCTGGAGCCTCTACAAGGTGCTGCGGGAGGTCAACCCTTCTCCTTTCGGCTGCTTTCTCGACTTCCCGGACCTTGTGCTTGCGAGCGCGTCGCCGGAGCGCCTGCTCTGCCTCGACGCAGCGACCCGGACGGTTGAGACGCGGCCCATCAAGGGTACAAGGCCGCGCGGACGCACGAGAGCCGAGGACCGCCGCCTGGCCGCCGAGCTTGCTTCAAGCGAGAAGGACCGCGCGGAGAACGTGATGATCCTCGATATGGAGCGCAGCGACCTCGGCAAGGTGTGCGAGTATGGCAGCGTCCACGTGCCTTCGCTCCGGGAGATCGAACAGCATCCCAACGTCTTCCAGATGGTATCAACCGCCCGGGGTACGCTTGCCAGCGATAAGGGTCCGGCGGAGCTTCTCGCCGCCTGCTTCCCCGGCGGGTCCATCACGGGCGCTCCAAAGGTCCGCGCTATGCAGATTATCGAGGAGCTGGAACCGACAAGAAGAGGAATCTACACCGGCTCAGTTGGTTACATTGACTTCCGAGGCAACATGGATTTCAACATTGTGATAAGGAGCTTCGTCCTGCGCGACGGGCGGGCCTACTTCCACGCCGGTGGCGGCGTCGTAGCGGACTCCGATCCGGAGAAGGAATACCAAGAGACGCTGGATAAGGTCGCCGGGCTCGTCCGGGCGCTACAGCAAGTGCGGGCAAGCAGCAGGGACTCAGGGACCCATTCCGAAGCGGCCCTTCTGGCCCCCGGCACCCGACACCTGACCCCTGAAGGAGGATGCCGTGGCTGAATCGCATTTGCCGGTTTACATCAACGGCGCTCTTGTGCCAGCGGAGGAAGCGAAGGTATCGGCCTTCGACCGCGGGTTCATGAGGGGCGACGGCCTTTTCGAGACCATGCGCGCTTACGGAGGCCGGGTCTTCAGGTTGGACGAGCATCTTGCCCGGCTCGACCACGGCCTGGAGGTGCTTCGATTCCCCGTCAGATCGGCCGACCTGAACCTGAAGGAGGCGGTGCAGGAGACTCTTCGGGCCAGCGGTCTGGAGAGCGCGAGGGTCCGCGCCCAGGTCACCCGAGGGATCGGGAGCACTGGGTTCACCGCCCAGTCGGAGTCTGCGCCGACAGTAGTGGTCAGCGTCCAGCCCATCACCGAGCCGCCGCGGCCGCTAAAGGTGATCGTATCGAGAATCCGCCGCGACGAGCTTTCTCCGCTGGCCGGAATCAAGACGATCAACTACGTCCCAAGCATCCTCGCGCGGATGGAGGCCGAAGAGGCCGGAGCAGACGACGCGATTATGCTCAACTACGCCGGACTGGTCGCCGAGGGATGCGCGTCCAACGTCTTCCTCGTGTGTTCTGGCGCGCTCCTGACGCCGGACCTCGACTCCGGAGTCCTGCCCGGCATCACGCGGCAGGTGGTGCTCGAGATCGCCGCCGACCTTCCCGTCCCGGCGGCCGAGAAGCCCATCGAGCCCGCTCTCCTGGCGTCCGCCGACGAGATATTCCTGACCAGCTCGACCCGCGAGATAGCCCCCGTGGCGACAATCAATGGAAAGCGGGTAGGACGCGGAACGCACGACATGGCTGAGAGCCTCGCGAAGCACTTCTGCGCCCGAACGGGGGCATAGCTCCCCGCTCCACTGGCCGTTGGTCGCGTCCGGCGCCCTCTCGCCTCGAGTCGAAGAGGATTTCGGACGCGTTCCGTCGAAGGGGAATGCGGCGATGAAGGAGGGATCGGCTCTGCGGGCAGCGCGGGTGATAATCGGGACGACTGCATCGGCCGTGGTGGTCGGCACGGCTCTGCCGGTCGTTTTCTGGCTAGTCGCCAGGAACCTGGACCGCGTCTTCGGCCTGCCGACAACGCCGATCAGCCCGCCAATCGCCCGGATACTGACCGGGGCGAGCTGGAGCGTCGGCTTATTCTGGGTCCTCTGGTCATATTCATACCTGATATTCGTCGGCGGCGGTTCGCCGGTCGAGGCCTTTGGGGTGGCGCTCGAACCGACCAGACGGTTGGTCACAACCGGCCCGTACGCCTATGTGCGGAACCCAATGGTCTTCGGGGTGCTCTTTATCCTGCTCGGGGTCGCGTTTCTGGCCGACTCGGCATCGGGCCTCGTGCTCGTGCCGGTTGGGGGCGCGGCAGCCGCGGCCTATCTGCGTCTGTTCGAAGAGAAGGGTCTGGTCACGCGGTTCGGGACAGCCTATGAACACTACCGGGAGCACGTGCCCATGCTGATACCGCGGCGTAGCCCTTACCTGCCCCCGGAAGGCGAAGACTGAGCACTGCTACCGCACGGCGGCCTCAAGCTCCTGCTCCACGTCCTTCAGGTTCGCCACGCGCGCCCCGGCACGGATCATCGCCTCCAGCGCCCGTACGGAGTCTCCCGGCTCCACCTCCACTCCCCTGATTGCGTCCATAAGCACGGTTGCTTCGAAGCCCTTCTCGATCGCATCACGCACGGTGGCCTTGACGCAGTAGTCCGTGGCAAGACCGCCTACGTAGAGATGCTTGATTCCGCGTGCTCGCAGAGAGTCGGCAAAGCTCGTGCCGTGGTCGTTCACTGCCTGGAACGCGGAGTAGGCGTCCTCTTCCGGGTCCATGCCCTTGGAGACGATTTCGGTGCCTTCCGGCAGGGCCATGTCAGGATGGAACTCGGCTCCGCGAGTGCCCTGGACGCAGTGCGGCGGCCACTGCCCTCCGTAGCCCTTGAAATGCCGGCTGACCGCGGGATGCCAGTCGCGCGACGCGTAAACCGGCAGCCCCATGCGCTCAAAAAGCGCCGCATACCTATTCAGCACCGGCACAACCTTGTCTCCGTCTGGCACCGCCAGCGCGCCGCCCGGACAAAAATCGTTCTGAACGTCAACTATAACGAGTGCCCTCTCGGTCATTGTCTTCACCTACAAATACCGAACAGAATCGGCCGGTTCGACCGCTTACTCATGATTGTACTACCCATAATCGCGTTCTTGTCCTAAGAAGTGGCGACATTTGCGCGACGGGCCGGACGCTCCGGCGGGGATTGACCAGCAGGGAAAAAGAGGAAGCGGCGCCCCGCCTGCCAAAGTAGAGGATAGAATACGACTCGCGTTTGACGCGGGAAGGAGTTGTGGACGACTGATGTATGCTTCGGTACGGGACGACATTCTTACATGGGCCGGTTTTCCTTCGATCAAGGATGGATTGGACGCGCTCGGGTTCAGGGCGGTCGAACTAAGGATGGACAGGAACGCAACAGCGCCGGCAATCCTCGACGGGAGGACGAGACTCGACATCTCGACAGCGGGCGGCATCGCCGAGCTGCGATCTCAGCTTCAGGCAGCAAATTGCCGGGTCTCTGCGCTGCTCGTCGAGAACGACTTCGGCCGTGAAGACCTGGGAGGTGAGGTCGCTTCGGTCATCACCGCTGTGCGGGCGGCTGCGGAGCTTGGAGTGCCGGCCGTCAGGATTGACGCAATTATGCACGGCGAGCACGATCTGTCGCTCAGTGAGCGGGTCGAGGTATTTGCGGGCGCTATGCGCCGAATTCTGGACGCGACGAGCCATCTGAGTGTTGACATGGGCATCGAAAACCACGGCTTGCAGGGCAACCAGCCGGAGTTTCTTGACACGGTTCTCGATCGGGTCGGCTCCGGCAGGCTCGGGCTGACTCTGGATACCGGCAACTTCTACTGGGCCGGCCATCCTCTGGATCGGGTCTACGAAATCCTCACCCATTTTGCTCCGAGGACAAAGCATACCCACGCAAAGAACATCAACTACCCGCCGGAGATGCGCAACCGCCAGCGCGAACTCGGCTGGGAGTACGAGAAATACGTGAGCACGATGCGGGAAGGAGACATTGATCACGCCAAGGTCGTAGCGATTCTGACGAAGGCGGGATATGACCGTGACCTGTGTCTGGAGGATGAGTCGCTCGGCAAGTGGCCCGAAACCGAGCGCCAGGCGGTGCTCAAGCAGGACGCGGAGTTCTTCCTGGAGATACTGGGAGAGGGATAGGTGTCGGGCGCTCGTAGTGATGGGTTAGGGATAATCGGCAACTCGTGGTCGGGCACCTGGCGCCGGGTCACATGCCAGCCAGCCGCTCACGTGCCTCAGCGTTGTCGGGGTCGGTTTCGAGCACGCGGCGGTAGCAGCGCGCGGCTTCGTCCGTGCAGCCCAGCTTCTCGAATGCTACGCCAGCATTGACCCTCGCGACAGTGAAATCCGGGTTAATCTCAAGCGCGCGGTTGAACTCTACAAGCGCCTTGGAGGGCTCGTGGCAGGCAAGATGGGCCATGCCGAGCCAGTTTCTAACGTCGGCATAGCCGGGGTGGATGCTGAGCGCCCTGTCGAAGTCAGCAACCGCTGCTGGGTAGTCGCCGGACTTGTAGTGGTCCTTGCCCAGTCGGAAGTGGTAGGAGATATCGTCCACGTTCGCAGCAGCAACCTCCTCGAGCTGCGAGAGCGCCCTGTTCCAGTGGCCGAGGCGATGTGAAGCAAGCGCCTGCTCGTAAAGCTCAGCAGAGTACCCGGGCTCGATTTCGACCGCGCGAGCGATTTGCTCGATGGCGGCGTCGCGGTCACCGGTGCGGTAGCGGAGGAGACCCAGCTCGAAGATTGCTTTGGCAAAGCGGGGGTTTAGACCGATTGCAGCTTCGAGCTCGGCCGCAGCCTGGGCCCCGTCGCCGCGCTGCCAAAGTATGCAGCCGAGATGGTAATGGAGGTCAGGATACCTGGGATTGACCTCGATCGCCTTTCTCAGGCCCTCTTCAGCAAGATCCGGCGCGCCTCGGCTGGCCCGCTCTAGCGCAAGATGCACATACGACTCTCCGAGGTAGAAACGCGCCAGCCGGCACGCCGGATCTCCTGGCTCCAGTGTGCTTATAAGCGTCTCGAATTCGGCTATAGCCTCCCTGTAGAGGCCCTGGTCGAAGAACTCGATCCCCTTGCTGTAGTGTTCGTCCAAATCCCGTAGAACTGACATCTTTGCGACTTTCGCTCCCCTTAAGTCTCGGGAGAACGCAGATGCTCCTGCCATCAAATATTATCGGCTTGGCCGCGCGTTCCTTCAGCCTTTGCGGGCCAACAAGTTGAAATTCGTTCCGCTCGGTCGGGATTGCCTGGGCAGCCGTACCCTCCCCGACACGGCGGGATCTCTTGCCAGAGCCAACGTGTGGGCGGCATGGTTTGACGCGGGGCGGAAAGCATGGTAGACTGAGGCTGCGACGGCGGGGACGCCGGAAGGAGGCTCATGTATGAAGCCACGCGCGCGCGGTTTTACGCTGATCGAACTGCTCGTGGTGATCGCAATCATTGCTATTCTTGCCGCGATTCTCTTCCCTGTTTTCGCTGCCGCGAGAGCCGCGGCAAGGAGAACTGAGTGCCTGTCGAACCTAAGCCAGATCGGCAAGGCGGGGAAGACCTATGTGACGGACTGGCAGGGGTACAGCGTGCCTGCGGGATGGTGGGGAGCCTTGTACTCTCCCTCCTCATGGACGACCCGTTTCCTGCATTACCTAGGCGACGATCCAAAGGTCTACTTCTGCGCCTCCAACCCGACTGCGACATACCCGGATAGGTTCGACCCGGGTCCCGGCGGGAAGGAATGCTCCTACAGCATGAACTGGCAGACTACCGCACAATGGGAATCGGGCGGCTATACCGCTGATCCAACCGCAGGCAACCTGAACATGGCCAGTAACCCCAGCAAGCTCATCTGGATTTTCGAGAGATGGCCGGCCTCGTGGCTCATGAACGCCGATTGGGACCCGACGAACGAGTACCAGGGGGATACTGACCAGGTGACGGGCGCATGGTTCTGGCTGAGCTGGCCGGGTCCGCATAACAAGGGCATGAACATACTCTTCGCGGACGGTCACACAAAATGGTTCCGAAGGTGGGTTGATAGCGCGATGACCTTCAGCCCGGGCAAGAGCTAAGCGCAGGTCGCATCAATTCCTTAGTGTCTAGGGAAAAGGGCCCCCTATGGGACGGGGCCCTTTCTTGTTAAGCAGCTGAGCCATTTTCCGACTGACAGGCGTACGCACAAGAAGGCTTGACGCGAGGCCGGAAAGCATGGTAAAGTGAGGGTGCGACGGCGGGGACGCCCGAAGGAGGCTCATATATGAAGCCGCACGCGCGCGGTTTTACGCTGATCGAGCTGCTTGTGGTTATCGCAATCATCGCCATCCTTGCCGCCATTCTTTTCCCCATCTTCTCGGCTGCCCGGGAGGCGGCCTGGAAGACAGATTGCGCTTCAAATCTCAGCCAGATAGGCAAGGCTTTCAAGGCCTACAACAGCGACTGGGATGGCTATAACCCCCAGGGCGGATGGTACGGCACGTGGGGCATGATGAACAGCTGGTGCGAGCGGGTCTACAAGTATGTGGCGCAGGAGAGGAGCATCTTTGTCTGCAAGAAGACCCAGCTTCCGCCCTCGTACAGTCTAAACTGGAGGACCATGGCATTTCAGGGCGACTATGACCCGGGCCCGCTTGTGGGCAACATGAACTACGCAGCGAATCTGGGCAAGCTGATACTGGTCTTCGAGATCAACCCCGTCGACCACACCGGGATGATGACCTACAGCGACTGGGACCTGACCAACGATTTCCAAGTGGACGGGAAGGTGCTCGACTCAGACGGTCTGGCCCCGTGGTATCTGCGCTTTCCCGGCCCCCACCGGAAGGGCAACAACATAGTCTTCGCCGACGGCCACGTCAAGTGGTTCCGAGCGTGGAATCCCAACGCCATGACCTTCGATCCGGGGAAGAGCTGAGCCCTGTGCAATGCTGATCGGGATTCCCGCGCTGACGACGACCAGGGCCGGTGCTTCCGGCCCTTTTTTGGGCTACCGAGATGGCGCGTTTTCGCATCCATCGGCCTTATTACGGCCGCGTGGCCGGAAGGATTGAACGGATGCTGGAAAAGCGTGGTAGAGTGACCTGACGGCGGCGGGTACGCCTGAAGGAGGTCCATATATGAGACGACGCACGGAAGGTTTCACGCTGATCGAGCTGCTCGTTGTGATTGCGATCATCGCCATCCTTGCCGCTATTCTGTTCCCCATTTTCGCTGCCGCGAGAGCCGCGGCAAGGAAGGCGGATTGCGCTTCAAATCTCAGCCAGATAGGCAAGGGACTCAAGGCGTACACTGCCGACTGGGATGGCTTTATGGTGCCTGGCGGGTCGTATGGGATCTTTGACATCGACCGCGGCGGCCCGATGGACACCTGGACGGAGCGCATATTCCAGTACATGGGCTCCGAAAAGAGCATCTACATCTGCAAAGAGACGAAGATGCGGATTACGCCCTCCTACGGCCTGAACTGGCAAACCACTGCCTGCTGGGCGTCCGGGGGTTACCTGACAGTCCTGGCAGGCAACATAGCCTTTGTAGCTGACCCGGCGAAGGTGATCATGGGGTATGAGGTCAGCCCGGCGAGCTGGGCCGCGCTGGACTACGAGGACTGGGACCTGACCAACGAATATCAATTGGATGGGCAGGTTTACGACGGACTGATACAGGCTCCCTACTGGGTGCGCTTCCCCGGCGTCCACCGCAAGGGTAACAACCTGCTCTTCGCCGATGGCCACGTCAAGTTGTTCCGAGCGTGGAATTCCAACGCCATGACCTTCGATCCGGGGAAGAGCTGAGCCCTGCTCCGCGGGGCTGATCCGCGTCGAAGCGCTAACGACGGAGCAGGGCTGGAATCTCCGGCCCTGCTCTCCGCTTCTCCAAACGGCCATCCGTAGCATGGCTCACTTCTTGTCTTGCCCTCCGCCTGCTTCATGAGTTATAATTAGCTGTTGTTCGAGGGAGTCGAGCAGATGGAGGCGCGCGTTGCGTGCGGAGATAGTTTCGGTCGGCACGGAGCTACTGCTTGGGCAGATCGTGGACACCAATGCCGCCCATCTGTCTCGGGTTCTCCCAGAAGTGGGGACCGACCTCCACTACAGAAGTACCGTCGGAGACAATCTTGAGCGGATTGTGGAGGCTATCCGCCTCGCACTTTCGCGGGCCGACGTAGTCTTCACCATCGGCGGGCTGGGGCCGACCGAGGATGACCTGACCAAGGAGGCGGTGGCGAAGGCCCTGGGGGTCGAGCTCGTGATGGACGAGGACTCGGCCCGGCGGATCCGCGAGTTCTTCGAGGTGCGCGGGATCGGTATGCCCGAGAGGAACCTGAAGCAGGCGCTCGGGCCGAAGGAGGGTCGGGTCCTTCGTAACGACGTCGGCACAGCGCCCGGCGCGATATTCGAGCATGGCGGGAAGGTTGTCATCACGCTTCCCGGCCCGCCGGGGGAGTTTGAGCCGATGCTGGAGCGCGGCGTGCTGCCGTATCTTCGCGAGAAGACCGAGGGCGGCCACGCGCTGATCAAATCAAGGGTTCTGAAGATTGCAGGACTGGGCGAATCCGCGGTCGAGGAGCGGGTGAGGGACCTGCTTGGAAGCCGGAATCCTACCGTGGCGCCTCTTGCCCATCTCGGTGAGGTGCACCTGAGGATAACGGCGAAGGCGGAGGATCCCCCGTCAGCCGACCGGATGATCCGCACAGTCGAAGAGAAGCTCAGAGAGCGGCTCGGCGACGCCGTTTTTGGGGCCGATGAGGAAACGCTGGAGCAGGTGGTCGTCCAGCGATTGATCGAGCGGAATCTGACGCTCGCGCTGGCGGAATCGTGCACTGGCGGAATGCTTGCTCATCGGGTTACGAACGTCCCGGGCTGCTCGGCCATATTCCTGGCCGGGATCGTCGCCTACAGCGACACGGCGAAGAGTGGGTTCCTCGGCGTGCCGGGGGAGCTCATCGAGCGCCACGGCGCGGTCAGCCATGAGGTGGCCAAAGCCATGGCCTCCGGCGCGAGAGCCGCGGCGGAGGCGGATATTGGAATGGGGATAACAGGAATCGCCGGGCCGGGCGGTGGCACACCCGCCAAGCCGGTCGGGCTTGTCTACATTGCCCTCAGCGCGGAGGACCACGAGTCCTCCCAAGAGCTCCGGTTCGCCGGCAATCGGCTCGACATCAAGACGCGCGGCGCCCAGGCCGCGCTCGTCATGTTGAGGCGCTACCTGCTCTAGTTATCCCCGCGATAAGGTGTCACGTGTCGAGTGGTCATGGGTTATGGGTAATGGGTCATGGGACATGGCGGAAGGGAGACGGCCTTCTGCCATGACCTGCGACGCGCATCCCACATCGAGCGATGACCGAGGAACGGCACCAGACGCGCCGCAGCCGATCCGCACGTTCATAGCGGTCTTGATTTCTGAGGACATTAAGCGCAGAATAGGCTTGGTTGAAGAAGAGTTTAAGAAGCTTGCCCCGGAAGTCAAGTGGGTGGCTGAGGAGAACCTGCACGTAACGCTGAAGTTCCTGGGCAACGTGCCGGCGGAGCGGCTGGAGCGGATCGCTGCGGCGCTCGGCGAGGCGCTGAGCTGCGTCGAGCCGTTTGAGATCGAGGTCGCCG
>Ga0315289_10012931_pt1 | contig 11724 bp, 9 predicted proteins | sample YL17G11_40_MG_FD_203452 | JGI IMG/M metagenome (GOLD analysis project Ga0315289, IMG submission 203452) | Sediment microbial communities from Yellowstone Lake, YNP, Wyoming, USA - YL17G11_40 | ecosystem: Environmental > Aquatic > Freshwater > Lake > Sediment | place: USA: Wyoming | collected... | reverse complement strand
TCGAAGAATCCGAGTTAAATGAGATTCTTTACTTCGTTCAGAATGAAAAACACACATTTCGTCTATTGCGGTGCAGTTTCCAAAGGGCGGGGGGCTGGCGATCGACTGCCCTCCCCCCGCGTTGGCATTGCCTGCCTGCTGCGGAGGCATCGAGACTTACAGCGCGTGGCCGCCGCGCTTGGGGGGGAGGGCGCTCACCATCGGATGGTCAGTGACAATTCCCGCGGTGCGCTTCGCCAGGGCTTTGTAGCGTTCCCAATCGGCGTTGACGTACAGCATCATTCTCTGGGCCGCCATGGAACCTTCGGCATGAATCGTCACATTGCCGTTGAAGTAGCCGCAAAGAGTCTGCGCCAGGCGAAAAATCCGCATCCGGTCGTCCGCCGTCAGCTTTTCATTGATGCCGAGGTACTTTCTCACATATCCGCTCGTGGCGGGGTTCTCCAGCTCGGCCAGAGAGGGGAGCGTCGCAACGAGACCCCCGGCGATGTCCTGGAGGTGTTTCTCCGCTTCGTGGTACTGGCTGGCATAGAAATGCTTGGCCACGTTCGAATAGAGCGTATTCGGGTAGACCGTGCCCGATTCCGCGTCCACTTCGCAATTCTCAACGGCCGCCTTGCCCAGAGCCTCCGTTCCCTCAACCCACATCACGAGCCAGGATAACTTGTCCCGGACGTGGGGGACTCTCTCCAGGCCGTTGTATTCGGCCAGCAGCGCCGCGCACCCGATGAAAGTCTCCAGTTCCACATACTTGTAGGTGTCGGCGCTCAAGCGATGGTACGTGGCGAAACTATACGGCATCTGATGGGCGTATTCCCATTCCCCCGCCATGAACACCCGGTCCATTGGCACAAACACATTGTCGAACACCACCACGGGATGCTGCCCGTCACCGGCGTTGCCGATCATCTTCAACCCTTTTACATTCGCGGGTACGGCGAAGGCCACGGCATAATCGGCATCGTTCTTGGTCATCGCCCGGCAGGGAAGCACGACGATTTCATTCACCACCGGTGCGTGGCTGATGTGAGCCTTCGCCCCGCGAACGACGATCCCGTCAGCGCTCCGGCTCACCATCCTCACGTAGTAGTCCTGGTGTCCCTGCTGCTGGTGCGGATGCAGACTCCTACTGCCCTTGACGTCCGTCATCGCCACGGCGACGGCCGCATCGATGGCCATGCAATGCCGGCGGAACTTCTCGACCCGGGTCGAGTAATCGGTGCCCAGCTTGCGGTCGATGCGCCGGCAAGCCAGCGTGACCCCGTTGATCCCGTCGATGCCGGTAAATTTCGCGCCGCCGGGGCCGCCCTGGGCGCGGGTCGTCAACTGAATCACGGCCCGCCTCCGGACCAAATCTTCTTTGCTCCTGGGCGTGATGAAGGTGAAGTGAACCCTCTCCCCGCCGGGTAACACTTCCGTGAGCAGGGCCTGCCAGCGGGGATCTAGCGCCATTTCATAGTCGGCGGAAGCATACTCGGCGAGGTTTTTCAAGATCGGATGCGTCGTGACATCGTCGACCTTTTCCCCGTCCAGATACACCTCCCGGTCGTCCCTGATGCTTGCGAAATACTCTTCAACCGTTTTCAGTGCCATACATCTCCTCCTTCATGTCTTGGGTTGGAAAAATCCCGCCGTCAATCGGCCTCTTATGAACCCAGTCTGATCAAAGGAAAATATTCCTAACAAAAATTTCTCTGGAAGATAAATCTCAAAACCATGTATCGATTATCAAAACATTTTCATATTGTCAATAAAATAATCTGGATTCTCCACTATGGTTCCGGGATATTGCTTTGCCGTTCCTATGAAAGACATCCATTGGGCAGGTGATTCGTCTGCGGGAGAGGGGATAACGGATCTAACGGTGTGCGCCGGCGTAACGTGCGGAGAGGCGCGGTGGGTCTAGGGGACAGACTCCGGTGATGGATTCGGCGGGTTTTGTCTTGACGAGCGGTTTTGCCTCAACTAGGATATGTGAACCAAAGCAGGGAATCGCATTCCCGATCCGAAAAAGGAGGGAGTCATCCAATGGCGCATCTGACGAAGCTCTCCCGGTCCATCGCGGGAAAAGTGGCGTTGGTAACCGGCGCGGCGTCCGGCATCGGCCGGGCAACGGCCTGCCTCTTTGCCGAGGAGGGTGCCCGTGTGGCCCTGGCCGACTTCAAGGCCGACCAACTGCAAACCATCATCCGGGAGATCACGGAAGCGGGGCGCGAGGCCCGGGGCTTCGTGTGCGACGTGAGCGATCCTGCCGCGTGTAAGGCCCTCGTCGGAGACGTGGCCGGCGCGTTCGGCGGGCTGGACATCCTCGTGAATAATGCGGGCGTATCGCTCCCTAGCGGTGCGGCTACGCCGCAGGACGAGTTCGAGCAAAACTGGAAACGCACGCTCGACGTGAACCTCACCGCTCACGCCCGCCTGATCAGGGCCGCATTGCCATACTTGCAGGCGAGCGGCGCCGGCCGGGTGGTGAACATCGCCTCCAGCGAGGCGATCGTCGCGACCGCGGGGCTCGCGGCCTACACGGCGAGCAAGCACGGGGTGATCGGGCTCACGAAGAGCTTCGCCGTCGAGCTCGGCCGCACAGGCGTGAATGTCAACTGCGTATGTCCCGGACCCATCCGCACGGGTATGACGGAGGACATCTCCGACCAGGACAAGGAGACCTATGCCAAGCGGCGCGTACCCTTACGCCGCTATGGAGAGCCAGAGGAAGTTGCCCACGGTATCCTGAGCCTGGTGCTGCCGGCGGCTTCTTACATAAATGCGGCCGTTCTGGTGGTCGACGGCGGGATGACCATTCGTCACCCCTGAGTCGCAGCCTGCCATACTCCCCGGGGATCGCCAGAGATGCACGAGCCTCATCTGGCAGGAGTCATCCGTTTCGCGTTCATACATCGAGCCCGATTCAAGGCTCATATCCCTCAGAACTTCAACGTTCTGTAAAGCCCGAACAGTTCCCAGAATGCGCGCAAGATCACCGCGGGTTTCACACCCGTGGGTGCATCCGACAGACGCGGGTAATGTGCGACCCCCACCTCGACGGACCGGAACCCTTTCTTATGGCTGTGAGATGGGAGAGCGAAAACGGGGTCTCGCAAGCTTTGCCGTGCCCCGGGTGGATGTTCCGATTGCCTGTCCGTTACCTCCGCTGCGAGGCTCTCTAATGGAAGCCGTACCACAGGGTGACGCCGTCCACTGGCTCTCGCTCGGAGCGGAGCTGGCTTATCGGATGATCCTGGTCCGGGTACCCCAGCGCGATGCCCAACACGATGAGTTTGGAGTCCGGTATGTTCAGTATCTTCCGGAGGACATCGGGGTAAGCCACGGCCTGTATCTCCGGAATGGTTCCCAACCCGTGCTTCACCGCCAGCAGCATGATGTTCTGGGCGACCAGACCGCAGTCAAAGAGCGGCCAAACGTTCAGTCTTGCATCTTGGGAGTAGAAAGAACGGTCCGTCAGGATGTAGATGACGTTAGGGGCATCAAAGAGCTTGAACCCGCGTAATCCCCAGAGCAGCCTCTTTTCTTTGTCGTCCCTGCCCAAGCCCAGAACGTCAAACATCTTCTTTCCCACCGCGCGGCGGCGAGAATCAAACGGTTCCGGGAATCCCGCGGGTAGCGCAATGTCGGGATTCATGGGCGCGCCTGACATCGCCTTCTCTTCGCAGGCCCTACGGATTTCCTCGACGGTCTTCCCGCCGACAACGGCGAATTCCCAAGGTTGCGTGTTCGCCCATGACGGGGAACGCAGGGACATCCCAATGATTTCCTTGATTATTCCCTTAGGAACGGGCTCTGGTTTAAAAGCACGGGTACTCTTTCTCTGACTGATGACGTCACTAATGTCCATCTCTTGGTTCCTCCTTTATCACTTTAGTGGTGATACAAGGCATCCTCGCTGTACCCCGGGGCGGGTCCTGGCATTGCGTATGGCGGGGGCAGTCGAAGCGCTTCATGCCCCATCTATGCCTTTGCGAGATTCTTCAGCCGCCGTCACACCAGCCGAGAGCTGGTCTGCGGTAGACGGATTATAGGGAAAAACAATTCTGCCTGTCAACGGAATTCGAGTTCTTGCCCCCTTCACTTTTGGGGAATAAAGGGAGGGCTTCAAGCTGATGAGGGTTGGAATCTACGGTTGGTTGTGGGAGGTACAGTGGCCCGGGAACTTTTCTTGATGGGGTACGGGTGCATTTAGAGTCGTAGAAAAACTTTGCGGCATTGGGGGACGTACCTTAAAGAGTTCCTTTTCTGATGAAAGAAGCCATTTTAATTTCTGGATCAAACATGCAAATTCGGGCATTGTATGGTATATTAACAATTAGGGAACTCTATTGAAGCGGAAAGGGAACTTTTAGGACTCGAAATAATAGATGCCAAAAGAAATTCAAAGGATTAAAGTTGCGGTTTAAAGCCTCTGCTATGAAAGATCTGCAAAAGGCGAAGGGAAAAATTTCCCCTGTTTGAATCCATACAGAGTAGCCACCTGATCGCCCACCAAGAATTTCTTCAGCCCTGCCGTGCCCCTCATGTTCTTCAATCTCGGATTATGAAGGAAGATTTGTCAATCATAGCGACATCGAATACAAGGCGTTTATGAAAAAAATTATGAAAAGAACCGTACAGAATTTAAAATTAAGGAACATTGCCATTATCGCCCACGTCGACCACGGCAAGACCACGCTGGTGGACCAAATGTTCAAACAGAGCGGCGTATTCCGCCCCGGCCAGGAAGTGGTAGAAAGGATCATGGATTCCATGGACCTGGAGCGGGAGCGGGGCATCACCATCGCCGCCAAGAACTGTTCGGTCTACTGGCAGGATGTCAAGATCAACATCCTGGACACTCCGGGCCACGCCGACTTCGGCGGGGAGGTGGAGCGAGCGCTCATGATGGTAGACGGCGCTATCCTGCTGGTGGATGCCTCCGAAGGTCCTCTGCCCCAGACGCGGTTTGTACTCAAGAAGGCCCTGGAAGCCGGCTTGAAGATCATCGTGGTGGTCAATAAGATTGACCGCAAGGACGCCCGGCCGCAGGAGGTGCTGGAAGAAATCTACGACCTCTTTTTCGACCTGGACGCCACGGAAGACCAGATCGACTTTCCCGTTCTCTACGCCATTGGCCGGGAGGGGATTGCCCAGAAGACCATGGAGGAGGAGAAGAAGAAGGGGCAGGACCTCACTCCCCTCTTCCAGGCCATCCTGGACGAGATCCCGCCGCCCACGTATGACCCGGATGAGCCGTTCCAGATGCTGGTGGCCGACCTGGACTACTCCGACTACCTCGGACGTCTGGCCGTGGGCAAGGTCTTTCACGGCACGGCTTGGCGCAACGAAGACCTGGTCTGCCTGGACAAGGAGGGGAAGTCCATCCCGCTCAAGATCTCCAACCTCCAGGTGTACGACGGAATCAACCTGAAAGAAGTGGAATCGGCCCAGCCGGGGGACATTATCATCCTGGCCGGGATCGATGACGTGGAGATTGGCGACACCATCTGCACCCGCGAGGCACCCAAGGCCCTGCAGCGGATCTCCGTCGACGAGCCGACCATCTCGATGCTCTTCACCAGCAGCACCTCTCCCTTGTCCGGAAAGGAAGGAAAGTACGTGCAATCTGGCAAGATCCGCGAGCGCCTCTACAAAGAAGCTTTGCGCAACGTGGCCATCCGCGTGGAAGATGCGGAGGAGGCGGATAGCTTCATCGTCAAGGGGCGCGGGGAGTTTCAGATGGCCATCCTGATCGAGACCATGCGGCGGGAGGGGTTTGAGCTTACGGCCGGTCGCCCCCAGGTCATCTATAAGCGGAGATCTGGGAAGACCCTTGAGCCCATCGAGCACCTCTTCATCGACTGCGGCGAGAACTTCATCGGCGTGGTCTCCGAGAAACTCCCTCGCCGGAAGGGACGCCTGGTCAACCTGGTGAACCACGGGACCGGCCGCGTCCGCATGGAATTCACCATCCCTTCGCGCTCCCTGATCGGCTACCGCAATGAATTCCTGACCGACACCAAGGGAACCGGGATCATGAACTCCTACCTGAAAGGTTACGAGGAGTACCGCGGGGACTTCCCCCTGCGCATGACCGGATCCCTGGTCTCCGACCGTCAGGGGGAATCCGTATCCTACGCCCTTTTCAACCTGGAACCCCGGGGCATCCTTTTTTTGGTGCCCGGCGAGCCGGTCTACGAGGGCATGATCATCGGGGAGCACAACCGGGAAAACGACATCAATGTCAACCCCTGCAAGATGAAGAAATTGACCAACATGCGGGCCTCCAACAAGGACGACAGCATCCAGCTGAGCCCGGTGATCCCGTTGACCCTGGAGAGGGCCATCGAGTTCATCAAGGACGACGAAATGGTGGAAGCCACCCCCCGCAGCATCCGCCTGCGTAAGACGATCCTATCCGCCGAGAAGAGGCATCGGCTGCGGGCGGAGAACCCAAATGGCTAGCATTAAATCAGAAAGAACCTGAGCGACTCCGTCGAAAATCCTTCCTTTGGGGAAAGGAGACGTTGATTAAAGTCTTAAAGATTGTCAATAACCCCTCCCTCCTAGAAATGATCTTTAAGCTACGTTCCGCCTACGTATTTTCCCTTGTTATGATGTAAATCGACCCATCAGTTGCATAAATTGATACTGAAGAACAATGAGAACCGTTGATATTATTGCATCGAAGCCTAATTGTGCTGCCGTGTCTGGACACCACTTTCAGAGAACTTTCATATCTGTCATTCCGGGCTTGACCCGGAATCCAGGTTTTCTTTCTGGATTCCCGCTTTCGCGGGAATGACGTTGTTGAGATTGCTCGTTTTATGCAAGGTTTAGGTCGACAAGCCGCAAACTCTATCAATCTTATGGTAGAAACTCCTTGATCCGTTGGGGTTTTTATATCGGGAGGAAGTTAAATGGCCAGGTAGAATTTTTTTATGTGCTCGCTTCCCAGGAGATCGCTGGCCTTCCCTTCCAGGGCGATTTTCCCGTTTTCTAATACATAGGCTCGGTGGCTGATCTCTAAGGAAAACTGTATGTTTTGCTCGACTAAAAGAACGGCCACCCCCCGGCGGTTGATTTCCTTCACAGCGTCGAAAGTCCTGGTCACCAACACCGGTTGCAGCCCGAGGGAGGGCTCGTCCAGGAGCAGCAGAGTGGGTTTGGACATGAGTGCCCTGCCGATGGCTAACATCTGCCGCTCTCCCCCGCTCAGAGTTCTGGCTTTCTGATGGAGGCGCTCCTTTAGCCTGGGGAAAAGGTCAAAAATTTCTATCAATGTTTTTTCCCGATGTGCCCGAGCGGTCTCGATGTAGGAACCCATCTTTAAATTCTCCAGGACGGTCATTTCTGGGAAGATACGCCCTCCTTCCGGGACGATGGCCATACCCAGGCGCACGGTTTCTTCCGGCGGGAGGCCTCCGATCTCTTTTCCCAGGAAACGGATCTCCCCGCCCTCCCCTGCTCCCGAAGAAGAAAGTAAGTTGACCACTGCCTTCAGCAAGGTGCTCTTTCCCGAGCCATTAGGCCCGATAACCGTCACGATCTCCCCTGGGGAAACGTGTAATGACACATCCCATAGCACATGGACATCTCCGTAGAAAACGTTGATTCGATCAATGTCAAGCATAACGTTTTCCCAGGTAAGCCTCGATGACCAAGGGATTCCCGGCTACTTCCCGCGGGTTCCCTTCAGCGATCTTTTCTCCGTGATGGATCACGCTGATCCGGTCCGAAACCCCCATGACCGCCCGCATGACATGCTCTACCAGAATAAGGGTCTTTCCCTGCCTTCTCATTTCTCTTAGAAGCTGCAGCGCCTCTTCTATTTCTACAGAGCTGAGTCCGGCAAGGACTTCATCCAGGAGTAAAACTTCGGCCCCTGTGGCCAGAGCTCGCCCCAGTTCCAAGCGCCTCCGGAAGGGAACGGCAATTTTGCCGGCAGGGTCATCCCGGAGAGATCCAAGCCCCACGAACTGCAGAACCTCATCGGCCTTTTCCATGGCTCTGGCCATGGGCAAATTTCCTCCGTACAAGGCCGCAACCAAAACATTCTCCCAAACGGTCATGTCGGTGAACGGCTGCATAATCTGGGAGGTCTTGGCTATCCCTAATCGGCAAATGGCGTGAGCCGGCAGGCCCAAGGTTGACTTCCCCCGGAAAAAGACCTTCCCCTGATCGGGTGTATAAAGCCCGGCAATGACATTGAAGAGAGTGGTTTTCCCAGACCCGTTCGGTCCGATCAGACCGAGGATCTCCCCGGAATGAAGCAAAAAAGAAAAATCCTGGACCGCCGCCAGGGCGCCGAAAAGCTTGGTCACTCCCCGGCACTCTAAAAGAACCACCGGCTTCTCCCCCTCCGCCTCTTGATCTCTCCCACTACCCCTCGGGGCAGGAGAATGATCACCAGGATGATAACCCCTCCCACCAAAATCAAATAATCGTAAACGAACTTGACCCCCAGATACTCGGCAATCAGGGTGAGAAAACTCCCCCCGATCACGGGTCCGAGGACCGTACCCATACCCCCCAGAAGGGTCATGATGACCATCTGGATGGTTCGCATAATATGGAATACATCGTCGGGTATGATGTAGGTAAGCCAGTAAGCTTCCACTCCCCCAATACACCCAATCAAACTCGAGCTCAGCATATAGGCCTGGGTCTTGACCCGCAGCGTTGGAACTCCGGAGAGTTCGGCAGCACTCCCTGCTTCCCGCACCGCCCGCAGGCCGTAGCCGAACTTGGTATGGCTTAGGAGATAAGTAAGGGCAATGATCATTCCCATGAAAAAAAGGAGGAGGTAGTAAAAAAACAGCTCGGAGGGGGCTGGAGGAAGAGTGAGCCCATGAGACCCCCCGAAGAATTCCACACCGGCCAGCCGGTCCCCTTCCAGGATGATCTGCTTCAGGGCCTCTGCCACAGCAAAGGTGGCAATGGCAAAATAGGCCCCCTGCAGTCTTAAGGTGACCAGTCCAATGATAAAGGCGAAGCCGGCGCAAACCCCGCCGGAGAGGAAAAGACTCAGGAGAAAAGGAAGGTTTCCTCTGATCATGAGAAGAGCGGTGCAGTAGGAGCCGATTCCAAAATAAGCAACCGGGCCAAAGTCTATATACCCCGTATAGCCGGACATCAGGTTCCAGCATCCCGCCAGGGCGACCCACATGAAGACCAGGGCCAGAAGGCGCAAACGATACCCTTCCAACCCGAAAAGGGGAATGAGCAAGAGGATCCCCATGCTGAGGAGGAAAATAAATTGGATGCGAGAAGAATACAGGTACCTGGCCATCGGCTTACTCTATAGCCCCTTTTCCTAAAATCCCCCCCGGCCGGAGGATGAGCATGAGAAGGAGTAAGAAAAAAGTGAGGGTTAGCGATATACCGGCAGTTAAATAAGTCGTCGCCATGGATTCTACAATCCCCAGGACCACTCCACCCAAGAGAGTGCCGGGAATGTAACCCATCCCCCCCAGGACCACTACACAAAAAGCGGTGATCGTGAAGGGGAGTCCCATCTGGGGGTAAATGACAAAGGTATTGGAGATGAGAGAACCAGCCAGACCGGTGATGGATGCGGCCAAAGCGAAGGTGAAGGTATAAATTTTAAATATCCTCACCCCGGTAAGCCGGGCCATTTCTCGGTCCTGGGCCGTGGCCCGGACTGCCCGGCCGATTTCGGTCCGGTAGAGAAGATAGTACAGACCCAGGATCACCCCCATGGCCACGAAAAAAGTAGCCAGCCGGGATACCGGCAGGACGATTCCACTCCAATTCCAGGTCAACCCAGAATAGGAGGGGTTCACGGATCGATAGTCTGCGGTCCAGGCCCTCAAGGCCATGTTGGCGATCACTAAATGAAACCCAAAAGTCAGAAGATAAGACATGATGGGAGGGGCCCCCACCAAACGGTTTATGGCCAGCCGTTGGAGGAGATATCCCAGGCCATAGAGAATCACCAGGGTAAAGGGCAAGGTGAGAAAGGGGTCCATCCCCAGCAAAACGAAAAGCCAGTAGGTGATGAAAGCCCCCAACATCACGAAGTCCCCGTGGCTGAGGTTCACCACCCCCATGACGCCAGAGGCCAGAGAAAATCCTGCGGAGCAGGCGGCATAGATGCCTCCCAGCAAGAGGCCGTTGACCAGTGACTGGAAGAAAAGGAGCATGAGGTTAAAGGACCGGGCGGGTTATTACGGGTTCGCTGTTCATGGGCTGGGCATCATCTCTCTTTCCAGGGCTTCATCGGGTACCGGGGTTTCCCCTCGGCTGCCGCCGCGGGAAAAACATTCACCAGCTTCCCCCCCTGAATCTGGACGACCACGGGAGGATGGATTTCGCTGGCCCCGTCGGGCCCGAATTTTATGGGCCCGTAAAAATTATCAAAACGCTTCGAATAGAGATGCTTCATGATGGCCAGGCGATCCTGATCCTTCAGGGGAGGAATGAGCCCCAGTTCCTGAACCGCTTGCTGCTGGACCAGGGCCCCTCCCACGCTGGCTGCTTCCACGAAATCAGGGGACCTTTGAAAACGTTTCACGTATTGGCTGTTAAAATCCTGCGCGGTCCCGAAGATCGAATCCCGGTAAGGAAGGTTGGGGGTCCATTCGGAGGCTGCAAAAACATATTCGGCATCCTTTCCCAGGGAATCGACGAAATCCGGGACGGTAGGGCCGTAGCTGAAGAAGACGCCCTTGGGCGTAAAATCAATCTCTTTCAATCCCTTCATGACCCGAATGGCCACCAGAGAATGGGAGCCCACGAGAAGGACATCGGGTTTCTTCTCTTTGATTTTGTTCAGAAGGGAATTGTAATCCATAAGGGCCAGGGGAAAAAGCTCGAAATGGATCACCTTCACCCCAACTTTGGCGGCGTAGGATTTAAACCCATCGGCCGCATCGGCGCAGAAAGGGATGTTCGCCCCGAGAATGGCCGCGGTTTGCGGGCGGGGATGAAGCATGGGCAGAATCTCCACACAGCCGCGCACTTCTTCCGGAGCTTTTCCCAGAAGGGAAAAGTAATATTTGAACCCCCGGTCAAAGAGCTTGAGGGTGCTGGCGGCGCCGCAGGTCATGGGATAGCGAAATTTTTCGGTTACTGCGCTGGCGGCGATGACCTGGCTGGACCCGAATCCTCCGAGGATCAGGTCAACCTGATCTTCCGTGATCAGCTTTTCCACTAACTTGGCACTGGTCTGGGGTTCGCTCTTGTCATCATAAAAAAGGAGCTCAATGGGATATCGCTTATTTTTGACCTCGATTCCTCCCTGACCGTTGATCGTCTCTTTCCAGAATAGGTAGGCATCCCGGACCAAACTTCCATCTTTGCCATTCATTCCGGTCAAGGGAACCACAAATCCAATCCGAAAGGGCCGCTCTGCGCCCTGCAATCCATAGGGGAAAAGGAGGGAGAAGAAGAGAAAGCCCAGGATTAAGTAGAGAGAAAATCTTGGCTGGTCGTGGAATGGTGATTTCATTTTGCTCCTCCCCTCCCCTCTTTAGATTAGCTATATTATCAAAAAAAGACTGAATTGTGCAAAGGCAAAAGATCCTATTTCATTTTTTAACCGCTGTCAAAAAACTCCCTTAAGGGGTGTCTCTTCCAGGTGATGAGCTTCAGATGGGGAGTCGGCGGCGGTCGGTGGTGGGTGCGCGGAAACTATTTTGCCGGGTGGCAGTGAAGAAGCTGGGGTATCCGGGGGCGGCCGTTCCGCTGTTTTGGGGGTAACCACCTCGCTGG
>Ga0315289_10012930_pt1 | contig 11724 bp, 10 predicted proteins | sample YL17G11_40_MG_FD_203452 | JGI IMG/M metagenome (GOLD analysis project Ga0315289, IMG submission 203452) | Sediment microbial communities from Yellowstone Lake, YNP, Wyoming, USA - YL17G11_40 | ecosystem: Environmental > Aquatic > Freshwater > Lake > Sediment | place: USA: Wyoming | collected... | reverse complement strand
GGCGCGATGAGGGTGTGGGGGGCGTGAGCGCTTTTATAAAAAAAATGTGATGGATCTTTTTGAGAGAGATCCAGAGACATGTAAGAGAGCGGCGTCCGTGTCCGCTGTCTGCTGGGTTGGTCGGCCTTTTTCTTTTTCTTTTTTGCTTCATTATGCCATCACACTTTTCAGCCCCGCCCCTGTGTGCGCGCGCTCTCTCTGTCCGCGCCAGGCCGGCCGCCGCCCAACTTCGGCCCTTTTACTTTTCAAGGCCAGTCGCCTCCCCAAACGCACGCACCGGCGAAAGCGCGGCGCTGCCTTTCCTCGCTGCCCTTTTTTTTTTTGCCGCAACGCTCGACTAAGGCCGATTGCCTGTGCCCCACCGCCCGGAGACTGAGGCTGGAGAGAGTGATCGGCTTGTGTTGCTCACCATGGTGAGTGCCAGGGTGACCTGCCAGCCTTTGGCCTATGGGGTGTGAGATGTGGAGGGGTTGGACCAACAGCCAGGCGCGGGGCCCCGAAGCAGAAGCGCAAGGAGAAGCGGGAAGAGAGGCGCTCTAGCCCGTTGCCGAACCCCGCCGCCCAGCTTCCTCAGCCGCCGCCCGGGCTGCCGGGCCCCACGATTCAGGGCCCACCCAGCACACTGGATAGCCAGACGCTCAGCGTTGTGGTTGTGCGTGGCCGCGTCCCCGGCAAGTCGGGGCGTGCCCGGTGGGCAGCAGCGCATGCGTGTGCCGCCGACGCCGCGGCTGGTGAGACGGGGCGTGACATCCTCATTTGTCTCACCCAAACTTTTCTTTACTAAAATCTACAGTTGTCCGCCCCAGGCGAACCCGCCGCCAAAGCGGGGGCCGACCAGGCCCCGATCTCGCCAAAAGGGGCCGGCGAAGGTTCTGGCGCATCTCAAGCAGCCGCCGGTGCGACCGCCTCGCCGCTGCTCGCCTCCCCAGCCCCAGCCCCCTTTTCTCCACCCGCGCGCGCCCCGGCGGGAAACGCCGCCGCCGAGGCGGCCGGCCCGCCCGCGTCCCCACCTTCGCGGGCTCCCACCGCACCGCTGGTTGGAGAGGGTGACCCTGTGGCCGCCCTAGTGTCGGGCGCGGTCCGGCGGATGGTGGCAGCGGCGGGAGAAAAGGCAGGAGCGTCTGCGCCGGCTGTCGCCGCTGCCCTTCCCAGCAGCCCTCTTCCTCTTACTGCTGCTGCTACTACTGCCGCGCCCGCCCGGACGACGCACACGACGACCACGACGTCCGCGACGACCATCACCGCCCCCCCGCCGCCGCTGGCCGCGGGCGCGGGCACCGGTGGTGGTGAGGTCGCATCGCCCCCGGCAGTGGCCCCTGCGGTGACGTCTCCCCTGGCCGCCGCCCCGCCCGCCGCGCTGGAGGCCCCCCGAGAGGCCGCGGCCGCGCCGGCGCCCGCGCGCCTGCCCGCCCAGGTTGAGCTCCCGCCTGCCCTCGAGCCTCCTGTGGCGTCGCCGCCGCCGCCGCTGCCGCCGCCGTCGGGCGCTGCGGCGTCCGCGGCCTCCCTGACTCCACCGCCAAAGGAGGTGGAGGAGGGAGCCATGGAGGAGGCGGCGGTGACGCCCTCTCGGCCGCCGCCCGCGGCAGCGCCTGCCGTGCCGGCTGCCGCTGCCGCTCCCGCTGCCGCGCTCACCCCTGCCCGAGCCACCATCCGGACGACCTCCCCACCCCCGGGCATCGACGATGAGGAAGAGGAGGAGGAGGGGGGGGGGGGGGGGGGGGGGTCGCCCCTTCCGCCGAGCCCTGTGAGGGAGGTGGTGCCGGCCGTGGAGGCCGCGCCGCCTGCGCCCGTGGCCCTGCCCGAGCCCGCGCCCGCCGCCGCCTCTGTGAGGGGTGGTGGCCGCCCCTCGCCCGCCGCCGCCGCCGCCACCGCCCGGGAGGGCGCTGCCGTGGCTGCTGCCGGCGCGGCGACGACGCCGGCCGGGCGGACGCTGGTTGCCCGGGCGCGCGCGCCGCCCCCGCCGCCCACAAAAAAAAAAAAACTGCCGCTGCCAGCCTTCCCACCCTCGGCCCACCCCGGCAGCCCGCCCCCGCCCGCCCGGGGCCCGCGCCACCGGTCCGCCCGCCCGCCCGCCCCGCCCACCCTGTACATTCCGGGCGAGTCCGTGGCGGCCCTGCGGGCCCGGGCCCCGCCCGCGCGGCGCAGCGGAGAGGGCCTGCGCCTGGCCTTTGCGGCCGCCGCCCAGCAGCGGCACCAGCGCGAGCGCGCAGCGGCAGCGGCGGCGGCGGCGGCGGCGGCGGCGGCGGCGCAGGCGCAGGCGCAGGCGGAGGCGGAGGCGAGGCCCGCCCCCCCGTCCCCGCCCGCCGCCCCCCCTCAACCCATACGGACCAACTCCCGCCGCCACGGCGCCCTGGACCTGCCGTTCGCCCTGGACCCCGGCGTCGTGGAAGTCCTGTCCCCCGCCCTCGTCCGGGTCCTGACCCGCCTGGCGGGCGCCCTGGGGAGTGCGGTCCCGGGCCCCGGCGTGGCGGATGCGCTGGCGGGGCTGGCGCCGGCTTTGAATGAGAGCCCGGTCGCGTACGGCATGTTTGTGGCTCACCTGCTGCCGCTGGTGCGTTGTCATGTTGAACGAGTCCCCAAAAAAAGAGAGCGGGGATCGGTTTCGTTTCAACTCTTTTGTGCGCCTGGTCACCCCCCTCACACTTCTCTCCTCCCTCCCTTTCTTCACAGTTTCTGGGCAAGGCCACCCCCCTGGCCGCCTATCCCCAGTACCAGCTGTCCATCCTGGCCATGGTCCGGGCGGCAGCCGACGCGATCCGGGAGGCGGGCTCCGCCCGGACGGCGGCCGCGGCGACTGCGAGCGAGGAGCGGGCGGGAGGAGGGGGTGCCCCCGAGCCGCCGCCTCCGCTTTCTCCACTACCACCCCCGGCGGCGCCTGCCGCCGCCTTATTCACTCCTTCTATTGTGGTTGACCCGCCGATCACCCTGGAGAGCGCGCTGGCGTCGCTGGTGCGGCGCCTGCGGCCGGATGGGGAACTGCCCGCGCCCCAACCCGTTGCCGCACCGCCGCCGCCGCCGCCGCCTGCTCCGGTCGCCCCACAGCAGGCTGTCATTGGGCTGCCCCAGCTGGTGGCCCTAATGACGTCCAACCCGGCCCTGACGGCCGCGCTGGGGCGCCTGGTGAGTGGCGCGCAGGCGGCGCCAGCACCGCCGCCGCCGCCGCCGCCGCCCCAACCGTCGGCCGCGCCCCTGCAGGCCGTCCTCTACCGGCTGATGGCCGCCTCGGCGGCGGGCGTGACGCCGCCCGCGTCCCTGGCGGGCGTCCTGGCGGACGCCCTGAGGCAGGCGATGAGTGGAGGAGGAGGGGTCGCGCCGCCGCCGCCGCCGCCGCCGCCGCCGCCACCGCCAACACCACCACCGCCCGCCGTGCCCGCCCTGAGCGGCTTCAATGCGGAAAGCCTGCGCGCCGTGTTGGCGGTCCTGCCCGCGGCCACCCGGGCGGAACTGCTGGGCGCGGCACAGGCCGTGCTAGCCGGGTCTGCCCCGCCGACAGGGCAACAACGGGCGCCAGTGGCCGCGCCAGCGGTCGTGCCGCCGCAACAGGGGCCCGGTTTCCCGCGCGTCAACGGCGCAACCCCGCTGGGTTCCCTGATGAGCGTCATCACCAACGTGCTCGGCTCTGTCCAGGCCCGCCAGGCGGCGGGTGGTGGTGGTGGTGGTGGTGGTGGTGGTGGTGGTGGTGGTGGTGGTGGTGGTGGTGGTGGTGGTGGTCCGGGGCAGCAGTGGGCGCCGCCACCGCCGCCCGCGGTTGTGCGTGAGCAGGTCCAGGCGCCCTCCTGCCCGCCGCCGCCGCCGCCGCCGCCTCCACCCGCCGCCGCGCCACCCCTGGCCACTCCTGGCGTCGACTGTAAGGCGGCCGCCGCCGCTCGCATCGCCCGCCAGGTCTCCCGGCAGACCTACGACCGGGCGGAGTTCGGGCTGCCCCTGCGCGCGCCGACCTCGTCCGTGGCGGACCGGGCAGACCGGGCGGCGGCCCGGGCTAGCACAGAGGCGGCTGAGCAGGTAAGGGGAGCGGCTGCTGCGGCCCCACATCCACTGGCCCGCGGTCGGCCCTCCAAGCCCGCGGCCAAGCCGGTCCAGGCGGGGGCTGGGCCAGCGCCGCCGCTTGGTCGCCGCCGCGACCCGTGCCGCCCCCACCCCCTCCGGGCGTCCTCTCCCCGCCCGCCGCTCCGACCGGCGGGGCACGCCCTGCCCCTCGCCAGCGAGCTGTCCCCCGTGCGGCCGGTGAAGGTGGTGCAGGCGCAGGCGCAGGCGCAGGCGCAGGCGCAGGCGCTCGCCTCGGCCCCCGCCACCATGGCGGCCGCCCCAGCCTCGGGCGGCGGGGATGAGGCAGCGCAGCAGCCGCCCAAAAGCCTGGCCACCGCCCTGACGGCCGCCATTCACGCCCGAGCGGGCAGTTCGGGGCCTTTGCCCAGGCCAGGGTGGCGGAAGCCGGACGCCCACCCGCCGCAAGCTGCGGCGGCGGCGGCGGCAAGTGGTGAGGAGGGTGTGACCGCTCCACCCGCCGCCGCCGCCCCCGCCGCCGCCAGGGCCGCCCCTTCGCCGCCCCGTTCCTCGCCGCCGCCCTTTGCCGGCGGCCTGCGCGCCGCCGCCGCCGCTGCCGCCCGTGCCGCCGCGCTAAGCAGCGGTGGGGATGGGGAGGCCGGAGGCGGGGGCGGGGGTGGCGCCGGTGGCGGCGGCGGGGCGGACCTGATTGAGGAGGGGATGAGGATGGCAGCGATGTGTGCTGCCCTCGCGGCGGGCGGCGGCCCGTCGCCCTCCTCGGCCCCGTCCTCGCCCCGGGGGACGCCCTCCTTGCCCTCGCCCTCGCCCACCACCTCGCCGGCCGCAGGCCACAAGCGGCGGGGCGCGCCCGGGCTGGCGGCCCGCATGCCGTCAAAGAGCGCGCGGTCGCCCGGCGGGTCGTCCCCCGTGGGCGTCGCCGCGCGCGCGGCGCGGGTGGCGGGCCCGGGGTCGGACGCCCTGTCGCCCGCCGCCCTGGTGGCGGCCATGGACGTGGACATGACGACGGAACCGGGTGCCGGGGCGGAGGCGGGCGGGCCTGACGACGGTGCCGCTGGTGGTGGTGGTGCTGCCGCTGTGCCGACCTCGAGCGGTGGCGGCCTCGGCGCGCCCCGCCGCTCTGGGCGGGCGACGAAATGGAAATGGGTGGAGGGCGGCGGCGGCTTTGCGGCCTCCACCACGCCCACCACCTCCTCCGCCCCGCGCCCGGCCCCGCCGACCGCCCCGGCCCCGACCCGGTCGCCGACCGCCCCCCGCCCGGCCGCCCCCTTCCGCCTGGGCGGCCTGTTGAGCCGGTCGCTCCAGGCGGCCCCGCAACGCATCCGCCCGACGGCGGTCCTGCATCAGAGTGCCCAGGGGGGCAGCCCGCCCGCCGCCTGGATGCTGGCGGCCAACGTGGCGAGCCCGTAGAGAGTGTGAGTGTGTGTGTGTGTGTGTGTGCGTGTGTGTGTGTGTGTGTGTGTGTCGAAAACTAACTGCCTCTGCATTGTGTTGTATGTTGATCATCAACATACAACACAATGCAACTCCTTACCTTACCTACCCACCACTCCCCGCCCGCCCGATCGTCTCCATAAACGCGTTGTACGAGGACTCCAGGTCAAACAGCAGCTGACGGACGTCGCCCTCCCCAAGCTCGGCGGCGGCAGGCATGGCGTGGACGCGGGCGGCCCAGGCCCGGGCCTTGACCTTCCCCGAGAAATCTGCGGGCAGGGCCGGGATGCGGTTGAGCGCGGCCAGCAGGTCCGCCAGGGGCGGGTACACCTGGTCCGCCGCCACCATGTTGAGCTTGAGGGAGTCCATGGCGGTGATGAAGTGCTGGACGGCCTCGGCGACGGCGACGGCCGAATTGGAGGCGCCAGGCGGGCTGAAAGGGAGAAGGGATAGGGATGGTGAGAGGGGTGAAGAGAGGAGGGGGCGCGGGATGCTGTGCCCTCTCTCTCTCTCTCCTCTCTCCTCTCTCCTCTCTCCTCTCTCCTCTCTCCCTCTTACCGAGGCTTCCCGTGCTCCACCGTCGCGGGCAGCCCGGAGTAGATGAGGCGCTTGGCGGCCATGGGGCACTGCATGTTGTAGTCCGCCATGAACTGCTGGACGTCGGGGACCTGTGTGAAAAAGGAGAATGAATGATGAGGTCGAGCGCGAGTGAGGGTGCGGTCATGTCTCCCTTTTTCCGCCACACTTTCCTCGCCCGCGCGCCGCTTTCATCGGCACGCCACGCTGTCGAGGGTATCGCACAAGACACGGTCTCAACACAGCCAGCACGCACAAGCAGCGCGCGTCCCCTCTCACCACACTCTCTCCCTCTCTCACCGTGTCGCGCAGCGTCCCCCACAGCGTCCGAAACTGGCCGATCAGTTTCTCGCAGGCGGGCTCGTATTCGGCCGCGCTGATGGCGTCCCGCACGTATGCCCTCTCTAGCTTCTCGGTGGTTTTCACGATGGCGTACAGGTCTGGGAGAGGACGGGAGTGGAGAGGGTGAGAGCAAAAAAAAAAACGTGCGCGAGCGAGGTCGAATGTGGGTCTAGCGCAGTTTTTTCCAACAAAAACGCACCCGCGTACTGCTCGTAAAGCTCCTCATCCTTTTTGGACAGCTTGACCTCGGTGGCCATGACGCGTGAGTGGGGTGGGTGGGTGGGTAGCTACACGCACGCAACGCGCGCGCGCCCTCGTGAAGAGAGAGAGAGAGACGCGAGTGTGAATGACGATGCCTGGAGAAACTCAACCTCGCCCCCTGAATAGCATGCGCCGTCTATCTCTTCCACGGCGCAAGCCTCACCATGCTTGTCACACACAAGCCAGCCGACTCAAACATGCGAGTGCTGAAGAAAAGCGCGCCTTCGGGGGGGAAAAAACTAAAACAGGCACAACCAGCTCTCTCAACGCCGACCTCTCTCCCGTTTCCACCCCCCCCCCTCCTTCCCCTTCCTTCTCACCGCCCCTTCACCGCCACCAGGCACCCCATCAACCCAAACCCCACCTCGTGGTGCACGGACGCCGCGAAACCAGCCTCCAGGGCCAGGGTCTCCTGCTCCGGCCCCGTCGGGAAGGCCGCGATGGAAGGGCGGAGGTATTCGTACTGCGGCCCCACGCCCGCCGCGCGCGCGACGGGCACGACCAACCCCTCCAGCAGGGCGCCTTGAAGGGCGTCCACGACCGGGTTGGGAGAGTGGTTGAAGTCCAGGATGGCGACCCGCCCGCCCGGCTTCAGGACGCGGGCCAGCTCGGAGAGGGCAGCGGCGGGCGAGGCGACGTTGCGCAGTCCGTACGAGAGCGTGGCCGCGTCAAAGGACGCGTCCGGGAAGGGAAGGGCCGTCGCGTCGCCCTCCACCCATTCAATGGGCGCGGGCGCAGTGCCCGGGGAGTATAATGGAGAGGAGGAGGTGGTGGTGGGCGACTGCCGCACCCCTCCAAAGGCGGCCCGCTCCCGGACCGCAGCGTCGGCCAGCATGGCGGGCGCAAAGTCGAGGCCGACCACTGACCCGCCCGCCTTGACGATCGCCGCCAGCAGCAGGGTGACGTCGCCCGACCCGCAGCACACGTCCAGGGCGGCGTCGCCTGGGGCCGCGCCGGACCAGGTGACGGCCATGCGCTTCCAGACGCGGTGCAGGCCCAGGGAGAGGAGGTCATTGAGCTGAAAGGAGGGTCGGAGAGGGGTCGGGGTTTGATGAGGAGGTCGGGTTTTTTTTTGCATCGCTTGCGTCCCTGGCTTGCCCTCTCTCTCTCTCTCTTCACCCTCACCTGGTCATACACGGGCGCGATCTCGTTGAACAGGACCCGCCGGGCAGCCGCTGCGGAGGCGGTGGCCTCACCGGGTGAGCCGGCCGGGCCCGAAGATGAGACGGGCGGCGGCGCCACCACCGTCGGCGCCCGTGCTGTCTTTTTTGTCTTGTGCACGGGCGAGGGCGCGGCCGCGGCGGCGACTAACGACCGAGGGGCAGGTACGCGCGGCGGCGCCTGGGGTTGCATCCGCCCGGCCGCGCCGCCGCCGCCGCACCGGGGCGAGGTGGAGGGCGTGGTGGGTGGCATGGAAACGAAAAAATGGGAGGAGAGTGGCTTTCCCCACCCCATTTCTTCAACCTTCAATCATCATGTCCACGGCGTCCGCCTCCCTGGCCGCCGCCCTGTCCTCCGCCAAGGACCGCCGCCCCCACTCCCGCGACTTTGATGCCCTGGTCCGGTCCATCGGGGAATGCAAGTCCAAGGCAGAGGAGGACGCGATCGTGGCGGCCGAGGTGGGCAGCCTGAAGCCCCGGCTGACGGGCGGGCCGGCGGGTGGGGGCAACGCGGGCGACAAGCGCGCGGCCCGGGAATCCCTCATCCGCCTGGCCTACGTGGAAATGCTGGGCCATGACGCATCGTGGGGGCATGTGCGGGCGCTCCAGGCGTGCAGCGACCCGGACGTGCTGACGAAAAAGGTAAAGAGAGAGAGAGCAGTGCGTTTTTTTTTCGAGCATTGAGCGCGCACAGCCCCGGAGTGACCTGGTGTGGGGGGGGCGTGCTTGGAGTGGGCTGTTCCTTCCGCACAGGGGCGCGCACACACCTGCCCTGCCTTGACCAAGAGTTGCCAGGCAGTGAGAGAGGCGGAGAGGGGCCGCTTGTTTGCAGGCTCCTATTTTTTGGGGGTTGAAGGGGCGGGCCATCGCACCCGCCTCGTGCGCGTCTCCCCTCTTCCATTCTTCCATCCCTCCCCCTCCTCTCCTCTGCTCCCCACCATAGGTCGCCTACCTCACCTCCACCCTCTTCCTGGACCACCGGTCCGACCTGATCATCCTCATCATCAACACCCTGGCCCGCGACCTGGCGTCGGACAACATCCTGGTCGCCAGCGCGGCCCTGAGCGCGGCGACCCGCCTGGTGGGGCCGGACACGGTGTCCGCCGTCCTGCCCGCGGTCACCAAGCTCCTGGCCCACCCGCGCGAGGGCGTCCGTAAGAAGGCCGTCCTGGCCCTGCACGCTTTCTTGCGGTTGGACCCCGCCCTGGAGGGGCCCCTGGCGGGCGCGGGCGTGGAGCGCGCGCTGCGGGCCGCGCTGTGCGACCGGGACCCGTCAGTCATGGGGGCAGCCCTCCTCGGCCTGTCCTCCCTGGCGGCCTGCGCGCCCGGCCCCGCCCCCCTGCGCAACCTGGTCCCCTCGCTTGTCGCCATCCTGCGCCAGGTCCTGGACCACCGCCTGCCCCGGTCCTACGAGTACCACCGGTCGCCCGCGCCGTTCCTGCAAATACGCCTGCTCAAACTGTTGGCCGCCCTGGCGGCAGGCGACCCGGCGGCGTCGGGGGAGGTGTACGGCGTGGTCGGAGACGCCCTCAAACGCGCCGCTGGCTCCGGCCACACCGTCTCACACGCCATCGTGGCGGAGTGCGTGCGCACGGCGGCCGCGGTCGTCCCCCACCAGCCGCTGTTGGATGCTGTGGCGGGCGCGGTGGCCGCCTTCCTCGCCTCGCCCTCCCGCAACCTGCGCTACGTGGGCATCGCTTCCTTGGCCCGCCTGGTCCGGGTGGCCCCCGCGCTAGGCGCCGACCACCAGCTGGCCGTCGTCGACTGCCTGGAGGACGGGGACGAATCGCTGCGGGCCGTCACCCTGGACCTGCTGTCAGTCATGGCCGGCCCCGCCAACGTCGTCGCCATCACGGACCGCCTGCTGGCGTACTTGGCCGAAGGTCCCGCCGCCCGGGGCGATGCGGCGTCTCGGGCGGACGTGGCGGGCCGCATCGGCGGCCTGGCCGAGCGGTTTGCGCCCAACGCCGCCTGGTTTGTGGACACCATGGCGTCGGTCTTTGATGGGGCGGGCGACGCGGCGCCCCGGTCCCTGGTCCACGACCTGCTCAAGCTCATTGCGGGCGGGGCGGGCGATGGCGATGCGGCCGCGGACGATGAGCTGCGGGCCGCCGCGGCGGGGCGGTACTTGGACGCGGTGAGCGATTCCGAAAAGGCGGGCCGCGCGTCGGGGCGCCTGCTGTCTGTGGTCGCCTGGGTCTTAGGCGAGTACGGCCACCTCGCTCCAGGCAACCCGGGCGGTGTGCCCGCCGTCATCGAGGCCCTGGCCCGGGCGGCGGACGCGCCCGCCGCGGCGGCGGACACCCCGGCAGGCGAGGAGGTGCGGGCCATGCTGGTGAGCGCGGTCGTCAAGCTGGCCGCGCGCGCGCGCCTGGCGTCCCTGCCGCCGGCCGGAGCGGCCCTGCTGCGGTCCGCGGAGCTGTCCCGGTCCACGGAAGTCGCGACCCGGGCCGCCGAAGCCCGGTTTCTGTTGCCGGCGCTGGGCGGTGGCCTACCGCCCGCGCTGGTCGAGGCAGCCCTGCCCAGCGCGGACGCGGGCGTGCTCTCCCCTGCGCACGCGCAGGGTTCTGGCCTGCCCCTCGACCCGGCCCTCCCATTCCTCGACGCGCACGTCTCCGACGCCCTGGCCGCCGGCACCGCCTCGCCCTACCTGTCCGTTGCGGAGCGGGAGGCCCGGGGCATGATGCGGGCCGGGCTGGGCGGCGGCGGATTTCGCGACGGTGGGGCGGAGGCGGAGGGCGGCCTGCGGTTCGCTGCGTACGACGCGCCGCCGCCGCCCCCGCCCGGCGGGGCGGCCGCCGCCGCGGCTGCCGCGTCCGCCGCCGCCGCTGCGTCCGCCTCCTCGCCCCGCCCATCCTCGGCCAGCATGCTGCCCGGCCTAGTTGACTTCCCGTCCTCGCCGGCCGTCGCCGTCGCCGTCGCCGCCGCCCCGGCCCCGCCCGCGGAGCCGGAACTGCAAATCGGGGGTGGCCGCACTGCAGCTGGAGCGCGTGGAGGTGGTGGCCGGTGGGGCCCAGCACCCTCGGCCCCACCGCCCGCGCCCGCCATCAGCGCGCCTCGCCCCGTCTCGCCAGGTGTGATGGCGATGACGTCGGATGTCGCTGTCGCCCCAGCCGCAGCCGCCCACCCCCCGGCGTCCCCTGTCGACCCAAACAAAGCCCGGCTGGCCGCCTCGCTCTTTGGTGGTGGCGGCCCGGCCGAGGCGGGCGTCGGCCGCCACCGCACTTCGCCCGCCAAGTTGGGGGGCGCGGTGGCGGCACCGGCGGCGGCCGCGGTCAGCCACCTGACCGACCTGCTGGGCGGTGGCGGGATGGCGGGCGGCGCCCCAGCGACCGACCCATTTGCTGTGCTGGAAGGCGAAGGCGTGAGCGGCGGCGGCGGCGCTGTCACGTCGCCGCCGTCATCTTACCCACCCTCCACCCGCCCAGCCCTGGATCTGGACGCCCTGTACGCGGCCCCAGCTGCCGCCGCAGCGGGCGCGGCTTTCGGGTCCGCGCCCACCGCCCGGTCTCCGCTGTCCGCTGCAGTCATTGGGCCCGGGACTGACCTGCTGGGTGGGGGCAGCCTGTCCGCGTCGGCCTCGCCTGCCAGGCCTGCCGGTGCGGGTGCGGGTGCGGACGACCTGTTGAGTGGGCTGAGTGGGATGGGGCTTGGGGGGGTGTCGAGCTCCAGCGGTGCGGCGGCCTCGAGGCCGCCGCCCAAGGGTGGCGACCCGTTTGCGGATTTGCTGAGCTGATGGGGGGGCGGTGCTGGAAGGCCCTGCGCCGGGCGGCGCTGGATGCGTGGGTGATGAGGGACGGGGGGGGGGGGTACGGTGTGTCCCAACTTTGTGTCGACCCTTTTCAATTATTGTAGACCCCGCTCCTCTCTACCCACGCCCGCGCCTGATCGCACGTCATGCCTTGTCCAGCAGGGCCCCCTGCTCCACAGGCACCGCCCCGCCCACCCC
>Ga0315289_10012929_pt1 | contig 11725 bp, 11 predicted proteins | sample YL17G11_40_MG_FD_203452 | JGI IMG/M metagenome (GOLD analysis project Ga0315289, IMG submission 203452) | Sediment microbial communities from Yellowstone Lake, YNP, Wyoming, USA - YL17G11_40 | ecosystem: Environmental > Aquatic > Freshwater > Lake > Sediment | place: USA: Wyoming | collected... | reverse complement strand
TTAGATAATGATAATGTTCTGGACTTAGCTGTAGCAAATGATTTTAGTGACAATGTTTCTATCTTAAAGAACAACGGAAATGGGACTTACGAGACTGCGGTCAACTATGGTGCTGGAGATTATCCTTTTTCTGTTTTCTGTGCGGATTTGGATGGGGATGGGGATTTAGACTTAGCCGTAGCAAATCGGAGTAGCGACAATGTCTCCATCTTAAAGAACAACGGGAATGGGACTTTTCAGAGTGCAGTCAACTATGGTGCCGGAGATAATTCTCGTTCTGTTTTCTGTGCGGATTTGGATGGTGATGGGGATTTGGACTTAGCAGTGGCAAATTGGGGTAGCAACAATGTCTCCATCTTAGAAAATCTGACCCAAGTTCCCGCCAACCAGCCACCCAAACCTTTTTCGCTCATTTCTCCCCCAGATGGAGACACCATTTTTGGTGCTATCATGTTCCACTGGCAAACTCCTTACGATCCCAATTTTGGTGATCAAATCAGATATGATCTTTATGTGAGCACCGATCCAGGTTTTGATCCTGAGTCTACTGTTGTATATGACAGTTTGCCCTTCAGCCGGCTTACGGACAGTCTGAGCGTCGACCGTTACTATTGGAAGGTGAAAGCTTACGACAATTGGGGTGCGGAGAGATGGTCAACCCAAACCTGGAGCTTTGATGTTTCATATTTGACTGACACCTTGAGAATAATTGCTTTTTCACCTGTGGATCTGATCGTCACCGATCCGATTGGTGATTCCATTGGCATTGGTTTTAATACCATCCCAGGTGCAGATTATGATACCACCCAAAATTACAGTGGCGATCCCGATCCGGATCTCGATGACATAGTCACCATACCTAATCGCTTAGTGGGTGAGTATGTGATTAAGGTGGTGGCTGAGCCTGGGGGGAGTGGACCGTATAGCTTAGGAATAAGGATCGATGGAAGCGATCTGGCAATGTTGATAGCGAATCAAACTTGTCCTTCACCCGGGGCAGTTGATACCGTCATTTACCAAGCCCTCCAGTATAAGCCAGGAGATGCTAACGGAGACTGGAAGATAAACAGTGCGGACGTGGCGTATCTGATAAATTACCTCTTTGTGGGTGGACCTGCACCTGAGCCCTGGCCAGCCGGGGATGCCAACTGTGACAGCAAGATCAATAGTGCGGATGTAGCCTATTTGATTAATTATTTATTTGTAGGAGGACCACCACCAGGGTGTTGAAATCAGGTCAAAGGTAAAAGGTGATTGGTTTTAGTAAAAAATTATAGCCGGAGTGCATCCTGCAAAAGGCGGGAATGCACCTTGGAGAACGCAATTCCTTACAATCCCCCTAACTCCCCCTTTTGTAAAGGGGGGAGAAAGGGGGATTTTTATCCCCTTTAACTGGGGCAGGGTTTGAATCTTACCCTTTCTTTTTATTCCTCTCCCTGAGGGGAGAGGATAAAGGTGAGAGGGAATTTCGACCCCCTTGCCCTCACCATTTCCCTCAACGTCACGGACATCGAAGCTCTCTCGGGATGATGTCCATGACGACCAGTGAGAACTTTCCTCAAAATTTTTGCTTGACACAATAAAATTAAAATATTATCGTTGTTCCAGCAAGGGGAAAAGGGGGCAAGCTCGGAGAAGAAAATGTTGGAACAACCTGAATCAGATCAGAAAAATAATCTGTGTTCTGGGAAAATCAGCACGGAAACTCCTGTAATAAAAGAGGGGAGAATCAAAAAAGAGAGGAAAATCTTCTTTGAGACGAAAACTATGGCGGAGGTTTACGTAAAGCAGGGATATACTGCCATCGCCTTAGAAATTTATAAAAGGATTTTTCAAAAAAATCCCTCGGATTCAGAAGCCCAAAAAAGAATCTTAGAATTGGAGACTAAACTTTTCCGCCAAAGGCGGATCTGATTTCAGACCTCCAGAAGAGAAAAATTCACAAAAGCTCATGGAGAGCTGTCTAACGAAGGTAATTGCACATGATGAATGGTTCGACTATGCTCACCATAAATAGAATAAAAAAGCTACAAAGTATTTTAGAAAAAGAGAGCTTAGACCTTTTTTTGGTCAACTTTTTGCCTAATGTCCGCTATCTTACTGGATACACCGGCACCAATGGACTGGTTCTGATCTCCCCCAATGGGTCATTGTTTTTAACCGATTTTCGATATAAAGAGCAAGCTTCCGAACAGGTTAAGCAGTTAAAGGTGGTGATAGCGGAGAGAGAACTAATTCTTAGCCTTCCCACCTTGAGCTTGCTTAAGCCGAAAAGGCTAAAACTCGGTTTTGAGTCCAATCACCTCAGTTGTGGAACTTACCAGAAATTGAAAAATCTTTTACCCCATTGTTTGTTGGTTCCCACCGAAAATTTGGTCGAATCCATCTCGATTAAAAAAGAACAAAATGAAATTGAAAAAATAAAAAAGGCGATCTGCATAACTGAACAGGTTTTTTACGAAATTTTGGATTTTGTCAAACCCCAGGCGAAGGAACAGGACATAGCCGCAGAGATCGAATACAGATTCAAAAAATACGGTTCTGGTGCTCCTTTCTTTGAAACCATTGTAGCTTCTGGAAAAAGGTCTGCCCTACCGCATGGAGTGGCTTCGGGCAAAAAGATTGAAAAAGGGGACCTGGTCACTCTGGATATGGGGGCGGTGTATGATGGCTATACCGCCGATTTGACCCGAACCGTGGTGGTGGGAAAAGCAAACAAAAGACAAAAAGAGGTGTATAATATAGTTTTGAAAGCCCAAAAACAAGCCCTAAGCAAAGTTAAACCAAAAATAAGAGCATGTGACTTGGATAAAGTGGCAAGAGATGTCATTAAACGGGCTGGATATGGTAAATATTTTGGACATGGACTGGGACATGGGATAGGAGGGATAATTCATGAGGGTCCTGCAGTAAATCCGAGAAACCAACAGCTTTTGGAGCCGGGCATGGTGATTACCGTTGAGCCGGGAATTTACATCCCTAACTGGGGTGGAATAAGAATAGAAGATGATGTGTTGATCACTAAGAAAGGGTGCAAGGTTTTAACCAAAGCCGAAAAAAAATTAATTGAAGTATAAATGTAGGGGCGGGGCTTATTGAGATAGAGAAATCCCGCTTCAGCGGGGTTCCCGCCCGAAAATATAGTTTCTTAATGGTGCCCGTTCAAAATAGTAAGAAGAGTAACAGTAGTGATAAAGTAGATGACCAGGACGTATAGTTTCTTATCTAAAGCATAGTAACAAACCCTCAGAGTGAGGGGGTAATTATGTGGGTCTCTAAAATTAGAAAATTAATAAAACTGGTGGAAGAATCCAACATAGGGGAACTGGAAGTCTCCGGCTGGGGACAGAAGGTGAGAATCACCAAAAAGATGAGACAGGAAAACAACCCCACCACAGATAAATCGGTGACTACCTTCACCGTGGAATCCAAGAGTGAACCGACCACCAAGACGCAGATCGTTTCCGCAGAGCCACCCAAGATGGTGGAAGAGACAGATCTTTTGGTTCCCATAAAATCCCCTATGGTAGGGACCTTTTACCGGGCTCCGGCTCCAGATGCCAAACCTTACGTGGAGCTAAATCAGCAGATCACGTCGGGACAGGTGGTTTGCATCATCGAAGCCATGAAGCTGATGAACGAGATAGAGTGTGAGGTAGCGGGAAGGGTGGCTAAAATACTGGTCGAAACTGGCAAACCGGTGGAATTCGGACAGACCCTCTTTTTGATTGACCCAGCTTAATCGAGTCTGCCATTGTATTTAGCTCCTCCTGTTGCCTGCGGTCAACGGAAAATCTATGCTAAGCGTCCATACGAGTATCTTATTATTTCAGCAAAAAGGTTAATAACCCCATAGTTTGTGTCGAAGTTATTGGTAAAAAGCAATTATTGATTAAGCCAATGCTATTTCTTGAGCAAAAGGAGGGGGAATATGACGCTAAAACAGATGTTGGAGGAGATGCTTTCTACCAAGGCTTCGGATCTTCATATTCGAATCGGAGTGAGGCCGACTTTACGCATTGACGGTACCCTTCGTCCCATTAGCGAAGAGCCTTTGACCCCCCAGGAGATGGAAGGGATAATGAATCAGATTCTAAGCGAAGATCAGAAAAAGAGGTTTCTACAAAGAAACGAGCTGGACTTGGCCTTAAGCGTCTCCAAGACGGGACGCTTCAGGATCAATTTTTATAGACAGAGAGGCACGGTGGGGATTGCCATCAGAGCAGTTAACACAATCATTCCCTCATTTGAGGAGCTCAACTTGCCTCCCGTGCTAAAAAGCTTAGCAGACCATAGAAGAGGACTGATCATCCTCACCGGAACCACGGGGAGCGGAAAATCGACCACCTTAGCGGCTATGATCGACCACATCAACTTCACCCGATCGGAGAACATCCTGACCATTGAAGATCCCATCGAGTATATCCACCGCAACAAGAAGAGCATTGTGAGTCAGAGGGAGATAGGAATGGATACCGAATCTTTCGTTACTGCCTTAAGACATGCTTTTCGTCAGGATCCGGATGTGATTTTAGTCGGAGAGATCCGGGATCTGGAGACTATGTCTATCGCCTTGACCGCCTCAGACACGGGACACTTGGTTTTGACCACTTTACATACTCTCAATGCGGTGGAGACGGTGAACCGAATCATCTCTTTCTTTCCACCCCATCAACATCAGCAGATCAGACTCCTTTTGGCCGCTACCTTGAATGCCATAATTTGTCAGAGACTTCTGCCCAGGTGTGATAGTCCGGGAAGAGTCCCCGCCGTGGAAGTTTTGGTGAATACCGGGTCGGTAAAGGAATACATAGTTGATCCTCTAAAGACTCCCTTGATCCTGGAGCTTATTGAAAGTGGAGCTATTCAATATGGTATGCAATCTTTTGATCAGTCCATCATGGATATTTACAAGAGAGGGATGATCTCTTATGAGGAAGCCCTCCTTCAGGCAACCAATCCCAATGATTTCGAGCTTAGGGTTAAAGGGATTACGGGCGCCTCGGATCGGGGATGGCACGAGTTCGAAAAGACCACAGAAAAGAAGAGATTTTAATAATCAAGCTAACACCTGTAATCCGTTAGTGGTTTGGGCATATGGTTATGCCCTCTCGCACCGGAGTTAACGGGAGGACTAAAAGTCAAGCTTAATTGGAACGGTTATAAAGAATTAGTTGGGAGCATTCTTGTTTAAAAAAATACTGATCGCCAATAGGGGAGAAATCGCCCTGCGCATCATCCAGGCTTGCCAGGAGTTGGGAATAGCCACAGTGGCCATCTTTTCCGAGGCAGACAAAGGTTCTCTTCATGTCCGCTTTGCAGATGAGGATGTCTGCATAGGTCCCGCCAAATCCCAAGATAGCTACTTAGATCCCAAAAGGATAATCAGCGCCGCCGAGGTGACCAACGCGGATGCTATCCACCCAGGCTACGGCTTTTTAGCCGAAAATCCTGATTTTGCTGAAATCTGTGAATCCTGCGACATAAAATTTATTGGACCCTCCTCGGAGATGATCAGATTAATGGGCGATAAAGCTCTGGCTAAAAAAACCATGGGTGATGCAGGCGTTCCGGTTATACCGGGAAGCGATGGGGTAGTGGATTCTTTGGAAAAAGCCAAAGGCATCTGTTATGATATAGGTTTCCCGGTTATTATCAAAGCCTCCTATGGGGGCGGGGGAAAGGGAATGAGAATTGTTCGGGATGAGGATGAGCTGAAAAAGGGATTTGAGATGGCGGGATTAGAAGCAGGTGCGGCATTTGGCAATACCTCGGTTTACATCGAGAAGTATCTCTTTAATCCCAGGCATATAGAATTCCAAATTTTGGGGGATGAGTTCGGAAACGTAGTTCATCTGGGGGAGAGAGATTGCACCGTTCAAAGAAGACATCAGAAGCTTCTGGAAGAATCACCTTCCCCGGTTATAGATGAAGATTTAAGAAAAAGAATGGGAAAAAAAGCAGTAAATGCCGCAAAGAGTGTGGGCTACCAAAGCGCTGGTACCATCGAGTTTCTATTAGATGGGGATAAAAACTTCTACTTCATGGAGATGAACACCCGCATTCAGGTAGAGCATCCTGTCACCGAGGAGGTCATCGATATAGATTTAATAAAGGAACAAATTCGATTGGCTTATGGGGAAAAACTTGACCTTTCGCAAGAGGATATTTCTTTGAAAGGACATGCTATCGAATGCAGAATTAATGCGGAAGATCCCCAAAGAGATTTTCTCCCTTGTCCGGGAACGATCACCAGCTTTCACGTCCCGGGTGGACATGGAATCCGGGTGGATACGCACGCTTACGCTAAATACGTTATCCCCCCTTTCTATGATTCGATGATTGCCAAATTGATCGCTCACGGAAAGACCAGAGAAGAGGCAATTCTAAAAGCCCGAAGAGCTTTAGAAGAGTTCATCATCGAAGGAGTGGAGACCACCATCGAATTTCACAAAAAAATCCTTTCGGACAAAAGATTTATAAGTGGCAGATTTGGTACCTCCTTGGTGGAGGAGATGCTTAAAGAAAAATTGGAGGAAGTAGAAAAATATTAAGAGGTAGCTCGGTCTCGGTGACGATACTTGTTTTCTGCCAGAGGCAGATCCGCCTCTGGCGGACGATGCTCGAAGTAAGTTTGAGAAGCTCGGTTTTTTTTTCGAGCATCGAGTTTCCATTGATGAGTTTCGACTTGTGGTGAGCAGAGTCGAACCATACGAGCTTCCTTAACGACAAACGAAAAACAAGACACGTTTAATCCAAGGAGGAATCGTGGAGATAAAGGTGGAAATAAAGGATGATCTGAAATATACCAAAGAGCATGAGTGGGTGAAGCTGGAAGGGGATGTGGCTACCATGGGGATCACCGATTATGCTCAGAAAGAATTGGGGGATGTGGTCTTTGTAGAGTTGCCCCAGGTGGGGACAAAGGTGGAACAGATGAAATCATTCGGGGTGATCGAGGCGGTGAAGGCGGTTTCCGATCTTTTTTCACCTTTGACCGGGGAAGTGATCGAGGTCAATCACCAACTGGAATCGCAATCCAATCTGATAAATTCCGACCCTTATGAACAAGGATGGATCATCAAGATTAAGATGAAAGATCCAAAAGAACTGGAGGCTTTGCTTTCACCTGCAGAGTATAGGAAACTAGTGGAGAGCAAAACATAATAAACTCTTTCGTTTGCAAAGGTTGCGGTTCAGATTCGCTACGCTCACTGCAAGTCGGTTAGGTATCGTATAAAAAGTTAGACGTCAGTCGTTTATCGTCTAAAAACCAAGAGACGAAAACTAAAGACATCAGACCGATATGTGGCCGAAACCCAAACCGATAAACGATAAACATACAAACCTTATTTTATGGATACAACAATATGACCTATGTCCCTAATACTGAAAATGACAGAAAGGAGATGCTGAAAGTAATCGGGGTGGAAAGCTTTGAAAATCTGATCGAATGCATCCCTGAACCCCTCCGGCTTAAACAAGAATTAAGGCTTCCTCCACCTTTGTCTGAACTTCAGTTGACCAGGCTTTTAAGCGATCTCTCCTTTCAGAACAAAAACACATCACAGCTTATTAGTTTCTTAGGGGGAGGGGCATATGATCATTTCATCCCTGCGGTGGTGGATCAGATAATATCCAGATCAGAATATTATACAGCTTATACTCCCTATCAGGCAGAGGTCAGTCAAGGAACGCTTCAGAGCATCTATGAGTTTCAGTCTTTGATTTGTGAGCTCACCGACATGGATGTGACTAATGCCTCTATGTATGATGGAGCCACCGCCGTGGCAGAGGCGGCTTTGTTGGCGCATACCGAGACTCAAAGAAATGAGGTTTTAGTAGCGGGCTCACTCAATCCAAATTATAAAGAAGTTCTTTTTACTTATTGTGGAACTATCAGGCTCAAAGTGAGAACTCTCCCCCCAAAGGATGGGTTGGTTGATCTTGAGGGAGTCAAAAAAAACATTTCCGAAAAGGTCGCCTGCGTGATCGTGCAGACCCCCAACTTTTTTGGACTTATTGAAAATATCGAAGAGATAGAACAATTAACACATTCTAAGGGTGCTCTTTTGGTTTTGGTCTGCGATCCGATCTCTTTGGGGATTTTGAGACCACCAGGTGAATATAATGCCGATATTGCCGTGGGGGAAGGGCAGGCTCTGGGGAATAATTTGTCCTTTGGCGGACCATATTTGGGCTATTTTGCCTGTAAACAGAATCTGGTCCGAAGAATGCCGGGAAGGATCGTGGGCGTCACTGTTGATACCCAAGGAAAACGAGGCTTCGTCCTCACCCTTCAGACTAGAGAACAACATATAAGAAGAGAAAAAGCCACCTCCAACATCTGCACCAATCAGGCTTTGTGTGCCTTAGCTTCTTGTGTTTACCTGTCTCTTTTGGGAAAATCCGGGATCAGAAAGGTGGCAGAGTTATGTTTGCAGAAAAGCCATTATACACTGGATGAAATCACTAAGATTGAGGGATTCAAAAGGAGATTTGATGCGCCTTTCTTCAAAGAATTCGTAGTGGAAACCCCCGTTCCTCCGAAGAGAATAATAAGGTCACTTATGAAACGAAATCTTTTTGCCGGAATCGATTTAGCCCAGTTTGATCGAAAATTAAAGAATTGTCTTCTGGTGTGCGTTACCGAAAAAAGAACCAAAGAAGAGATCGATTATTTGGTGGATGAGTTGAGAAAATTGGTTTAAGGAACAAAATTATGTTTTGCCCTAATTGTAAATACGAGTATAAGCCGGAAATCAAAAAATGCCCCGATTGTGGAGCAGACTTGGTGGAGAAATTAGAAGAATCAAAGCCTGTTGTTGAAAAGAAACAGAAGTTAGTATTGCTTTGTACCACTCAAAATTTAGTCTATGCTGATTTTCTAAAAAAGACTTTGGAAAAGAATGATATACCGTGCTTGATTAAAAATGAGGGAGGAATGATGTCCTACCCACCAAGTTACGCTAAAATATATGTTCCAGAAGAAAAATATGAAGAAAGTCGAAAGATCAAAGTGCAATTGGTTGATGATTTATGATTAGGTCAAAACCCTTCTGAATGGATTCCAGATAACTCGGAGGGTATATTTATGCCGTTCTGTCCTTTATGCAAGGCTGAATATAGTCCAGGGACAAAAAGATGCCCTGACTGTGAAATCGATTTGGTGGAGGAGCTTCCAGAAGAGGAGGAGGTGGAAGATTTAAGAGAAGAGGATAAACCGGAGAATTTGGTTCTTCTATACTCCACTCATAATCGGGTGTATGCGGAGTTTCTCAAAGAGACTTTGGAAAATAACAACATTCCCTGTTATCTAAGGTCCTCTGGAAGTTTTTTAGAAGAGGGATTGGGCTATGTCACCAAGGGAAAAGGCGGCTACAAAATTTATGTCCCCGAGGATAAATATGAAGAAAGTAAGGCTATAAAAGAACAGACCGTGGGCGATCTTTGATTTATCCTATGGATCCAGCATTGGAATCGCCTGAATCATTTAACTTTTCCGCCAGAGGCGCCCGCCTGCCATCCGTCGGGCAGGGATCTGCCTAGGGCAGATAACCCGGAGAAGCACCATGAAAAGTAAAGTTTTGTTCGGAGTGGTTTTATGCTTGGGAGCGATTCTTCTGATCTCCTGTGTCAAAAAAGTGCCAGAGAAGATCGAATGGGCTCCCTCTTTGGCAGATGCCTTAAAAATTGCCCAAGAACAAGACAGGTATATAATCGCCGAATTTTGGTCAGATGGGTGAAAGTGGTGTAAGAGGTTGGAGGATTCAACCTTTACCAGTAAGGATGTAATTGCCTTATCCACGGATATGGTCTTTGTTAAGGCAGAGTCGAAAAAGGATACGGTTACCAGAGATCAGTATGAGATCGCGGGTTTCCCCACAGTTATCCTAATGAAAAGCTCAGGTGAAGAGATAGATAGAATTTACGGCTATCTTCCGGCTGGGGAATTTGTGTCAACCATTCAGTCATACCTACAAGGAAAGGAAACCTTGGAAGACATAGAGAATAGATTCCAAAAAGACACCACGGATGTGGAGCTTGCCTTTAAGCTGGCGGAGAAGAATGAAGGACGTAGAAAGTACGATGAGGCGGTTTGGTATTATCAAAAAGTGGTGGATTTGGATCCGGAGAATAAAAAGGAGAAATCGCAAGATGCTCTTTTTAACGTAGCTTGGCTCAAATTGAGAATGAAAGACTACGAGAAAGCAGTAGATGGCTTCAAGAGTTTTTTAGAGAAATTTCCAAAAAGCGAAATGGCTGAGGATGCCGAAAGATATATCCCCTACACCTATGCCCAAGCTGGTGACACCGGCAAAGCTTTAGAGCTTTATCAAAAATTCTTGATGGATCACCCAAATTCTCAGGATACCACCTGGGTAAGAGAAAAGATCAAGGACCTGAAAAGCGAAGGGTCAACGGATTAAACGGATGTAGGTCGGGTTGCGAACCGTAGGTGAGCTACCCGACAAAAAACTTGGTTTCCCCCTCACCCCTGGGGGAGAGGGTGATTAGGTACTCTTGTGGGACAAAATTTTGATGATGGAGTTTTGAATAAATGAGCGAAAAATTGATATTCGAACTCTCTTCGCGGGGAAGAATTGGGTATTCCTTACCCTCTTTAGACGTGCCGGAAAAGAATTTGGAAGAGTTATTGCCCAAGGATAAGCTGAGAAAAGAAGAACCTCCTTTACCCGAGGTAAGCGAGGTGGATGTGGTGAGGCATTTTGTCAGGCTCTCCATTATGAACCATCATGTGGATAAGGGATTCTATCCTTTAGGCTCATGCACCATGAAATATAATCCTAAAATAAATGAAACTCTTTCCCGCCTTCCCGGATTTTTATATCTTCACCCACATCAGCCTGAAGAGACCTGCCAGGGTGGCTTAAAATTGATGTTTGAATTGGGTGAGTATCTCAAAGAGATCGGAGGAATGGATGAAATCACCTTACAGCCGGCCGCAGGGGCACAGGGGGAGTTGACGGGTTTATTGATAATCCATGCTTATCATAAGAAAAATGGGAACCCTAGATCCAAGGTGATAATTCCCGACTCCGCTCACGGCACCAATCCCGCCTCCGTGGTTACTGCGGGTTATACCACAGCTCAGATAAAATCCAATGACAAGGGATTGGTGGATTTGGAGGAGTTGAAGAAAGCAATGGACGAGGAGGTGGCGGCTTTGATGCTCACCACTCCCAATACTTTGGGGCTTTTTGAATCTCAAATATTAGAAATTGCTGAGGTCGTCCACAATGCCGGGGCACTCCTTTACATGGATGGAGCAAATCTGAATGCCATGATGGGAATAGCTAAACCCGGAGAGATGGGATTCGATGTAGTTCATCTCAACCTGCATAAAACTTTCTCCACCCCCCACGGCGGAGGTGGTCCGGGCTCAGGACCGGTAGGGGTGAAAAAAAATCTGGCTCCTTTTCTTCCCGTCCCTCTGGTGGCTAAAAAGATAAATAAAAAGGGACTTGAAGAATATTATTTCGATCTCAAGCGTCCGGATTCGATTGGAAGGATGCATAGCTTCTATGGAAACTTTGGAGTGCTGGTGAAAGCATTTTGTTATATTAGGCAAAACGGAGCATCAGGCTTAAGGGAGGTTTCAGAAAATGCGGTGATCAACGCCAATTATATCAGAGCTAAGTTGAAAGATTATTATCACCTCCCCTATCCTGGTTGTTGTCAGCATGAGGTGGTTTTATCTGGA
>Ga0315289_10012928_pt1 | contig 11726 bp, 10 predicted proteins | sample YL17G11_40_MG_FD_203452 | JGI IMG/M metagenome (GOLD analysis project Ga0315289, IMG submission 203452) | Sediment microbial communities from Yellowstone Lake, YNP, Wyoming, USA - YL17G11_40 | ecosystem: Environmental > Aquatic > Freshwater > Lake > Sediment | place: USA: Wyoming | collected... | reverse complement strand
TTTTTCCTAAGACACTCTTTACCTCTGTTCCATTATCCTTATTCAGAACTGTTCCACGTATATTTGCTGGACTTGGGGTCTCAGCCTTCTGGACATATAAAAGTGTTGTCTCCGGTGTCGTGACTGCCAGCGTTACAGGGGGAATGATATTAAAAGAGAGGTTCCCTGTGCAATTTAATATATCAACTGTATAGCCTGTGTCCACTACAGTAATAATAGCCTCAGTTTCCTTTAAAATGTCGATCTTAGAGCCCTCTTTTGTTGTAATAAATGCAGTACCATCTTTTGTCTTGAGCTTTGTACGTTTAAGGAGTGGGTAGACATTCTTCAACTCAACCCATTTTCCGGATGAGTTTAAAATAAAAACTTCTCCTTCAGGTTTAATCTCTCCAAAGGCCATGGGTTCCTGAGCAAAGACCTGTACTGGAATAAAATTCGTGAGAATAAAAGAAGATATGAGCATAATAGAAATTAATCGACTACTTACCATCCTGTGCCTCCTTTTTATCTAAACAGCACACTTAATAGCAATATTATCAATATACTATATATATAGGAAAACATTATTTTTGTCAAGTTTTATATATATAAAGATATATAAAATATATTATAACTTTGATAATCACTATCTTCTAATAATATAAGATAAGAGCAAAAAATATACCATCAGCATCAATACTATTTAAAAGGGTTTTGCTACAACAACCCATGTCATACAACTGACATTTTCCTCATTAATATGACAAGAAATGGCAGCAACACACTGCTCCTCACGCAACAAAGGCTTTTCTGATCGGTTACACAATTTTTAACTTGCAATTCCCTGTAGCTTGCTACAGGGTTACCTTGTTTTTTATTTCTGTCATTGTCTGGCTTGACCGGACAATCCAGTCATTAGTATTTTTCTGGATTCCCCGATCAAGTCGGGGAATGACGAATAACCTTTGTATTTATTTTAGGATACCCTGCAGCTTGCTGCAGGGAAGTTCATTACAGCTTGCTTATTGAATCTCTGATCGTGGATGGAGCATGAAAATAATGGAGTGATTTTTAAGTCTCTAATATGCCCTGGTCAGCATTCTTTATAAAGAGGCCTGCAAGTTCCGGATCAAACTGGGTTCCTGCATTTTGTTTCAGTTCATCAATTGCAGCAGAAAAACCAACAGGTGACTTATATGAGTTTTTACTTGTCATCGCATCGAATGCCTCTGCAATGGCGATTATTCTTGACTCAAGAGGAATCTCTTTCCCCTTAATCCTTCCGGGATAGCCTTCGCCATCATATCTTTCATGGTGATGAAGTACGATATGCGAAATATCTTTATAAAAAGTAATCTGTTTCAATAATTCATATCCTAATGATACATGTTTTTTATATTCTTCTTTGGGTTGAGATTCATCGAGTTTGATTTTTAAAAACCCGATATCATGCATCAGACTTGCACGGTATAACTTGTTTTTGTCTTCATCTGTCATATTCATCGCCCTTGCAATCAAAAAACTATATTTGGCAATTCTTCTCGAATGTCCACGTTTTTGAAGAATATAGTTGTCTATAGAATCAAGCAGCATGTCCGTTATATGTATCTCGTAATTTTTCTGTCCTTCAAAAAACATGGCTCTGTCTATGGCTATGGCAGCCTGGTCAGCAAAATAAGAGATAACCGTTTCATCTTCTTCAGTAAAATCCCCCTGCCTTTTGTTTATAAGTTCTATAACTCCTACAATTCCGGAGCTCAGTCTCATGGGAACACACATAAGAGACCGTGTCTGATAGATCGTAATGGCATCAACTGATGAGTCAAACCTTTTGTCGCCACTTGCATCATCAATCCGCACAGACTGTCCTGTACTTACCACCCAACCTGCAATTCCTTTATCATTTGGCATAGTAGTGCCGACTAAATTTTTTGATTCTTTCCCTTTCACTATTTTGAATATAAGGGCCTCATCTTCTATGAGCAGTATAGAACCTGCATCAGCGCCTGTCATTGCGAGAGAACTATCCATTATCTTATCCAGCAAAATATCGCTGTATTTTTCACCCTTTATGTCCCTCGTGACAGTTAAGAGGGTATCAAGCTTTGAACTATATTCTTCAATTTTTTTGATTGCCCTGTTTGATGCCCTGTTTGATAAAAAAATACTCAGTACGATAAAAAATGATGCAATGACAATTATTCCGATCGTTGAAGTAATCGGTATGTATTCCAACACTTCATATAAATACTTCACTATCAGAAACAACATGCAATACACAACAAGCACTAACAATCCGTTGAGAATCCTGATATATTTTTTAATTTCTTTTGTAATCTCTGTTTGTGTTTTGACTATCTCGCCACTCATCTCATACCTCCGTTCGGCTCATCTATCCAACTCTTTTCTCACCTTTTCCGTTTTAGTAAAACTATCATACACTACTCTCTTTGTCAAGGTTTTTGCTCAAAATGTATACTTGCAAACTTGCAAGTTCGTAAGCTATCATGCTTATTATGAAGAGCAGAAAAAAAGCAAGGCCTGACTGGGATGAATATTTTATTGGTATTGCAAAGGCAGTCTCAACACGGGCCACCTGTTTGAGAAGAAAGTATGGTACAGTCATTACAAAAGATAACATTATTGTCAGTACAGGTTATAACGGAGCTCCTTCCGGGATGAAAGACTGTCTCGATGTGGGTAAATGCACAAGAAAAGAGCTCCGGATTCCCCACGGGGAGAGATATGAACTCTGCCACAGCGTTCATGCTGAGGCAAATGCTATGATTCGTGCATCAGCCGATGAACTACGGGGTTCAACAATATATATATCGGGAATAGATGACGGAAGCAGCGAATGTCCTTCCGAGCCATGCATGATGTGCAAGAGGATGATACTCAACTCGAAGATAGCAAGAGTTGTGTATTCAGACGGGAATAACGGATTTATCGTTATTGATCCCAAGAAATGGCTGAAGAAAAGAGTTTAGACACTCCATTATGAAGACTGTTCTGGTGACAGGATGTGCTGGATTTATTGGATGGAAGGTCTCTGAGAGACTTCTTGAAGAAAACGTTACTGTTATTGGAATTGATAACCTTAATGATTACTATGATCCTCGATTGAAACAATGGAGGCTCACACAATTAAACGCAAAGAGCTCAGAGCATAGAGCACATGGGAAATTCAATTTTTATCACTCTGACATAAGCAGTTTTGATTCAGTAAAAACAGTATTCGCCAATTATACTCTTGATGCGGTTATCAATCTTGCTGCAAGGGCAGGCGTACGGGCATCTGTACAGGATCCCTGGGTGTATCTTGACACAAATGTAAAAGGTACATTAAATCTGCTTGAGTGTTGCAAAGATTCTGGTGTAAAGAAATTTGTATTAGCATCTACATCAAGCCTCTACGGTCTTAATGAAATCCCTTTCAGCGAGATGGACAGGACTGATTCTCCATTAGCACCGTATTCAGCGACAAAGAAAGGGGCTGAAGTGCTCTGTTACAGTTATCACTATCTCTATGGACTTGATATAAGCATACTAAGATATTTTACCGTCTATGGGCCTGCGGGCAGGCCTGACATGAGTATATTTATATTCATAAAAAATATAGACAACGGTATCCCTATAACTGTATTTGGAGATGGTTCACAACAAAGGGACTTCTCTTACATAGATGACATTGCTGACGGGACAGTGAAATGCCTCCAGCCTTTTGGCTATGAAATATTCAATCTCGGCAATGACAACCCTGTTCAACTCATGTATGTGATACACCTCTTAGAAGATGCCCTTCGTAAAAAGGCGGTAATAGAATTTATGCCCCGCCATCCTGCTGATGTTCCTGCAACATGGGCAAACATTGAGAAGTCTAAAACAAGATTGAACTGGTATCCAAAAACTTCCATAGAAGAAGGCATTAAAAAAACTGTTGGATGGTATCTTGAAAATAAAGAATTTATAAACACTCTGGCTTGAAAAATTCTATGGTATAGAATATAGTCTTTCATATGCAAACCGTTGGCTTCATATACGATGCAATCTTCTTAGGGCATGAGACACCCCCGGGGCACCCTGAAACAAAAGAAAGATTGATTTATGTTGTGAATGCCCTGAGAGACTCAGGTCTATGGGAAAGACTCATTCATATAAAACCCCGCAGGGCAAGCTATGACGATATTGCTCTTGCTCATACCCGTCATCACATCGAGAAGATTAAAAATCATGGAACAGGATTCTTGGACCCTGACACCTACATGTCACAGGATAGCCTTGATGCAGCGCTCTATGCTGCCGGTTCAGTAATTGAAGCCGTAAAAAGATGCAATGAGAAAGAGATACAGAGGGCATTCTGTGCGGTAAGGCCTCCCGGACATCATGCATCATCAGACAGGGCATCGGGATTCTGTATATTCAATAACATAGCCATTGGTGCACGGTACGCCCAGAAGATTGGATACAAAAGGGTTCTTATTACAGACTTTGATGTCCACCACGGAGATGGTACCCAGCATATTTTTGAAGATGATGACACGGTTTTTTATTTCAGTACACATCAGTCCCCACTCTATCCAGGCACTGGAAATGACTCAGAAAGGGGAACGGGTAAAGGAGAGGGGTACACATACAACATCACCATGCGTGCAGGCTCAGGAGATAAAGAATATATCTATGTGTACCAGAATGTCCTTCCAGAGATCACAAGAAAATTCAAGCCTGATATAATCCTTGTGTCTGCCGGGTATGATATCCACATGAATGAGCCACTTGCAGATATCAGGGTTTCAAATGAAGGTGTCAGGAGTATTGTACAGAATATCCTCTCATGTACAATGAAGCCTGTATTATTTGTCCTTGAAGGGGGTTATGATTTAACTGCTCTTGGAGATTCTGTAAGAATTACTGTTGAAGAGATGCTGAAGAACTGAAGGATCTCAGTGCATTATGCCGGAGCAGTACTCTTGCCTTTTTTCATTAATAAGACAAGGGGGAAAACACATATCAAAATGATGCTGATCAGATAAAATGCATCATTAAATGACATCATTGAAGCCTGTCTGAGGAGTTCTTTATGAATGGCAGCGAGTCCTCCGTAGTCTGATAAGGAACCCCAAAACCCTCTGTACTCCAATATCTGAGCAGTTTGTTCTGAAGCAAACTGGTAAGCCCTGTCAAATGGGGTGAGGTGCTCAACAAGATGAGACTGATGGAATTGGGCACGCCTTGAAAGCATTGTGGTAACAAAAGCAACGCCAAAGCTTCCCCCAAGATTTCTCAGGAAATTATAGATTGCTGTTGCGTTTCCCATATCTTCTTTTTTTATAGTTGCAAAGGCAAGAACTATCAAAGGTATGACGGTAGCACCCATTCCAATTCCCATAATCATCCGTGGCAACGCAATTGAGAAAAAATCCGCATAGAGATTAAACTTCGACATGAGATATGAAGAATATGCACATGTGATGATTCCAAAGGCGAGAATACCCTTAGGATTTATCTTTGTCACGAGCCTTCCTACTATTGGCATTGTGATCATAGAGGCAACACCTCCAGGCACGAGGACAAGTCCGGCATAAGTCGCAGTATATCCCATGAGGGTCTGTACATAGATGGGCTGAAGTATAAGACTTCCAAATAGATTAAAAAAAATACAGAACATCACTAAACAACCTGTGCTGAACGAGATATCCTTAAAGGTCTTCAGGTTAAGTATCGGCTGCTTCTTATTGAAGATTTCCGCTATTACAAACAGTATCAGGGATACTGCTGATATGATGCTCAACCACACAATAAAACTCGATGAAAACCACTCCTCTCTCTGGCCTTTATCAAGGACTATCTGAAGACATCCGACACCAATGGGAAGGAGTATAAGCCCCCAATAGTCAATAAATTTCTTCTCCACACGCTTCATGTATGGCGGGTCAACTATGAAGAAGAGAGTCATCACTATGGATACAATGCCTATAGGAGCCTTTATGAAAAATACCCATCGCCATGACCAGTAGTCAGTAATCACGCCTCCAAGAAGAGGACCCATGATTGGACCAAACATTATTCCAATGCCAAAAACTGCCATTGCCATTCCGTGCTGATGGGGTGGAAATGTTTCAAGGAGAATAGACTGGGAAATAGGTTGAAGGGCACCTCCACCTATGCCTTGTAGAACCCGAAAAAATATGAGACTCTGGAGGTTCCATGCCAACCCGCATAAAATAGAACTCACAGTAAATAATGTTATGGAAACTATCAGATATCGTTTTCTTCCGAATAATCTGCTCAACCATCCAGAAAGGGGTATTATTATTGCATTCGATACAAGGTACGAGGTGATTGCCCACGTGGATTCATCTAAACCTGCGGAGAGGCTTCCGCGAATATGGCCAAGGGACACATTCACAGAGGTCATATCCATTATCTCTATGAGAGTGGGAAGCATTACTGTTACTGCGATGATCCATTTATTCATCTTTGACGATTATCGTTGGTACAACAGACATCCCGATCCGAAGGATACGCTCAGGGTCTGTGCCTTTTTCGAGTACTATTTTTACAGGTATTCTCTGGACCACTTTCACATAACTTCCTGTCGCATTTTCTGGCGGAAAGAGTGAAAATACTGCTCCAGTGCCAGCCATTATACTTTCAACAGTTCCTTTAAAGGTTTTTCCCGGATACGTATCTACTTTTATCTTTACCTTTTGCCCTGGTTTTACATTATCTAATTGTGTTTCTTTATAATTTGCGGTAATCCATATATCATCCAGTGAAACAATTGCCATTAACGGCTGCCCGACAGATGTCTGGTTTCCAACCTCTACAGACTTTTTTGTCACATATCCATCAGATGGTGCAATTATCTTTGTGTATCCATAGTTAAGTTGTGCTGCTTTCACCTTTGCTTCTTTTTCTTTTATAACCGACAATTGAGAAGTTTTTGCTGCCTCAACCTGTCTCACAACCGCCTTTTGTGTTTCAACAGCCATTTCTGTCTGTTTGAGCTGCTCTTTTGCCACTTTGACCTGTGCAAGGTTTACATTATACACTGTCATTGTTTTCTCGTATTTTTCCTTAGAGATGGCATCTTTTTTATAAAGATTCTCTGCCCTTTTAATATCTATTTCAGCCTGTTTGAGATTGGCCTCCTGGAGTTCAAGATTCGCCCTTGCGACCTCCATCGCTGTATGTAACTCCGACAACTGCTTTTTCGATGCCTCAATCTTTGCCTCAAGCTCTAAAAGTCGTGCATTCTCTGCACTCAGCCCCGATGTTGCCTCTTTTACCCTTACCTCATAATCCACAGGGTCTATTTCAAGGAGAAGGTCTCCCTCTTTTACAGACTGATTATCCTTCACATAAATTGCTTTCACTGTGCCTGCTACCTTTGACGCAATAGTATGGATACGACCATCTACAAAGGCATCGTCTGTGCTAATATGGGTAGCCTTGTACCTTAGATAAAAAAAGAGGATTATTGCCCCTATCAGGGCAATGGCAATAAACACGATAATTGCAATTTTTTTTCTTTTTTTGTTTGTTTCCTTTACCTCATCCATTGGTGCCTCCATTTTTAAGATAGTGTGCTGTCCCTAACAGTTCTATACATTTTTTCTTCCGTCATTCCCGTGCAAACGGGAATCCAGAGACAATTATTCTGGATTCCTGCTTCCGCAGGAATGACAGTTTGAGTAAAGATATTTATGAGACAGCACACTATCTCATTGCCTGTAGTTTGCCTGATAAAATACGCTTGAATGACAATGCACATTGTGTTACACTTACTCTCATCTTAGCAATTTCCTTGGCAATCCGAGTTTATAAATTATGGCATGAGATAATGCATATCGCAAGTTATTTTCAAGGAGATGCTTGACTTTTATTATTAACTATGGATTAGTACGATTTTAAAAAATAGTTTTCCCATAAATTCACAAAATAAAGGAGGATGAATGTGGACAGGAAAATTTTTTTAAATGAAAAGGATATGCCAAAACAGTGGTATAATATTCAGGCTGACTTGCCAAATCCTCTTCCGCCGCCACTCAATCCAGCAACAGGACAACCAATAACACCTGACATGCTCGCACCTGTATTCCCCATGAACCTAATCGAACAAGAGGTGAGTTCAGAGAGATGGATTGATATACCGGAAGAGGTTTTAGAAAAATATCTTATGTGGAGGCCAACCCCGTTATACAGGGCATACTCCTTAGAGAAGTATCTTAAGACACCTGCACGTATATATTTCAAGAACGAAGGTGTAAGCCCGCCCGGGAGTCATAAGCCTAATACAGCGATAGCTCAGGCGTATTACAACAAAGTATTCGGTATAAAAAGAATGGCTACAGAGACTGGAGCTGGCCAATGGGGAAGTGCACTTGCCTTTGCATGTAACCAGTTTGGCCTTGAGTGTAAGGTATATATGGTCAGGGTAAGCTACAACCAGAAGCCTTATAGAAGGATTCTCATGGAGACCTGGGGCGCAAAATGTGTGCCGAGTCCAAGTCCGGATACAAACGCAGGGAGGAAGTTCCTTGAGCAGAATCCAGAACATCCTGGAAGTTTGGGAATATCCATCAGTGAGGCGATAGAAGATGCGGTGACTTCAAAGGATACACGATATTCTCTCGGGAGCGTTCTCAATCATGTGCTCTTGCATCAGACTATCATAGGTCTCGAGGTACAAAAGCAACTTGCCATGATAGGAGAGTACCCTGATATAGTTGTAGGTTGCGCAGGTGGTGGAAGTAACTTTTCTGGTCTTTCCTTACCATTTGTCAGGGACAAGATTCATGGTAAAAAAATAAAAATAGTTGCCTGCGAGGCTGCTTCATGTCCGACTTTGACAAAAGGTCCTTATGTATACGATTTTGGTGATACTGCTGAAACAACACCACTTTTGCCCATGTATTCCCTTGGTCATGGTTTTGTGCCAGCTCCTATCCATGCCGGCGGCCTGAGGTATCATGGAATGGCTCCAATAGTCAGCAGGCTGCTTATGGATGGACTTATAGAGGCAAGGGCATATACTCAGCTTGAGACTTTTGCAGCCGGCATTACATTTGCGAGGACAGAAGGGTTTATCCCGGCTCCGGAGACTAATCATGCTATTCAATGTGTTATAGAAGAGGCAAAAAAGGCAAAAGAGGAAGGTAAAGAAAAGGTAATATTAATGAACTGGAGTGGACACGGCATCATAGATCTCGCTGCATATGATGCGTATATATCCGGAAAGCTCGAAGATTATGTATTACCGGATGAAGAAATACAGCATCTTCTGAAAGACCTCGAGAAATTTCCAAAACCAAAATAGATGAAAAGAGGGGGGATTATCCCCCCTCTTTTATACACATGCTATGAAAATATACTGCCATCAGCTGGGAATAATAGTAGAATTCTCTTATTGTATTTCGATGAACAATGGATTACCGTGCAGAAATAGTATAGGTTGTTATAAGGAAAGGACAGACATCGTAGCAATTCTTAGAGAAAAATTTACCGATGAGGAATTAAGGAAAGCCTTCAGTGGTACGCCGAAATCAAGGATAGAGCGTATCATAGAATCTATAAAAAATGAAGGGTGATTCATTATTTGCGCTTCATTCTTGACAAATAAATCTTTCACTCCCTATACTGTTTAAACGATGAACCAACACCTCAATGAGCTTTACGAGCGTGGCAAACAGCTTTTTGAAGAGGGCAAATACTCGGAAGCAGAGCCAATTCTAATAAATGTAATCAGTATGAACCCTAAATACGCTGACGTCTATAACAAGCTCGGCGTCATCTCACATCTTAAAGGTAACCTGCAAGAGGCTGTTGAATATTTTGAAAGGGCACTCGAATTAAACCCCAACTATACAGAAGCATCATTAAACCTTGCCATCACCTATAACGATATGTACGAATTTAAAAAAAGCCAGGAGGTTTTTTCACTTGCTGCACAGATTGCACACCCTACCCCTACTGCTCTTGATCCGTTCATTGCAGGGAAACTTGCCAATGAACACTATAAGATTGGCAATCTTTATTTAGAGCTTGGCATGAATGATGAAGCCACAGAAGAATATCAGAAGGCAATTAAGTTGCGCCCCAAACTTGCAGACGTCCATACAAAGCTCGGTATAGCTTTAAGAAATAAAGGGCTTATCGATGATGCTATCGCCCATTTTTTAAAGGCAAAAGAGAGTAACCCTAACTATGGACCTGCATGGATACAGCTCGGCCTGAGTTACTACATGAAAGGTCTTATCGAAGCTGCCTCTGAAGAATGGGAGCAGTCGCTCAAATATAACCCTGAGCTGTTAGAAGCAGAAACCTACCTGAAGCTTCTCAAGAAGAAGGAAAAATAACCCGCAGTGTCCCTCCTTACACTAAGGAGTCTTCATATCTTCTTCAGGTCAACCAGCGGTTCTATAAAGGTTGTCTCTGATCTCAACCTGGAAATTGAGGAGGCTGAAGTCTTTGGCCTTGTGGGAGAGAGCGGATGCGGGAAGACTCTCACTGCACTCTCGATCATGGGAATACTTCCGCAGAATGCATTCGCAGAAGGGAAGATTATCTTTAGAGATAATAATCTCCTCACACTTGATAGAGAATCCATGAGAAGGCTGAGGGGAAAAGAGCTCTCAATGATATTCCAGGAGCCAGCAACATCACTCAATCCTGTGCTTACTGTTGGTTATCAGGTAGCAGAGGTTCTTACCACACATATGGATATCTCAAAGAAAGAGGCAATGAATACTGCAATAGAACTTTTGAAGGCAGTGAAAATACCCTCTCCTGAAATCAGAATAAAGGAATATCCACATCAGTTATCAGGGGGGATGAAACAAAGGGTTATGATTGCTATGGCAATAGCCTGTAAACCATCTTTGTTGATTGCAGATGAACCCACAACAGCCCTTGATGTCACAATACAGGCGCAGATACTTGAGCTCATCCAGAGGCTCAGAGAAGATATGAAGATGGCAGTGCTTCTTATCACCCATGACCTTGGCATTATTGCAGAGAATGCTCAAAGAGTCGGTATTATGTATGCAGGAAGGTTGATGGAGCTTACAGATGTATATGAACTCTTTAATAACCCGAGACACCCATACACCATAGGTCTATTAGAGTCTCTCCCCGAAGAAAAGGGAAAACCTTTAAAACCAATCCCTGGCTTTGTGCCGGAACCAGACAGACTCCCTTTAGGGTGTAAGTTTTCAGATAGATGTAGATTTGCACTACCAGAATGTAATGAGAAAGAACCAGAGCTGATTCAAACTCAGAACTCGTCACTTTTACCCCGTGGAATGAATTCATCTTTTTATTCCACGGGGCAAGCTCATCACTCATCACTGCATTTTGTTAGGTGCATCAGGGCATCGGAGATACTATGGCGCTCCTGAAAGTAAATTCTCTAAAAAAATATTTCCCTGTGAAAAAAGGATTCATGACAGCCCCTGCATTACTCAAAGCTGTTGATGGTATTGACTTGTCTCTTGATGAGGACAGGGTCTTTGCCCTTGTTGGTGAGAGCGGATGTGGGAAGTCAACCGTTGCAAGGCTTATAGTGAGGTTACTACCACCTACTTCTGGCGAGGTATTATTTCAGGGCAAGAATGTTTTCGAGTTGAGCGGTGATAACCTAAAAGCCTTCAGGAAATCAGTACAGATCATATTTCAAGACCCCTTTTCATCTCTTAATCCCAGGAAAAGTATTCTGGATACCATTGCAGAGCCACTCAGGATTC
>Ga0315289_10012926_pt1 | contig 11727 bp, 7 predicted proteins | sample YL17G11_40_MG_FD_203452 | JGI IMG/M metagenome (GOLD analysis project Ga0315289, IMG submission 203452) | Sediment microbial communities from Yellowstone Lake, YNP, Wyoming, USA - YL17G11_40 | ecosystem: Environmental > Aquatic > Freshwater > Lake > Sediment | place: USA: Wyoming | collected... | reverse complement strand
CCCGGGACGTGCCCTCGCGGCAGGCCGCACGGGTGGCGGCCGGATCGTGATGGGCGGCGCGGGCCAGTTCCTCCAGCGCGCGCGGGGTCTTGCCAGCCCTGTACTCTTGCACCCCACGTAGGTAAGCAGACAGGAAAGCAGTGCCGATCTCAGGGTCGCCCTCCAGCAGGGCGGACCCAAACATTATGAAACTGTACTGGTAGTTGGGCAGCAGTTCGGAAAATGTGACGCTACGGATGATGTTACGCGAGACGTAATCCAGATCCTTCTCCAGGTCCACCGCTGCGACGGCATCAATCCTGCCGGCCGACACTGCCGCGGTGGCCTCGGGCACACGCAAAGTGACCAGCGTGACGTCCCGGGTAGTGAGTCCGCCGAACTCCAGCGCTTGGTCCAGGAGGAAGGCGCCTACCCCCGCCTGGGTGGCGATGGCGACACGCTTGCCCTTAAGCAACCGGAGGTCGCGAAGGCCCTGCGGGAAGGCCTGGCGGTTGCCGAAGATGGCTCCGCCGCCCTGGCAACCGGGAGCGGCGATGTCGCGGGCGGCCACGACCTTGATTCGGGCTCCCTTCAGCGCGGCGTTGATGAACCCCGGGGTCGGGCTGACCATGCCGACCTGGACCTGACCGCTGGCCAGCAGGGGAAGCGTATGGGCGGATTGCGGGCTCGGGTGGAACTCGACCTCGAGCCCGGCCTCGCGAAAGAAACCAAGCTCGTCGGCCAGGTACAGGGGGGCCAGCGTAAAGCGTGGCACCAGGCCCACCCGGAGCCGGCGGGGCGAGCGGGTTCTGTTGCGGCAACCGGCCAGGACGGCAGCCGCGAGGCAGGGCAGGAGCTGCCTACGTCGCATCAGTGCTCCGTGAGCCCGTTCCTAGCAAATGCAGGGGCAGCACCTTGCCGGTGCGCGTCACCAGGGGGTCCTCATGCACCACTTCGAGGGCCCCAGTGCTGCGCCAGATGCGCAGCGCCCCGGTGCCGCCCTGGAACCGCCGCAGCTCGCTCAGGAAGCAGTCCCGGACGGCCTCCGGAGAGGGCAAGGATACCCGCCGGCTGACGCGCAAGAGGATGCGCGCCTGGTGGGGTGCGTCCTCCTCGACCAGTTGGTAGTCCAGGGGGCCGCCTCCGAAGCGTGCCGGGAGCACCTCCTCGAGGACGCGCAGGATGTCGGTCCCAACCAGCGTCACTCCCTGTCCGGTCAGCTTGCCGTAGCTGAAGACGTCGCGAATGCGCGTGGTGAAGCCGGCCCGGCTGAAGGTGCAATCGCAGGCGCCCTGCTCCAGGATCCCGGCGTCGTCCATATCGACGTTGATGAGGACCATTCCCGCGAAGGGCAGCAGGGTGGTGAACAGCAACGCGTCCACTTCCGCCCCCGACAGCGGCGCCACCCGGCGGTGGTTGATCACCGCCACCGAGTCGTGAAAGAGGTGCACCGAGTTGCCGGCAGTCATCTGGCGGCAGGCGTAACCGACGGGCCCGATCTCGGTGATCCCGTACCGGGTGAAGACTTCCGCGCCCGTGGCCTCAATGGCGTGGCGTTTAGCCTCGGTCACCGTCTCGCCACCCACCTGGAAGAGCGTGCCGCCGATGTCCAAGCCCTTTTCGGCGGCGGCCACCGCCACGCGCACCGCCGGGCTGGGGTGGCAGGTTACCGCAACCGCTTGGCCCTGCCGGCGCCGGCTGGAGATCCACTCGGCGACAGGCAGGAAGTCGTTGGGCGGCAGGAATGCGGGGAAGGGGACCTTCTCCCCCAACAGGCGCGCCAGCGCGACCATGGCCTGGGTGACCACTTGGTAATGCGTGGAATCGAGCGACTTTGAATAGGTCGAGAACCACTTCTCCAGGGGACAGCCCAGCCGCGAGTAGCTGATAGGAGCGAGGAGGCCGTCCCCGGCCGGCAGAATCGGCTTAAGCTGTATGCGCTGCCTGCCAGCAAGGGAGAATTCGCGGATGTCCAGGGTGCGGTAGGCCTCCCCATGCACCCGCTGGGACCTGCTGTTGGGAGTGGTTGTCCCGCCACTGCGGCTGCCCCCACTGGTGGTCTCTATGCCGCCCTTGACCAGGGGGTTGCGGAAACTGGCTGGTGTGGCCGGGATCTCCCGGCCGCACCGGAGGATGGGTCGTTTGCCCTTGAATTCGTCGTGAGAGAGATAGACGCCCTGCCGATGCAGAGCAGCCAGCGTGGACTCGAGGCCGTCGCGGCGCACGGCCTCGGCCAGGTCCTCGTAACCGCACCCGGCCAGTTGGAACATCTGATGGTAGGGGTTGGCGGGGTTGGCGAAGATCGCGCAGCGGGCCAGTTCGAGGAAGTGCCGCTCGCGGTTCTCGAGTTGATGGCGGATCACGCTGTCCGGGTCGGCGTGCGGGGGGGTCCGCAGCAGCGCATAGAGCCCGGAGGCCATCCGGGTGTAGTAGCCGAGCTTGCCGAAGAGGGTCACGCCGCGGCGTCTCCGGGCAGGCGCAGGCACTGCTCGGCATACTTGCCGAGCTTGGTCCATATGCGCCTCTTCAGCACCAGGAACTCCTCTTCCAGCGTGATGGAGGGATGGCGAGGTCGCGGAAAAGGCACGGAGAAGTCGCCGATCACGGTTCCCGGCTGGTGGTCCAGGACCAGGAGGCGGTCGCTCAGCAGCAGCGCCTCCTCGACGTCGTGGGTCACGTAGACCACGGTCTTCTGGTTCTGCTCCCAGAGCTCGAGGAGCTCCTCGTGCAGGGACAGGCGGGTCTGGTAGTCCAGCGCGGCGAAGGGCTCATCCATGAGCAGGACGGCGGGGTTGCTCAAGAAGCAGCGGATGACCGCCACGCGCTGTTTCATGCCCAGGGACAACTCATGGGGATAGGCGTGCTCGCGGCCCGCGAAGCCGAACCGCCGCAGCAGCTCGAGCGCCCGCGCCTCGCGCTGCGGCTGGTCGCAGCGTTGCATGCGGAGCCCGAAGGTGGCGTTCTCCAGCACCGTCATCCAGGGGAACAGGCTGTTCTCCTGAAAGACCAGCAGGACCCGTCCGTTGGCGCCCGGCACGGCGGGAATGCGTTCGACGGCGCCCTGCTGGGGGGCGATGAGGCCGGCCAGTGTCCGCAGCAGCGTCGTCTTGCCGCAGCCGCTCGGCCCCACGATGGAGACGAACTGGCCGGAGCGAACCTCGAAAGTGAGATTGCGCAGTGCAGGCAACGGACCTGCTTCGGAGGGAAAGGTCACGGCAAGACCGGTGCATCTCAGGTGCATCGACAGGCCTCCAGGGGCGCGCAGCGGCACGAAAGCCATATAAGATATTCGGGACCACTTATCTACGTAGTATACCTGATCGAAGTCGTTCTCTGGCATAGGAATACCGGTCACCGGGTACTAGGACCAGCGGGCAGGCAGGCGACGGCCGTGCCCGCTGGCAGGCGGAACCGCCCAATGCGGGCGGGCCGGCGCGCTGCACCTGGACCCGCTCGAGAAGAACCCGCTCTACCAGTTCCATCCCGGAATCAAGGCGCTGGCGGTCTTCGCACCGGGCTGTTCTGTGGCGCGCAAGGGCTGCCAGAACTGGCAGCTCTGGCAGGCGCGCACCGACTTGAGGATAGGGGGCTAAAACGTCAGCGAGATCATGGCTTCCAACTGGTTGCGTTGGGTGCGGGTGGCGAAGGAATCGAATGTCCGGCCCGCCCAGCGGGTGTAGCGCACTTCCGGCACGACGCGGATTCCAACGGGATCGATCAACTGCACGCCGAAGCCGCCAACGAAGCCGCGTACGGTGCGTTGCGCGGGTCGGGCCGGTGTAAGGTCGCAACACTGGGTCTGTTCGGAGCCGACGGTCGTGTCAATCGCCGTCTTGATCCTGGACACACGGCGAAGGACGCCACCGGCTTGAATGAACCAGCGCGGACCCGCCTCGTGACGGTCTTTGCCATAGTAGCGGACGACCACTGGGAAGTCGAAGAGCTTGGTGCGGGTATCCTCGTTGCGGACGGTGTGTTTGCGCTCGTCGGCAGTGGTATTCGGATTGTCCGTGCCTTGGTAGATGTCGCTCTGCATCTGATATCCGGCCCGCCGTACAAACAGGCTCGCATTCGCCGCAAAGCGTTCTTTGATCGCGGCCTGAGCCGTGACCCCGTAGCCGACGCGGTGCAACAGGCCCACCGTGGTGTACAGGGTGTCAACAGCCGGACTCGTGGTGACGGTATTCATGTACCCGTCCGGCACGACTCTGAGGCATAGGACGCTGAGCGTCGCACCGGCTGAGATGCGCCGCACGTATGCAGGCGAGTGCAGCACTTGCGGAGCAGAGCGCTCCGCAGCCGGCTGGGCGGCCGGCGGATTCTGGCTCTGCGCCGGAAGGGCGACGCCAGACAACAGCGCGGCAACGAGAGACAGTTTCTTTTGCATGGGGACGGTTAAGACCAGTTTCAGAAGACGTCTCAGCCAGGATTCCCGTTTCGGCATCCCGGGCGTAAGCAAGTATACACCCAAGGGCCTGCGGTTCAAGGGGTCTTGCTCCCGGTTTCCCTCCCGATTGGCCGCAGCGGGTGGCGGGGGAGCAAGTCCCACCTTTTCCGGGCGGGTTGCTGGCAAAGGCGCTGACGCATGCGGTGGGCGAGGTGAGGGTGGCGGTCCAGAACCGGCCTCTGGGGCGCTGGCGGCGCTGCTCGCGCCGCCGCAGTGGCGCTGGCGCGGCTCCCGGAAGCTACTCAAAGAACAGGACTTTAGGCACGATTCGGTACTTGTCGATGAGGCAGGGCCCGCGGGTCATCCGGTAGTCCTTTCGAGCTGCCCCTACCAGTGCCGGGATGCGCAAGGGATCGTCGCTCTTGTGGTAGGCGCAGACGGCCAGGCGCGGCTTGAAGCGCGCCAGGGTCTGCCGCGCGCCTGCGAGGGCCTCCTGCTCGGCGCCCTCGATGTCCATTTTCACGAAGTCCACGCGGGCCAGGCCGAGTTCGGCGACCAGCGTGTCAAGGCGGACGAATGGGACCGCGATTTCCGTTGAGCCGCGCCGTAAGACGAAGCTGTCGCCGATGGAGCTGTTATCGTCCACCAGCAGACGCAGCGTCTCCTCGCGATGCCAGACGCCCTTGGGGTAGACGATCAGGCGGCGGGCGGCGATCTCGGCGGCGAAGTTGCGGCGCAGGCACTCGAGGCTGTCCGGGCCGGGCTCGATGGCCACCACCAAGGCCGCGCCCATCCGGAGCGCCTGCCGGGCGAAGACGCCGACATTGGCGCCGCAATCGAGCACCGTATCCCCCGGCCGCACGCCGATGCCGCCGTAAGTGTAGACATCACTTTCGGCCTCGGCCAGCATGTCGGCCAGCCAGTAGGCGCTCTGGCGGCGCTGCGGGCTCCAGAGAGGCCCCAGGGGGGTCTCCCAGAGCTCGATAGAGGACTCCGCGCGCAGCGGCCGCAACGCCTTGAAGATCCGGTCGCGCGCCCGGAGGTGGGCCCGCACCTGCGACGGGGCCTCCAGGCAGGCGCCCAGAGAGCAAGCGTTGCTGCGGCGCACCGCCCACAGCCCCACAGCCTTTAGGGGAGAGCGAAACAGCAGGGCGACATAGGCGACGGCAGCCACGGCCGCCAGCGCCAGACCGATGCGTATGCGGCGCGACACGGGCTCAGGCCTGCTCCAGGGGCGTAAGTCTCAGGCCGAATTGCGGCTCGAGGTCGTAGGGGATGCCGTGGACCACGCGGCGGCCCGCTCGGTGGTCAGCTCGAAGGGGTGGCACATTCCCACACGAATTTCCACTTTGGACTACCGGGCGAGTTGAATATACACCCCACCTCCCCCCCCGTGTCAAGGCCATAGCATGGCTTTCGGCGCCGGACGGCTTCCGCATTGCCCGCAGGGGTCCACACCGGCGCCTGCCGGGGCCTTGAGCGCCCCAAACTGCCTTTGCCCGAAGCCTGTCGTCCCACACCTCTCCGCCCCCTGTCCCGCTGTTCGCCGAGTTTGCCTCCGTTCAAGCCTCGGCTATCCGGCTGGCGCCGACAACGCCGGGGTGCCCTCTGGGCCCCGCCGCACCAATCCCGGGTTATTGCGGCGCCACCACTTCAAACGGTATGGCGGGCAGCGTGCCCAACGGCAGGCGGCGATTGTTGGCCTGTTTCTTGGCCGGGGCGTTCGCCGCCCCTGCCGCGAAGGCATCCACGATCAGGTTGCCTTTCAGGCCCGGTTTGACCTTCCCCGCGTCAGCGCGCAACAGGATGGAGAGGCCGTCCGGAACTGGCGAGACGTGCTGGATGGTAATGCCCTCCGGCGGCTCGTTCAAGGCCAACTGAAGCTGGGCCGCGGGCCGGTTGACCGGCAGGAAAAGCCGAACCAGTGCGGTTCCGCCGGCGGGAAGCTTCACCGGCTCTTGCGCGGAGAGCTTCCAGGGGATCCTGGCCCGCCCGGCTCCGATGACCTGGACCAACCACTCCTGGGCGGGGACCAGATGGTGGTAAACGAAAGCCTGCATCATGTCTTCGGCGGGGACGCCCGGGCGGCGGACTGCCCGTTTCTGAATTACGGCGCGTCCTTCCAGAGACAGAGGGATGGGTTCTTCGGCGCGGGCCGGCGGCACGGTCAAGGTCAGCCGCACCTGGTCCTGGTTGGCCGGCACCCAGCCGCCGCTCAAGGTGAATCCCGGCGGCGCGTCTTTCAACCGGAGCGCGATCTCGCCGGCGAAGCCGTCCCGCCGCAGCGCGTAGACCGTGATCGGCGCGCTCGTGCCGGCGCGGACGTTGAGGCTGGAGGGCACCACCCGCAGCTCGAAATCGGGCTGGGGAGGGCCGACCCGCAAGCGGTAGGCATACTCCGCGCCGCCCTGGCGCTGGCTGTCGCCCAAGTGCAGATAGTAGGTCCCTTTCTTGGGCAGTTTGACGCGGATGCGGGAATCGGCGTGGTGCGTGAGCAAGCCCGTGCCTTTGTCCTCGGAATCGTCGTTGGCGGCGAGCTGCCGGCCGGCGGCGTCGGTCAGTTTGAGCACGGAATCCAGGGGAGAATCCAGCCTGCGGGCATACACCTCGGCGACGATTTCGTCGCCGGCGCGCCCTTGGACACGGAACACGTCCCAATCGCCGGGCCGGTCGATGCGCCCGTTCACAATGAGTGGCAGCTTGAGCCGCTGCGCGTTCCGGGGCTGGTGGTTGGGCTCCTGCTCGAGGCGTTCCGGCAGCGTGTCCACCGCAAAGGGCAGGCGGTTGGAGATCCAATCGCCCTGGCGCACGGAAATCTCGTGCACGCCTTTGCTTTTGGCCTCCGGCGTGAGCCGGGCCGCGGGGAGGTTCCAGCCCTGCACAGCGACGGCGTTTTGGGCGCCGGCCTTGCCGCCCAGCGGGAAGATGCCCGTCACAAACGGCAACTCACCCACGGTGATGCGGTAGACGAAGTCCTCGCGGCCGCGGTAGATGGAATCGCGGATTTCGAGCAGGTAGTCGCCGTCGCTTGGGATCTCGTAAAACAGAACCGGGTCGGGGTGGAAACGGTAGTGGCCGGCATATTGCAGCTCCTTCCCCTTGGCGTCGTAAAGCGCCAGGGTGGCCTGGAACCAGCCGGGGACGGCGTCGGAGATATAGGGGATCAACTCCCGCGCGCGGGCGGCCGCCACCAGGCGCTGGCCCTTGGCGGCCGGGAAGCGGTATCGGTCCACGCGGCCGGGCACGATCTGGCCGTTCAGGATGGCCGGCAGGGTGACGCTGATGGGAGCCTCGGGCGCGTTGTTTCGCGGCTGGTTAAGGGACCTGGTGGGCACCGCGGTTCCCGGCTCGGCGACGACTTTGGCCGGCTTCTTGGAGAATTCGGGCAGTTGGTCGATGCGGAACACCAGCGGATTGGTCAGGCCGGCCGGCGTTCCCAGCCGCAACTCGCGTGTACCGGGCGCCGCGTCCGGCGCCACCGTGATCCGGACGGTCACGGTTTCGGCAATCGCCGGACTGGCCGGCCTTCTCACGAAGCCGGCGATTTTCTGCCTGATCTCGGCCAGCTTCTTCTCGTCTTCGGGCGTCCCGGCGCCCTGGCCTTGCGGCTGGGCCGCGGCCGGCCTTTTTTCCATCAGCTCCCGCAGTTGCTCCCGCAATTCGTTGAACTGCGCCACCGTCATCGGTCTGACGTGCTGGATCACGGTGGCCTGGACACCCGCACCGGAGACCAACGCACGGCTGACGCCGGTCAGAAACTGGCCGCCGGCCGTGACCTCGAAAGTGGCGCCCTGCCGGCCGCCGGCGGGGTAGACGTAACCGACGCGCGGCGTGGGCTGCTGCGCCCGCAAAACCGGAACGCTCGCCAGCAAAGCGGCCAGGGCCGGCAGCGTACGCCATCGGAAGGGGCTCATAGACGCTCCACCGCGGAGATGATTTCTTTCAAGCGTCCGCCGGTCGGGGCGCCGTCCGCGGCGGTGGGCGTCACGCGGACCTCCTGGCCCAGCGGATGGGGCAGCCTGGCGTCGGGGTCGATGCCCAGCAGCGTGTAAATGCTGGCGATGAGGTCGGCCGGGTACACGGGCCGGTCCTTCACTTCTTCCCCCTTGGCGTCCGATGCCCCTACCACGTGGCCGCCCTTGAATCCGCCGCCGGCGACCAGGGCCGAGAAGACCTTACCCCAATGGCCGCGGCCGCCGTTCCAGGGCGCCTCCCACAGCACCCTGGGGGTTCTGCCGAACTCACCGCTCCACCAGACGATGGTGCTCTCCAGCAGGCCGCAGTCGGAGAGATCCTGCAGGAGGGTGGCCATGCCCTTGTCCATCTCGGGCAGTTTGCGGCGCATGGTCTGGAAATGCTGCTTGTGGGTATCCCAGCCGCGGTAGTTGATGGTGATGTAGGGCACCCCGCGTTCCACCAGGCGCCGTGCTACGAGGCAGGACTGCCCGAAGGTGTTGCGGCCATAGCGCTCGCGCAACTCGTCCTTCTCCTGGGAGAGATCGAACACCTTGCCCGCATCGCCCAGGATCAAGTCGTAAGCCTGTTTCCCGGCCTCCTCGGAAGCCGCCAACTGGGCATCGCCGTTCATGGCATGCAGCAGGGTGTTCAGCTTGCGGAGGTACTCGCGCCGACCCTGCTGCCGCTGGTCGGAGATGCCTTGGGCGACCACGCCTTCCACGGCGAAGCGATTCTGCCCCGGGTCGCCGCCGGTGGCGAAGGGCTTATAACGCGACCCCAGGAACCCCGCTTCGGAAAAACGCCCCTGCGGCTCGGTCAACACGATGTAGGGCGGGATCAGACCCTTGTATCCGGCGTGGTAGCCCTTGAACAGCGAGACCACGGCGCCGACGCTGGGACAGACGTCGCGGCCGCCGGACATGCGCCCGGTCTGCACCATATAGGAGGCGGTTTCATGGGCGTTGACGCCGTGGGTCATGCTGCGGATGATGGAATACTTGTCGGCCTGCTGGGCGAGCTGGGGCAGCAGCTCGCCGATGCGGATCCCGCTCACGCTGGTGGGGATGGGATTGTTCAGGGAGCCGCAGTAGTCGTTGCCCGCCTCCGGTTTCGGATCGAAGGTGTCGAGGTGGGACGGTCCGCCCCACATCCAGATCTGGATCACCGATTTCGCCGTGGCGTTAGGGGCCGCCGCGCCCGGGCTGCCGGCCAGCAGCGCCGCGCCGCCCAACAGCGCGCGCCGCACCGCCTCGCGTCTGGAGATCGGTTCTTTTTCCAGGCTCATCTTCGCACCTCTCAATGCCGGTAGAGAAACTCCGCGCTGTTGATTAAAGCCCAGGCCAGATCCACCAAGGCGTCGCGTCCTTTCACGCCGGACGGGGAATAGCCCGCCACGATCTGCCACTCTTCTTCGGTAGGGAAACGCGAAAGAATCATGAGATAGAGCCCGGTTGCCAGCGCTTGCGGGTTCTTGCTATTCCGCATGAGGAACTGAAATGTCGGGCTCTGTTCGATCTTTCGCTGGACGTGACTGGAATTGAGCAGATGCAGCCGCTGGGCGGCCGAGATGCGATTGTTGCGCTCCGATTCCAGACCGGTGTCGCGGGGCGGACGGCCGAACAACTCGAGAAAGGAACTGGTGATGCTGCCATCCGGCAGGCTGATGGAACGCTGGCCTTCGGGGATGACGGTGTAGGGTTCCGGAATGGCGCTGGTATATCTCTCCGTGGTGCCGGTGACCTGGCAGAGGGCGTCGGCCAGCACCTCCGCGTCCAGGCGGCGCAGCGGGTAGCAGGCGAAATGGGCCGCGGCCTCCGGATGATCGGTCCTGGGAATGGAGGAAAGCTGATAGGTGTGCGAATTCAGGATCAGGCGGAGGAGGTGCTTCAGGTCGTAGCGGGCGCCGATCAGCTCGCGCTCCAGGAAGGCCAGCAGCTCGGGATTGGCCGGCGGATTGTCCGGCCGGATGTCGTCCGGCTCGTGAACGATGCCCCGCCCCAGCGGCCAGGACCAGACGCGGTTGGCGATGTTGCGCGCGAACCACGGGTTCTTGGGGGCGATCAGCCAGTCGGCGAAGACCTCCCGCGGGTCCCGGTCCGGGGACAGCCGGGCGGTGGTTCCATCCGGAAACACCGCCACGCGCGGCGCGCCTGTCTTGCCGGGATCGAAGAAGACGATCTCCTCCTTCCACTCCCCGGTTTCCTTGTAGCCGATCTGGGAGAAAAAGGCCGCCATGCCCGATAAGCGGTCCTGCGGCCACTTTTCCGCGCGCGTTCCCAGGAAGGTCAAGGCCACGGTTTGCGCGATGGCCTGGGGTTCCTTGCTCTGCGCGGCGCGGTAGAAATTGACCGGGGGCACGCGGAAATTGCTGCCGCTCTCGGTGAGCATGGCGCGTACGAAGCGGTCATAGGGCTGGTTCTCGCGGAGGGAAGCCCGAATCCAGCGGTGATAGGCCTGGGCCGCATGGGGCCAGAGGTTAATGGGAAACTCCGCCTTGACCCGCAGCAGATCGCTCCACTTCATGGCCCAATAATCCGCCAACTCGTCGCGCTCGAGGAGGCGGTCGATAAGGGCGCTGCGTTTCTTGGGGTCGCGGTCCAGCAGAAACTGCGAGGCCTCCTGGGCGGTTGGCAGCGTGCTAATGACGTCCAGGTAGACCCGGCGCACAAACACCGCGTCGGAGCACAGCTTCGCCGGTTGAATACCCAAGCGCTTCAACTGGCCGAAAACCAGCTCGTCGATTCTGCCTTGGGGGGTCGGGTCGGCCTGGCTATCAAATACGCTGGTGGTTTGCGCGGCGGCCAGGGCCGCTGTCAGCAGAACCGCGGAAATGAAGGCTGTCGCCATGGATGCACGCCACCGGGCGCCAGCAGCCGGCCCGCCGATGTAACCCCGTGCGCAGTCAGGAGTTGCGCCGAACCGGCAGGCGGCGCGCCCGCTCGGGTTCCATTATCCGGGATTTCCTTTTTGAACTCCCGGACAAGTTGAGTATACACCCCCCGTGATGAACCCCCAGCACGGGTTTCGACAGCACGGGGCCTGCGCGTTGCCCGCCTGGGTCCGTCCTGCTGCTTGCCAGGGCCTGGAGCGCCGAAAAGTGCGCCTGGCGCAGGCCACTTCTCAGAGACCTGTCCGCCCTCTGTCGCGTCGTTCACCCAACAAATGCCGCGGCCAGGGTCGTTCCCGCCAGACGGCCAACTTTCATCAGGCGGCTTCCAGCGGCACGAGCCGCAGGCCAAACTGTTGCTCCAGGTCGTACGGAATCCCGTGGACCACGCCCTGGCCTTCCGCGATGGTCAGCTTGCGCTGGCGCACGTCCGCGACGTACTCCGGACGGCAGGCGGAGGCGCGGCGGTGGGCGATGATGCGCAGGCGGGCTAGCTCGGCTTGGAGCGGGTCATCGG
>Ga0315289_10012925_pt1 | contig 11727 bp, 9 predicted proteins | sample YL17G11_40_MG_FD_203452 | JGI IMG/M metagenome (GOLD analysis project Ga0315289, IMG submission 203452) | Sediment microbial communities from Yellowstone Lake, YNP, Wyoming, USA - YL17G11_40 | ecosystem: Environmental > Aquatic > Freshwater > Lake > Sediment | place: USA: Wyoming | collected... | reverse complement strand
TTACCTGTTTGCTTTTGGCATTTCCTGCCCAATAGCTTGCCTCCCGAGCCAGATCTGCTATTATGGTAAATCTGGTGGACAACTTTTTCTGTCTGCCAGCCACTCTAACGCCATACTCCACCACCGCTGCTACTCCACTTTTGTCAAAAGGCAAAAGCTTATCCTCATCGCATATCTTCTTGATAAAACAAGCATATTCATGGATGTTCCTCTCTTCTTTGGGCATAACTGAATCAAAATCAGCTTTCACCTTAAAGATCTTCTTGAAATCCTCGTCCCTGTAGAAAAGAAGATAATACAAAAAATTATCGCCGATCATAACTACTTTTGCATCCGACTCGACTGGTTCAGGTTTCAAAGCGGACGTTCCTAAGAAATAAAAAGGATCAAGGGTTTGAATCTCGATCACTCCGTGCCGGAGAGTGCGCTTAAGAGCCTGCCAAACTCCAGGCTCTATTAAAACGTCTAATGCATTCAAAACCAGATAACCTCCATTGGCTTGCAGAAGCGAGCCGGCTTTGATCTTGGTGAAGTCGGTCTTCCAGGTCCCCAGCCGATCAGAAGATCTTTCAATTATTCCAAAAAGATTTTTATAGGAGGGGGTGGTCTCTATTATTATGGGAGCAGTCTGGGTTTCTGAGTTATCCACTAATACATTAACCTGATACTCCAAAAACTCATCTTCTCCCTTACCGAAAGGAAGGCCGGGAATGGACAAGGGCGGTTGCTCTTCTTTTTTTCGTCTGAATCTATCTAAGTCATTTATCAAGCCTTCCTCGACCTCTTGCAAATACTCTTGAATCTTTCCGTTCTCATATTTGACCTTTATTTCCTTAACCGCATCCCTTAAAAGAGGAAGGATGATTTCTTTATCCAAAGCCTCCAGCGCCTTTTCCAATTCCTTGACGATCTCTTTTCCTGCCTTAAACACATCATCCATCAGTTTGCCCAAAGCCGAATATTTTACCTCCAGAGTTTTAAATTGCGTCTCTGGAAACTTACCCGATTTCACCAGTTTTTCCAATTTGGAAAGACTGGTGGGCTTGCCTTCGACCAAAGGCTGGACGTCCGGCTTGACAAAAGGACCCATCTGAATCTGAACCAAAGCAAAACCCTCTTCTTTCACCTGGTCCTCGAATTCCTGCAAGATAGCTTTTTGCCCATCTTCGGACTCTTTGACCAGCTCTCTTCGCCTCTCCTGATAATTTTCACTCTCGAACACTGCCGGTATGTTCCTCTTGAGCGAGAGGATAAGGTCATCCATGTCCTTTTTGAAAAGTTTAGCCTGTCCCGCAGGTAAACTGACGATTCTGGGCATATCGGGGTTTTTAAAGTTATTGACGTAACATTTATCATCCGGCCGCTGTTCCCTTTTCTCAAGTCTTTCTAAAAGATGCTTGATGGTGGTTAATCTTCCCGTGCCCACGAAGCCGGTCACGAAAATGTTGTAACCGATACTTTCAATATCCAAGCCCAATTTGATAGCTTTCACGGCCCGATCTTGCCCAATGATCCAGTCACAAGGCTCGACCTCATCCGTAGTGGTAAAATTCAACTTTTCCGGATCACATCTCCATCTTAGTTTCTCTATGGGGACCTCTTCAAAGTTAATTTTTCTGGACATCTGATTCACCGCCTTTACTGTTGCTTAAACTAAAACGTTAAGAAATTGACTTATTTGCTTACAATACAAAGAATTACAGTTTACAACAATTGATCTTCCATTAAGATTGTTTTTGTCCGCTTTTTAGAGAAAGCTATTTTTGCGTAGCTGGGAGACTTCAGGATGGCCCCCTGCGCACTTGCCTTTTTGTGTTATGGCATGAAACATAAGTTGTTGCACAAAGCCGTTCTATAAACATTCTTGTCCAGTGGGTCCGAATTTGGAAACATTATATGCATATGAATTTTTGATATGCCTTTTTGCTTTTAGATGACGCATTACATATTGCCCGCAGTTTGAGCCAATGTAGTTTTCTTCAACCTCTCCAATACTTACGATAACTTCATAGCCGAAGGAACGAAGATTTTTCACTAATTGATAATCCTTTTCTTCATGGTATGGATCGATGTACGAGAAAAGCCTATTTTCCATCGCTTTATAAGTTGGATTTATCGGGGTTATTTTGATCAAATATTTTTCAGGGTCAAAGAACTGAAGCAGAATTTCCGGTTCCACAGGCATCCCTTCTGAAAGAGCAAAGTTTAAGGTTATTTTCCTTCCTCCCCTTTCATAAAACTTTTCTCCATATTCAGAAATCTTTGCAAAATCCCATTTCTTTACTGGGATTAACTTATCCCTTAATTTTTCATCCGTAGTGTGAATGGAAAACTGAAGTTGGAATCTTCCTTCCGGGTATTTTTTTTTCTTTATCTCCAAGAGTCCTTCAAAGAATCTATCGGTTCCGGCAGGAGCAATAGTTGAGATGCAGGGAATCAGCCCTGGAACATTATACCGATGGGGAAGTTCTTCAAGAACTTCGAGCACATTTAAATTAAGAGAGGGTTCTCCTATCCGAGCAAATTGGATTTTGAATTTTTCCACGGGAACCTTCCCGGTGGGGAATCTTTTTTTGATAAGAAAATCTATCTGGGAGAAAATCTCTCCTTTAGATAATTTCCTTTTGTAATAACCTCCAGCATCACACATAAGGCACTTTACTGGACAACCCAATAGAGTTGATACCAGCAAGACCCATTTTTTCTCTCTGGGTAGTGGCGGTTGCACTGCTTCCACAAACTCTACATATAACTTCTCTCCAATGTCTGCCATATAAACTATGGCCACATCTTCTCTTCCTACTGAAGCAAGGACTTTCAAACTATGCCTCCTTTAATTTTCTGTATATTTTCATCCCTGCCATAATTCCCTCTCCTAAAGCAATCGCAGCCTGTCTCGTGTCGTGGTTTGCTACATCTCCAACAAAATAGATAATTCCTTTGTTCTCCATTTCACGGACATTCTTCTTTAGTCTTTCCGATAGAAAATCGAGTTGTGGCTCCCGGCCTATAGCAAATATCAAATAGTGAGCAAAAAACTCTGAATTTTTTCCACCCTGGATACATTCCAGGAATATTCCTTTTGAGGAATCACTTATAATCCTGGAAATTTTGGTATTTTCATAATAAGCAATTCTGGGCGACATCTTTGCCCTCTCCGAAAGTAGAGGGAGACATTTCACCCTCTTCCCTCGATTGAGAAGGATGATTTCATTATTTTTCACAAGATTTAATGCGTAGTCGAAAGCTACGTCACCGGCTCCTACAATCACAATTCTTTTCTTCTTTACTTTAAGAATTGGGCAAACTTCATAAAAAATTTTATCCATGTCTTCTTCAGGGCTTTCACAATCTGTAAATTTCATGGGTTTCGTCCCAGAGGCAACTACCACTATCTTGGAATAAAAAACTCTTTTCGAGGTTTCTACAACCAAGAGCTCGTCTTCTGTGTCAACTTTTATCACTTCTTCAAAAAGGACTTTAATGGATGCCCCTCTAAGTTGCTTTTTAAAAAGATCTGCAAGTTTCAAGCCTGAAATACCATAGGGAAATCCAGGATAGTTTTCCACCAGGTTGGCATTTCTTAAAAGACCTCCTATTGCATCTTTCTCAAAAAGAATGGGTTCTATCCCATAACGTTTGAGTTGTATGGCTGTTGCTATTCCAGCAGGACCTACACCAATGATAGTTACCGGTTCAATTTTCATGGTCCCCTGCTTTAGTTTCCGTCAACAGTGAAAAGAAATCAAATCCCCGAATAGAGGCAGACCGTGTTGTAGTTTCACAAAAGAGATGACACAAAGGCTTTGGCTGCTTTTTCAAATCAATCGCCAAAACAGGTTCCCACTCCTCTGGCGGCCTCAATTAGAGGCGAATCTAAATTTACTTTTTTCAAGTTCCTGATTGCGGATTCAACGGGTACTGAGGTTATCTCTCCACATTGTAAACTCGTCATCTCTCCAAATTTTTCCGCCAGGACTAAATCCACAGCTTTTTTGCCAAATTGAGTCGCTAAGATTCTATCAAAATCCGTTGGCTTCCCCCCACGTTGGAGATGTCCCAGTATGATGACCCTGGTCTCCACACCTGTGAGCTTCTCTATCTGGGAAGCGATCTTGTAACTTACTCCTCCTAATCTAATCGGATCTGTGCTGGCTTTGACTTTTCTTGCGACCACCAATTCCCTATCCTCTCCGCCAGAGGCGCCACGCCTGCCGGCGGGCAGGGATCTGTCTATGACAGAAAACTTCACTCCTTCAGCCATCACCATAATGCTGAAACGCTTTCCAATCTTGCTTCTCCGTTTAACCTCATTGCAGATTTTTTCTATTTTGTAAGGAATCTCCGGAATCAAAATTATGTCCCCTCCTCCTGCTATTCCCGCATACAAAGCCACCCAGCCGGTATATCTTCCCATCAACTCTATGATCATCACCCGATGGTGGGATTCAGCAGTGCTGTGGATATTGTCAATAGCTTCGGTCGCCACAGCCACAGCTGAATCGAACCCAAGGGTGAAATCGGTGGCTCCCACATCGTTGTCAATGGTCTTGGGTATTCCCACTATGGGCATTCCCAACTGGGTCAATTCATGGGCGATATGCAGGGTGCCATCTCCTCCCATACAGACCAAAGCATCCAATTTCAAATTGCGGAAATTTCTAAACACCTCTTTGGAAACGTCTTTTTTCTCTTCTCCGTAAGCAAAGGGATTAGCCCGATTAGAAGTCCCCAATATGGTCCCGCCCAGCGTCAATATTCCGGAGACATCTTTAGTCTCTAACCTTCTGGTCTTATTTTTGATCAGACCCTCGTATCCGTCCTCAATCCCGATCACCTCTATTCCGCAGGATCCATGGGACTGGTGGCGAAAGATGACGGTTTTAGCCACAGCCCGGATAGCGGCATTTAGTCCGGGACAATCACCTCCGCCGGTTAAGATGCCGATTCTTTTGGTTCGTTTCATTCTCTTTTTAGAGCATGTGTCGGGTAGCTCCCCCGCCAAAGGCGGGATCGCAACCCGACCTACGGTTTCTTATGAAAACGAATTCTTCTGGTCAAGCTAAAGCTTGACACTCCAGAATTAAAATATACTTCAAGTGAGAAGCTCAATCAAGTATATTTTTCAGCAAATAAAAGGCTTGCATTAACTCCAAGTCAATTTTATATTAAAACTGAAAGGATGGTTTCTTGTGAAAAATGTCGTTATCTTAGGGTCAACCGGATCAATCGGCAAGAATGCTTTGAGTGTATTGTCCAATTTCGCTGATAGATTCAATGTCTTTGGACTTTCCTCAAATACCAATATAGGCTTGTTGAAGGAACAGATCGAAAGGTTTAAGCCAAAGAGGGTAGCGATTACAGACGAAGAAAGTTTTCAAGGTTTTATAGATTCGCTTCGCTCACTACAAGAAAGAGAAAATGAGACCGAAGTCTTTTTTGGCATGGATGGCTTGAAAAAGTTGTGTTCTGATCCAGAAGTAGATTTAGTGATAAATGCTTTAGTCGGTGCAGTTGGTCTTCTGCCCAGCTTTGCGGCTATCGAATCCGGGAAAAACTTAGCCATTGCCAACAAGGAGACTTTGGTCATGGCGGGCGATCTTTTGACCCAAAAAGCTAAAGAGAAAAACGTAAAGATTCTGCCCATAGATAGCGAACATTCAGCCATCCTTCAGTGTCTTTCGAGCGGGAAGAAAAATGAGGTGAAAAGATTGATTTTGACCGCATCCGGCGGACCATTTCTTAAAAGGAAAAAGAAGGATTGGAAGAATATAAATGTAAATGAGGCACTCTCTCATCCCACCTGGGAGATGGGAAAGAAAATCACCGTGGATTCAGCCACTCTGATGAACAAAGGATTAGAGGTAATCGAGGCACATTGGCTTTTTGATATGCCGGCAGATAAGATAAAGGTTTTGATTCATCCCCAATCCATAGTTCATTCCATGGTGGAATTTGTGGACGGATCTTTGATTGCCCAGATGAGCATTCCGGATATGCGGATTCCCATCCAATATGCTCTATTTTATCCGGAAAGGTTACCTACTAATAACAAACCTCTAAATTTGACCCAGATAAAAAGCCTTTCCTTTCTTGAACCTGACCAAAAAAAATTTCCTGGCTTAGAGATTTGTTATCAAGCTTTAGAGATGGGAGGAACAGCACCGGCAGTGCTTTCTGCATCCAATGAGATAGCAGTGAAAGCTTTCTTGGAGGAAAAAATCTCATTTGCCGACATTTGCAAAATCGTTAAGAAAACATTAAAGAAACATGAAGTGGTAGAAAATCCGAATTTGGACGACATTTTGAATGCGGACAGATGGGCAAGAGAAGAGGCGAATAGACAGATAAACTTAAAGGATCGAACTTTGGAGTAGCGAAACTTGTTTCGCGTTATTTACTAATACAATCGAAATAAACTGTTTGTATTATATTTAGTCCCCTCACCCTAACCCTCTCCCCCAAGGGGAGAGGGAATAAATTAGTATACGTCTTGAGGTTTTAGCTAAAAGGCAAAAAGTTTAGAAAGAAAATTATGACCACATTATTAGCCTTCTTATTTGTTTTGGGAATCTTGGTTTTCTTTCACGAATTAGGGCATTTCTTAGTAGCCAAGAAATCGGGAATCAGAGTGGAAAGATTCTCATTGGGCTTTCCTCCAAAGTTGATCGGGAAAAAGATTGGGGATACCGAATATTGCATCTCCTGGATTCCTTTGGGCGGATATGTGAAGATGGCAGGAGAGGAGCCAGACGAAAAGGAGCTAAAAGGTGAACCCTGGGAGTTTATGTCCAAACCGATTCACACTCGGGCTTTGGTGGTTTTTGCAGGTCCGGCTATGAATTTCATCTTGGCTATTTTGATATTTTGGGGGATAACTTTCTTTGCCGGCAAACAGGAAGTTCATGAAAATACTAATCAAATCGGGTTGGTGGCACCCGGTGGTCCGGCGGATAAGGCGGGAATCAAACCAGGTGACCGGATCATCTCCGTTAATGGAATCGAGGTATTAACTTTCAGAGAGATGGCTCAAATTATCTACGAACAAGTGGAAAAATCAATAGAGGTTAAGTGGAGAAGAGATGGGGATGAATATACTGCTACCCTCACCACTTTCAAAGACAGAGTTTTGGACGAAAAGGGAGAAATTAAGTATGTAGGAAAAATCGGGATAGGACCCAGCTATACCATAGTCAAAGTTGGTTTTTTTAGATCGTTTTTAGAGGGAATTGGCACCTCCGTCTTTATACTGGTGGAAACAATTAAGTTCATCATTGGACTCATTACAGGAGCTGCATCTATCAAGCTTGTAGGTGGTCCCGTCTTTATTGCTCAGGTTGCGGGAGAGACCGCCAAAACCGGAATTGCCAACCTCCTTTCCTTCATGGCACTCCTGTCCGTCAATTTATCCTTCATAAATTTGCTCCCTATTCCAGTTTTGGATGGCGGTCATCTTCTATTTTTGAGTATCGAAAAAATAAAGGGGCGCCCGCTCACCATAAAACAGCGGGCGGCAATGCAGCAGGTCGGACTTGCGTTTTTGATCCTTGTAATCATTTTTGTTACTTATAATGATTTTCTGCGTTTGATAAAATAGGTAGAAGTTTCAAGGTTCGCCCGTTTGTTCAGGGTACCCTTATCCTGGACCAAAAATCAAGGTCAGGTGCGCAGGGCACCTGATCTACGAGGCTTGAAAAATCGTTATGTTACATCCGGAGGAATACATATGAAATATTCCTTAACGGACTACATTGATAGCGCCATGTCTTACGCCCAATATGATAAACTTGCGGATGGTTCCTTCGCAGGACGGATACCAAAATGTAAAGGAGTAATCGCCTTTGCTAAATCTTTGCGAGAATGCGAAGACTGCTTACGATCTACTTTGGAGGACTGGATAATGCTGGGGCTTAAATTCGGTCATCATCTTCCCGTGATCAATGGTATAAATTTGAATCGGAAACCAAGACGTGAGTCCGTGGGCGCCCTGTAAACGAAAAGGGTTTATTGCCCGTTGGTTCAGGGTACCCTTACCCTGAACCAAAAATAGAAGGTCAGGGGTGAGGGCATCCCTGACCGACAAGTAAAGATAGGAAGTTCATAATTGAAATATAAAATTGAATTCAAGCCGAGATCCTTAAAAGATTGCAGAAAAATTCCCAAAGAAGATCTTCAACGAATTTTTGCAGGGATTGAAGATTTAAAAGATGGACTTAAAGGGGATGTAAAGCATTTAACCAATTATTCCCCAGAATATCGTCTGAGGATTGGAAACTATAGAATTCTTTTTGAACTTGAAGATGATAAAATAGTAATATACAGAATGAGACATAGGCGATCCGTATATAGATAAGAAGGAGACAAAAATGATGAATCTTCATGTGAATTATGTAAAAAAGAATGGAAAAAAGGAATTTGCTGTTATTCCCTATGAAGAGTTTATTGAACTTCAGGAACAGTTAGCTGATTATGAGGATTTACGTGAGCTCCGCAAAGCAAAAGCCAACGAGGCTGATGCCCCCACAGTAAGTTTAGAAGAAGCGAAGAAGCGGCTCAATATAAAATAATAACTGACATTATTCATTTGTCAGGTACGCAGGGCACCTGATCTACGAGGCTACATTTTTTATCGTTCCCCCTCACCCTTGCCCTCTCCCCCAGGGGAGAGGGACAGCTTCATATCAGAAATGAATTTGTATGGACTAAAAATCAAAATATCTTGAATAATCGAAAGAAAAATTTTCAGGGAGATATTCGCCCAGCTTTTCATCCAACTTATATTTTCCTTTATATTCTCTTTTTGAAATCTTATCCAAAGCCTCTATCAGTTGATCGATCTCCTCTTCGGTGTTGTAAAATCCGAAGCTGATTCTGACTGCACCGGGGAGATGGGCTTTATTCCTCCTCTTGAGTTCGTCTCTAAATTTTTTGGATTCTCCTTCGGTGACTCCTAAAAGACGAGTAACATAGGGATGAGCACAAAAACAGCCATGCCTCACTCCGATGCCGGCTTCATAGCTTAGTATGGTTGAAGTCAAAGCATGATGAAATCCATTTAGATTGAAAGGAATGACGCCCAGCCGGTCGAAAGACGCATACGCATTTTCATCTCCCGCTTCGCGGGAATTTTCAACATAATCTTGGTTCCCGTAAATGATAATATCCTTAATCAATCTCAATTTTTTTATGGCATATTGGGTAAGCCTTTTTTCGTGACTTGTGATGGTGTCCATTCCCATCTCTTTAAGAATTTTTATGGCTTCGGCTAAGGCGACCGCCCCTACCACATTGGGCGAACCTACCTCTTCCTTATCCGGCAGACCGGTCCAGAAGACCTCATCCAGAGTGACGATCTCCACGGTTCCTCCTCCCACATGTTCGGGATCGCCTTGCTGGAAGGTCGATTTTGGTCCGATTAAAACTCCGGTGCCAAAAGGAGCATACATCTTATGGGCAGAAAAGATTAAATAATCTATATGCTCTGGATCATCATCCGGCTTCATATCTAATGGACGGTGTGCCACCAACTGGGCGGCGTCAACTACTATCTTTGCATCGTATTGATGTGCCAATGAAGCGATCTGGTGAAGGGGGTTCACATAGCCGGTAACGTTTGAAGCTCCGGTCAGAGCCAAAAGCTCTATTTTACCCTGGTATTTTTTTAGCTTTTTTTCCAAATCATTTAAGTCTAGGACGCCGTATTTGTCCACCTCCACATAAATCACTTTTGCTCTTTTACGCCAAGGCAAATCGTTGGAATGATGCTCCATCAAAGAGGAGAGCACAATCGAATCATCTCTGAAAGGGAAACGATTAGCCAGTTTGTTTAGAGCCTCTGAAGAATTTTTGGTAAAGATCACTGCATTGGTTTTTGGGTCAGCTTTAACAAAATCAGCAACCATTTGGTGAGCTTGGTCATAGATTTTGGAGGAAAGCAAAGATTTGAATCCTGAGCCCCGGTGAATGCTGGAATACCAATCCAAGAATTCATCTACCTTGTCAAGCACAGGTTTTAAACAAGGGGTGCTGGCGGCATTGTCAAAATTTATAAATCTCTTTGAAGAACCGTCTAAGAGAGGAACCTTCTTGTCTAATCCTACGACCTGTTTTCTGAAATATTCTAATTTGCTCTCTTTATTTGTCTCAGTGGATTTGGAGATAACCATTTTTTACCTTCTCTCAATAGATTCTGGGGGTTTCAGATATATTCATATCCTTTGAACGATCACAGTAATATGCAAGATAGATTAACACAACACCTTGTCAAGAAAAAATTCGCATTTATAAACCATTTTCATTTGATAGAATCGGATGCTCAACGGATTATGGGTTAATTTAACTTTTTTCTGAAAAAATCTTGACAAAGCAAAGCCGAATTGTTATGTTTTCCGCTTAAGTTGATGAATTGTTTCACATATCGAAAGGTAGGCGTTTAAATTGAAAAAACATTTAAAAATTCTGGCAACGATTATAATTCTTTTCACTTCTTCTCACTTCGGTTTTGCCCAAACAAATGAAGATTGTATAACCTGTCATGGTGATAAGAGCCTAACTAAGGAAGATTCCACCGGCAAGGAAATATCGTTATATGTGGATGAAGCAATATTTAAACAATCTATTCACCATGATCTTTCCTGTGTGGGCTGTCATGTTGGAGTTAAAGCTGAATTCCATGAAACTAAGCCTGAGGCGATTAATTGTGGAGAATGTCACTCGGATGCACAAGATCAATATAGAAAAGGAATTCATGGACAGAAATATTCTGAGGGAGCAAAGGATGCTCCAAGGTGTCAGGACTGCCATGATTATCACAATATCCGATCTGTTGACGATCCAAAAGCGGATACTTATAGGGCGAACCAGCCCAAGATGTGTGCCAAGTGCCATGCCAATGTAAGATTGGTAAGTAAATACCAGATACCTGTTCCCGCACCCTACCAGGCATATATGGAGAGCGTCCACGGGAAAGCACTTGAGGGCGGAAACCTGGGGGCGGCTGTTTGTAGTGATTGTCACAGAAGCCATGATCTTAGACCCTCCTCTGATCCAACTTCTTATGTCTATCGAACCAACATTCCCTCCACCTGTGGAGGGTGCCACCCCACCGAAGAGGGAGAATACAGCCAGGATACTCATGGAAGAGGAGTGAAAAGAGGAGTAACTGAGGCTCCGGTCTGCACCGACTGTCATGACGAACACGCCATCAAATCGTCTGGTGACAAAACCTCACCCACTTTTCCTGCAAACATCTCCAAAGTAACCTGTAATCGGTGTCACTCCTCCGAAAAGATTATCGAAAAATATGGATTGGTTTCGGAAAGGGTAACCACATATCTGGATACCTATCACGGAGTGGGAAGCAGAGCCGGAGATCCTAAAACCGCCAGCTGTGTAAGCTGTCATACCAGCCATAACATCAGAGGACAAGACGATCCTTTGTCCAGCATAAACAAAGCCAACCTGCCGCACACATGCGGGCAATGTCACAAAGGAGCTGGTTCCAATTTTGCCAAGGGATCGATACATATTATACCCACCACCAAGAAAGACGTGGGGGTCTATTGGGTGAGACTTTTGTATATTTCGCTTATTCTCGCGGTGATTGGGGGGATGTTAGCCCATAACGGTGTGGTTATGATAAGATATGCTATGGAACGGTATCAGGAAGCGAAAACTGGAAAGGTGGTAAGGTGGAATACCCCAGAGGTTTTATGGCACTTTCTTTTA
>Ga0315289_10012922_pt1 | contig 11728 bp, 9 predicted proteins | sample YL17G11_40_MG_FD_203452 | JGI IMG/M metagenome (GOLD analysis project Ga0315289, IMG submission 203452) | Sediment microbial communities from Yellowstone Lake, YNP, Wyoming, USA - YL17G11_40 | ecosystem: Environmental > Aquatic > Freshwater > Lake > Sediment | place: USA: Wyoming | collected... | reverse complement strand
GGCGGCGCGCCCCCGGGCGCCCGGGGGGGGGGGGGGCGCGCAGAGGGGGGGCGGTGGGCGCGAGGCCCCTCCCTCTCCCCCTCTCCCCCTCTCCCCCTCTCCCCCTTACCTCGAACCTCGGCGTCGCCGCAAACCGCCCGCCCCGCTCGTTGATGCGCCCTTCATCGTCAAACACCGACACAAACTCCAGGCCGTGCCGCTTCCCTGTCGCGAAATCGTTGGGGTCGTGGGCGGGCGTGATCTTGACGGCGCCCGTGCCAAACGCCATGTCGACCAGGTCCGCGTCCCCGATGATGGGCAGCTTGCGCCCGTCGAGAGGGTGCACGACGTGGGTGCCGATGAGATGGGCGTAGCGGGCGTCGTCGGGGTGGACGGCGACCGCGGCGTCGCCGAGCATCGTTTCGGGGCGCGTCGTCGCGACGACAATCTCTCCGTCCGACCCGTCGAGCGGGTAAGCGAAGGACGTCAGCACCCCGAATTCGACCGTTTTTTCGTAGCCCGGCACTTTCAGGGGGTGGAAGGCGGGCACGTCGATGTAGTCGACTTCAATGTCGGAGATTGCGGTTTTGAGGCGGGTCGACCAGTTGACCAGCCGGTTGTCCCTGTACACCAGGCCGTCGGAATGCAGCCTCAAAAACGCGGCTTTCACCGCCGCCGTCAGCTGGTCGTCCATCGTAAACGCTTGGCGCGACCAGTCGGGCGACGCGCCGACGCGGCGCAACTGCTCGCAAATCTTCCCCCCGTACGTTTTCACCCACGCGTGCACCTCGCCCACAAACGCGTCCCGCCCCAGGTCGTGCCGCGACACGCCGCGCTCGCGGGCCAGGGTCTTCTCGACGACGGTCTGCGTCGCGATCCCCGCGTGGTCGGTGCCCGGCACCCAGAGCGTCGGCCGCCCGCGCATGCGGTGCCACCGCACGACCGCGTCCTCGATGGCGGCCATGAGCGCGTGGCCCAGGTGCAGGGAGCCGGTGACGTTTGGGGGGGGGATGACCATGACGAAAGGTTTCAGGGCGGCAGTCGAACTACCCGCGTCGTCCACCCGCGGCCCCGCGCCCGGCCCGAAAAAGCCGGCCGCCTCCCACCACGCGTATGTGGCCGCCTCGACGAGCTTGGGGTCGTACACTTTGGGCAGGGGGCCGCCGTAATCCTTTTTGGCGCCGGCTGGCGTCGCGCGCGCGGCGGCGATGAAGGACGCGAGCTCCTCCGCGTCCTTGGCCTGCAGGGGGTGAGCAGGGTAGGGTTGCCGTGGGCTCCCGACTCGCGCGCGGGGCCGTGCGCGGCGCGTGCTCCCTTCCCCCTCGCGCGCGTACCCGCGCCGCCTCCTTCTCCGCCTTGGCCGCCGCCTTCTTGCCGCCGTCGGCGGCCGGCGCGGCCGCCGCCGCGGCGGCGGCGGCCGCGCGCTCCAGCGCCTTGGCCTTTTTGGCGTCCTTCAAGGCGCGCTTGGCGTCCTGCGCGGGAGGGGGGACGGCGGCAGGGTCGGCGCAGCCCCCATCGCCCGCCGCTCCCGCCCGCCCGCCCACTCGATCGCGCAACCACGCGACCACCACCACCGCCCGCCATCGCCCCCGCCTGCTCTCACCGCCTTGGCCTTCTTCGCCGGGTCGACCGGCTCGCCGGCGGCCGGCGGCGCGGCGGCCGGCGCGGGGGGCGCGTCCACCATCGCGTGCGGGGGCGGCGGACAGGGAGGGGTGTCGCGGCCGCCGGCGGCGAGAGGACTGGGGGCGCCGCGATTCGCCGGCCGTCGCAGTCCTCGGCGCCGGCTCATGCGACACGCCTCCCGCGGTCGCGCCCCCGTTTCTGCATCGCCCGTCGGCCTACGGTCGCACCCGCCCCCGCCCGCGTCGCCCAGGTGTGGTAGGGGTGCGCGGCGAAGTGCGCGCGCGTGGAGCGCCGGCGGCTGGAGGGTGGCGACGGCGCGCGCTGATCGGGATGGACGCGAGTCGACCGTAGCTGTCCGCCTGCGGGCGGCGGGAGCGAGCGCGTGTCCCCTCGCGCCAATCCCCGCCCGTCCTGCAGCCGCGCCCGCCCTCCCCCCCCCGCCCGCTCGCCCCGCCGATCCGACATGGCGACCGCGCTGCAGACGGTCGCTGCGGCCATGCAAAAGGTGGGAGAGGAGTGGGGAAAGGGGGGGTGGGGCAACGGTCTCTTCAGCACGACCCCCCACCGAGGCGCCCCCCGCCCCCTCTCCCCCACAGGCCGTCGCCGGCAAGGAGACCGAGTTTGAGTCGCTCGTCGTGCGCCTGCACGAGATCGAGGTGAGAGGAGTGGTCGAGGGGGGCTCGGAGGGCGCGCGCCGGCGCGCGCGCGCGCCGGCCCGCGGCCCACCTCCCTCCCCCGTTCGCAGGCCGTCAAGTTTGGCGAGTTTAAACTGAAATCGGGCCTCATCTCGCCCGTCTACGTCGACCTGCGCCTCATCGTGTCCTACCCCGACGTGCTGGCGGCGGTGGCGGAAGCGATGTGGGCGCGCGTCAACGAAGGCGGCGCCAAATTCGATGTCCTGTGCGGTGTCCCCTACACCGCGCTGCCCATCGCCACCTGCATGTCCCTGGCGCATGGCGCCCCCATGCTCATGCGGCGCAAGGAGGTGAAAGACTATGGGACAAAAAAGGCGATCGAAGGCGCGTTCGAGCAAGGGCAGACCTGCCTCATCGTGGAGGACCTCGTCACGTCTGGCGCGTCCGTCATGGAGACGGTCGACCCGCTGACCGAAGCGGGGCTTAAATGTTCGGACGTCGTCGTGCTGATCGACCGGGAGCAAGGCGGCGCTGAACGGTGCGCGGCCAACGGGCTCACCCTGCACTCGGCCTTCACGCTCACCTACATGCTCAAAGTGTTGACGAAGCGGGGGCTCGTCGAGGAGGCCGTGGCGCAGTCGGTGCGCGACTTCGTGGCCGCCAACCAAACCTTCACCGGCGCTGCCGACCCCAAGCCCCCGCCCAAGCCCGTCTTCACCCGCCTGCCCTACGGTGCGCGCGCCGACATGGCCGCCTGCCCCGCGGGCGCGGCCTTGCTGCGCCTCGTCGACCGCAAGCAGACAAACCTGGCTGTCGCGGCCGACGTGCCGACGACCGACGCCCTGCTCGCCCTGGCGGCCGCGGTCGGCCCGCACGTGTGCGTGTTTAAGACGCACGTCGACGCGCTGGACCGGTGGACGGAGGAGGATGCGGCGGCGCTGGCCGCTCTGGCCGCGAAGCACGATTTCATCATTTTCGAAGACCGCAAATTCGCCGACATCGGCAACACGGTCGTCTCCCAGTACGGCGGCGGCATCTACAAGATCGCGGAGTGGTCGCACCTCACAAACGCCCACCTCGTCCCCGGCCCCGGCATCATCGACGGCCTGCGGTCCGTCGGCGCGCCCAAGGGCCGCGGCCTGCTGCTGCTGGCCGAGATGTCATCCGCGGGCGCGCTGACAACGGGCGCGTACACGCAGGCGGTCGCGGCGGCGGCGGCGGCCAACGCGGACTTTGTCTGCGGCTTCATCTCGCAGCGCCCTGCGACCTGGGACCCGCTCCCGGCGCCCGGCATGGTGCATATGACGCCGGGCGTGCAGCTGGCGGCGGGTGGGGACGCGTTGGGGCAACAGTACAACACGCCGTCGTCCGTCATCGGCCTCGGCACGGACATCATCATCGTCGGCCGCGGCATTGTCAAGGCGGCGGACCCCGCGGCGGCGGCGGTGGAGTACAAGGCGGCGGGGTGGGCGGCGTACGAGGCGGCGCTGGCGGGGTAGGGGGAGAGGGAGGCGCGGCGCGTGTGACACGGCGACCGCCGCGCGCCCCTTCACACGCCCCCACGGCCCCCGTGTCTCTCAAAACTTAAACACCATGGTCGCGTCGTACCCCATGGCCTTGAGGTGGCCGTCGAGGGGGCCTTGGCTCTTGTCCTCGGCCTTGTCGCCGCACACAGCCTTGACCATCGGGCCCGGCCCGCACACGAGCACCTGCACGTCGGGCGAGGGGGGGGGCAGGGTGCGCGCGAGGAGGGCGCGGTCGATGCGGCCGACGGAGCCGGGCCAGCCGCGCGCCGGGGCGGCGTCGACGGTGTAGACAACTTTGAGCCTGTCTGGGTGCGCGGCCGCCAGCGCGTCGATCTCTTTCTTGCAGATCACATCCCCCGGCGTCACCGACCCGTAGACGAGCGTGAACGCGGCCTTGCACGTGGAGGAGGGCGCGAGGGCGGCGTGCAGGACCTGGAGCATCGGGGTGATGCCCGTTCCACCCGCCACGAGGCCGACGTGCCGCCACGTAGGCGAAACGTGGGTCTTGAGCATCGGCCCCTTGATGTCCAGGGTGTCGCCCCGGCGCAGCTTGGCCAGGTGCGGCGTGAGCTTGCCTGGGGAGAGAAAGGAGAAGTTGGGCCGCGCCCAAACACCACCACCGCCCCTCCCGCCCCTCCCGCCCCTCCCACCGCCCTCGCTCACCATCCGGGTACTCTTTGACGACGAGATCGAGCCGCCCCTTGTCGCCGGGAGCGTTGACGGGGGTGTAGGGGCGGATGACGAATTTGCGACCGCCGCCCGGCGCCTCCCCCCCCACCGGCGCCCGGGCGAGCAGGCAGGAGGCGGCGGGCATGGCCTGGCCGGCGGTGAGGCCGTTGGCGAGGGCGAGCGTGATCTGTGGGGCGAGGAAGACGGGAGCGTCGCCGCGCCCGCCAGGACGAGGCCCACCAGCGGGCCGCCTCCTCTCTCGCCGTACCTGGGTCGTGTTGTGGTTAAGCCGCTTGACGGCGTCCACCTTGAACGGCGCCCACGCCTTGGGGTCGAGTACGCCGGCCTTGACCTCGGCGTCGGCGCGCGCGGGGGGAGAAAGCCACGCGGTGCCCGCCGCGGCGGCGGCGGCGGCCGCGGCCAGGGCGCGGCGGGGAGGGAGGAGGGAGCGGAGCATTGGAGGGATCGTGGAGTGGCAGCGCGGTGAAGAGGGAGCGCACTCTGCGCGGCGCCAGCGCTCCACGCCAGGTCCGTGCCCCGCGCCCGCCGGCCGCGCGTGAGCGGGAGATATGCGCACCATGCCCGCGGTCGACGCGGGCGCCGCGCCCGCCCGCCGCGTGCGCCACATCGCGCGATGCGCCACGCGCGCGCCCACGCACCCACGCCCACCTCCCTCCGCCCCCCAGGCACGCTCCACGGGCGCACCCGCAGTTGACGCCATGGTGCGAGAAGGGAGGGCCGGGGTGTGGGCGCCCCGATTTCAAACGCGGGCGCCCCCGCCCACCTCCCCCCCCGACCCCAACCTCAGAAGCTCCGCTTCCTCCTCCTCGCCGCCCTGCTCGCCCTCGCCGCCGCCGCGCCCGCGGCGCCCCTGGACGGTGAAGAGCTGGCGGCCGCGCTGGACGCGGCGGAAGACGCGGAGGACGCGAAAGAGGCCGCCCCGGCCGCCGTCGTCGCGCAACTCACCTCGGTCGACCCGCCCGCCGCCCTGCGCTCCGGCACGGGCGACCTGTCCACGACCGGCCCGTGCGAGGCCGAGCTGGACGACGCGTGCTCGGACGTACGGCCCGGGGAGGGGCGGTTGGCCGAGTGCCTGCTGTCGGCGCTCGCGGGCGCGGCCGCCGGCGCGCCCCGCCCCGGCGGCGGCGCGCCGGTCGTCGCGTCAGACGCGTGCCGGGACGACCTGCTCGCGTTTGCCGAGGAGCGGTCCGAGAACGCCAACGCGGACGTCGCGCTCGCCGACGCGTGCGCGCCCGACATCGAAACCCTGTGCGCCGACGTCTCCGACGCCGAGACCGTGCTCGGCTGCCTGCGCGACGTGGAACAGGATCTGGCCCCCGCGTGCGCCGCCGTCGTGGCGCGGCGGCGGGCCGACGCGGCGGTCGCGTGGACGGCCGACGCGGAGCTCGCGGCCGCGTGCGAAGCGGACGTCGCGACCCTCTGCGCGGCCGAGGACGCCAACGGCCCCGCGGGCGCGGTCGGGGCGTGCCTGCGCGCCGCCCCGGGGCGCCTGTCGTGGGAGTGCCGGGACGAAGTGTTTCGGCAAGACGTCGAAAACGCGGGCGACGTGCGCCTGTCCGCCTCGCTGTTCAAAGCCTGCCTCCCCGACAAGAAGCGGTTCTGCGCGTCCGTGCCGCCCGGGCACGGCGCCGCCCAGGCGTGCCTGGAGGCGTCGCGGGCCAAGCCCAGTTTCAGCGCCGCGTGCCGTTCTTCGCTCGACGCCGTGCTCGCCCGGCGCGCCGCCGACTTCCGGCTCGACCCCGACCTGCGCACCGCGTGCGCGGCGGATGCGGAAACCCTGTGCGGGCTGGAGCTGGACGAGGTCGAGGGCGAGGGCGCCGACGCCGCCGCGACGGGCGACGCCCCGGTCCTCACCTGCCTCCAAGACTACCGCGACGAGCTCGCCTCGCCCGACTGCGCCGCCGCCGTGCACGCGTCCCTGGCGCGCGCCGCGTCCGACATTCGCTTTGATTCACCGCTGGCTGCCGCCTGTGCGGGTGACCGCACGAGGCTGTGCGCGTCGGTGCCGCCCGGGTCGGCCGCCGTCATCCGCTGCCTGCAAGACTCCCGGTCCAAGCTGACGCCCGACTGCGGCGCCGTGCTGTTCGACTCCGAGGTGCGCATGGCGGAGTCGATCGACTTCCAGGCGCCGCTCGCGACGGCGTGCGCGGGCGAACTCAAAACGCTCTGCCCCGACGTCCCCCACACCGCCGCGGCCGCCTTACGCTGCCTACAAGACGTCTCGCTCGAGAACAAGGCCGGCATGAGCCCCGCGTGCGGCGAGGCGGTGGCCGCCGGCGTGCGGCGTGCCGCGACCGACTACCGCCTCAACTTCCGGCTCGCGGCCGCCTGCGCCCCCGCCGTGGCATCTTTGTGCGCCGGCGCCTGCGCCCCCGCCGGCGGCCCCCCCATGCGCGAGGGCGAGCCGTGCGGGGGCACGGTGCTGCGCTGCCTGCAGGACAAGGTCGAGGACATCAAGGAACCGGAGTGCGCGGCGGAGGTCGAGTACTTTGTGCGCATGGAGGTGCACGACTTCAGGAACGATGTCCTGCTCGCGGAAGCGTGCCGAGGCGACGTGGAGCGCGCGTGCGCGGGCGTCGCGCCGGGGGAAGGGAGGGTGCACGCGTGCCTGCGCGACCACCGCGCCGCGCTCGCCCCCGCCTGCGCGTCCGAAGTCGCCGCCCTCGAGGCCGCCACCGCGTCCAACGTCGACCTCCAGCCCAGCCTCGCCGCCGCGTGCGCGGCCGAGCGCGCGGCGCACTGCCCGGGCGTCGCCGCGGGCAAGGCGCGCGTGCTCGCGTGCCTGGTGGCCGCGGCCGACGGCGCCGACTTTGGCGCCCCCTGCGTCGAACGCCTGACCTCTGCCCTGGCCGTGCGTGGCCGCGACTGGAAGCTGGACCGGCCGCTGCGAGCGGCGTGCGCGGGCGACGCGCGCGCGTGCGCGCCGGCGGCGCTCGCGGCGAAAGGCGGAGCGCACCGCTGCCTCGCCGCGGCCGCCGCCGCTGGCGCCCTGTCCCGCGGCTGCCGCCCGGAGCTCGCGCGCTCCGCGCGGGCAGCGCTCCAGTTTTACGCGCGCGGGGCGCCGATCACGGCGGTGTGCGACGCTGACGCCGAACAGCGCTGCGCGGGCGCGGCCGGCGTCGGCGCCGTGCGCGCCTGCCTGGCCGCCGCGCTGCCCGCCGCGGACGATGAAGCGGCGGCGGCGGCGGCTGAGGACGAGACGCTGCCGGGCGAGCCGCCGGCGCGCCGCCGGCTGACCGCGGAAGACTCCCTCGCCCCCGCCTGCGCCGCCCTCGTCGCCGCCGCCGAGCCGCGCGCGTCCTTCGCCGCCTTTGAATCCTCCCTGTCCCTGGCCACCCTGGCCGCGACGGCGGCGTCGGTCGAGGCCCGCCTCGGGCTCAAAGCCGGCACGCTCACGCCGGCGGCGCGCCGCGGCGCCTCCCCGGCCGCCGCCCTCACCCTTTCCGGCTGGACCGCGGTCGCGGGCGTGGTGGCCATGGTGGCGCTGGTGCTGGCGGGGGTTGTCTATGCTGTTGCCGTCAAGCGCGGCTTCCACAAGGGCTACACCCGCGTCGTCAAGGAGCGCAAGCCGCGCGGGCTGCCCACGACGGCGGGCTCGCCGCGGCGGTGATGGAGACGGTTGGGGGCGGGTTGGAGGGGTGGAGACGCTGTGAGACACAAACACGAGGGGAACGCGGCCGCAGCGACGAGAGCCCTCACACCTCCCACAACGCGGGCCCCGCCCCTCCCGGCCCTCCGCGCCGCGCCTCTCGCGGCCATGGCCGGCGCCGGCGACGCCGCCGCGCCCGCTGACGAAAAGCCTGCGTCCGACGGCGCGCCCGACGCGCCCGACGCTGCTCCTCCCGCGTCGACGAGCGACGCGCCAGTCGCCCAGGACGCGTCCGACGGCGAGCGCGCGCCTGGCGTCGCCGACGCGGCGCGCGCCCATGGCGGCGCCCCCGCCGCGGGCGCCGCGGCGCCGCCCGCGGCGGCCCAGGGTGAGGGCGGGATTGGGTTCTATGAGTTGGTGGTGGGAGAAGTGGGCGGCGACGCGCGCCGAGCCGCCACGCCGCGCGCGCGCGCCGCGCCGACGCCGCCCCCTGCCCTCCAGCTATCGACCCCGCCGCGTCCGCCGCCGCCGCCCGCGCCCGCCGCAAAGCCCGGGCCGCGGCCCGCGTCCCCCGGGGCGCGGGCGTCAAATGCTTCGTGGCCGGCGTGCGCTGGGGCGTGCGCGTGCACGCCGACGCCCTGGCCGACCGGGCCACCCTCGCCGCCGCCCTCTCGGCCGCCCTGCGCGAGGACGGCGTCGACGCCGGCGATGGAGGCCGTGTCCGAGCCCTCGTCCTGGGCCGGGACGGGCGGTCGGCCGAGTTTGGGCCTGGCGGCGAGTGGGCCGGCTGGCGCGGCGCGGCCGAGTCGGCCGCCCGCATCTACGTTTCGGGGGTGGGGCCTGCGGCTGTGGTCGTCAAAGGCGAGGAGGGAGACGGCGCGACGATGGCGGCGTGACGGAGAAACAAGAGAGGGGGGGGGGGCGTGGGGCGCCACGCCGCCGCCGCCGCCACGCCCCCTGCCTGGCATTGAAGCAAGATTACACAGCGCACTCGGCGGCGCCGCGCAACGCAGAAAACACACAGGGCGGCGGGTCTCCGCCGCCCTCTCACCCACCACCCCCTCTCTCCCTCTCTTCTCACACCTTCCAGCCCGCCAGCGAGTCGGCCAGGCCGATCTCGTGGCGGATGCAGTGGAGCAGGGGCTCGTAATTGTCCGCGTGGCCGTGCCCGAGCTGGCCGAGCGCCTCGACCTGCCACCCGCCGCCCGCCGGCGCGCCCGGGGCGCCCCCGCGAAACACGCGGCACATCACCACAGAAGAGTAGGTGTCGAGCGAGGCGCGGGAGACGCCCTCGAGGCGGTACTCGCACAGGGGCGCGCCCGACCCGGGGTCGGTCAGCGACACGCTCGGCGCCCGAATCTCGCCCAGGCGCGCGCCGGCCCACGCGGAGAGCGAGATAAAGAGTTCGACGACGCCAGGGTCGAGGCGGTCGAGGTCGACCGAGATGGTGTGCGTGCCTTCGCAGAGGACCGAGCGCAGCATGTCGCCCGAGTGCTTGACCGCGCCGTCGCCGCCCGCGCGCGCCGTGTTGCGTTTGCTTTGGTAGTCGACCACCTCCAGGAACTGGCGGTCGGGGCCAAACACGAGGCAGGACGCGTCGAGGTAGCTGGAAGGAAAGAGAGAGGGAGGAAAACGAGTGGGGTCGGCGCGCGGACTCTTCTTAAGCCGCCGTCCCGTCCTTCCACCCTCTTTCTCCCTGCCTCTCCCTCCATCTCCCTCTCTTTTCTCTCACCGGGTCGAGTCGTACGTCTGCGCGGGCGCCCACGACCACCGCTCCTCGAGTTGGAGGCGGCGGATGCCGCCGTCGACCGAGTACCGCTGCCCGCGCGCCAGCACGACCCGTGCCAGGCCCGCCGTGATGGAGTCGACGTCGCAGTCCATGCCGGCCGCGCCGCCGTCGTCCGACGGGCCGGGCGCGAGCGGGTTGGGGGGGAGGGGGGCGTGCGCCGCCAGGGTGCCGGGTCGGGCGTGGGGAGACGGGATGATGGTTGTGTGAGGGGGGCGGCGCGCGGGGCGCCGCGGAGGGGGGGCTGGGGAGGGGGGAGGGGGTGTCGCGTCGGCGCGGCGCTCCGCATCGCGCCCGGCCGCCGCCGGCAATGCGGCCGACACCGAGGGACGGCGCACGCGTGCGCTCGAGCGGCGGTTGGGGAGCGCCGCGGGCGGTGCCGGCGCGCCGCATGCAGCGCGTTGCCGCCCGCGCCGCCCGCGACACGCGCCCGCCGCCCGGGCCGGCGCGTGTCGGCGCCGACCGAGACCGCGTCTCGGTCGGAGCGGGACAGGGGAGGGGGCGGGGGCTCACCTGCGCAGAGTGCGCGCCGGCACCGGCGCCAAACCGCCACCACTCTGGCCGCGCGGGGGGGCGCCCGGCCCCGCCCCGCCACCCCCCCACCGCATCACACATGCGTCTGGCCACCGCGGCGGCGGCGGCGCGCATCGGCCGGGCCCGCCGCGGCCTCGCCGGCGCGCCGCCGACCCCTCCGCCCCCGCCCCCCGGCCCCGAAGACTGCTGCCAGTCGGGTTCGTGTGCGGCCTGCGTGTGGGACGTGTACTATGAGACGCTCATGGCGCGCGGCATCGTGTCGGCTTTCGAAGCGACCGAGGCGCGGCTCGAGCGCGAAGCGACGATACGGAAACGGGAGGCCGAGGGCCAGGCGGCGACTGCAGGGGTGCCTGCTGATCGAGGACACGGAGAGACGGGTGGAGAGGGGGCGAGGGAGTAGCGGGAAGGGGGGTTGCAGGCTTCACGCACTCTTTCCCTAATGCTTGAACGCCGCCGGGTCGGCCTTGACTTGGTCCCGGATGCCCAGCTCGCCCCAGCGGTCGCCGTCGACCCAGGCGCGCAGGCCGTCGCGCATCTCGGCGATGACTCGCGCGCCCACCGGGTCGGCGGCCATAGCCTCAAAATGGGCGCCAAGCTTCGGCCGCGACGCAAACACGTCCTCCCACCCGTACACCGCCGGCAGGATGTCGGCGCAGAAGACGAGCGTGGGGAAGAGGGCTGCGTCGGCGAGCGACGGCGCGTCGCCGCACACGCGCGGGCCGAGCACGACGGGCTCGAGCACACTCAATTGGCGCGCCAGGTCGGCGAGCTGCGCGGCCCGGTCCCCCGCGCCCATCGCCTTGTACAAACAGCCCTGCACCGGGGAGATGTAGGTGTCCAGGAGCCGCGCGGCGAGGTTGGCCCGCGCGCGCAGCGCGGGCGTCCCCGGGTCGAACGAGGGCCCCTCCGCCGCCCACTCGTCCAGCACGTACCGGGCAATGGTGTCGGATTCCGGGATGGCGGTGCCGTCGGGCAGGACGAGGAGCGGCATCTTGCCCTGCGGGTTGAGCGAGAGGTAAGCATCCGATTTCAGCCCGCCCAAGTCGGCAGGGGACGCGATGTCGATGGATGCTTCGAGGCCTTTGGCGTAGATGAGGTAGCGGACCTGGCCAGGAGGACAAGGGAGAGGTTGGGAGGGTGCGGCGGTCGCCCTCTTTTGCCCACTCAGGCAGCCATTTCATCCCCGATTTTCACTGCCACGACTCTCGGACGCTCCGCCAACCCTACCTGCGCCGCCTTGTTGGAGAGGCCGACGGAGAAAAGGGTCGGGCGCGGCGGCCGAAACGGGGCCGCCGCGGTCGGGGCCGCGGCGGTCGCGGACGCGCGCGCACTGACGGCGGTCATTGTGACAGACGCTCCAGCGGCG
>Ga0315289_10012920_pt1 | contig 11730 bp, 12 predicted proteins | sample YL17G11_40_MG_FD_203452 | JGI IMG/M metagenome (GOLD analysis project Ga0315289, IMG submission 203452) | Sediment microbial communities from Yellowstone Lake, YNP, Wyoming, USA - YL17G11_40 | ecosystem: Environmental > Aquatic > Freshwater > Lake > Sediment | place: USA: Wyoming | collected... | reverse complement strand
TGTCGCAATCGGACCTTTTGATATCGAAAGCCGGTGGGATAACGACTTCGGAGTGCCTCGCGAGGAAGCTGCCGATGGTCTTAGTGTCACCGATCCCGGGCCAGGAGGTGCGCAACGCGGAATTCCTCGTGGAGAAGGGGGTGGCGGTCCTCGCAAACGGTGCGCACGATGCCGCCAGGACAGCCGCCGACCTCGTGAGGGATGGCTCGAGGCTTGACCGGATGAAGGAAGGGATGGCGGAACTCAGCCGCCCGGACTCGTCTCTGCGCATCGTTGATAAGATTGTCGCGATGTCGCAGGCCCGGCCTCGGTGACTTGACCTTCTTTGCCGACGAGACCGGCGGATATACCTACCAGATTCTTGGCGAAAAGTGCCCTCTCTCCGGAATAAGCCTCAGCCGAAACGGGACGCTGCCCGGGCTCCTCTCAGAAGCGTGCCGTTGAAACGCTCTGTCGCACTCGACAGGAACTCCGAGACAGCAAATGAGAGTCTGTGCGCTCATCCCCGTCTTCAACGAAGCCCCACACATAGAGAAAGTGGTCAGGGGATGTCTTGCGCATGTGGGAAAGGTTTTTGTTGTTGACGATGGCTCTAAGGACGGCAGCGGCGAGATTGCCAGAAAAGCAGGAGCGCTCCTCCTCAGGCATTCCATGAATTGCGGGAAAGGGTCAGCTCTCAAGACCGGACTCGCCGCGGTTCTTAACGAAGGAAAATGGGACGCGGTAATCGTGTTGGACGGCGACGAGCAACACGACTGGAACGAAATTCCGAGGTTCATCTCACGTCTGGTCGAGGGAGGTTACGATATTGTCTTGGGAAACAGGATGGGCGACCTCCGCCTGATGCCCCTTGAGCGAAGGATGACCAACTGGCTTTCCTCCCGCGTCCTCAGTGCACTGATTCGCCAGAAAATCAAAGACAGTCAGTGCGGTTTCCGATTGATGAAAACGGATGTAGTGAAATCGCTCGTACTGCGGACGCAGAGATTTGACATGGAATCGGAAATGCTGTTGGAGGCAGCGAAAAAAGGCTTTAGAATTGGCGACATTCGCATTGCCACTATCTACGGTACTGAGAAGAGCTCGGTTCACCCGGTGCTGGACACGTTGCGGTTTGTCCTCGTCGCCCTGAAGTACATGTTTCGGGCAATCGGAAGGCTGGGAAGACTTCAGCCGAAAAAGGAACGGAAATGATAATGCCCGCCGATAAAGAAGCCGACTTCCTCCAGAAGAGGGAGGCGATGGTCCGGGAGCAGATTGCCGCGAAGGGAGTCAAGGACCGGCGAGTGCTTGACGTGATGCGAAAGGTGCCCAGGGAAAAATTCGTTTTGCCACGCGACCTGAGGGAGGCTTACGAGGACACGCCCCTCCCGATAGATTGCGCCCAGACCATCTCGCAGCCCTACATGGTCGCTCTAATGACCGAGTGCCTGGAACTGGAGGGCAAAGAAAAAGTCCTTGAAATCGGAACGGGTTCCGGCTACCAAACGGCTATCCTTTGCCTTCTGTGCGAGGAGGTTTATTCTATCGAGAAGCAGCCCGAGTTGTGTGCAAAGGCTTCTTCCGTCCTGAAGGAACTTGGGTTGGAGAACTTCCAGTTGAAAATTGGCGACGGAACAAAGGGCTGGCCGGAGTACGCTCCCTACGACGGCATTATAGTTACTGCCGGGGCGCCGGACGTCCCGGCGCCGTTGGTCGAGCAGTTGGCGGTCGGCGGCCGACTCGTCATACCTGTCGGCGACACGTTCTCGCAAATCCTCAAGAAATTGGTGAAAACCCAGACCGGATACCAGACAAGGGACGTGTGCGGGTGTCGCTTTGTTCCCCTCGTCGGCGAATACGGATGGGCGGAATGAGAGCACACGTTTGAAGCGAACCGTTCGCGTCGCAACAACGAAAATCGAGCCGTCGGGACCCTTCCGACGTTGAGCAGAAAGGAATTGAATGGCGGTCCTTGGGAACATCGTAAACTGGATAAAGAATCTTCTTTCTCCCGAATATTCCTCGTACTGGTTGATTTTCCTGACGGCGATTGGGTTCGTGGAATCCTCGATTTTCCCGACGCAGCTTCTGTTCATGATGCCGCCGGACGTTCCCTTAGTCGTCTTCGCCATTGCAAAGCCGGAGTGGGCGCTTCTTTTCGGCCTGGTATGCACGGTCGCTTCAGTGCTTGGCGCGACGTTCGCCTTCTTCGTCGGGAAAAAGGCGGGTCGGACTATCTTGAAAAAATTCCTCTCGGAGGAGAAGATAGGAGCCGTTGACAAGCTGTTCGCGAAATATGGCGTGGCGGCGGTGGGGATCGCGGGTTTCACGCCCGTGCCGTACGTCGCGTTCACCTGGTCGGCGGGCGCTTTTCGGCTCGACTTTGGGCCGTTCCTTTTGATATCATTAGCCAGCAGAGGGGCGAGGTTTTTTGGGGAAGCGGTTATCTGCAAGCTCTGGGGCAAAGAAGTCAAGGGCTTCCTCGAGAAGCACTTTGACTGGCTGACAGTCGTCATCGCCGTCGTTGTTGTGGCCGCGGTCGTCGCCGCAAGGCATTTCTTGAAGAAAGGAAAAAAGCCCAGCGCAGGGCCAGGCGCGGAGACCGAGAGGCAACAGAGTCCCGAAAAATAGGCCGCCCGAGGCGATGGCGCAGGACCCGGCTGCGACGTTCGTGGTGGCATGGGCATCTTGTCCATGATCTCACACCGGTCCCGCCAGCGGCGCGATGTCACGCTATGGCGCGCAAGGCGTTGGGGCCTTTCAACGTGCCCCTGCCGCCCACAGCCCGGACCTTACTGGCCGAGAGGGCGAAGCAGTTCCTCGGGTCCGTCAGGCGGCGTCGAGATGTTTGATTGTTCTGTCGGGGTGTAGCTCAGTGGTTTAGAGCACTGCGTTCGGGACGCAGGGGTCGCTGGTTCAAATCCAGTCACCCCGACCAAATTTTGGGATTTTTGGGGGAATGAGAAGCCATTTTTTCGACTTCTTTTTCGCCAGCGTCGTTCTTAGGCAATTACGGTTAGAGGTCCTTCGGATTTTGGGAGTAGATGAAGAGAGCAGGAGGTGGGAGTCTCGGGCCTGCTCTGGAGCCATGCGTACACGAGATAGTTCGCAAAGTACGCCAGTTTGGGAGGACAAGCAGGGTAACCCGGTTATTTGAAGCTGCCTGCGCTGCAAAGGGGTCAAAAAAATGAAAGATATCCTTTCCTGTATTGAAGAGCTTCGGTTGAAGCTGGACAGGCATCGGAAGGAGGCCCCAAAAGAGTATCCCACACGAACGATATTCATTGATCCACTGCTGGAAGCCCTTGGTTGGGATGTAAGGGATCCTGACGAAGTGCAACTTGAGTATCCAACAATTGATGGGAAGTCCGTTGACTATGCTCCAAAGGTAAATCGTAACCCGGTTCTATTCATAGAGGCCAAACCGTTAAACGATGCGCTTACAGACGTTAAATCTATCACGCAAGTGGTTGGCTATGCTGCAAACGCTGGGGTTGAATGGTGCATCCTTACGAATGGTGTCACCTACAAAGTCTACCGAAGTACGGAAAAGGCAGAGGCCCCAGATAAGTTGCTTTTTGAGATCTCGATAGACCCAAAGGAATCCGGGGGTAGGTCAGTTCAACAGATTGCGGAGCAATTTAACCGTTTCTCCCGGGACGCAATGGCCCGAGGCGTCCTTGATGAAATTGGTGAGCAGGTTTTCACTACAGGGAAGGTTCGAAAGGCTTTGGATAAGCTCTTTCTGGACCCTCCAGCCAATCTAATCAGGATCATTCGTTCAGCTGTCTCTGACGAATCCATTAAACCAACACAAGTAAGCGCGGCGCTCAAAAGACTATGGGCTCAGCCACAGGAGGGTGGGATACCCTCAACGTCTCCGGCCGGTCCCGATGTTGGGAAGCCGCGGAGGGAATACGGCAGAGGAGAGGACTACGGGGAGGATTATCACATCAAGGGTAAGCCACGGGAGGTAATAGAACTATTTCGGGCGGTTGACAAGTTTTGCATAGAATTGGACCCCGCTGCGGTGCAAAGGAAATATCTTAAAAAGTACGTCAGCTATGTGCATGGCAGGGCCATCTTCTGCTGTGTGCATGTTCAGAAAAGCGGTCTTCGGATTTGGTTAAAGTTGAATTATCCACGTCTCGAAAATCCACCGGACTATGTCCGTGATGTTTCCAGCACAGGACACTGGGGAGTCGGGAACGTCGAGATTGGAGTAGATGACGTCCAAAAGCTACAGGCCGCAAAGTCCCTCATAAAGCAATCCTTTGAGGAGAATAGATGAGGCGTACACCTCACGGAGGGCAACGCAAAACGTTCGTTTCCTATGGGACCCACCCAGGTTGTTGGTTCACCGAAGCTCCTGTTCTGCCGGACACGTTACTCGGCATGGCCCTCCGGCCCATGAAACCCATTCGGCAGAGGCGCGCTAAAGTGGAACGACAAGCATGAATCCGCTTTTGCAGCGCATTTCTGTTGACCCGAAGGTTTGCTTTGGCAAACCGTGCATTCGTGGGACCCGGATCTGGGTGTCGCTGCTCCTTGACTTCCTGGCCAGTGGCATGAGCATCGAAGAGATTCTCGAAGAATACCCTCAACTCAAAGAGGAGGATGTCCGGGCCGCCATCGCCTACGGAGCCGAGATGGCCCGGGAACGGTATGTTGAAATCCGGCCCGAGGCGACAGGATGAGCTTCAAACTCAGCCTCACCGAATTTCTTTTTCGCCGAGAACCTTCGGCCCGTCTGCGCAACAGAAGGGAACGGCTCGGTCCCGGCGGCAGGGGCACGTGCAAAGGGGCCCCGACAGCATGCGCGCGACACCGTGCAACGGGCGTCTCGCCCGTGGGAGATCATGGGCAAGATGCCCATGCCACCACAGAACTCCCAGCCCTGTGCTGTGCGCGGGACTTTGCACGTCCGCCCGAAAGGAGGGCCCTACGACGTAACCTTTTATCTCGATGAAAGATTGAGGCTTCTCAGACGGTTTGAGAAATGAAGCACGTTCACGCATTCTTTTCGGGGTACGTCCAAGGGGTGGGCTTCCGATACACCGCCCGCAGCGTCGCTCAGTCCCTCGGCGTTGTCGGCTGGGTGAAGAACTGCTATGATGGGCAAGTTGAACTCGTCGCCGAAGGCGAGGAAGATGCTCTGAACCAGGTGGTGAGTCAGCTCAACCGCACCTTCGAGGGTTATGTGACGAACTCGGAGGTGTCTTGGTCGGAAGCGACGGGGGAATTCTCTTCGTTCTCGATAAAGTTCTGATATGAAAAACGTCTGGCACCTGGCAGTTATCTCGTACAAGGACTCCATCCGAAAGCGAATCCTCTGGGTCTTCCTCATCTTCTCCTTCCTTCTGATTTTCACTTCGGTGGCTCTTCGCGTCATGTCCCTGGAGCGCTCGAGCGTTTACGACCGAACCGCCGGACTCGAGGCAGCCGATGTAAAAGCCACTGAAGAGAAAATGACCAAGGACATGGCTATCGCGAGCATCGCGATTTTCGCCGTGCTGATTCTTCTTTTCACCGCCTCCGGCCAGATTCCCGAGGAGATTGAGGGGAGAACCCTTTACACCCTCCTGACATACCCGGTGAAGCGCCGACACTTTATCTTGGGGAAGTTTCTGGGGCAGGTGCTCGTGATACTGACAATCGTGACAGTGATGACGGCGATTTTGTACGCTGCCCTTTTCGTCAGGTACAAGACTTTCGATCTGGCAATGCTCAAGGGCATATATGCGATTGTGATTCAGTTGTCGGTTCTGGCGTCGCTGTGCGTGATGCTTTCGGCGTTTGCCCCGGTGAATTTCAACATCATTTTCTGCTTTGTGCTTTTCCTTGCGGGCCACACGACAGGTTACATTTCGACGCTCGCACGGGGAACGAAATTGCTTCCGGCGAAGTGGGGGCTGACGGCCCTCTACGCGATCATTCCGAATTTCGAGTACTTCAATCTTTCCAGCGAACTCGCGCTGAAGACGGACGTCTCCTATGCGTACCTGTTTTCCGTAACGCTTTACGGGTTAGTATATATAACGAGCATGTTGACGATTGGGGTCGCGGCTTTCAGGGACAGACAGATTTAGAAATCGCAAGAGGTCGCTCGTGGTTCGACTCGCGGGTGCCGGAATTGCAAGAGGGTAGCTTGGATAGCATGGACCGAAATGTCGTCGTAAAAACTGTTGACCTCACGAAAGTCTATAGGACGTTCTGGGGTAAGACCTACGTCCGGGCTTTGAACAAGGTGAACCTCGAAATTTACGAGGGGGAAATCTTTGCGCTCCTCGGGCCGAACGGCTCGGGAAAGACAACGACCATGAAGCTCCTTCTCGGAATCATGTTCCCGACGAAGGGGCGGGTGGAGGTTTTCGGCAAATCCCCTCGAAGCGTCGAGATAAAAAAGGACATCGGGTTCATGCCAGAAGAGTCCTACCTTTACCGATTCCTGAACGCAGACGAGACGTTGAGGTTCTACGCGAACCTCATGGGCCTGGACCGTAAAACGAGGAAAAACAGGATTGACGAAGTCCTCCAGATGGTCGGCTTGACCGAAGCTCGCAGGAGGAGGACAAGGGAATACTCCAAAGGAATGTCCCGCAGGATAGGAATGGCGCAGGTTCTCCTCAAAGACCCGAAGCTCGTCATCCTTGACGAGCCGACAATCGGACTCGACCCCATGGGCGCAAGGGAGATGAAAGACGTCATCCTCGACCTGAAACAGAGAGGGAAAACAGTGATTCTATCCTCCCACCTTCTTGCCGACGTTCAGGACATCTGCGACCGGATAGCCATCCTCCATCGAGGAGACCTCATCAGGACCGACAGCGTTGAAAACCTCCTTACCATCGAAGATACCTGGGAAATCGTCGCAAAGAACCTTACGGATCAGACAAGACAAAAGGTTCGCCAGGTCATTCAAGAAGGCGGAGGAGATTTGCAGAAGATCGGCCATCCTCGCGAATCCCTCGAGTCGCTTTTCCTGAAGACGATCAAGGAGAAAGAAGTCGAGAAGTGATTGCTTTTCTCAAGCCGCTGAAAACCTATTGGCCGCAGATTCAAATAGGGTTAGGGGCCGTCTGCCTGGCTCTGTTCGTCGTGGGGGCCTCTTCCAGAAAAGTCCTCGCCATCGCCCTCAACACGATAAAGGAGGAATTGCGAAAGAAAATCCTCTACCTTCTTGTCCTGTTCGGCGTCATATTCTTAGCTGCTTCCAGTGCTATGTCGAAGGTTCAGCCGGGTAGGGAAGGGGAAGCAGCCGCGGAGGCGGGGTTGTTCGTTCTGGGCCTCTTCGGGATGCTCACAACAATTTTCTCGGCGACGACCGCCCTGTTCTCGGAGATTCGCAGCCGCACAATCTTTCTTCTTTTCTCGCATCCTGTCTGGAGTTTCCACATCATCTTAGGCAAGTTCTTAGGCGTTGCGGGACTCGTGTTCATCTCCGTTTCGCTGATGGGACTTGTCTTAGTCGGTTACTTCATCATCAGCCCGTGGACGGACCTGCTTATCAAAATCATCCCGGCGGTTGTTCTCGTGTTCTTCCAGCTTATGCTCCTGACGGCAATGTGCGTCCTCGGCTCGACGGTTTTGTCCCGGATAACCAATATTCTCCTATCCATGATTCTTTTCTTCTTAGGGACAGGGCATTCATTCTTCACCGAGATAACCGAGATGATGAAAGTCCCTGTCATGAAGCATTATGTGCGAGCTTTCCTCTTCATTGTGCCTGATTTTGAGAAATTCTCCATTCGAGCTAAGATGTTTACCGCCGACTTTTCCCTCGACGCGACGTATGTGCTTTCGGCAATTGGCGATTCGCTCCTTCGGGCAGCGATAATGGTCGCCCTCGGGATACTCTTTTTCCGCCTCAAGGAAGTCGGCACGGAAAGATGGGAGTAAGCTGAGAAGTGTTGCACAGAAAGCCCGTTTACTACATCCTGGCAGCCTTTTTGCTCGTCTCCCTGGTGCCTCTTCAGGCAAACATTGACAAAAGAAGGGTGGACGAGAAGCTCGTTTCTCCGGAGCGGTCCGCCGTTCGCCCCGGTGGGGCGGCCCTGGGGCTTCTTCTGGCTGGCTTCCGGGGCGTGGCGGCGAACATGCTCTGGTTTCGGGCAATGCTGCTTTTTGAACAAAATAGAGTCACCGAGGAGATTCCGCTATTTCAGGCGATTGCGTACCTCCAGCCGCGGTTTCGTTCGACGTGGTCCTTTGGCGCTTGGCATATCGCATACAACGTCTCGGCTTACTTCTACGACAGGAAGGACCTTACCGACGAGCAAGTGGACCAGTATCGCCTCGATTGCTTCAAAATTGGCGAGGAGTTCCTCAGGAGGGGAATCCGGTACAATTATTACAACTACGACCTCCACTGGGACCTTGGGTTCACCATCCTTTACTATAAACAATACAGGTTCCTCAAAGAGAAAGGACTATCCGCAGAAAAGGAAGCTTTGCACGCGGCCATTGAGGAAATGAAGATTGCGTCGCTTTTTGGTCCTCCATTGGCGAGCCATCCGGCATTCGTGGACAGGATCGTCGCCATCATCATGAGCGAAGGCGGATTGCGTGAGGATGCTTACAGGATGTGGTTCAGGCTGGAGCGATGGCCCAGAGAAGACGAGAATCTCGGCCTCGTGCGAAAGCACAAGAATTCCGTTGTTGACAGGATAAGACTGGAAGACGCAATCTCTTATGCTCTCGACCTGGAAAAGGAGAACAAACTCCCCGAGGCATACAAGCTCTGGCGATTATTGCTCGCCGAAAGCGAGAAGAAAAAAGACCTCCTTGCCAGAGAAAAATGGTCCGACCCGAACGATGTCGAGCAGACCGATAAAGACATCGAGTCGCTCTCGCAGAACGCGAGCAACCTCGAGCAGGCTTTGACAGAACAGGGAGCCGACCTGAGATCGCTTCAGGAGGAGTCGCTGAAACAGGGAATTCCTGAAGTCCTTCAGGAGCAAATTGACAACCATTTTCGGTTGTTAGAAGAACAGGCGGCAAAAGAGTACGAAGCTGACAGGCAAAAGACGATGCAAATGTACCGGGAATTGACCAAACCAGCCCCAAAACTGGACTGGTGGGTGTTCCTGTTTGTCCCGCTGTTTTTACTGGCGGGAAGCTATTTGATGTTTGGAAGGGAAACGTATGCGAGCTGAACCCAAACCCGCAAAATACGCGATTTTCGGCGATGTCCATGGAAACCTCGAGGCGCTCAACGCTGTCCTGGACTCCATGGAGAAGGAGGGGGTAACCCATTGCGCGTGCGTCGGGGACATTGTAGGCTACGGGGCCAATCCCGTGGAATGCGTCGAGAAAATTCGGGCGCTTGGCTGCAAAGTCGTCCTGGGAAACCACGACGCTGGAGTCGTTGGGAAGACGGATGTCCGATTTTTTAACAGCGCGGCAAGAGAAGCCGTTGAATGGTCAAGGGAAGTGATGGACGGAACTTCCGCGAGTTTTATTTCAGCTCTCCCGTACGTGGCGAGGACTGAGCGGTTCACCCTCGTGCACGCAACTCTCGCAAATCCCGAGGAGTGGACGTATATTTTCAGCCCGGTGGAGGCACAGGCCTATTTCCCATACCAGGAGGACCCGGTGTGCTTTGTTGGGCACACCCACCTTCCAGGGTGTTTCTCGACGGACCCTGCCGCGACTTTCAGCAGGGCAATAACCACACGTCTCAAGCCGGGGATAAAATACATCGTCAACGTCGGCAGCGTCGGCCAGCCCAGGGACGGCAACCCTCTCGCCTGCTACGTAGTCTTTGAGCAGGCAGAGGATACGATAAGGTTCGTTCGCGTCCCGTACGACGTTGGGACAGCCCAGAGGAAAATCGTTGATGCCGGATTACCTCATGTCCTTGCGATGAGGCTGGAGTGGGGAAAGTGACACGGGGCGGGCGAGGCGCCTTTGCGGCGGGGGTGAAGTGGTTTCTGGCAGCGGGTTGGAGCGGCATTATCTGGACCCTTCTGACCCTTCCTTCAGAGAAAACACCCGACATTGGCTTCATTCCTCTTGGAGACAAGCTCGGCCACGTCGCCCTTTACTGTGTTTGGAGTATTCTCATCTGTTGGGCCGCGAACACCTCCCTGCGAGCGCTTTCGGTCATCGGGATTCGCTTCCTTGTCGTACTTGCCGCTATCGTGTACGGCTCTGCGCTGGAAGTCTATCAGGCGGGGATCGGGCGAGATATGGACATAGTGGACATTATAGCGGACGCTCTCGGAGCAGTCGCGGGCCAGTGGTTCTTCTTCTCCCCAAAAGCAAAAGCCGCCTTTCAGAGGACAATTTCAAAGACGCTGTCCCTTCTTCGGCGCAGTCCCGCACGCCCCGCTCCCCAGTTTAAGAAGCCCAATTCGCACGACGCTAAAGCGGGCCGCGGGCCCGAAACAAAGGAATGAATCGCCCCCCCTCGTCCTCCCCGCCCACGGCCGGCAAACGTGGCAAATCGTCACTCCTGGGGGAGAAAGTGATTATGAACCCAGCCTCCGGGAGGTGTCGCGCTGCCTTCCGGGTGCCATCCGCGTTCATCTGCGGTTCACTCCTTCCGTGCCGAGGCCCTGCCGTCTGGCGCCCATAAGCCGGCGATTAGTACACCTCCTCGAACGATATTGACAATGGAGACACCTGTGATTAAATGTTCTCTTCGACTAGTACTTACAAACGGGGAGGAGTCGCCCCATCGGATAGGCGACCGCCAGAACAATCGCAGAAGCAAGATGCCCGTTCCTATTGGTTGGACGGAGAGCACCCATGAAGACCAGACAAGAAGCTGCCGCCAGAATCGAAGCCCTTCGTAAAGAAATCCACCACCACGACAGAATGTATTACATCGAAAACAGACCGGAAATCTCCGACGCTGAGTACGATTCGCTGATGGCGGAGCTTATCGAACTCGAGCAGGCTAATCCTGCCCTGGTCACCCCGGATTCTCCTTCCCAACGGGTGGGAGGCGAGCCCCTGGAGGCCTTCGGAACTGTCCCCCACGCCGTTCCAATGTTGAGCCTTGACAACACTTACTCAAAGGAGGAGGTGCTCGCTTTTGACACGCGGATAAGGAAGGCGGTCTCCCCCGGCGGCGAAATGGAGTACGTTGTCGAGCCGAAAATTGACGGGGTCGCCGTTTCTCTCCGGTACGAGAACAACGTGTTTGTCCAGGGGGCGACCAGGGGCAATGGCCTCGTCGGGGATGACGTCACGACGAATTTGAAGACGATAAAGACGGTTCCCCTGAGGTTGGAAGGGAAAACCATTCCGATGCTCGAGGTAAGGGGCGAAGTGTACATGCCGAGGGAGGCCTTTGAGAGGCTGAACGAAGAAAAAGAGAGAGCCGCAGAAGAGCCTTTCGCCAACCCGAGAAATGCGACCGCCGGCTCCCTGAAGCTCCTCGACCCCCGAATCAGCGCAAAAAGAAAGCTCGACATTGCAGTCCACAGCTTCGGGCAGGCGGAAGGGATTGATTTCGGGACGCACTTCAACTTTTTGCGCGAGATGCGGCACCGCGGAGTGAAGGTCATCCAGGAATATAAGCTATGCGACGGCATTGTCTCGGTTATGAAATACTGCGATGCCTGGGAGGAAAAACGCGACACGCTTCCTTACGAGATAGACGGGATGGTGATAAAGGTCAATCGCCTCGATTTGCGAGACATTCTGGGCACGACTGCAAAAAGTCCAAGATGGGCGTTTGCCTACAAATTCAAAGCTCGCCAGGCCTCAACCATCCTGAACGACATTGTAGTCCAGGTC
>Ga0315289_10012919_pt1 | contig 11730 bp, 16 predicted proteins | sample YL17G11_40_MG_FD_203452 | JGI IMG/M metagenome (GOLD analysis project Ga0315289, IMG submission 203452) | Sediment microbial communities from Yellowstone Lake, YNP, Wyoming, USA - YL17G11_40 | ecosystem: Environmental > Aquatic > Freshwater > Lake > Sediment | place: USA: Wyoming | collected... | reverse complement strand
TTCTTACCCTTTTTCAACTGTTAAAATACTGCAAGCTGGAGATCTTGTATACCTCGCAGTCTACTACGAAGGACCCGAATCTCTTTCTCTTAATCCACTTTTTACAGATTTTACTATAACCTATTTACACAGTTAATTATGCCCTATCTCGGTCAGTACACTCTTTCAGAACAACTTCTCGGAACCTCCATACTCCCTAATCCTATCCGCCCTATCTCCAGACACCGCGTCTCACTCGGCACTTCCGTTAGAAAATCTCTCCTCGGCACATCATTTCCAAAGAACTATAAATACAAAAAAGAAATTACCTATCAGATTTCACACGGCACTCAACAACGCAAACGATATGCTGTTCCAACAATCCCCGTAGGCGCCCCCTGGGCTGCTATCTGGTTTGCATGGCGTACCGCTGTTGCACTATGGAAAGCTCTTTCGCCTACACAAAAACATAATCTCAACATTCGTGCGCGCACCATCGGCTCTATGAGTGGATTTAACCTTTATATCCGTGAGTACATCCGTGCTAATTACTGACTATCAACAACACGCACTTAACTTATTTTTAGATTTTCTTGAAGGGCAAAACAAATCTCCTCTTACTCTTATAAAATACCGCACAGATCTTACCTCATTTTTTGTATGGCTTGGTCCAAATGTTCGCTTCCCTGATATAAATCAACAACAAATTCGCAGCTTTATCTCTTATTCTCTTTCAGGCCAGGGCCATCCTGAACAACGCACTCACGAGCCATCATCTTGTAATTGCCGACTTGCTTCTCTCCGCCGGTTTTTTGATTTCCTAAAATATTCCGGTATGATAAATATCGACCCATCAAAGCCGGTACCTTATCTTTTAGTTCCCCGCCGCCTCCCTGAATTTTTATCACAGGAACAAACCAGTCGCTTGCTCTATTATGCAAAACGTGAGTCTCTTTTCGATTACGTTATTATCCACACCCTTTACACTGCTGCGCTCCGCTCAAATGAACTTTGTCAGCTCGAGCGCTCAGCGGTTGATTTCTCTGATAACCGTATCCTTGTTCACGGCAAACGACAAAGAGATAGGTATATCCCTATGCTCCCCCAGGACCTTAAACCACTTTCAGCTTTTTCAAAAGCTCACCATCATCGCTTCACATTCGACCGTTTCCTCTGTACTCCGCAATTCAAACCCCTCAACACGCGGTATGTTCATCTACGCGTTACCACAATCGCGCGCCTTGCAGCCCTCGACTGTCACCCTCACATACTTCGCCACTCACGCGCCACCCATCTTCTACAATCTGGCCTCGAGCTGTACTACATAAAGACAATTCTCGGTCATTCTACAATCCAAACAACGGAGATTTATGCGCACGTCGATGACCCGCATCTACGCGATGCTTTTACTCGCGCTTCTCACTCTCTTAATGTTATTTCCTAGTCCCTTTTATTATTGCTTTCTTTGTGCGCATGACATCATACGCATGTACCGTAATCTAATTTTTTCATATGAGTTCTACGAACCATGAGCAAACAAATTCTTCTTGTTCACCCCGCCCGCTCCCGCAATTATTACACCCCCTACCCCCCCCTCGGATTGCTTAAATATGCTCAATACCACCTCGCCCTGGGCGACATAGTTCATCTTGTTCGGGGACCGTCTTCTCGTCTATTTAATCCAGATATTATTTACATTACATCTCTTTTTACGTACTCATGGCGCCCCGTTCATGACTGTATCCGCTCATATCGAAAACGATATCCTCGAGCAAGGATCCTCGTCGGCGGCATTTATGCGTCCCTTCTCCCTGAAAAAATTCGAGAAGAATTCTCTGATTCCGTCGAAATAATCCCCGGCGTCAACTCTGAACTTGACAACATAATGCCCGACTATTCCCTCGTTCCAAAATGGGATACTAGCCTTATAATCTCCTCTCGCGGTTGCCCCCGCAAATGTTCATTCTGTTCTGTTTCAACTATTGAACCTAATTTTACCGCCCTTAAATCAATTTCCCATCTTGTTTTACCCTGGCACAATAAGATAATGTTCTGGGACAATAATATCCTTGCTTCTCCATACTGCCTCGACATCTTCCACGAGCTCTCATCATTCAGAAAGCAGGTTGACTTCAACCAAGGCCTTGACGCCCGCCTTTTAACTCCTCCGCTCGTCGAAGCTCTCACCAAAATATCCATCTCTTATATCCGCTTGTCTTTTGATGATGCTACTATGTACAAACCACTAGACAGTGCCATTACCCTCCTACGTGCTTATGACTACCCTAACGGCCACATTTTTGTCTTCGCTCTTTACAATCATGATTCAGGGCCCGATGAATACTTTTATCGCGTCAAATTCCTTTTAAACCGTGGTTGCACTGTATACCCCATGCGTTATGAACCTTACTTAACCGCTCAGAAACGCACATATATTTCTCCATTCTGGACAAAAGATTCTCTTGACATGGTAGTCCGTGCCCAAGGCGCTATGGGATTTAATGGCGTATTTCCTCCCTCAAAACTCTTTATACAAAAATTTAATCGTGCTAAAAATTTCACTCAGGCGTTTAAATTAAATAATTATCCATCTTGACTCACCGCTCCGCGCTTCGCTACTATACCGACATAGCTGACATGAGAATAAAATATTTTATTTGCTGTATCCTTTTCACACCCCTTCTCTTTATCTCATGTGCCCAGGTATATCCCATTCAACGCTACAATGGAGAACTTTATCTTTTTCAATCTTATAAATACGGCGACCATCATTTTCTTTATGCTGTAGAGCTTTATGAAGATGGTACACTAAAATCTGAGACTGTAGAATTTGACCGTAAAATTTCTCCAATTACAGAACAGGGGGCCAAATTTGGAGAAGCACTTGTTACAGGCGCTCGCAATATGTTCTAGTATTATATTACTAGCTAATTCAGCATGTTCCGTTGCTCCTCACGTCGGCGCCAACCCTGAGAACATCGGCAACCCGACTCTTAATCTTTTATCCCGCGGCGGACTCGGGCTCACAATAGCCCTTTGTCTCGCTATAATCTGTACCTTAATCCTCATCTTAAAAATGCTCTCCCGCATCCATTGAGGTCTTTATGCAGCCTGGATTCTTTCAAGGTCCCTTAATTACTGTATGGGTAAGCCGCCGCTGGTGGCAGGTACATCAGCATCGCGATCATCCCTTCTCTTATACTGCAAGCGACGGTCTCGAGCTCACCCCCCCGGACGGCTTCTTATCAGACGGTGGTACCATACCCTGGTGGATCCGCTGGCTGCTTTCATGCTCATCCTTCATTCCGTGTTTTATCATACATGATCTTTTGTGCGAACTTTACAATTTGCCCCGCTGGAAGAAAGACGCGTATCTTCTCGAAATGATTTTTACTGTTTCATGGGGCAATGCTTTTGTTCAGCGCTCTCTTATACGCCCCGCGCTTTTCTTTTACCGACTCTACCTCTATTTTAAAGCTTTTCTTCGCTATACTTTTACCCTAGTGTCAACGTCAAGGGGGGGGTAGAGATCGTTCATCCTGGCCAATTATAGGAGCTCGTTTTTCTCTATGGCTCGATACTGGGAACCATTCACCTCTTGCGTCCTCTCTCACGCTATTTTACCTTTTCTTCTTAACGTCACCGATTATATTCACTTCCTTTCAAACTCTCTTTCATACATCAGCAATAACTCGTACTCTACCTGGCTTTCAACATTTTCAGCTCACCCTTATTTCTCCCGTGCACCCGACCGTATCTGTCACGATGCCTCTCTCTCAGGATTTGTTAATATTGATTTATGGGCTCAATCCATATCTGACCCAAGCACTCTTTACCATCCTCAGGAAATTCCTTCCACCGATTTCGACGCCTACTATCACTCCGCAGAAATAGCTCGCACCACCGGCGCTATTCGTTCCCGTATGCCTTTTAAGCGCCCACTTTACGGCGGCATCGACCCTGGAGCTCACGTATCACCGGCCCAGTCCCTTATCCGATCGCGTTTCAAGTCCGCTATTGACATATTCTCTACGATCACACAGACTGATAGAGAAGCTATTTACGATCGCTCTCTCGATCCTGCACGCTGGTATTTTAACTTTTTCATGTCGGAGGAATTCGCGTTGATAAAGAGAATTTACTCAACTAGCATTGCTCTTGTCGGCGTCAATCTTACCGCACTAGCCCTCACTGATTCCTGGGCTCCTGACCGAACAATGATAATAGCCCCTAACTATCTTTACGAATTTGATTACAATACCTCTCGCCCGTACCCTCTGCGCGCACAATTTTTAACGTACACCACGGAATTTTTTATCGTTATCAGTGCCAACGTTGCGGGTATGACTTTTCGCGTCCCAATCACCCTTATCGAATTTTATTGACAAATTTTTTCGTTTAATAGTACCCTTTACATTGTTTTAATCCCTCCGAGGAAAGGAGGAAATCTATTATGGCTAAAGTTACAATGCCTCTTATGTCTGGATCTGCGAGTGGAAAACTTGCAAGCGCAATCGTGTATTTCACGTGGAAAGGTCTTTCCGTTGTTCGCCAATGGGTGATTCCGTCAAATCCTCGTGATATCGATCAGAGGATCATCCGTCAAAAAATGGGAGCTATCGGAAAAGTCATTTCCGAAGTGGTGCTCCCTTCTGACGGGATCCTAAACGGCTCAAAGCTTTATCAACTCATAAAAGCTAAGATGCCGTCCGGCTGGATCTGGAACGCATACCTTGCGAGCAAGGCGTTAAACTACGCGAAGAACGATGCACAATTCACCGCGTTGAGCGCCGCTCTGTACGGCTGCACGGCCGCATCCCTGACGCAGTGGCAAACTTCCGCTACCACGTTAAACCTGGTTGCTCTCACCGGTCCCGAGTATGCAACGACGATCTCACCCGAGCTCCAGTTGTACCTCGCCGCCTACGCTTGCTACTTGATGGCGTTAAGCTCTTACACCTACAAGTACAACGACAACCCGACAAGCTGGGTAGCTGCGAAGATCGAAGCCTTCAAAAACGATATTCTTACGGTGAAGTAAGAGTCGCCTCGAGGGCTAAACCGGCTCGGCCGCCTGCTCCGACAGGCGGCCGGCTTTATTGAAAGGAGGCTCCGCTTGAACCCTCTCAACATCGGCGATCTCATTGTCCTCGAGATCGCTCTTCAAAAATTTCTTCAAGGGTTGGACCTGTCACTCGAGGCCGGCAAACACTGCACAGTCATCATCGGGAAGCTCGAGAACCTTATCCAGCAAACTACTGCATCCGCTATCAGCTCAATGCCTGATTTCCTTGCTGGGATTCCTTCTGCGCCCCCGCCTCCCGTAGCTGGCTCTAATTAACAAGGGGTGCTTCTATGTTACCCTTGCTCGATTTTCGCCCTGGCGAACTTTACTACCAGTTCAACCGGCCGGAAGTTCTGGCGCTCGTCCCCGTTGGAGCGCGGAGACTCCTTGACGTGGGGTGTGGTGCCGGCAGCCTGGGCGCTACTGTAAAGTTTCGCCAGGACTGTTTTTACTGCGGAATAGAGCCCAATTCCCAGGCTGCAGCCTACGCTAATAGCAAACTTGACCGCGTTTTTCATACCACTGCAGAACGCTTTGACGAGCCCGACCTTCTCTCGTCTTTCGACTGCATTATCTTTGCTGACTTACTCGAGCACACAACAGATCCCGTTTTTATTTTAAATAAATTTCTCGATTATCTCTCCTACTATGGCACAATAATAATTTCAATTCCCAACGTATCCCATCCTCAAGTAGTTCAGGAACTTTCATCGGGACTTTTTAGATACCGTTCCTCTGGCATCCTCGACAGCACCCATCTTTTCCATTTTACTCGACTCAGCGCGCAACAGCTTTGCGCCTCAGCCGCTCTTCACATTGATTCAATTACCCCCTCACCATCAGACGCCGACCCACAGCAATATTTAATCGTTGCTCGACCCGTGCACCACGATGAACCAAAAAGCACCATAGGGATCCTCATCCCCCATTACCAAACGCTACCGCTTCTCAAACACTGCGTTGATTCTATCCGCACATCCACATTTAAGGACCTTACAATTTTTATTCTTGACCAAGCATCAACCGTTGAAAGCCGCGCCTGGCTCTCTGCCCAGCCCGATATCTGTGTGATTGATTCGCCCGTTAACTTTGGATTCCCCATCGCCCTCAATCTTCTTTTGGCCGTGTGCCCTTGTAACTGGATTTTAATTTTAAACTCGGACGTATATATCCCCCCCCAGTCTCTTAACCGCCTTTTTCTTGCCGCTTCTCTAAATCCTAACCCTCTTTTAATTGCCCCATCTGGTATGCACGTTTCGGGACCACAGGGGATCCCTACGCAGAATTTTATTAATATACCTTCCCTTGAAATATTTACAGAAAACCTTTTTAATTCCCATACTCTTCACATTAAAAAACTACATCGCCTCGTCTTCTTCGCCACCCTCATTCATTCATCCGTCTTTAAATCTGTCGGACTCCTCGACGAACGCTTCACTCCCGGCAATTTCGAGGACGACGACTTTTGTATCCGCGCAATTCAGGCCGGATTTTATCCGCACTATGCCCCCGGCATTTACTTTCACCACTACGGCGGCGCGACATTCCGCTCGCACAATATAAACTACTCGTCTATCATGCAGAGAAACAAACATTATTTTATGGCGAAACATGCGCACCATTTACAGACTACCCTCTCGCGATTCTACGGCAAGCCCCAGGCATAGCTTCACGGGCTCACTTAAAATCGCATCACGAAAAGCAGCTCTCCCCTCTGTATCCCTCTGTATGATCATGCGCAACGAGGAAGCGGTACTTTACCGCTGCCTTGCGCTCTCTACGAAAATCTTCGACGAGATAATTATTGTCGACACCGGCTCCACTGATAGGTCCCTCGAAATTGCAGCAAAATTTCCTTGCCGCGTTTTTCATCAGCCCTGGGCGGACGATTTTGCGTCTCCACGCAATTTTTCAATCGCCCACGCAACTTCAGACTGGGTAATGATTCTCGACCCTGACGAATATATCGACCCCAAAGACTATCCCGCATTTCGTGAGCTCACCCGACAATGGACCATCCCCGCTTACGTTTTTCAAACTAGAAATTATACCAACGAGCTCCGCATGATCCGCTTTCAACCAAATGACAAATCCTATCCATTGACCTCACACTTTTCTGGCTACATGGTAAGCCTCAAGACAAGACTTTTTCAGCGGCGCTTTAACTATCGCTTTGAGGGATGCTTTCACGAGCTTCTCGATCACTCAATAATGCGCTCCGGCCAGATCCCCACAATGGCTACTACCCCCATACAACATTGGTGCCATGATATTCCCAACCGTACACACGCTGAACGTTCTAAGCTTTACCTACGCCTCGGGCTTAAAAAAGTTACTCTCGAACCAAATAACGGCCAGGCGTGGGCGGAATACGGCACCGCTTTGGCTATCGCCGGCTATGCTCGACATGCCCACGCCTCTTTTATTCGCGCCGCATCCCTTGGCTTTGGCGACGAGCCCTTTTTTCTTTCACTTTTCAAGACGTCCCTCGAGCTCGAGTTACAATCAAGCGCCGGTATCTGGCTTGAAAAAGCTCTATGTGCGCGACATCCGAATTTAACTCACTCGCATTTTCTATATAAGAAAGCTGTGCCGGTGTAAAATAATTGGAATAAAATGCCCGCTCACTACGTCTATTAAGGTGAACAACAAAAGGGGGGTGCCATGCCAGGTATAATTCCATTCTTTCGTCTCGAGGACCCGGACGAAATCCGCGGCGGCCTTGACATAAAACATTTACGGAAACTCGTCAAGTCTAGGATGCGTAATGCTTTTTACTCACATGATCAGAAACCACTCGAGAAACCAACAGTAGATTCGCCTGGACAAACTCTACTCCCCCTAACCGATGTTACATGGCCCTAATCATGCCCCAAGGTACTATCGACAATAATTACGCTCAACTTTACCGCTCGGAAATCACAGACCCTCATCTATCCGACAGGGATTTCCGGCTTTACTCGTTCCTTAAGGTATGTAGAAACGCCCAAAATGAGAGCTGGTGGTCAATTAGCGCAATCGCACTATCCCTAAAATGGGGCCGTGCTACCGTAGCACGCGCTCTCCATGCCCTCGTCGACAAAAAATATATTCGCCGAAAAGGTAGACTAGGTTTTTCATCAATTACTTGCCTAAACAGTATGCTCAAATATGAGCAGGGAGTATGCTCAAATATGAGCAGGGGGTATGCTCAAAAACGAGCAGGGGGTATGCTCAAAAATGAGACTGTAAGTACCTTAAGAGAAGTATCTAAAAGAAGTAAGAGCACTCCCCCCTCTCGCAAGGCAGGGGGGAGCGCTCCTACTCCCCCTCCTGTGCGCAAAAAACCGAAAGACGCCATGAGCATGTGTGACGTTATGAAAAGACTCTCCCAGGCCGTTCCCGCCCTTTCCAGGAGTACGAAATAATGCCGCCCGCCACACTCATCACAAATCGCCTTATTCCCCACCTTCTCGCCATGCTTTCTTACTCACAACGCTATTTCTATCTCGCCAACTTCTCTATCAACATCACCAACGACTGGAGGACAAGGGACCTTAGAACCTTCCTCACCGCCCTTTCAGCCCGCGCCAAGACCGGGCTCGACGTGCGCTTTCTCCTGGCTTCCCCCCCGGGGATCCCCCGCCTTGCCGCCCGAAATATTTCCTACGCTGCCTACCTCGCCGGCCTCAAGATCCCCACCCGATTCTATACCGGCCCCTCCGTACAGCACGCAAAATTCGCCATCTCCGACGACAACTCCGTAATCATCGGCTCTCACAATCTCACATTTCGCTCGCTCAGTTCAAATGTTGAAGTCTCTATACTCCTCGATGACCCGGCGCTCGCTGTTACATTGCGCCCTGTATTCGATCACCTATGGGGCATTGCTAAACCGTGATAATTTTTCGCCGCCGTGCTGTTCAGGCACTCCCCGGCCCGTTCTCACCGGCTCAGCACGGCGGCCTTTTTTTCTTGCCTTTAATCCTTATCTACTTTACGATTTACAACATGGTCCGAGTAACACTACCTCTTGTCAGCGCTTCTGCTGCCGGCTCTATCGGTAATCTAATCACCTTTCAGCGCACTCTCCGCGGAGTAAAAGCCTATAAATATAATAAGCATCGTGATGCACAAAGCTCGTCTCAACTCTCTCAGCGTATCCTTTACAGCATTACACTAAACTTCTGGCGGGCATTTACCAAAACACAAAAAGATTACTGGAGCACTCGCACCGGCACTACATTCCTTTCTGGCTATCATGCATTTCTTTCATACATACTCAATAAAAAACCGTGGCCTCCGCCCGGACTTTTTACCGAACTTGACTACATGGAATATCCATCCGATGCAGAAGCACAGGCAGCGTACAAAGAATAAAATGCTAACCAAAATATTTTTCTTATCAATTTTGTTTCTACTTTTTATCTCAAACATTGCATACACACAAACATCGACACCGACAGGAACACCAACGCCAACAAGAACACCGACACCTACAAGAACACCGACGCCGACGCGCACGCCCACAATGTGTAATACGCCGCTGCTTATACTTGATGTTACCGGCGCGCACATACACACTACGCGCGGAGGTTACTCTCAGGCGTTCCAGTATACTTTTACATGGGTAGGTTCTACTGTGAGTAATTGGGGATACATTTGGGACAATGAGAACTCTTATGTAGATTCGGCCGTACACAATGGCAGACTGCAGGTTGACATCAACGAAGTAGACGAGTCAGTGCATATCCATGCGGGAGATTACATTGAGCTCTACCATGACGGGACAGGATTAGGCATTTATTTCCCCGCACTGTCAGCAGATACGCGTCTGTATGTAGGTGCTGATGGGAGCACATATGATGATGCTGATCTATGTACTCTGAGATATCAAGCGCCGACCATCACGCCGACTCCGACTAGGACACCGACAATCACTCCGACACCGACCCCGTCTCCGACGGGGACGCCGACGATCACGCCCACAATGTGCAATGCGCCACTGCTTATAACTGATGTTACCTACGCGCACATAAACACTACGCGCGGAGGTTACTCTCAGGCGTTCCAGTATACTTTTACATGGGTAGGTTCTACTGTGAGTAATTGGGGATCCATTTATGACAATGAGAACTCTTATGTAGATTCGGCCGTACACAATGGCAGATTGCAGGTTGACATCAACGAAGTAGACGAGTCAGTGCATATCCATGCGGGAGATTACATTGAGCTCTACCATGACGGGACAGGATTAGGCATTTATTTCCCCGCACTGTCAGCAGATACGCGTCTGTATGTAGGTGCTGATGGGAGCACATATGATGATGCTGATCTATGTACTCTGAGATATCAAGCTCCTGCGCAAACGCCACTGCCGACGCCGACGCCGACCGAGACGCCAACGATAACACCGACGCCGACAAGAACGCCCACAATGACACCGACAATGACGCCGACGCGCACGCCCACAATGACGCCGACGCGCACGCCCACAACGACGCCGACGCCAACACGGACACCAACTCAGACACCGACCAATACACCCACCAGGACGCCGACAGATACACCCATTATCACCCCTACTGCTACACCTATATTTCAATGCTATTCCGAACCTATAATAAAAACTCAAGGCCTTTATTCTCTAAAATTCATTGCCCAGGAGAACACTAGCTTAAATAAAACCTTATCTCATACCATATCTCCACCAATAGACCTTACCGACTACTCTACAATTTACTTTGATATTCGTTCCAATAGGATCGGCAGCAATATCTCTATTGGCATACACGACACAGACGGAAAAATAACTTACACCACCCCACTAATTATTTCTCCCGATACATGGCAAACAATCCCCTGGAACATATCAACAATAGATAACACTGACAAAGATGCTATCAACAAATCTCTTATAACCATCATCGACGCCACTGAGACAAATACCTTTTATCTTGACAATGAATATTACTAGCCAGCTTAATATTACTGTCCAAACTTAAATTTTTACCAAAAAATCATTCTGGACATTACACGAAACAATCCACTACCAGCGCCGCCACTCTTTACCGCCGCCAATCTGTCCTTACCCTCGACGCTAAAAAATAGCTCACGCTACCTATTTCCTCCGGGGAGATTATTATTATTGTAATGATGATTTTCAGAACTGAATCCCGATGCCCGGGATAATCCGATACACCCGTTTTGTCCCCCCGTACCCCTCCGGTTCCATTCAATCCTCCCTTCGGGCGCACCCTGGCCCCAGATCCGTAACACCCGCGACATTTCCGCGATTGATTTCCGCAGGGGAGATTATTATTATTGTAATGATGATTTTCAGAACTGAATCCCGATGCCCGGGATAATCCGATACACCCGTTTTGTCCCCCCGTACCCCTCCGGTTCCATTCAACCCTCCCTCCGGGCTCCCCCTGGCCCCAGATCCGTAACACCCGCGACAATGCCCCATAATGAACGATCTCCACCCCCCCCCCTACGTTGACCCTCATGTAATAACGATCAAATAGAATTGCCCTACTGGCAAGCTTCCTATGCCCTACAATTGCCCTCCTAGAGTAACACCCTGATGCTACTCTAAGTCTCTCCCAGGCTAATCGCCGCGAGCGGTGGACATGCCAGACTCACGTTACAACACCTTCACGATGTTCATTCCAGGCTAATCGCCGCGAGCGGTGGACATGCCA
>Ga0315289_10012917_pt1 | contig 11732 bp, 19 predicted proteins | sample YL17G11_40_MG_FD_203452 | JGI IMG/M metagenome (GOLD analysis project Ga0315289, IMG submission 203452) | Sediment microbial communities from Yellowstone Lake, YNP, Wyoming, USA - YL17G11_40 | ecosystem: Environmental > Aquatic > Freshwater > Lake > Sediment | place: USA: Wyoming | collected... | reverse complement strand
GCATGCAGATGCCTGGCTTCTAATCCTTGATAAACCTTCCTGTATCCTATTTGTCTACGATAAAGCATTGCTATACCAGGTAGCTGACCCAGAGTCAGTTACCTGGTTAATTTTAACCCCTAAGGTTAATGAGTGGCTGGGCAAAGATATGCCGACTTTTTCAGGCACGCCTGAATATATGTTCAAGCAGTGTTGAACCAGCAGGATAACTTTGAGGGGTAAGCCCAAGCCGGGTAATAAAAGAGGTAATCCTTCCTACTAAGCTGTCTTTATCGGTAGAAAAGAATAAGTGGCTTTTGCAATGGCAGTCACCACACCCAAAATCAGGGATATAAGTTAACTCTCCACCCAAAGCTTGAGATAACAGACACTCCAGTCTCTTTTCAGTCTGATAAAGGATTATCTCTCGAATTTCCGCCTCGCTAAGAAGATAATCTATATGCCACCTTGGCTTTTTATTCTTTCTTAAGTGATGATTGAACCTCGATTTAAAGCCGCCCAATGCGGAGCCACAGTAAGCATAGAAGCCCGCGGGGAAGTAACCCACTCCCAGACTACCCACCGAGATTTCCTGCCCTTCATCGAGTTCCATGACCAAGACATAGCCGCCTTTCACTACTTCACTCCAGTTAATCTATCGAGCCTCTCCAAGATAGCCTCCACCTGCATCTGCAAGCTTTGTATCTCCTTCTCTAAAGCCTTGGCTTCGATAACCACCTTCTCAACAATGGCTCCTCGGGGACATACTCTCAGACACAAACCGCAATGGACACATCTATTCTGGTCTATCTCCGCTTTCCCCCAAAGGAATGAAATAGCATCTTTAGGGCAACTGCTGGCACAGAGCCCACAGCCAGTACATAATTCCTTCCTTACCTCAAATAAGTGGGCCGGTTTATTCTTGTTTTGCTTTTCCATCAATATTAAAGCTTTGGTCTCCTTCTCCAGGAACAAACTGTCTCCGCTCAGTTAAGGGATGCAAAGTTCGCCCCAGCTGGCAATAAACGCAATCAAAACAGCAAGTTTTTCCTTTGGTGGAGAGAAGGTCTATTCCCAACGATTTACCCAGCCGCCATGACGGAACCGGTCCATAGATAACGGAACTCACTATGGCTTAACTCTTAGATTCGATCAATTCCACCAGCACACCATGGGTGGATTTAGGATGGACGAAGATATATGAAACTGGTCCTATAACCACAGGCTGCTCAGGAGCAAGCCTCACTCCTTTTTCTCTCAGTCTGGCTATCATTTCGGGTAAGTTAGTTACCCTGAAGGCAACATGATTCAGTCCCTCTCCCTTGCTTTTAATGAACCGCGCCACCACCCCTTCGGGACCCGTTGGCTCTATCACCTGAAATTGAGTCTCGCCTATCATAGCTGCTTTAACCCTCATGTTCTCACCAGGCATATCCCATCCAATGTCGAACTTCAAGCCAAATAAGTCCTCATATAACGCTACTACCTGGCTCATGTCTTCCACAGCAACAACTACTTCCTGTATCCCCACCACTCTCGGCTCTCCACTTTCGTTACTCATTTTTACCTCCTTACCTCATTTGAGACCATTTAATTTTACCTTTCTCCATCCAATTTCGGACATTTTGGAAACGCTTCACCCCCGGATTTTGTAGTTGCCTGATTCATCAGGCACAATCGCCCAATAAATTGGGCAACTACATCTTTTTTAAAATTTTTACCTCCCTATTTTAGGGATTCCCATACTATATTGGTAAGATACGTCACGTTTTTTGCTAATTCTCGCTTCCGAGAGGCATAATTTAAGTGGAACACACAGAAGGGACAGGCGCTGACAATGGATTCTGTCTCTGCCATATTTAACACCCTGGAGGCTATTTCTAGAGAAAGGTCTCGATAAGTGACCCTTACCCCACCCCCAGCACCACAGCAAAGAACATTCTCCCTACTTTCCTCCATCTCTTTTAATTCAGCACCACACCAGCGGAGAATTCTTCTCGGTTCTTCAACTATCCCTTCCTTCCTGGCTAGTGGACAAGGGTCGTGGTAGGTTAACGTTCTGTTTACCTTCTTTAGAAGAGCAGGATTTCGGCTTAATAAATCGTATATCACCTCTACTATATGCTGAACAGAAATACCAGTATTGCCAAGAACCTTGGGGTAATAATACTTAAAGCACCTCAAGCAAACGGGGCAAAGAACAACGATTGTCTTGATGCCCAATGAGTTAAATTTCTCGATATTCTTGTGGAATAACTCTTCAGCCAGGTCAAACCTCCCATTCTCATACAAAATACTTCCGCAGCATCCTTCATCCTCCAGCAACATGAAATCGAATCCTAGCCTCTTCAAAACTAAGTAGGAAGAAGCAGCGGCATCTTTCTCCTGATAAGAGCCAAGACAGCCAATATAAAAAAGAGTGTCAGATTCCTTTCGGGGAAATCTCTCAGGCAGCCATTCTAACCTTCTTTCAGGGTCACCACCTACTCCATTACCCATAGCTAGAATTCCCTCGATTACTTTTTGCTGCTTCTCCGAAGGACCTAACCCTTTTTTAGATAATTCACTTCTAGCCCGGAACACAATTTCGGTGAGTTCGATATCCTGGGGGCAGACGCTTTCACACCGCATACAGGCAAGACAATTATTGATGCTTTCTATCATCGGCTCGCTGATTTCTTTTCCCTCAAACAGCTTAATCGCTATTTTTAAACGTTCAATTGGCGAAAATAGCGCTTCACCGGTAACCTGCTAAACAGGACAGGCTTCGAGGCAAAGCCCACACTCAGTGCAGGATTTAGCTTGCTCAAGAAGGCTCATCTTTTATACTGGATTTGCTTTTAATGACAGCGCCTGAAGAAAATTATCAGCAAAAGTCTTCAGAATATCCGAATTATAGCGCTCGATATTACCTTCATCGCAGAGCCGAGTTAACTGAGGGTCGATGGGAATTTGCGCCAGGAGGGGTGTTCCCGATGCATCTGCCATCTCCTCTCCCTTGCTCTTACCAAAGATTTCCAGCTTCTTGCCACTATCGGGCAAAACTAAATAGCTCATGTTCTCCACGACACCTAAAATAGGGATATTCATTTTTTGGGTCATCTTGATTGCCTTTCTTACCACCATTGCCGCCAATTCCTGAGGACTGAATACCATGACCACACCGGATAAGGGTAATACCTGCATTACCGTCAACGGGGCATCAGCAGTGCCTGGAGGCAGGTCAACGACAAGATAATCCAGCTTGCCCCACAACACTTCCTCCCAGAATTGCGTAATAGCTCGGGATATTAACGGACCCCTCCAGATAACAGCATCATCTTCTTGAGGCAGCATAAGATTAATAGACATAATCTCAATGCCCGAGCGGGACAAAACAGGCAAAATTCCACTTTCACTGCCAGAAGGACGAGCACCGCCCAACCCAAACATCCTGGGAACGCTGGGACCGGTGATATCAGCATCAAGTATGCCTACCTCATTTCCCTGGCGGGCAAGTTCGATACCGAGAATCGCTGCCACCAGCGATTTGCCCACCCCACCCTTACCACTCATCACCGCAACCACATAATGGATATCGTTGACCTCCTCAGGCTTAGCTTCCACAAAGTCAACAGCTACTTCATTCACCTCGGGAAACTTCTTAAGCACTTCGCCCACTTTTCCCTTGATAAACTGTTGAGCATCAGAACCTAAAGCAGTTGAAGCCAAGGTGACATTCACATTCTGGTTAGAAATGGCAATCTTTCGAACCAAGTTCATTTTGGGAAGGCTGCGCACCACCCCGGGAACTAGTACCGACTCCAGCGCGAATTGAACTTTCTCCTCTATACTCATAGATAACTCCTTTATCTTTAGTGGTCACATATATTATCACCTGTTGCCAATGTGCCCCTTATATAATCCAAAACGGCCTTCTCCGGATCGTCGTTGGGCGTACCAACAATGACTTCAATGCGATTCTCCCTAAAAAGAGCCTGTGCCCGGGAACCCATACCACCAGCTATAACGACAGAAACTCCTTGCTCGGCCAACCATATTGGTAGAAGTCCAGGTTCGTGTCCTGGCGAAGGCATGCTCTCCTTGTTCAAGATAACCCCTTTCGCCTCATCAACATCAAACAAGGCAAAATGCTGACAATGACCAAAATGGACCGCTACCTTGCCATTTGAAACAGGTACCGCATATCTCATTCACAACCTCCTAACATTGCTATCTTACTATTAGCTCGTATTTCGACTGAACCTTGTCAGGGTTGAATACCAAGGTTTAAGCTCGCTTGGGTCCAACGTGTTTAACTCTTTCTGCAGGTGCCATCTATGGAACACGGTGGTGTCTCACAGCGCTCTGTTCTGCCACAGCACGTCCTGCCTGGTGCTCTAGTCTCGGTTTGCAGCAAATAAGAAGCAGAGATGAGTCTCTCCATCTTCTCACTGCCACAAATAGGACAGATGATGGCTTTATTGTCCGCCTGGTTTACAAATATCTCCGATACCTCACCGCATTCCTGGCATTTATAATCAAAAATCGGCATGGCTTCTCCTTTATCTATAATTCCGCTCTCCGAAGAGTTTAGTCCCTATCCTCACTATATTGGCACCCTCTTCTATGGCAACTTTGTAAGAATTCGTCATTCCCATAGAGAGGTATTTCATTTCCACATTGGCTAAACCGAGCTTTTTAATCCTATCAAATATTTCCCTCGTTTTGATAAAATAAGGTCTGGAATCTTCAGGATTCCCAAAACGAGGCCCCATAGTCATCAATCCCATCACCTTTATATTCTTAAGTCCCGAAATCTCCCTGATTAATCGTTCAACATCTTTAGGAAGCACGCCTGATTTCTGCTCTTCTTCACCGCTGTTTATCTCCACTAATATAGGCATCACTTTACCAATCTGCTGGCACCTTTTGTATATTTCCCGCGCTATCTCAAGGGAATCAACGGTTTCTATCATATCAAATATCTTAACCGCCTTTTTCACCTTATTTTTCTGAAGACGCCCGATGAAATGCCATTTCGCTTTATTTCCCACCATCTCATAAGCCTCCTCTGCCTCCTGCACATAATTTTCCCCGACCACTTTTATTCCCGATTGAACTGCCTCGAGCACTTCTTCAGGCAACCTTGCCTTCGCTGCCGCTACCAATTCAACTCCATCAGGCAACTCATCCAGTATTTTAGCTACACTTTCCTTAATCTTCATACGCCCAGAGCTAGGGACACACTCTGCCATAGATTCTCTATCTCCCGGCTGACCCTGCCATCAGAGAACTCCACCACAGGTAACCCATTAACCAAAGCCTCAGTAACCACATTATCAAACGGTATCCGGGATACAACTTCTGCTTTCTTCTTGGCACAATAGCTTTCAATCTGACGTGAATTTTCCTCATTTATATCATATTTGTTTATGCATACCAGGGCAGGAATGCCAAAATGACGACAAAGCTCAATGATGCGGTCTAAATCATGCATTCCCGACAGTGTTGGCTCGGTTACCAGCAAGGCTAAATCTGCCCCTGATAATGAGGAAATGACGGCACAGCCAATTCCTGGAGGACCATCAACGATTATGTAGCCCAAATTTCCTTCTTCAGCGATATGTTTGGCATTCTGCCTTACCAGCGCCACCAGCTTTCCGGAATTTTCCTGAGCAACGCCCAGTCTGGCGTGAACCAGAGGACCATAATGCGTCTCTGAGATGAACCAGTGCCCTGACATGTTTTCATGCATGGCGATGGCATCAACAGGACAGACCTGCGAACAAAAACCGCAACCTTCACATGAGATTGGGGCAACGAGATAATTCTCTATCGCTCCAAAGCGGCATACCTCCTCACAAAGCCCACATTGATTACATTTCTCACTATCAATATATGCAGTTTGTCCACTCCAAAACTCATGCTCCTGTTTAATCTGCGGTTGGAGGAGAAGGTACAGGTCAGCAGCATCGACATCGCAGTCAGCTAAGACTTTCTTTTTAGCTATCGCAGCAAACGAAGCTACTATGCTTGTCTTCCCTGTCCCACCTTTACCACTTAATACTACGACCTCTTTCATTCAATCTTTTCAGTTATCTCCTTCAATTTTGAAGCTAAGGCTTCAGCTAATTTAGCTGCCTGTAGAAGCCCCTGACTTAATTCCTCGCTATCTTTTAGACTGGCCTCCACCGCTAGCCTTTTCAGATCCTCATGATGCTTATCACTGTGCTCAATACCGATGGTTAATATTTCTTTCAGGGACTGTTTAAATATCGCCGCTTGGTTCATTTACCTTCTTCCGCCTCCTGCTCGCGTCTGGCATAGATGCGGTAGATCTTCCCCCCTCTTTCCCGGAAACATTCAGTGCATTGCTTGCATCCCTCAGGTTGAATCTCCTCCAAACGAACTTCGAAACCAAGTTCTTCATACATATCCCTCATCCTTCGCATATGACTCTCACCATCAATAGCAACTTCCTGCCAGTCCATTATTTCGCCGCCTGATTTACTGAGACTATCTCCTCGATGTCCTGGAAAAGCTTAAGAAAGGCATTACGCCACTCAGGCATACCCTCTATCAAAGGGACTCCTTTTGAGTAAAGTGTGGCAATTTTTCTATCCAAAGGGATTCTCAGTAAGATTGGGAGACGTTGCTCAGAGCAATATGGCTCAATTTTCCCATCACCCACTCCAGCTCGATTTATCACCACACCACAGGGAATACCCAATTCCCTAACCACCTCCACTGCTAAGGAAAGGTCATTCAAGCCAAAAGGTGTCGGCTCCGTTACCAGAAGGCAAAAGTCACTACCCTTAATTGCTTCTACCACAGGGCAAGAAGTGCCCGGAGAGACATCTATTATGACCTCTGTTTTGAAACTAACATGCTTCTTCACCTCCCTGATTATCGGAGGAGCCATTAGTTGACCAATGGTAAGCCTTCCTTGAATTAGCTCGATATTCCCTGAATTACCTTTCTCTACTACACCTATTTCCTCCCCTTCTTCGGTAATAGCAGACTCAGGACATAAGTAAGAGCATGCTCCACAGCCATGACAGAGCTCAGGAAAGATGAGCACTTTTTTGTTAACTACAGCGATAGCGTTATAGGCACAAACTTCAGCGCACTTGCCGCAATAGGTGCACTTCGTTTCGTCCACCTTAGGGATAGGGATAAATACAGGATAGCTTTGGGTAATGTGCGAGTGAATGAAAATATCGGCGTTTGGCTCCTCTACATCGCAATCCAACAACTGCACTTTATTCTTTTCACTTAAGGCAAAAGCCAAACTGGTGGCTATCAGCGTCTTCCCTGTGCCGCCTTTGCCGCTGGCAACTGAGAGTATCATTCCCTAACCATTTTGGCACCGCAATTGGGACAACTTAAATCATAGCAAGGCGCTCCTGCTTGATGAGGAACCTTTGTTCCACAACTGGGACAAACGCAATTCCCACTTGGTCCTGCCCCAGTCTTATTTCCACCCATCCCCCCCCTACCAACACCACGTCCCTTACCCACTCCTCTACCTGTTCCCGGTCCCTGACCAGAAGGTCCTGTGCCATCTCCTCTAGGCATAAATACCTCCTACTTCTTCTCTTTCATTAAACCATTCAGTTCTAATACAAATTCATCACATTGGTGGCAGTCCACACACTCCCGAACTACAGGTAGGGTAGCTTGTTTCCGAAGGTTCGGTTGTGCTAGAGCCAGGGCTAAAGAAAGAGGAAAACAGCCTTGTGGGATTTGGAGCATGACATTTGGGACAACTTAACTTAGCTCCATCCTCGCCAATCGCCTGACGAACCTCAAACTTCTCCCTGCATCGAGTGCATTGATACTCATAGATAGGCATAATTTATCCCCCTTCTTCGAGTTCTTTAATACGCTGCTGTGTTTCCCTCAGCTGCTGCAACAACATCTCTACCTGGTTCTTGAGCACCTCTATCTCCTGTTCTCGGCTCATTGCTTGAGGCGATGGTCCTGTAGTAGGCGGCATCCCTGAAGTCATCCCCCTACCCATTCCTCTCCCCATACCCATACCAGGGGTAGCTCCCATACCAAAATGAGCAGCCACATTAGGCTGAGCACCGCCTTGAAGCTTGCCTGCTTTGTAGGCTTCCACAGCATCTCGTATTCTACCTACAACTCCGGTAATCACCTGAACGCCCGCGGCAGATAAAGTCTGGTAAGCATTAGGCCCACAGTTGCCAGTGAGAATTAACTGCACACCTTTGTTAGCAACCATTTGAGCGGTAGTAATGCCCGCCCCACCAGCAGCCATCGCATTGGAATTCTCCAGAGCCTCAAACTCCATCGTTTCCGGATCAATAACAACAAAGTATGAACAACGCCCGAATCGAGGGTCTACTTCAGCATCGAGATTGGGAGCTGTCGCTGATACTGCAATTTTCATAGCCTTGCCTCCTTTCTTACTCTTTCTCTAGCTCTTTTATTCTAGCATCAATTTGCTCCAATTGTCCTCTTATCGCCTCTGCCTGGCTCCTCAAAAAATCAAGTTCTTGCTCGCGAGTCATTTGCGGAGCATAGGGGTTTGCTCCCATAGGCGCGCCACCATAGCCCGCGTATGACATGCCGCCGGCATAAGGGTCTGTTCCCATAGGCTGTCCGCCATATGGGATACCCCCAGCATAAGGGTCTACCCCCATAGGCACTCCACCGTAGGGCATACCTCCAGCATATGGGCTGCCTCCGTAAGACATAGCATTATAGGGAGGATAACCTGGCGATACAGGCATTCCAGCAGCTCCGCTGAAGAAATAGTCGCATCTCGGCAGTCCCCCTCTCCCTAACCCCACAAAGGGCCAGGGTGGAGAACTTCCTCTGAAGCCAAATCCCCCGCCACCCCTTCCAAATCCGCCTCTTCCAAATCCATTAGGCATTTTATCACCTCCTTAACAAAACTGTAAATTTACCACCCGGGGTAACCATAATAGCCACCCCATCGCCGCCAGCCACGACCAAAACCACGACCACGACCAAAGCCTCTTCCGAAGCCCACGCCAAACCCGGCCGACATTGGCGCTCCATAGCCCAAGCCAAACCCGGCCGACACCGGTGCTCCATAGCCCCCACCAAACCACCTTCCAGGTATGGGATTGGCAAAACCTGGCCTGCCAAAACCGGCACAAAAGCCAGCCGCTCTACCAGTCATTGGTCCCAACCCCCTAGATCCAGTTCCATCTCCAAATGGCATCTTCTCTCACCTCCTTTCTATTTTTTGCTACCATCGCCGTCCACCGCAAAATCCCCTTCCTCTTCCCCTCCCCCAACCAAATGGCCCAAGAGGCATAGGCTGAATATTCACGCTGGAACATGCAGGACAGGATAAAGGCAACCTGCTCGCCAGAACCTCAAAAGGGACATTCCATTCATGCCCATCGTTACTGCATCTAAAACGCTGCTGAGGCAACCCAAAATTTCCACCTCCAATTTGAACTGCCTTACCATTGACCAGTGCGTCAGCCAGCTTCTTGCGTCCCGATTCCAGAACACGATGGAAGGTTGGCCTGGAGATATGCATTCTTTCAGCACATTTCTCCTGCTCCAACTCTTCCAAATCTTTGAGACGAATAGCCTCAACCTCCTCCAGTGAAAGGCGCACCTCCTGCAACAAATTCGCCGGAATTCCCATTGGTCTGAAGAAATTAGCATTCGGCAATCCCGCAACATACCGCAACTTAACCGGTCTAGACATCAAAAAGCTCCACATTTCCGCTAGTAATTATGGACATATGTCAATAATAACACTTGGATTATTCGATGTCAACTGCTCTCATTCAGATAGATGGGGAGCACCTTATATGTTACCAATGCTGAGAAAAAACCTCTCTGCCATTGCGAGCCTGTTCCGAGTAAAACGAGGAATCACGCTCCTCACAATGACAAAAAATGTATCCCTGAGATGCTGAGCAAGCACATCAACTCGCTTTATCATGACTAAAGATGCTAAAATAAACAACGTGGAAATTATTTGGTTGGGGCATTCCTGCTTTGTCCTCAAAGGGAAGGAAAAGACCGTTATCACCGACCCTTATCGTCCCGAACTGGGCTACTTTTTAGGTCAGCCTGAAGCAGATATAGTAACGGTGAGTCACTTCCATCCCGGTCATAGTTATGTTGAGGGCATCGCCAATAGCCCTAAACAGGTCAAGGGTCCCGGGGAGTATGAGATAGGAAATATATTTATCACCGGGCTTGCTTGCTATCATGATAACGAGAAAGGCGAAACCAGGGGCAAAAATACCATCTACCTTCTGGAGACGGAAGGGTTAACTTTATGTCACCTGGGAGATTTAGGTCATCCGCTAACAGCATCACTGGTAGAGGAACTGGGGAACTGCGACGTCTTATTTTTACCTGTTGGCGAGGTATCCACCATATCGGTGGATGTAGCTGTTGAGATAGTCAGACAATTAACCCCCCGCATCGTTATCCCCATGCACTACAAGACAGACGTGTTGACTAAAAATCTGGAGCGAGTAGATAAATTCCTGGGCAAAATGGGAATTCATGACATAGAGCCCAGAGCAAAGCTTCTCGTCACAAACGCTTCCCTACCCAGTGAGCTGCAAATTATGGTTTTCGCGCTTCAGCAAGCTGGATGATAATTGAATTGTTTTTTCTAGCCTAAGATTTTCTCCGCTTCCTCCATATCCGATTCCATCACATAGGGAATGCCAGAAACATCCGCTGCTTCTCGTGTCAGAGCAGCAAGGTCATTTCTATCTATGAAGTTAAGGGCAAATTTGCGAGAACCTGCCATTAGTTGTCTTAAGCCTGTAGCAAGCCTATCGTAATAGGTATAAACACCTATCGCTGCTGGCGGAATTCTCTTGAAATCCTCACCATATTTTTCCCTGAGTTCGCCAGCACTAATGAAAGTCTGAGAAAAAACTTGCCGATATTCTTCCCCATCTCCGTGTTTTTTCTTAAGAAGCTGCTCCTGAGTCTTACCCACCATAGCTGCAGTCAGGGTAGAGCGACCCATACACACTGCTTTTATATAAGGAGCTCCTAAGGCTAAGGCCTTGAAAATGTGGTCTTCAAGAGCAATGCCACCAGCTATAGCACAACTGGGAATAAACGCTCCCTTTTCATCAAGCTTCTTAAGGAATTTATAAAGAAGGCTTTCCAAATAAACAGTGGGAATCCCCCATTCATTCATCATCCGCCAGGGACTCATTCCTGTCCCGCCACCGGCACCATCAACGGTAAGAAGGTCTATTTTAGCCTCCGAGGCATATTTCACCGCCCGAGCTAAATCCGCTGGCCTGTAAGCACCTGTCTTCAAAGTAACATACTTGGCACCTATCCTTCTCAGTCTTTTCACTTCCTTCAAGAAGACTTCCTCATCCACCATCCCTAAACGGGAATGCCTCTCAAATTCCTTTATTCCTCCCGCTTTGTAAGCCTCTTGAACTATAGGATTTTCGGGGTCAGGGATAACAATATATCCTCTTTGCTTAAGCTCGAGCGCCCTTTCCAGAGTTGGCAATTTAACCTCCCCACCTATATCCTTGGCTCCCTGCCCCCACTTTATCTCCATACCCTCGACACCAAGCTTCTCCACTGCGTATTCAGGGACGCCAAGACGAGTATCCTCCACATTCGCCTGAACAAGCATCGCCCCATAGCCTTCATACCAGTCCTTATATGTCTCCACCCTCCTCTTGAGCTCAGGCGAGTTAACAACCTTCCCATTTTTGAACTCAGCATTGGAGTCCATGCCACAGACATTCTCTCCACAA
>Ga0315289_10012916_pt1 | contig 11732 bp, 6 predicted proteins | sample YL17G11_40_MG_FD_203452 | JGI IMG/M metagenome (GOLD analysis project Ga0315289, IMG submission 203452) | Sediment microbial communities from Yellowstone Lake, YNP, Wyoming, USA - YL17G11_40 | ecosystem: Environmental > Aquatic > Freshwater > Lake > Sediment | place: USA: Wyoming | collected... | reverse complement strand
TAGGGGCACCGAAGAGCGCCATCACCCCGTCGCCCAGGAACTGGGCTATGGCGCCCTCGTAACGGTGTATCTCCTCGGTGAAGAAAACCAGGCACTCGCTGATCAGGGCCTGCACATCCTCGGGGTCTAGCTTCTCGGACATGGAGGTGAAGTCTTTGACATCGGCGAAGAGGACCGTTACCTGCTTGCGCTCCCCCTCCATGGTGGTTCGGGCGGCTAGGATCTTGTCTGAGAGGTGCTTCGGAGTATAGGATCGAGGCTGAGAGTAGTCTATAGCGGCGGCTGGCCTCGATTCTCTCAGGTCAGCGCCACATTCTATGCAGAACTTGGCCTCTACGGGATTATCTGACTGGCATTTTGGGCATTTCATAGTTTACCTCCCACGGATGTCCGCTTCCTTGCGGGAGTAGAACGAGCTATAAACGCATAAGGTAATCCTGACGGAGTTTAGCAGCCGTTTTATACCACCTGCGCGAACACTTGTCAACGAAGCACTAGAGATGCGAGCCTCAATTATTCACCACCTTTTATTAAGCTGAACGGCAGAGACCCATTTATATATGTCGCAGGCAGAGGCACGGGAATTTGTTCAACCCCCGCGCCCTTTTTTCTCGATTGCTTGAGGAAGAAGCAGTAAAACTGTCCGCCAATCTCCGATAAACAGCCTCCCTCACCAAATACAGATCAGTTCGTCCGCGATCGAAGCCCCGACTTTCACCGGGGCTTCGTACCGGACTCATCTCATGATGTAACCCTACTTATGTATGACTATGCTGCCGCCAGCAATAGCCGTTGTTGGGTCTGCGTAATCATTTAATTCGCCAACTTGGTTATCGTAGACTAGCGCTTCATTGTTGTTCTCGTCCCAGATCTGGATGCGGAACTTGTCTAAACCGCCACCGCCATTTATTTGTCCATCTATGGCAGTGAGCATGAAGCAGTAGTCTCCCGTGCCGTTAATAGTGCCCCAGCCCTTGTAGTGCGCCTTAGCACCAGCGATGACCAGCCACTGGTAGCTTGTGCTCTGGAAGTTCAGATTGGCCACGTGGAACTGGAACTCCGTCTGACCAGTGGGCACGGTAGCTCCCTTTTTATACTTGGAGACAAAGCCAAATGTTGCTTTACCTTTTAAGTCTGGATCAGTATTGTCTTCAGGTGTATATGCACCAGACGGTGAGTCAATCCAGCCACCACCCGTAACAAACCCACCGCTGGGGTCGTAGACAACGACGTACTGGAAAACGGAGGTGCCTTGGCCGCCGTCATCGTCTGTAACCATCAGCGTAATAGCATATACGCCAGCATCAGTATAGTAGTGGCTGCCGCTCACAGAGCCGTTCTCCTCGCTCACACTGACTTGAGACGTGGTGCCGTCTCCCCAGTACCAATCCGCAGTGTGGGTGTCTAATGCCCCAGGGTCATTGAAGGTAGCGCTCGCGTTAATGGTCAGGTTAACGGGAACAGGGTCTATTGGAGCAGTGATTGCACCAACCGTAGGGGCTAAATTCTGATACTGAGGCCAATATAATACCTCAGAGCACCTGGCGATTAGCACCTGAATATCGGCCCAGTCGGTAGAACTCTCGTCCAAATCGAGATAGTTCCATCTGAAATGTACGATATCACCGATGCCGAGTCCGCTATTATCGACCAGAGCGGATATATCGCTTATCAGATTGTGATCAAGGTAAAGGTTTTGCAGGCTGGTGAAAGCAGAAAGTGGGGATATGTTGCCTATCTGGTTTATGCTGAGATCCAGCCAGGTGAGGCTGGTGAGGTCAGAGAGAGGCGTTATGTTGCCTATCTGGTTCGCAGGAAGGGCCAGTATTGTCAGATTGGTAAGGTCAGAGAGAGGCGATATTTCGGTTATCTGGTTTGAGCCGAGATCTAGCCGGGTCAGGCTGGTGAGACCGGAGAGAGACGATATCTCGCTTATCAGATTCTGGTGGAGCCACAATATTGTCAGATTGGTAAGGTCAGAGAGAGGCGATAACTCGGTTATCTGGTTTGAGCCGAGATATAGCCGGGTCAGGCTGGTGAGATCGGAGAGAGGCCCTATGTTGTTTATCTGGTTTCCGCTGAGGTCCAGCCAGGTAAGGCTGCCGAGACCGGAAAGTGGCGAGATGTTACTTATCTGGTTCGAGCCGAGATAGAGCAGGGTCAGGCTGGTGAGATCGGAGAGAAGCATTATGTTACTTATCTGGTTTGATTGGAGTTGCAGCTGGGTCAGGCTGGTGAGCCCAGAGAGCGGCGATATGTCGATTATCTGGTTTAATTGGAGGCGCAGCTCGGTCAGGTTGGTGCAATATTCGAGTCCGGAGAGGTTACTGATACTCCGACCTCCGGCATCAAGATACGTTAGATTCACCAGGTCGGACTGGTAGATAGGATCAGGAGGGGGCTTGGAGATGGCGTCACGTATAGCCGTTTCCAGATTAGGGTCGGCAAAAGTGACCACCACGTCGCCATCGGCAGACGCCGCTGGCCCAGCTATCAGGGGCGATGCCAGCCCCATCACGAGAACCAGGATAATGACCATTGCTGAAACCAAGGTTGCTCTTTTCATTTCCCCTCCTTTAATTTGTATTCTTGATAGGCCAATCGAGCCATATTACAGGGACGGTTGGACTTATCGCTTCGCTTCGTCTTCGGTGGCCTCGTGAATCACAACGTGAACTGATTCAGACTTGCCAGTGTGGCGACCTGAATAGGGCACTTTTTTCGCTTGGAGGTCCACGTGGTAGAGATATTGACTTTTGCAGTAAGGGCATTTGATTTTTCCGCCATTCAGCTTGAACATATCGGAAAGCAACTTGCCGCACTTACTGCACCGGACCACTACGGAACCTGATACAATGACCACAACAGGTTTCTCCAAAGCTTTCACTTCTAACTTCTTTGTCGTCTTTTCATCACTCATAACCCCTTCCGCCTTTCACTGTTGAGTCTGGTGTAGTTCTTGCTCCTTGGACCAAAGTACGCGCAACTAATGTGGATACTGTCCCATACTTGAGCTGGTATTTCCATCATCAGCCACATATGCGGAACTATCCATGCGGGCTCAGCCCGTTTGGGCAATTTATAAGGATGAGCCATTATTGACTTTACGCCCACATTCCCGATATACACATAACACTTTCACGAGATTATGTCTGTCACGGAAATGATGATTTTTATGTCACGGTTTTTGTCACGGAAATAGGCTCGCTAAGAACTGATATGTGTTAGTGGTGTAATGAAGTGAAGTTTGGGAGTAATCCTAACGGGGTGTCACGGCAACTAATACAGTATCGTCTCCTGCTACAGTAACTCCGCCGTATCTACCCGAAGCCAAGATCAGGATAATATAGTTGCCCTCTTTGACGGCTCTGAGCCGCCACGTAACAGTGGTGTACTTGTGTGCTGCAATATCGCCGAGGTCATGCTTTGGCTTCACTACAACTATTTCGATATCGTTGGGCAGGTATATAGACGCTACAGCCTGATCAATCCACAAGTCACCTAGGTTCCTGATGATAGCCTCCACGCTAAATACTTTGCCCACCCGGACTTCAGATGGCGCTGAGGCAATGACCTCAAGGGGACTCAAAGTGACGGTAGCCGTAACATCAACTTCTCTCGTCGAGGAAGAAGCTGGTCCAGGTGGAAGCAGCGAAAACAATAAGGCGATGCCTAACAGTATGATTGCAAGGTGCCTTCCCTTGCTACCCTGGCCGGACTGCGACGCGGCCCCATACCCCGTAGACAAAGCCAATTACCGCCTTTCCACTTTGAATCTGAACCGGAAGAAGCGTCGAATCAGTAAGAACACTATGGCGGCTCCAACTAGGCCAAGCCCTATATAGGAATAAGGACTGGAATCGCTGAAAGCGTCCCCGATCGTATTAAGCACAGAGGCGGCGGTACTTACCTCCTTTACGCTGAAGCGCAGCTTAGTAGCTGCGGCGATGGCAATAGTGGTTCCACCGCTGCCACCGACAACCGGATGGGCTTCGATAAGAGCGAAGTAGTCTCCTGCAGATGCGTCCCGGGGGATATGGAGGCTGATGGCTACACTTTTAGATGTGCCCGCCTGCAGACTGAATCTCTGAGGGTCGAACCTGAACCAGTCGGCTGAAGGCGTTATCTCCTCCTGTCCACTCATATATGTGATCACTACCTCGTAATCAGCTGTGCGGTCGCCCGTGTTAATAACCCCGACAGCGGGAAGTTGATAGTCATTCCCCGGGGTCAGAACCTCATCGATACTGATTTCTCGCAGGTCAACCCCGACGCCGATATCCGCGGTTACTGGTATTGAAAGTGTGACCAGGATACATATGGCTATGATTGCAATTACACTAGACCAGAGCAATCGTATCATTCTCATATCTCCCCCCTTCGTGCGTATCAGGCGCAGGATGGACTGCAGCTAATATACCTGAGGCACTATATACGGGGCGTGGCCAGAAAGCAAGCCGGTTCCGGCCACGCCCCTGCAATCACTTGCCCGGCTTTATCAGCGCCAGATTATCTGCCGTCAATTACGGACTACTAGTTGCTACTGCCAGTATTATCACCGTCGTAGAATACTGCCCCCAGACTGAGGAAGTGGTCGGCGTCTGAATCTTGAGGTTGAAGTCGACTGGGACTCCCACGGCTACGTCGCTAACTAGAGGGCTGGCCGCTGTGCTCAGAGCAGAGTAGGTTGTAGGCGCCTGCCCTATCCCATAGAGGTGGCTGTACTGGTTAGCCCCCGGAGTCGCCGCCAGAGTCCATGTCCCCGCGCCGCAGGTGGCGTTAGCTCCCTTTATCAAGAGGTCCTCGGCCCCTGACCCGTCATTCTCTACCCTCAGATAGCGGTAGCTGCCCGGGGTATAGGTAACAGGCTCGGCTTGGGCACTCGTTGCCATCACTCCATAGCTAACCTCAGTGGGATATCCTGGTGAGACAGTGACCGAGATGGCCTGTAACGTAACCGTGGCAGCTATCTGAGCCGGCGCTCCCTGAACCGGCTCATAAATATAGGCCGAGCCCCATCCACTAGCATCCCCCCGAGCACCAATAACGAGGGTGTCTCCGCTGATGGCCACCGAACTTCCGAATTCGTCGCCCATACCTCCAGCGATGGCGTTGAGCCGGACCTGCTGGCTCCAAGTGCTGCCACTTCTCAGGAATACGTAGGCCGATCCCTGACCAGCATTAACCCCAACTGTATCAGTAAGAGCACCAACAACTGCGGTGTCTCCACTGATGGCCACCGAACACCCGAATCGGTCATTGGCGGCTCCATCGCTCGCGTTGAGCTGGGCCTGCTGGCTCCAAGTGCTCCCACTTCTCACGAATACGTAAGCCGATCCCTGACCACCATTAGCCCCAACTGTATCAGTAAGAGCACCAACAACTGCGGTGTCTCCAGTGAAAGCCACCGAACAACCGAAGGCGTCACCAGCGGCGCCATCGATGGCAGTGAGCTGGGCCTGCTGGCTCCAAGTGCTCCCACTTCTCACGAATACGTAAGCCGATCCCTGATCGGCATTAGCCCCAACCGTATCATTCTGAGCACCGATAACTGCCGTGTCTCCAGTGAAAGCCACCGCCCACCCGAAGGCGTCACCAGCGGCGCCATCGGTGGCAGTTAGCTGGGCCTGCTGGCTCCAGTTGGTGCCTGCTCTGACGAAAACGTAGGCCGAGCCCTGCAGCTCATTGGATCCAACACGGTGGAATGGTGCACCAACGACAACGGTGTCCCCGCTGATGGCCACCGAATACCCCAAAAAGTCCTCGGCGGCGCCGTCGCCGGCGATAAGCGCCCCCCCAGGGGGCTGTTGCGGCCAAGTGCTCTCGCTTCTTGTAAAGACATAGGCCGCGCCCCGGTGGGCATTAAGATCAATATCGCGCTGACAAGCACCGACAACTGCGGTGTCTCCGCTGATGGCCACCGAATACCCGAAGTAGTCCAGGGGTTGGGCACTGCCGAGGGTGAGCTTGAACTCAGAGGCCCCGGAGAAGTCCGCTGCCTGTGCGGGCACAGGTAAAACTCCCAGGCATAGCAGGCAGACCAGCATTGCCATCAGCATCGCTACGCTGACCAGCCTCCTGGCAGCTCCCCGTTCCCTATTTATTTTTCCGATCGCGTGTCTCATCTGATACCTCCTTCTATCGATATATCATGCTAATCACCAATCCAATCACGGCGTAGCCAGAAAGCAAGCTGGTCCCAGCCACGCCCCTGCAATCTCTTGCCAAGAGCTATCAGCGCCAGATTATCTGCTGTCAATTACGGACCAGCTGCCACTGCCAGTATCGTCACTGTCGTGGAATACTGCCCCCAGACTGAGGAAGTGGTCGGCGTCCGGATCTTGAGGTTAAAATCGACCGTCCCTCCCACAGCTACATTGGTATCTAAAGTGCTGGCTGAAGTGCTCAGAGCAGAGTAGCTCCCGGGTGTCTGCCCTGCGCCGTAGAGGTGGCTGTACTGGTCAGGCCCCGGAGCCGCTGCCAGGGTCAACGTCCCCAGGCCACAGGTGGCGTCAGTTCCCCTTACCAAGAGGTCCTCGGCCACCGATCCGCTGTTCTCCACTCTCAAATATGAGTACGTGCTTGGGGTATAGCTTACCGGAACGGCTTCGGTATTGGGGGCCATCACCCCGTAATCCACAGCTGTCGGGTATCCCTCGGAGATGGTGACCGATATGCTCTCCATGGTAAACGTGGCTGCTACCTGGGCTCCTCCAGCATTCGGCTCGGTTTCGCTGTAATGTAGGATGGTGCCGGACTCTCCCACGGCGAAAACATCGTTGGAGGAGTTTCCCCACACACCATAAAGGTAGTTCGTTGTACCGCTAGTCATGGCAGACCAGGTGGCCCCGCCGTAGTGCAGCACGATCCCACCCGCTCCCACTGCGAAAACATCGTTGGAGGAGGTTCCCCATACGCCAATGAGGATGCTAATTGTGCCACTGGTCATTGCAGACCATGTGGCCCCGTCGTAGTGCAGCACGATCCCACCCGCTCCCACGGCGAAAACATCGTTGGAGGCGCTGCCCCACACGCCGTAAAGGAAGTTCGTTGTACTGCTATTCATTGCAGACCATGTGGCCCCGTCGTAGTGCAGTATGGTGCCGCCATATCCCACTGCGAAAACATCGTTGGAGGCGCTGCCCCACACGCCTTGAAGGTAATTCGTTGTGCCGCTGGTCATTGCGGACCATGTGGCGCCGTCGTAGTGCAGCACGGTCCCGTCCCCTCCCACAGCGAAGGCATCGTTGGAGGCGCTGCCCCATACGCCACCAAGGCTGCTCGTTGTGCCGCTACTCATTGCAGACCATGTGGCCCCGTCGTAGTGCAGCACGGTCCCATCCACTCCCACTGCGAAAACATCGTTGGAGGCGCTGCCCCACACGCCTTGAAGGTAATTCGTTGTGCCGCTGGTCATTGCGGACCATGTGGCCCCGTCGTAGTGCAGCACAGTCCCACCTGCTCCCACTGCGAAAACATCGTTAGAGGCACTTCCCCATACGCCAATAAGCATGTTCGTTGTGCCGCTGGTCATGGCCGACCATTCGGCGCTGGCGAAAGCCGAGCCAAATTGGGCAAGGTTCAGCGCCATAGCCAGCAGGAACAGACAGAGCAAAATCCTGCCTACCTTCCCTGTGCCTTTTCCTTTTCTCATCGTACTGCCTCCTTTTTCATTTTTTATTCATTTGTGTACGTATTAAGACTCTTCCACTGCAAATCGGTCCTCTGTGTTGCCTCCAGCCACCGGCGGCTTGTACACGATGGAACCGCTGGTAGCCAATTAACTCACTCTTCTAACAACTTTACTAATAGCGCACAGCTTTGGCTGGAGTTTGAGATTTTCGATCGGAAGGCTGACACAACATACTCACCGCTCACTACTCAGCCTACTGCGCTTATTTATCTTTACCCCATGCTGATATAACAGCTCTTGCAGGTTTTGTCTGTCACGGAAATGATGAATTTTTGTCACGGTTTTTGTCACGGAAATAGGCCTGCGGATGATAAGATGTATTGGTGGATTTTAGAAGTATGGATTTTGGAGACGATGCTTGAGAACTGGGCTAGGAAAGAGAGAATGCTCTTGGAGCAGTTTATCTATGAGCGGCGACAGGCTTGTTGCGTGACGATTCAAGCTTTTGCAACAGAGGTAGTGTTTTGCGCAGCCAGTAATCCATCCCCATCTCGCGGAACATGGTCTCGGCCTTTCGCAGTTGCTTCAAAGCCTTCTGCTTCTGTCCCGCGTCTGCGTAAAGCCCTCCCAGGCGGAGGCATCCTTCGGCATAGAATGGCCTCAGGCCTAGCTCGCTGCAAATCTGTAGGCCCTGCAAAATTGTTGCTTCAGCCAGGCCCAAAGTGGAAGCATCTTCCTTGAACATAGCCGCCCCAAGACAGATCCTTCCTATCGCTTCGCAAGCTAGGTTTTTGTTGGCCATCGACATCTCGACGCATCTCTCTAGGGCACGAATGGCTTCCCTAAAATTGCCCAGTTCCGTCTCTACCCAACCCTTGACCCAGAAGCCGTTTTCCGTAAAGGCGGACACACCGCTGTGCTGCAATATGTCAAGGGCCCTGTTCGCGAACTCTGCCGCAGACTGCAAATCATCCTGCAGAATATAAGATATTCCCATCTGCGCCACCGCGCCACTCAACAGCAGCGTGTTATCCATCTTCTCAAAATATGAAATCGCTTGTTTATAGTATCTGGCTGCACTCTTGCCATCTCCAAGCATCCATAATGGTTGTGCGTAGAAGTGGAGCGCAAAGCCTATGCTTGCCTTGTTGTCCAACTTGCGTGCAAAAGACAGACATTTATCTAGGAAAGCCTTTGATTGCTCAAACTCACCTAAAAGTGCCGAAGCAGAACCGCTGAGACCAAGAAGCGTGCAATACACGTTTTCATTCCCGAATCCGCCCGAGTACATTGACTCCCTGTGCGTTTTCTCCAGAAGGGCAATGCCCTTTGATGCGACTTCGATGTTCTTTCTGATATCACCCGTAGCCTGCAGCGCCTGAGTAAGATTGAGAGCAAGGGGAACCACCAAATCCGGGGCCTCAGCCTTTGTAGCTATCTCGAAGGCCGCTTCTGCCTGCTTTATCCCCAGGGCTGCGTTTCCGCGATATACGTGGTACCATCCCATTTTGCTGAGAGTAATGGCTTTGCTGATTGCATCACCCAATTCCTCAGCTATTTTCTCCGCTTCCTGAAGGTTTACCAAGGACCCTTCGGGATAGTCTAGCCCCCGCAATACCCCGTCCATCGCCAAACGGGTTTCCAGTTCTCGGGCTTGCCTATCTTGGTTCTTGTCCTGCTTATTCAATACATCTATTGCATCGCGGTAATGCTGCAGGGCTTCTCTATTTGCACAGCTTCGGGCGGCCTTGTCTCCAGACAGCTTCAGATATTGGTAAGCTTTGTCCCAGTTCTGGCTGTTCTGGTAGTGGTGTGCCAGCGTCTCATAGAACTCTTCAAGTCTATCCGCGTACAACTGCTCTATAGTGTCCCCTATCCTTTCGTGCAGCTTCCTTCTTGCCCTGAGCGGAAGGCTGTGATATGCCACATCCTGAACAAGAGCGTGTTTGAAAACATATTCCGATTTTGGTTCCAGGCCATTCCGATAGATGAACTCGAGCCCCAGAAGGTCCTGCAGGTGGAACTTGAGCTGTTGCGGCATCCCGGTGATTATCTGCAAAAGGCCAAATGAGAAGTCCTTCCCGATTACCGATGCTGTCTGGAGCGTGCGTTTCAGGTCACCCTCGAGGCAGTCCAGGCGGGCTGCAATAATGCCCTGTATAGTAGCAGGCACTGCAATTTCAGACGTCCCTTCGGCCAGCACATATTTATGGTCCCTCCTCTCGATAGAACCGTTTTCAAGCAGCGCCCTGGTCAACTCCTCTATGAACAGAGGATTGCCCCCTGCTTTTGCCAAAACCAGCTCACTTAGTTCAGGGGCTGCTGTCCCTCCCAGAATAGAGTTCAGAAGTTCGGCGCTGGCCTTGCCTGATAACTGATTCAATCCTATATGCTGATAATAGGACTTTTCCGTCCAGGTATGGTGATACTCCGGCCGGTAGAGGAGGAGCACCATCATGCGAGCGAAGGGGAACGAATTGATAAGATAGGTTAGGAACTCCTCCGAGGTCTTATCAATCCAAAGGCAGTCCTCAATAGCTAAGATAATAGGCTTATCGTGGCTCTGTCGAAGTAGAATGTCTCTGATGGCCTCGAAGATTCTTTCCCTTTTCTGCGTGGCTTCCAGCCCGTGGTATTCCTCGTCATCCACACTCAGACCCAGTATCTCTTGAAGCGGCGGCACAAGTTTCAGCATGCCGCTGTCAAGCTGGCTTATTTTCTTGTTTATCCTTTTCTTGATTATCGATTCGCGTTCTTCTCCCGTTATGTTGAAGTACGCTCTTAGTATTTGCAGCAACGGGAGATAGGCTATCAATTCACCATAGTGACGGCAACTGCCCTCAAGGTATATGTATTTATCAGAGCGAAGTTGTCTGGTGAACTCGAGAAGAAGCCTTGACTTGCCCACACCAGCCTCGCCGACAATACCTACAACCTGTCCGGAACCCGATTTGGCTCCTGAGAAAGCCTTTTTGAGAACATCAATCTGTTTGTCCCGCCCCACGAATTTTGTCAGCCTGCGCAGCCCGATCTTCGTTGGCTTGCGATTTCGCACTATCTCTTCCAAGAGGCGATGGATAGTGACATACTGCTTCTCTTCGTCCGCCTGGATATCGCCGAGCGGCTCGAAGGCAAATTCGTGCTCGGTCAGGTTGTATGTACTCTGGGTTACTACAATGGCGCCTAGCTCTGCCGACTCCCGCGCTTTTGTAGCCAGCTCGGTACTATCTCCTATCGGTTTGAACATGGCAGACGAGCCACCCGCGTCATTCTCTACCAACACGGCTCCTGTGTTTATCCCAATGCGGGCATTGACCCGAATGTCTCTACCGCTGAGTTGCTCATTAAATCCCCTCACATGTTCCTGGATGGCCAAAGCTGCATGCAAGGCTTTCTGCGGGGCGTGCTCTAGTGATACGGGGACGCCGAAGAATGACATGAGCCCGCTTGAGGTGAACCATACCACAGTGCCACCGTACCGCTGTATTTCCTCAGCCACAAGGTCCCGGCATTCATTTATGGTTTCTTCTATCTGGTCTGCATCAACCGGCTTTGTCTCACAGTCAGACCAGGTGAGTTCCATAGACAAAGCGGTAACAAGCTTTCGTTCGGGCAGTAGCGGTGTACTTGCAGCAGATGTCTTGTCCAAGCTTTGCCTTGGATGCTCAACTCTTGGGGCGTATATAGCTACCTCACTCGCAGGAATGCTTGCCAATCCATGCTTGAAACTTGATTCTGGCTGAGACTCCAGTGTCTTTAGTCCTTCCCCGATACTGGTAAGGTTCGAGAGATGTCGACTGGCGTAGATGCTGAGGTCTAGCCGGCTCTTCAGTCCCAGTTTTTCCAGAAGGCGATAGATATAGGTTCTGACCGTGCTTTCGCTGACAATCAGGCGGTCGGCAATCTCGTGGTTCTTCAGCCCTTCGCCCGTTAATTTAAGAACCTCAGCTTCTCTATGGCTGAGCTTGGGCGCCATGGCGCTCTCGGGCAAACCCCTTATCAATAGGGCAGCAACGCTCGGGGAAAGCACCACCTCCCCTGCAGCAGCCTTCTTCACCGCCTGCACTATCTCCGCATCGGGAGTGCTCTCAAGAAGATA
>Ga0315289_10012914_pt1 | contig 11733 bp, 12 predicted proteins | sample YL17G11_40_MG_FD_203452 | JGI IMG/M metagenome (GOLD analysis project Ga0315289, IMG submission 203452) | Sediment microbial communities from Yellowstone Lake, YNP, Wyoming, USA - YL17G11_40 | ecosystem: Environmental > Aquatic > Freshwater > Lake > Sediment | place: USA: Wyoming | collected... | reverse complement strand
GATCTCAGCAGGAAGAGCATTTCTGTAGAGACAATCCCGAAGGAAATGCGGGAGAGATACGTGGGCGGCCGGGGCTACTGCCTGAAGCTCGTCTACGACGGAACCAACGCTTCCACCCGCTACAACAGCCCAGAAAACGTTCTCGCCCTTGCCGGCGGCCCCTTCTGCGGAGAGACCGGTTTTGTGGGGACCGGAAAATTCATCGCCGGGACGATCTCGCCCCTCACAGACACGTTCTGCGATTCCAATGTGGGCGGCCACTTCTTTCCTCTCGTCAAGATGGCAGGCTTTGACGCCCTTGCCGTCACCGGCAAGTCACCACGCGACGTGATGGTGGTTATCGACGGCGATAGGGAAGAGATCAGTATTCTTGACGCCCCGGAAGGTGACGTTACGCTTTACGGAGCTGAACGGCTCATCGAGGAATGGAAGGGAGACGGGAAGGCAACGAACGTGGCCTTTGTCACCGCCGGCATCGGGGCTAAGAACACCTGGTTTGGCTGCCTGAACAGTGTCTATTACGACAGCAGGAGGAATCGCTGCCGCTCAAAGCAGGCGGGCCGTGGCGGCACTGGTACGGTCCTGCGTCACAAAGGGCTCTGGGGGATTCTCGTCAAGTGCAACGCACCGGTTGCCAATGCAAACCACCCGGCTGATCATGAGAGAATTCGTACTGCCGGACATAAACTCCGGGAAGTTGTCCGGGAGGTTGACCCGAAGGCCATGCGCCTCGCCAATCAGGGTACGACATCCCTAATTGACACGATGAACGCCAATGACCTCCTCCCCATCAATAACTATCAGTTCGGAAAAGATGAACGGGCCCAGAAGGTTTCTGGCCTGGTTTTTGAAAAGGAGGTCTTCAAACAGAATGTGCCGGACGGCTGTTACCCCGGCTGCAACCTCGCCTGCACAAAAGGGTGCGAGGGGTACACCCTTAGAACCGGCTCCTTTGCAGGGAGTCAGGTCGGCGTGGACGGGCCGGAGTATGAAACTGCTGCCACAGCCACCAACCTCGGGATATTCGATATTGACTACATGCTTGAATACTCGTGGTACTGCGACCAGTACAGCCTCGACACGATCAGCCTGGGGGTTACCCTCTCGTTCCTGTTTGAGGCCTACGAGCGGGGCCTGCTGACAGAGGAGGATACCGGAGGACTCAGGCTCACCTGGGGGAATGGAGATGCAGCCCTTGAACTGATGCACCTGATCGCTGCCGGCACACCGGGCTTTCCGAGCGAAGCAGGGCGGAGTGTGCGCTCCATCAAGGACTGGATCGCTCGCCGCGCTGCCGCCCGCCTGGGGCGCTCCCGGGAGAGCATTCTCGCAGAACTCTCGTTGTTTGCCATGGAAGGCAAAGGGCTTGAATTCTCCATGTACATTACCAAGGAGTCCCTCGCCCAGCAGGGCGGATACGGTCTTGCCCTGAAGGGTCCCCAGCACGATGAGTCGTGGCTCATTGCCATCGACCAGCTCCGCAAGGAGCTCCCCACCTTTGAACAGAAGGCTGAGGCACTCTGGTGGTTCCCTCTCTTTCGTACCTGGTTTAATATGGTTGGTCTCTGCAAGCTCCCCTGGATCGATGTCCGCAACCCTCAGGCACAGTATACGGATACTCCCTCCAAGAACCTTCCCACCATCGAATACTACCTTGACCTCGTGAATGCCACCTTTGGCACAGAGAGAACCCTGGATGACCTTTTGCTCGAGTCAGAGCGTTCTTACATGCTCCAGAAGTTGATCAACCTGCGGCAGGGGTTCGGCACGAGGGAGCATGACGCTGTTCCGCTGCGTGCCATGGCGCCTGTCTTCATGCAGGAGTACCGTTCACGGAAAGATTACTACGATGCCTGCCTCAGGGAAGTAGCTCACGTCGCTATCGAAGGGAAGCCGGATGAGGAACGACTCTCACTGCTTCAGGAGTACCGGAGGAGCCAGTATGAAAAGCTGATGGACGCTGTGTACCGGAGAAAGGGATATGACGAGAACGGTATCCCGCTGGATGAAACGCTCAAGAGGCTCGGTTTCGATACGCCAGAGTTTATGGAAATCGTCCGGACTGCCCGGAAGAGGATCGCAGAGGGAGATACTGCCTTATATCCACGCAGAGTTAAAGAAGGAGAGAGTTTGGCCCTTTAACATTAACTTGTTATCCAAGGAAAGATTATGGCACAGGAAAAAGCATACAAAGATCAGTTTAGCGTGGAAGAGGTCTCGGAAATCGCCAAGATCGTAAACCGCTACTATCAGGAAGTTGCCATTACTAAGATTTCCGGAACATGTCCCTATGGGCATAAAGAAGGAGAGAAATTCAGGGTAACCAGCGTTAACCACGACGGCCTCTGCGGTGCTCTCTATCAAGCCATCCACCCCTGCATTGCTTCGATGCACTATGGCGGAGGGGTGGTCTGGGAAAAGGATATCAATGTCGTAGGAGGGGTGTGCCCGGAAATGGGAAGGGTTCAGGTGGAGGTGAAACGTTTTGAAAAGGAACCCACACACTTAAAGACAAAACCAGCTATGAAGGATATGACAGGAAGGGGATTTCCAGCTCTTGACAAATACAAAGTCTTCGTTGAGATCCTCGGCATTGCCAATAAGTGCATGTGGGGCCATAAGGAGGGTGAGCGGTTTGAAGTTGACCCCTTCAATGTGGGCGGGGTCTGCGGTTTTCTGTACTGGGAGGCGTACCATTTTATCAACCTCCTATTTACCGGCGGCAGCCTTCCTTGGGAAGGGGAGGAGAATACTATCCATGGTGCATGCCCGGACCTGTATAATCAAGTTTCCTTCCGTCTGGTCAGGGAAAAGAGATAGAGGGAAATGGCAAACCACTTGACTAAAGAGGAGATCTTATTATAGATAGGTTACCATCAGGAGTGTGATATTCAGAGTGATTCGATTGCGAGAGTAATGGAATGCTAGGGAAGAAGGAGGATGAAGAAATGAAAAGGGTTTTAAAGATCGGAAAAGTGATTTGCTTGTTGCTGATTCTCCTTTTGCTGACTGTGGCTGCTGAAGCAAGCGCCGGGATGAAGGGGATACTTATCTATGACACCATCTACCACTCGACGGTAGAGGTGGCGTACTGGATCAGGGCTATGGTGGGAGAGGATCAGTACCTTGAGGTGAAGCATATTGACCAGGTCGTTGATGTAAGCCCCTACGACTATGTGACCATCGGGAGCTATTCGAGATGGGAAAAACCATCCCCCCGGATCTACAAGTTTGTGGAAAAATACCAGGACGTGTTAGCCACCAAGAAGGTCGGGTATTTCCTCACCTGCGGGGACTGTGATGAGACCATGATCCTGAAGACACCTGGAGGCACACCCCACCTCATCGCCGGCAGGAATTATCTGTATGATATTCAGCAGAAGTTCCCCAAGGTAAAGCCTGTGATCATCGGTGGCTTCGGAGGCCGCCAGGTCAATCCCAATCTGAGTACCTTTGATAAGATGTTTACAGCCCTCTTGGAAAAACTCGCGAGAGAAGGGGTCAACTGGGCTGGAAGGGACGTCTGGGAATCATTGATACCGGAACGGGTAGAGTACTTTGCCAATGAAATCAGGACGAAGATCCTTGGTATTCCCCCGCTCGCAGATCCAAAGCCTTACCGGAAATACTGGAACTCCCTCCAGCCGGCGAAGGTCGGGAATCCCACCCTGGCCAAGCTCACCGTCAAGCCGTACGTTGAGGTGCGGGATGCTGATCGCGTCTATTTCGACCGTCTCCGCGTCAAGGACACCTTTGAAAACGTGGAGGCAAACCTCAAGGCATGGGCCAAGGCTGCAGGCGTGAGCCTCGCAGAGCAGCGGAGAACCTTCTTCAACGTATACTATCACGGCAAGAAGAGTTACGGAGGAAACGAGGCAGTTCTCCACATCGTCCTGGGAACCATGCCGGAAGATCCGGGGTATATCCACATCTCCGTAAGGAACTACAACAAGAAGGAAAAGAGAGGGTCGATGTATTCTGACATCAACGCCCTGGAAAAGCAGATCGGCTTTGTCCGGGGTAAGTGAAAGGGGTGATGATATGATGGAAGGTTTTATTAAAACACTTCTTCTGATTATCCTCTGTATCATCTTTCTCATCGCCCTGGTCGCAACCCCCTTTATCCTGAAGGCAAAGGAGGAAGGCGAACGGATGGTTGCTGCATACCAGAAGGCTACGGAAGAGGTCTTCAGTAAAGAGGGCGTAGAACTTCAGCCCGTGATGGTAAAGCCCGAGTTTCAGATCATCAATCCCCCCAAGGCCCTGAAGCTCATCAAGATGATACCGAGCCGGGCTAGGACGGAGAAGTTCAGTACCATCACCTCCATGGACGCCACCATGTTCAGGTTCATGAAGATGTATACCCTGCTCCTCGCTCCGAAGGTAGGCTACAACTTCCCCATGCTCTCCTTCGATGTGGTCTCCGTCGGGAAAAACCGGGTGTTTGTGATCGAGGTAATTGACCCGGCCCATGTTCCTGCAGACTATATTACCAGCGCCTATGAGAAGATGAAGGCCCTGAAAGAGAAAGTCAAGGATCTTCCTGACACGCCGCCGGACATGCCGTGGGTAAAAGAGATGACCATGCCCTTCAGCATCCATACCAAGGCTGACCGCTCAAAGGAAGAGTTTTTCCGCGACCTGTACAAGGAATATCTTACCACCTACCTGGAGATGGTGAAGAATGCCCCCCAGCTCACTGATGAAGAGGAGAGCAAGAAGGTGCAGGAAGGGATTAAGACATATGTAAACACCCTCCTGGAAAAGGGAGGCCCTGCAGTCAACGTGTTTAAATTCCTGCTCGGTCCGGAAAAGCAGAAGGAATTCACGAAAGGAATAATGTTCGGTATAGAAGAGTGATAGTAAGGGTATATCATGTACTCAGAAAAGGTGATGGATCATTTCAAGAGTCCGCGGAATGTGGGAGAGATACCTGATGCTGATGGCGTCGGGGGACTGACGAGTGAGATCTGCGGAGACCATACCTTCGTCTATATTAAAGTGAACAATGGGATGATCAGTGACTGTAAATTCAGGACCTTCGGGTGCGCTGCCGCTATTGCTTCGAGCAGCATGCTCACCGAGATGGTCATCGGGAAGACGCTGGAAGAGGCAGTGAAGATCACCTCGATGGACATCGTCCACGCCCTGGATGACGGGATACCCGAGCCCAAGATTCACTGTTCGGTGCTCGCGGCTGATTCTCTCCAAGAGGCGATAAAGGATTACTATTCAAAACAGCAGAAGTGATGAAGGTGAGGTGAACATGGCAGGCGAGATGAAGTCACAAGAGATCAAGGTAAAGATCAGCGATGACGTGTTGAAGGGAGTCTATTCCAACAATGCGGTGATCAGTCATACCCGCGAAGAGTTCCTGATCGACTTCATGAACATCTTTCCGCCCGAGGGGATAGTGAATGCCCGGGTGATCATGAGTCCCGGTCATGTCAAGCGTTTGATCAAGGCACTGGCGGATAATGTGAATAAGTATGAAGCGAAATTTGGCACTATCCCTGATGTGCCGGAGCCTGAATCACGCAAGGTTGGCTTTGTCCAGTGAGGGCATAGCAGTTGAAGAGGCAAAAAATCAGCTTTTATGCAAAATTTTATGCAAAAATTCTTTTGACAAGCCCCAAAAATAGTGCTATTAGGCATTTGGGCTTGACCCAAAAATAAAAACTTTTTATCAAAAGGAGGGGAGATATATGACGAAGAAAGAGTTGATTGACAAGATTGCCAAAGATGCCAAACTCAGCAAGAGCGCAGCCTGTAAGGCCCTCGACGGCGTGATTGGCGGGATTAGCAGTGCGCTCAAGAAAGGCGACAAGGTGACGCTGGTTGGCTTTGGTACCTTCAGCACAGCCAAAAGGGCTGCCAGGACGGTAAGAAATCCCCAGACTGGCAAACCTATGAAAGTTGCCGCAAAGAGGGTACCCAAGTTCAAAGCAGGCGCTGGGCTCAAAAAAGCAGTAAAGTAAGTCCCCGTTATTCCCGCGTAACAGGTTTTGCGAGGCCGGCTTGGCAACAAGCCGGCCTTTCTTTTTGTCCCTAACCCCCACCCCAATCCCTAACCCCTGATCCCGATCTTTTCATTCCGCATTCCGCAATCGGCAATCCGCATTGTTTTAATTGTGGTATAATTCATTGAGTGGATCACCGGAGAAGGACTTTCTTAGGGTTCATCATTCCCTTTATCACGAGCCTTCCATTTCTCCCTTTCCTTAAGCAGAAGGGAGAGGCAGGGGAGGTATCCTCAATCAAGGTTACCTCTCCTGCAGGAGATAAGGCACGGGTGGTAATACTGCAGCGCGAGGGAATGGTAAGAGGGGGTGCAGTTGATATCAACCTTGCAAAGAAGATGGTCAATGAAGGTGTCTGCCATGTGACCGGCAGTTCCCTTCCCTCCGGGGCATGGAGGGAGCTCTTCACCCCGAAAGACACGGTTGGGATCAAGGTAAATTGCCTGGGGGGGAAGGGCGTTTCCACCCACCCGGAGCTGGTGATGGCAGTGGTTGAGGGCTTGAGAATAGCCGGTGTTTCGGACAGGAACATTATCATCTGGGACCGGCTCACTTCAGAGCTTGAATCCATGGGTTTTAAGAGCAACCGGCAGGGTGAAGGGGTTCGGTGTTTTGGGACAGACAGCAATTATGAGCCCAACGTGGAAGAGGTGGGATCAGTGGGGAGTTGTTTCAGCAATATCTTAATCCGGCAGTGTACAGCTCTGATCAACATGCCGGTGCTCAAGGATCATGACCTATCAGGGGTGTCTTTGAGCCTGAAGAATCTCTACGGCGCAATCCACAACCCCAATAAGTATCACGATAACAACTGCGATCCCTATATTGCCGATCTCAACAGCCACCCGCTCATCTGGAAGAAAGTGAGGCTCATCATTTGCGACGGAATCACCGGGATGTATAACGGAGGGCCAGGGTTCAAGCCTCAGGGGAGCTGGCCATTTCAGGGGATCATTCTGAGCCGCGACCCGGTAGCCTTAGACCGGGTTGGATGTGAGATCATTGAAGCAAAGAGGAAAGAGAAAGGTCTGCCCGGCCTGAAAGAGGTTGGAAGGGACCCGAAGCATATTATGAGCGCTTTTAAGAAGGGGTTAGGAATTGGGGATATGAAAAGGATAGAGGTGGTGAAGGGGTGAAGAATTTCTGTAACAGGCGTGAGTTTTTAAGAGAAGTATCTTCAGGTGTCTGTGCGTTAAGCCTTTCTTCAGGTTTTACCACGATTGAAAACCTGTTGAACGCTGGCCCTGCATATGGGGCTGAGCCTCCTTTGAAGGAGGTGATGTTCTACAAAAAGCTTGAGGATTTGCGGATAGAATGTGAGATCTGCCCGAGGGCCTGTAAGGTAGCTGACCGGGAGCGAGGCTACTGTGGAAACAAGGAGAACCGGAGAGGCACCTACTATACCTTAGTCTACGCCCAGGCCTGTGCCGTGCACAATGACCCCATAGAAAAGAAGCCCCTCTTCCATTACCTCCCTGGTACCAATGCCCTGTCTATAGCAGCAGCCGGCTGCAACTTTGAATGCAAATTCTGCCAGAACTGGCAGATCGCCCAGTTCCGTCCAGAGCAGGTAGATAGCTATCCCCTGACTCCCGAGCAGATTGTGAAGATGACAAAAGATCAGGGTTCTCCCACCATTGCCTACACCTATTCTGAGCCGGTGGTCTTTTACGAATATATGTATGACACAGCCAGGCTGGGCAGGTATCAGGGTGTCGGAAGCGTGATGATCTCCAACGGCTATATCAAAGAGGAACCGCTCTCTGAACTCTGTAAATATTTAACCGGGGTAAAGGTTGACTTAAAAGCCTTTACCGAGAAGTTTTACCGGAAGACCTGCAGCGGAGAGCTCAAGCCGGTCTTAGACACCCTTGAGAGGCTTAGAAAGATCGGAATCTGGTTTGAGATCGTGGTCCTCATCGTCCCCACCTTGAACGACAGCGAAAAAGAAATCAGGGAGATGAGCAGGTGGATCAGAGAAAAGCTGGGGGGCAATGTGCCGGTCCACTTCACCCGTTTCCATCCCATGTACAAGATCAAGAACCTTCCTCCCACGCCGGTGAGCACCCTGGAGCGGGCACGGAAGATTGCCCAGGAGGCAGGGATTCACTACGTGTATATCGGGAATGTCCCCGGCCATGAAGGGGAGCATACCTACTGCCCGAGCTGTAAAAAGATTGTCATTAAAAGGACAGGCTTTTTCATCCTCGAGAATCATGTGAAGGGCGGGAAATGTTCCTTCTGCAACTACCCCATTCCGGGGGTGTGGGAAAAGCCTCCAGCGATACAGCAGAAAGATCTCTGAAGAAATCGAAAACAGGGTTCCGAGTGCGAATTAAAGATTTTTTCGGTAACAATTCTTATTGAGCGAAACGGCTGCAAATTCGGCAGTCTGAGCGAAAGCGAGTTTCGAATTTGCAGTGAAGCGAGATTTAGAATTGTCGAAAAAATGTTGTTGAGCAACGAGGAACTCTGTTTTTCAGAGATCTCGCAGAAAAAGCTTGACAAAGTTTAAGAGATAAGGTTTGTTTTTAAGAAAAGGCGAGGTTTTTGAAAAGAAAGGAGACGAAAATGAAAAGACACATCTCAAAACGCTTTTTCCTATTTACTTGCTTTGTGCTGGCGACTGTCATGGTACTAACCATTTTCCAAACGACGGGATTCACACAATTTAACATTCCCCAACTCCCGGGCGGGATCAAGATTCCCAGCCTACCAGGTGGGAAAACGGGCTTTGGCGGTTTGGACGCACTTAATACAGCGAAGGAACTATTTGGCCAGAAGGACAAGGCAAGCTATCCAACTCCAAACATTGGGGTGAGCGGTAACCATATAGTCATTGCGTGGCCTAACGGGGTTGTCACGGTAGAGACTATTGCCGATGATGGTACTCTTCATCGCGCAGTATTAGGACCACCCTCCGAAAGCAATGTTGGTGAAACCGGGGAAAAATGATTGCCTCTTTCCGAGGAAATAAATAAGGGCCCACTGAGGCTGTTTTTCCAAGAGCTTCTCTCAGATGTGCAGTAACACTTAAATAGCAAGAACCTTCTCTTTTTCGCATCCAAATGAAAAAGGGAGGGGTCAGTTGTAACAAGTAAAAGGAGAGGTTTTTTCAAAAGAAAGGAGATAAATAATGAGAAAACGTTGGATCCATCTGGTTGTAGTACTGGCAGCTCTTTCTTTCGTAGCAGCGTGTACGTGTCAGCCTGCAGTAGTAAAACCTCCAGAAGAAGCCAAGCCAACTCCTCCTCCTGAAAAGAAGGTAGAAGAGGTGGTGGTTGCGCCGAAACCTCCTGAGGTAAAAGTGGAGGCTCCACCGAAGCCGGTTGAGGAGGTCGTTCTGGAAGATATCTTCTTCGCTCTCGACAAGCATTTCTTAACTGACGAGGCAAAAGCAACGCTCGAGAGGAATGCAACTAAGATCAAAAACAACCCTGACCTCAAGGTACGTATTGAAGGCACCTGCGATGAGAGAGCTACAAATAAATACAATATGGCCTTGGGAGAGAAGAGGGCAAACAGCGCCAAGAAGTATCTCATTGATCTCGGGGTTAAAGAAGAGCAACTCTCCACCGTGAGTTATGGTGAAGAGAAACCTTCCTGTACCGAAAAAAATGAAGAGTGCTGGGCCAAGAACAGAAGAGATCACTTTGCCATAGTCAAATAGGTAACCAGGCCCTGGTCTGATAGGTATTCTCAAGGGTGCCCCTTTCGAACTACGCACGGTAAAGTGGAAGGCAGAAAAAAGCAACGGGAGAGTGTGTGCCTTCAGCCAAGGGCGACTCTTCATGAGAGTTTAAATAAGCTCCTATCAGCATTGGTGCAGGGAGGAGCTGAGCTTTTTAATGATTTTTAAAAAAGTTAAAGAAAGGAGGTTACTATGCCTGAGTGGATGATGAGTTTTGACAAGTTTATAGCCGTTTACCTAATCCCCGTGGCTTGGAAGGTCCTCGGTGCGATCATCATGTGGATCATCGGCGGTTGGGTGATCAACCTCATCGGAAGTCTATCGAGAAAAGGGATGACTGCCCAAAAAGTCGATCCCACCCTCATAACCTATGTTGAGGCAACCATCCGGGTAATCCTGCGCATCGTCTTGATAATTGCTATCCTGAGCATCTTTGGGATTGAAACCACTTCCTTTGCTGCCTTGCTGGCAGCCGCAGGCATAGCTATTGGGGCTGCCTGGTCTGGCCTGCTTTCAAATTTCGCTGCCGGTGCCTTCCTGATCATCCTCCGGCCCTTCCATGTTGGCGACATGATTACAGCAGGAGGTGTAACCGGTGATGTTCGGGAGATTGGAATGTTCGCCACAACAATTGACACAGTTGACAACCTGCGCACCGTGGTTGGTAATGGCAAGATACTCTCGGACAACATCGTCAATTACACGACGAACCCATTCCGCCGGGTGGATTTGAAGGCACAGCTTGCCCATACGGTGAATCCCTATGACGCCATAAAACGTCTTACCGAACGGCTCAAGCAAATTCCAAATGTCATTGCCAAGCCTGCGCCGCAGGTAGAAATCCTGGAGTTTAACCTTGCGGGTCCCCTGCTTGCTGTGCGTCCTTTCTGCCATAACAAGGATTACTGGCAGGTATATTTCGACACCAACAAGGCGATCCAGGAAGTCTGCTCAACAGCCGGTTATCCTGCGCCTTCAACGCACCAGGTCGTCTTTCACAGGGAATTAGCTGAACAAAAATAGGATCTCTATCGATAGCTTATAATTTTAAGAAACTGTAAAAAACAAATGAAAGGAGAATGTACTATGAAAGAGAAAAAGATGTGGTATGTGCAAACTGTTATGGTTTTATTTCTCGGACTGCTCTTATTGCTTCCCCCAAGGGCGATATCTCAGGAGCTGACAGATGAGCAGAAAGCCAATCTGCAGCAGAAAAAGGAAGAAGCAAAGCAGAAGGTGGAGGAACGGTTAACACCTGAACAGCAGGAGAAACTCAAAGCAAAGAAGGAAGAAGCAAAAAAGAAGAAAGAGGAAGCAAAAAAGAAAGCTGAAGAATATAAAAATCTCTCCCCTGAACAACAGGAAGCTCTCAAAAAGCAGAAGAAAGAAGAGCTAAAGAAAAAGGAGGAAGAAGCAAAACAAAAGGCAGAAGAATATAAAAATCTTTCTCCTGAGCAGCAAGAGGCTGTAAAACAGCAGAAGAAAGACGAAATCAGGAAAAAAGCGGAAGAAAAAATGACGCCTGAGCAGAAGGACAAACTCAAGGCGATTAAAGATGAGTATCAGAATGTAACCCCGGAAGAAAAAGAAACAATACAGAAGCAGGTAGAAAAAAAGATTGATAATATAGATAAACTTACTCCTGCCGACAAGAGAAATCTGCAAGAAACCGTTACCAATGCAAAGATGAGATATTTGAGCCTTAAGAAAGGTGAGCTGATAAAGAATGAAAACGCGCTCAATGCGTATAAAAATCTTAATGCCGAGAACCAGAGAAAGCTTCTCAAATATATCTTTGAAGAACAAACAAATATCAAGAAATTAGACTAAATGTCCGCATACTGAGTCTGTAGTTCATTTCGCATGAGGCAGGGGTCATCCGGCTCCTGCCTCTTGTGGAGTTTCCTGAGTTTTTCTTTTCAAAAACTCTTAAGCTATTGAAATAAGTGAAGAATCAAAAATTGGGCAAGTGGAGAGGAGATTTTTTTGGAAAGTTTAGAGATTCCTGAGTATGATATCCTT
>Ga0315289_10012912_pt1 | contig 11734 bp, 7 predicted proteins | sample YL17G11_40_MG_FD_203452 | JGI IMG/M metagenome (GOLD analysis project Ga0315289, IMG submission 203452) | Sediment microbial communities from Yellowstone Lake, YNP, Wyoming, USA - YL17G11_40 | ecosystem: Environmental > Aquatic > Freshwater > Lake > Sediment | place: USA: Wyoming | collected... | reverse complement strand
CAAGAGAGCCCGAAAACACAGGAATACTTGAAACGAGATTCCAGTTTTCCCCCACGAAGCAGCGGGTATGATGGCACGAGGAACGGACTATCGTTTGCTCTTGATTGGAGATGGTGCGGCCGCCGGGTTTCGATGCCATGCTTGAGCCTTTGTGTTAGGGGGTTTTCGCGGCTCGGCGGTTTAAGAGGGCTTCCTCGGAGAGTGGCCGGTGTGAAGTGTGGTCTCCGAGAAGTCGACGCGTGGTAAGATTGTAGGGTTAATTGGTGATGGTGTTCCGCGCTCTGTTTCCAGGATTGCGGCTGAGCTGGGAGTGGAGGTTCGGTCTGTCTTCTGGGCATGCTATGATCTTTACCGGCTTGGGTTGGTGTTGAGGAGCGCTGAACCGGATGGGGTTCTGTCGCTTGAGTTTGTTGGCGGTCAAGTGAAGAGGCTCAGGGAATTCGCATACGTTGCCTCCTCGGATAAAGTCAGCAAGGACATTGTTGTGGATGGAGTCAGGTATGTTAGGTCGCAGTTCGCGGATAGCCCAGCTGGCGGGCGGTCAAGTTCGAGTTATGGCGAAACTGTTCGGTCGCAGGTGATGAGGTTACTTGACGACGGGCAGCCGCGTAGTGTCAAGCAGCTTGCGCTAGAGATGGGCATGAGTGAAGAGCGTGTTTACAATGCCGTCTATTTGCTCTACAAGTGCGGCGCCGTCCTCAGAACCGAGAAGGCGCAGGCTCAGGAAAGCGCAAGGAGATGGGAGAAGAAGCCGGCCCACCACTTCTGGACGGTCTCCCCAGAGGGAGAGAAGGACACGTTCATCGCCGGACAGAAGTATGTTGGTCACCGGAAGCGGAACGGCAAGACCATCTCCCAGCAAATCATAGACTATGTGAGAGAGCATCTACGTGACAGAGCGGCGTTCACGACGCAACTGAGGAGAGACCTCGAGAAACAGTTGGGTGCCTCGGTCCTGCAATCGATGGTCATGTGTGTCCTCAGCAAGCACAGGCGTGAGGTCTACATTCGCGGCTACCAGGGAGCAGAGAGGATGACACCATTCGCGGAAGGCTTCGCAGTAACCTGGCTTGACCCGAACCTTCCACGAGAGCAAAGTCTGGCTGAGGCAAAGGAGCGAACGGACAAGTTCCTCCAAGACGAACAGACAACCAGCCCACTCTTTCAGAGGGTTCATAGAATCTTCGACATAGTGACTGATGTCAGCCTCAAGCGTGACATCGCAAGCCAAATCTTCGTAATGTCAGAACTCGGCTGCAGCCGACACCAGCTAGAGTTAGCGTTGAAGAAGACCCTGGAATTGTATCCCCGCATCAAACGAGTCAGCATATTCGGCGATGAGAACGGAGACTACGGGTACCCACACTACTACAACGAGAAAATCCTGAACCAAGAAGACTTGCAGGCTGCAGTCAAAGCGAAAGAACAGTACCTGATGAAGGTGAAGACCAGCGACGAGCGAAAAGGTCATGCGTTGGAAGGCGTAGTCTGGTGGAGCCTAGAGAAGTATAGACGAGCAAGATTCCTCCCGCAGAAACACCGCACCGAGGGCATGCATCCGTACCGGCATACGCTTCATCTCATCAAGCCCGTGAGGAGGCGGAAGAAGAGCGCCGAAATCGATGGAGTCTGGGAGAGCAGAGAGCCAGCACTCCTCTGCAACAATGAGGAAGTCACAAATCTCATCGAAGTCAAATTCAACCTCATAAGAAGAGACGACGTCGAAGACTTCCTCGACATCGCACGGTTCAGCAAGGAATTCGGAGCCGACGACAGGCATGGACGCGTTATTCGAAACGGCGTCGTGCTTTGGATGGCGGGGGCAGCCATCGATAACAAAGCCAGCATTCTGGTCGGTAACGATTACCTTACTGTTGCAAGCTTCGCGAGCAGACTAGGCATCAAGTTCATTCCTGTAAGTCAAATCAACGAGTAGTTGCAGCGGCGAGGCTGGGAGAAAGCAAGCGTCAAAGCAATCTGTCGCGTAGCAAAGGACGCATATGAGGCAATGGAGATATTGGACCAGATTTGGGCACACCCAAAGGAAGCCAAGGGAATAATCAGCAAGTACACTGAACAGAACAGGTCAATTCTGGAACAGGAACGAATGCTTGAAGCGAGGATGAAGAAGAGTCGGCTGAGCAAGACCATACTCGATGTCGACGAGGACGAGAATGAAGCAGAAGAACACAGCAACATGGAAAAGGCAACCGCGACCGTTTAGGATGACGAAACACAGATTTCACGTGTCGCCATTTTTCGCGTGTATTTTCCCGAAATCATAGCAAAACTAGTCGTCCGCATTGAGCGGCTCGTGTGTGAGTTCGCGGCAGGAGAGAGCGCTGAACAGAAGGTTCAACATAGCTCTGGCATGTCTGGCCTAGGCGCTGGGGGTGGGATTTGAACCCACGATCTCGCTGGCTCTCCCCTTGCGCGTACGACGACGAACTTCCATGGTTGTCGGTTGGAGCCAGAGGGGGCCAGTCTCGCAGCGTCAAGTATGCGGTCGAGCTTCTCCTGCTCCACCGGCCTGTTCAGGTACGAGCGGACGGAATAACGCGACTTGATTGCTTCGCAGAGATCCATGACAGTCTCCTCAAGCCATACTCCTGCTGAATGAGGAGACTCATTGTCGTTACTTTCAGGTGAATTTCGCCGAAATCAAAAGAGAATCGACCGTTCGAAGAACGGTGCAAAAGCGGTGAAGTCCTGCAAACCCTCTCCAGTGAAAAACCCTGCACTGAACAGAAGGTCAAACACCGTACCCGTGACTGTGCCCTCTCACTGATGGCAAAAGGGTTAGACTCAAAACCCGTCATCGGACCATAGCAGTGGAGCATTGAGGTGCCCCGACTGTGACGCGTAGACGGTCACTCGTAGCCATTGTGCTGGCTTTACTCGCGATTTCGACCACGACACAGTGGACGAATGCCGCGCGCAGCCAAGACCCCAGACCCGTCACGTTCGACGAGGTTCAACCAGTTGATCTTAGGCAAGTCAACTATCTGGCAAGGGCGTATGTCTACGAGCCGCAGGATTTTCAGAATTTCGAGAAGACGTATTGGCAGTACGAAGACTTCCGACCCTTCTACAAGAGTAGGATAGAAGTTCAGATAGATGACTACGATGCTTCAAAGATTAGAGATGAAGTCCTCACAGAATACGACATCATTATCCTGACGACCCCTCGAGACAGTCTCCGCGAACATGACAAAACCATTCTTGAGACATTCGAGGCGTCCAAAGGCATCGTCATACCTTCAGGAAAGAACGCCTACGATGAAATCTCAACGATAAGTTCTCGTTTCGAGAGCGGTCAGCTCAAGAGCAAGCAAGACATCTACATTTGGGAATACCACTCGAACAACCTAGAGATCTACTATCCAGAAGTTGTAGGCTGGTTCACACAAGAAGACGCGCAAAAGAATGCCGCCATCGCGGAGCAGTTCTACAGCTTCGCTCGTGAAGTGATAGACGAGAAACCATTTCACGGTGAGAAGATTTCGATCGCGTTCTTCAAGTATCGCTCGATGAGCATGGCCGGTCAGACCGTAAGGATGGGTATCCTGACGGAAGAGGGCAAACTGTTTCCCCCGAATTGGGCCTTCTATCATGAGTTAGCCCATGACTTCAGCTCGAACGATGGAGAGCCACAGCGACCGAGGACTTCCACGGCGGCGTACCTCGACATCAACATTGCCTTTGAAGAGACGATGGCTTGGATGTTCGCCTACTACTTCGACTCAACTCACCAGTATGATACGGCACGTGTCGAGCAGCAGAAATCATACTGGAAAGCGAAGCTTGAGGAGTATGAGAATCGAAAAGTCAACCCATATACGTTGAACTGGCATGGTCATAACGCGGATCAGCAGTACCTTGAAGCGATGTTGTTCCACATCTCCGAGACGAACGGGTGGAGTACATGGAACCAATTCTTTAGAACCGCCAAGGAGTCCCAACTTCCGCAACCCTCACCGGACAGACAGATGAAAATGGAAGATCTGAGTCAGAAGGACGCATCATTGGCGTTTAGCAGGCTCGTCTACCTGCTGAGCATGGCAGCCGGCGACGACCTCAGACTACAATTCGAAGCCTGGGGTTTCAGAATAGAACCTGAAGTCGAGTCGCTGAAACTCGACAGAATCAGAGAGAGACCCACGCTAGCTCTGACATTATCGTCTGGCTTCGTTAGAACTGGAGATGTGTTGGGTCTTCAAGCAGAACTCAATGACTTGAAGGGACTTCCAATAGCCAACGGAACAATTGAATTCATCATGGAAGCCTCAGATAGAACCCAAGTTCTATTGGGCAGGACTGCAACGAACAGCCGTGGCCAGGCAAACCTCAACTTCGACGTGAACGTTGGCGTTGGGATATACCGCATCATAGCCTCCTATGAGGGCTCACCATTGTTCCTCAGGAGCATCCAGCAGAGTCAGATCGTGGTCAATCCTCTTGTGTGGACAGTTTTGTCTGACGGGGCAGTCGACCTGGTTGATGAACGGGGTGCAATCGCTGGGGATTTGGGTCAACGCTATGTTGACCTAGCTAATCTGAACTATAGCCTGTCCGATAATTCGCTATACTTTCGATTCACTCTGCAAGACAAGATGCCAAACGAGGGTACCGATTCTCGGGTTGACAGCATCTGGTATCAAGTCCTGTTCGACGTTGATTCCGACTCCAGCACCGGATTTCACTGGAGTAAGGACTTCACACCGGATTACATTCTCCAACTGTACATCAAGGTTGACCCCTTGTCCAACTGGGCTGAGAGCTACGTCATGAAGTACTCGGGCAAGGGAAGTGACTGGAGCTGGGCGAGCATATATGAAACTGAGCGGTTTGGAAACGATGTTGCCTTGGCTGGAGGGGTCGGAAAAGGCTTCTTCGTTCTAACGTGCAGATATGAAGACATCTCGGCTTCAAGGGGATCCACAATCAGATTCTTTGGTCGAAGCGGCATTCTCTACGGGGGCAAAGTCTACAATGATCCTGTTCCTGATCGGGGCACGGTCGTGTTGACTCTCAGTCCAGTAGTCGTCACAATGACATCGAGCGCGACCGGCAAAGCTGTCACATCTATTGGCGAGACATCAACTGCGCTCACATCGCCGCCAGATCAGCAGAGATGGCTCGAGACAAGCTGGCCATATCTGATTGTAGCGCTCGTCGTCGTAGGGATCGTCATGATGCTCGTGACTCGAAAGTCCACGGGAAGAGTTGAAAAGCAATGACCGCATCGGCTCGGGCTGGGCTTGCGGTAGCCCTTGTAGTGCTGTCTCTTGTGGGCTTTCTCGTGGAAGGTCAAGTCACGAATTCTGCGACTTTTTCCCAGCAGTCTCAGCGTGCAGTCTACGAGGGTAAAATGATTGATGCGCATGCTCATCCGCAAGGGTCGAGTGATTGGATGATAAGGACACTGGAGGTGTATCAGAAAGCCGGCATTGACAGGGTTATCTTCTTTGATGATTACGATGTTCTGAACGCGTACAAGTCGCGGCCCAATGAGATTGTTCCATCTCTCTATGTAAGGTACATGAATCGCACCAGCACGGTCAAGGATGTGGAAACAGCACTCAATCGAGGCTTCATGTGGATCGGGGAAGCCCTTCTCAGGCATTGGGGAGAAACAAACACACCAGCCGACGACCCAGTAGCGCTGCAAATCTACGATCTATGCGCCAAGCATCGAGTTCCCATAACCATTCACCAGGATTCTGCGGGCTACAGCGGGGCATACGAAGAAATGGAGAGAGCGTTGGAACACGCACCTGACTGTGTCTTCGTCTTTCATGGATGGTGGATGGGCGGAGGCCATTTGAGTTTGAGAGAGATGGAGAGGCTAATCTTGGCTCACCCTAACCTCTACGTGGAGCTTGCCGGTGAACTCGAATGGTCACCAGGCCCACCTTGGACTGAACAAGACTTCCTTGGAGGAACCGACCGCGATCTATTCGCCTACCCCGACGGAACGATAAAAGAGGCGTGGCGTCAGCTCTGCGAGAAGTACCCATCCAGATTCATCAACGGATTTGACTTCTTCACGCCATCAGCGTACAAGTTGGAGAACCTGAAGCTGCATGTGGACTACTGGAAAAAACTGCTAGGTCAAATAGATCAGGACGCCGCTGAGAAGATAGCTTACAGAAATGTGGAAGACCTGCTTCAGCATCGTATCCCGTCAGAACTCAGCATCGATGTCCGCGTGGGTGACTGGCCCTACATCATCTCGGTAACCGGGAGGCTCACGCCTGCCGTGCAGAACGCCAACATCAGCGTCAACTACATAGATCCAACGGGGATACGAGTAGAACACGAGGTGAAAGCAGAAGACGGGGTCTTCAGAGATTCCAATGCTCCAAACCTCACGGGTGACTGGCTAGTACAAGCTCATTGGAATGGGAACACCGAGTTGCTCGGCTGTGAAAGTCCTATGATACGGATCCGAGTTCTCACCGGGGGAATAGTGATTGATGGCTACTCGGATGACTGGAAACAACTGCAATTGGCGCCCTTGGTATCTGATGCGCGAGGAGACAGCATTGGAGGAGTTTCCGGAACGGACATAAAATCAGTATACGCAGCGCTCGATGACAAGTACCTATACCTGATGTTCGAGACCTATGACAAGGTGGACACCCAAGTCAGAGTGCAATACTGTTTCGCAATAGATGTAGACGGCGACGGAGAATGGAACTATCAACCCGGCTTTGACGCCTACGGATACACATGGTTCTGGAACCTCACCAGAGGGAGAGACTATTCAGACATGAAGAATCTTTCAACTCTGGAAGGCACGGAAGTCGGAGTGCAGGACGTCATCGAATTCAAGATGCCTTTGGCCGCGATCAAATCGCCTCAAAGGATGAGTATCGCACCATACTTCGTCATTGAACAGGCGACGGGCAAGTATGTGACCGCAGATGACACGGCTCCATTCGAGGTGAGTAGACCCAAGGACCAACTGCCTCCCCCCATATTAGCGGTGACGAGCGTTACGCACATCGCTATCGGGACATCGGCGACAACTCCAGAGACAAGCACTGTAGCGACAACTGAGACTGGAATAGTTGCACCACAAAGCGTGGGATTATCCACGACGGAGATTGTGATGATTGTGGCGGTTGCGGTCATAGTCATGATCGCGTGTATCCTATATTTGCGCAGACGCAGGAAGTAGAATCGTTCATTGACGGCTGGCATCCTACACGTCTTGGCTGTTGCTCTTGTCATCGTAATCATCGCGGAGCCCGTAGTTGCGACGGTGCCTGCATCCCCGGGTGTTCTGCTGTCATACACTCTGAGAATCGATGACGAGAGTCTGCAGAGGCGTGTAGCTCACGTAGAAGCACAGGTCTCAGGCTCCTCCTCGTTTTCTGTCTCTTTTGCGACGTACGCATGGTTTGGAGAAATGTACCTGGAGACACCGATCTCCAATGTGAACGCAACGGACGAGAAAGGCGCTCCCCTCAAGGTCAGTTTTTCTCAATCCCGAAAGGACTGGGGGGTCAAGCGCGTCTGGAGTGTTACGAGAGGATCAGCAGCATTGGTCCTCTTCAAGTACGACATATCCTTCGATTACTACATTGATAGAATCCAATCCTATTCTGGTTACATAGGCTCGGACTATGCTCTGGGTGTCGGCGCATTCACTTTCCTAGTTCCAAGCAATTTCTCTCCAGCCCAAATTGAGGTCAGGTTCGACCTCTCTACGAGTTGGACGGCTGTCAGTCCGTGGGAATATGTCGAGGGCCATTATGGCGTAGCCTCAATTGACGAATTGGCAACAGCAACGTTCGGTCTAGGCAACCTTCAGGTCTTCGATAGGGTCATCGGGGGAACAAACGTTACTATTGCGACTTACAGAGGATGGGGCGACTTCGCCGGGGAACAGATCGCAAAATTCTCCTTCACAGCCTTCGAGTACGTGGCAAACCTGTTCGGAACAAGCCCGCACAAGAAGTACCTCGCAGTCTATTGTCCTCCGGCGAAGGATGGGAGAGACATCTCAGGTTGGGCTGAATGGAGCGAGAGTCAAGGAATAGCTGTCTGGGGAGGGTGGGGATGGCAGGAAGGAACGGGATGGAAGAGACCTTTCTTGCACCGTGTCATTCACATCTGGAACGCGTTTCCGCCGTATGAGATGCAGGCGAAGACTACGACTCCGGATTGGACGAATTGGTTCCTTGAGGGCTCAACGGACTATTATGCTTGGGATAAAGCCCTGATTCATCTCGGGGTCTTGTCCAATCATCTGGTCCTGGCAGATTTCTTCGAGACGTATACGAGCCAATACTTGGGGACGCGTTATGATGTGCCTGTCGCCGAGGCATACAATTTCGTCAACGACCCTGACCGGTACTTCTTCCTGATGTATCAGAAAGGCGCGTTGATCTGTTACCTTCTAGACAGTCTCCTGCAGAGAATCACAGCAGGGAATGTCAGCTTTGATGATGTCATGCGCCTATTGTATGAGAAGTTCGGAAACATGCATGGAGTCTACACGAGTCACAACATCCAGAGCATCGCTCAACAGCTCTCTAATCAGGATCTCTCGGCATTCTTTAACAACTATGTGTATGGGAAAACGAAGCTGCCATTGCTGCTCCAAGGAAATGATTTGGCGGTCGACTGGCCCGAGTTTCTGCGGACTGTGAAGCTTTCAAGCATTACACTTACCGTAGCCGCCACAACTACGCCGAGTACTCTCGTAACGGAGACCCTTGCTTCAGAGACGAGCACTCCTCTAACACCTCCGCGAACGACAACTACGCCAGAAAGTGAGACTGCAAGAACAACTACAGTGCAGCTCGTGACGGGAGTATTCACGACTGAGGTCTTAGTGATTATGGGCTTGGCATTCACAAGTCTAGCCGTATTTGGAGTCTTCTACTTGCGGAGACGTGGGAGGTAGAATTCATTTGACAAGTAAAGTCTCGAAGCTGATTGCGATCGTTCTAGTCGCGCTCGTGGTCGCGGCTGGACTTGGCTACTGGATGCTCACTCCCAAAATGTCCAGTCCGCTTGTAACATACACAACCCAGCAGACCTCTCTCGTAACATCATCTGAGATTGTGACTTCAACCTCGACCTCGCCGACAACGGTCGTTCAGGAAACGACATTATGGATCAATGTAACCGCGACTAAGCCGGTCAGCTACTATGTCTCACTGCTAGAATCGACCCAAACCCAACCGTACGTTGAGCTAGCTTGGGAACTCCAAGCGCTTCCGGACGCGACCAACGCGACTGCCGTGGCGAAGATCGCATACCTGGTGCTGAACGCAACGAACCCCGAAGTCAAAGAGGCCTTTCAATTGATGATCAAGGGGGGAACACCAAACTCGAGAGACTTCAAGTACAGCGTACCATCATGGAACACTCAGCTCGAAGTTCTCTACTGGCTCGCTCTGCAGAACAATTTCAAGAAGGACGACACACTCGCACTGGCCATAGCTATGGTCAATGGACTTTGGCTCACCATAGGCGATGAGCAAGTCAGACAGGCTGTGAAGAAAGACACGAGTGACCTACTCGTTTTCTTCCGTGAAACAGATCAACTCCAGAGTTTGAAGGGGTTCCAGAGGCTAGAGTATCTTCCTCTAGAAGCCAAGATTTGCTTGGCATGGACAGGAGGCTACTCCACAAGCGGGGGCAGACCCTACCCGCTTCAGCTATACAAAGACAGGAAGTTGCCTTTCAGAGGTTATGTTTGGGATACGGTTAGCTCGCAGACTCTCAGGAAAATGAGAGATCTTATGGAGACGAAAGGCTGGATGGTAGGCAGCGTGGACATAACAGTTGCTTCCGTCGAAAGATACCTCTACTTCTCTACACACTGGAATTACACTGGCAATACCGAGACGGAGTACATCGAGGTAGACGGCGAGAGAGTGCTAGTTCACGATATGAACAACGTAGACTTCACCTTCGAGTACTTTCTTGAGAACGACAAAGCATCCGGCGACTGTGGAGATGAATCCGGACTTGTCGATGCATTCGCGAAATCATGGGGAATTGCGACCACTTACGTTCTGCATCAGTCATACGACGACACGATGACAGAGATCATTTGGAGTCACATGAAGATAGGCTACTACGAACCTGTATCAAAGACATGGAAGATCTGCGAAGAGCAACTCAACGTGGGAATCATCGAACCTTATCGCTTCACTCTCTATGTCTACAGACCACCGACCAAGTTGCCAGACTACCTCAACTATCATCCCAACCCAAGTTTCAGGTTTCGTGCTTACGGGAATGTGTGTTATGCGTTTGAGAGGCAGCTATCGGCTGGAGAGATCAAGACCATGTTCCTGAGAGGTATCGCGAGTGCCGAGATGAAGCTGTGGCTGCTCTACAGCTAGAAGAGGCGATGCAATGGATAGGCGGAGATTCCTGAAGTATCAAGGTGACAGTAGGGTTTTCCTTATTTGTTCTTGGGGTGGCGGGGTGTAGTTTCTTTCGGGGCTCTCTTTGTGTTTCTATTCTCTCATGGTCTATGAATGGTATTGATTCTGTGGTGAAGGTGAGAAGGGAATCTCGTGGACAAGCCATATGCTCTGGAGACACGCTGGTCCGCTGATTATGCGATGCCTACAATGATTCTGGTACTCGTCGTGGCTTTTCTGGTGTCAGCCGCGTGCGCCGTGGCTTATAGAAAGAACGACCTACGAAGGCAAGCGACCACCCCGGTAACATGATAGTCCCTGCTTCTGACCATCGTAGTTCTGCACTGCTGTCTCGCTTGGAAGAGTTGCTAGAGGGGAAGACTCTTCAAGAATTGAAAACCTTCGAAAGTGTAAAGAACAGACGAAGAGTATCTGGTGCTAGTTGATTATCCCCAGAGGCGCCATGTATGTACTTGAGCTCTCCTTTCTGGAGACCCGCTGGAGCAACTGCAACAGGGTTTGTGATCCTCACCATGCTCCTGCTTTCGGTCCATGGAGCACCTCATCTCCAGCCAACGCAAGCGTTGTCAAGCAGCAGCACCAGGTCGAGTAATCCGACAGAGGTTTTCGGCATGTGCACACTAGTTGCCGAAACACCCCCCGTCGTGCGCTGTGGGCTAAACCCAAGTGATGACACGTTCGTCGACACTTTCTTTCCCGACAAGCCATTTGCGAAGATGCTGGGCAACCCTTTGCTGGCCAACCCGATCCTGATCGTGCAAGACACCACAGGTCTGCAGCATGACGTCAAGTATGGCAACTTGTCGCTAAACTATGCATATCTGAAGTTCGACCTGGCGACTGTGGTACCTCAAGAGCTCTTGACATCTCATGCAGAGCCGAGGAATGCGACTCTCTGGCTGTATGTGCGTTGGGTTTCCCCATTCTACAACGCGAGTATACGAGTATACCGCGCCTTGAGCAACGATTGGAAAGAGGAGACGTTGACATGGAATACGAAGCCTGAATTGGACAATGCCACCTATGCGGAATCATCGGCAAGGGCTGATGGGGCTTGGGTTCGATGGGACGTGAGCGAGCAGGTTCGCGCCGCTTTGAGAGAAGGATCCGCAGTCTCTCTCGCAGTGATCGCCAGCGAGACCTCTTGGAGGAACGTCGTCTGGTTTGACTCGAAGGATCAACGCCAGCAGGACGATGTCTCGACGGGACCTGAACTAGATCTGGACTTCGTAGCGCCTGTCCTGACCGTCCAAACATCTTACCCCAATCTTCCGATCACTATCGGGAACAGAACTTTCCAGACAGATCTCAAAGGT